>Ga0082212_10004063_pt1 | contig 20491 bp, 15 predicted proteins | sample TergutNt197P3_FD_71548 | JGI IMG/M metagenome (GOLD analysis project Ga0082212, IMG submission 71548) | Neocapritermes taracua P3 segment gut microbial communities from Petit-Saut dam, French Guiana - Nt197 P3 | ecosystem: Host-associated > Arthropoda: Insects > Digestive system > Gut ... | reverse complement strand
AAAGTAATATACCGTCATTCCCGCGAAAGCGGGAATCCAGAGAGTTGATATGAAAGTCTTCTGTCTGGATTCCTGCCTACGCAGGAATGACGAAAGCGGCATGACATTTTCAGGCGGAAGCCTAAATCCCGCCGCACTGTCTATCAAATTCAATTTATCGCCGATCCTGCCCTTCAAAAAAACCCTGTCCAGAAGTATCCAAAATAATCGCTAAAATCGGCATAATCGTTAAAGTTTCTCTAAATTAACACCGATTATGGGGGCAAGGACATCCCCCCAACAGTGTCCTAAACACGAAAACTAAACACTCCCCCATTATATTTCCCCCCAAAAAGGACACTATCATGAAAAAAGGCTTGCTTTTTTGCTCCCTGCTGGCAATGTCGCTCGTTGTACTACTGAAGGAATCAAACGCGGACTATAACCTCCCCGCTACGGATGTTGACACCAATTTGGGATATGGCGCGTCAAACCCTGACCCCGGAAACACCAATGGAAAGTACGCAGGAATCCAACTCTGGCAGGATAGTGTTACCCCTAAATTTCAATGGTGGAATACCGTTGGTTCTACATGGACTGATATTAGCGGATCGGGCAACGTCTATAACATTTTTAGAGACAGTGCCGCCAGTGCAATCAGCAATACGATCACCATTACGGGAGTTAACACCACTGACGGCAGCGTTTCGGCAATCCTGACCAATGATGGCGAGGGAACCTTCAATCTTGGACATATCAATATCACGGGAGAGACAGCGACAGAGAATCATACTCTTTACGGGTTTCTCTATCTGGACGATGCCGGTTTTAACGGAACAATCAACGGCGGAGATGTTACGGTTCACACTACCAACGGCAGTGAAATCGTGGGAGTCTATTTCCGTCAGTTATCCGGTACTTCGTCAACCGCCAGCGGCAACAAACAAATGATTGATACAGGTGCAAGGATTACCTTCAACGACATCAAAGTTACAGCAGGGACAACGACAACCCCGGCGGTTGACGGCGCAGCCGGTTTTGCGGCGGGAGCAGTCGCTAATGGTGCCGGAATTACTCTCCGTAGCGTCGAGGCTGAAGGGGCTTGGGCGACCGGGCTAGAATTTGCCGGTCTCTTTCAGGGGACGTTAGAAGTCAAAGGAATCGGCATAGGTGCCGGAGAGGTAAAAGCAACGGCAACGGAAAACGAAGCACGCGGACTGCTCTTGATCGGAGGTACAGACACGGGGGCAACAATCAACATCACGAACATCACGGCAACGGCGGACAATACAAAGGATTATGGCAATGCGTTCGGTATCGAGGTCGGACATTTTGATCCTACGGCTCCTGCCGACAACACTATCAGTGATATTAAAAATACAGAAATAAAAGTTGCGACCATCTCGGTTTCGGGAACACAGGCTTCCGGTATCTTTGTTACCGGGGATATTGATAATTCTACCATCAATATCGGGTCCAATTCGTCTGCCGGGTCCATCACCGCCGCGGCATCAAGCGGTTACGCTGTTGGTATTGACGTGGATGGTGACATTAAAACCTCCGCTGTTACCGTTACGGGTACTATGAACGCAACATCGGATACCGGTACTGCTCACGCTATTGATGTTACCGGAACTGTCGATGGCTCGAACCTGAAGATTACGGGTGCCATTACGGCAGAGACTGGCGGTACGGTTGGTACGAGTGCTTCCGGTATATCCGTAGGCGGCATTGACAATCATGGTGAAATCACCGCAGAAGGTACTATTACGGCAACAGCAACCGGATCGGATGGCACTGCGGTTGGGATCGGGGTAGTGAACGATATTAAAGGCAATGGAAAAATTGCAGCCAACGCGATCACCGCCACAGCATCAAGTGGCGAAGCCGCCGGTATTGTGGTGAAAAATACCAGCAATGCGGCTTCCGGTATTGCTTCCGGTAGTAGCATCGAATCGGGAACCATCACAGTCAACGCGCTGGGCAAAGCGGCGGGCATGGAACTCAACGGCAATGTGGACGGCGAGATCAGGGTCAATGGCAGTGTCTCCGCAACGTCAACGAGAACGTCCGCATTGGGATATCCCGCCGATCCTGCAAACGAACAACAAAACGCTTATGGTATCGTTACCAGAGGCACTCTTGGCAAAACGACCGTTACCGGAGCCGTTACTGCCAATAGTACTTCCGGCAATGCCTTCGGTATTGGAGCCATGGGGCAAATTACGGACGATGTAGCGGTTGCTGGAACAATTACCGCAAACGGAGGATTTAATGCCGCCGGTTTTGCATCGCTTACCGGCGGTCTTGATGAAGGTAAAAAAGTTACTATTCAAGCCATTAACGTTACAGCGGGAAAAGCACCGACGAAAGACGATCCGACTTCTACGGGCAACGAAGCCGCCGGTGTGCGGTTTACCGGCGATGTCGCCGGAACACTCCAGGTGACAAACATTAACGTTGCCTCTCATGGAAATGGCGAGGACAACAACGGTTATGCCTTCGGTGTTCACGTCGCACAAGGAGGGCTTTCCAATCAAAACACTGGCAGCAACGAACGTAATCAGTTTGGCAATATCACTGTAACGTCGAATAACCCTATGGGAAAAGACGGCACTGAACCCACAGCCGCCGGTATTTGGACTGCCGGAGACTCGTATTTCACTCTGTCGGGAGACATCAAGGTCGAAAGTGCTGGTTACTCTGTCAACAATGGAACGTTGGACAAAACAAATTCGGGAACAAACACTGCCAATTACGGTATTTTCGTGGAAAATGGCAAGGCGGAAATTTCGCTTGTCGATTTCTGTGACATCTCCATCTTGGCATCGGGTGCTGCCAAAAATGTCGACGTAAAAGTGCAAGGTGACCTTACCGTTAAGGGGAGCAATGCCACTGACACCGCTGCCCATCTGGGGGTCATAGAGGTGGATGGGAATTTTATGATCGACGGCGGAGAGAGCAATAGTTTTTATCGAACTTCTACAATTACGCTTGATATTGCGAAAAGCAATCTCAATGGTACGAACTCGATCACGAGTGCGGCAAAACTCAACGTCTATGGTGATGGAAAAGCCGCTGGTTATAACAATGGGGATACGGCGGCAACCTTCGAAGGTCTGACAGACGATAAGTTCTACAACTTTGATAAAGTGCACATCTGGTCATTGAGCAATGAAAACATCATTTACGGAGGAATCAGAGATATTATCTACATGAGTGATGGACGTTTGGCTGCCCTGACGATGCACAATCGTTATGCCGCTTGGAATTCCGTCCGGGATCGGATGATTTCCGGCGACGATCGTTGTCGGCGGGGCAAAGAGTGGCATGGATATCGAGGACAATCCTGCGATCCCTGTGATACTGTTCCGAACTATGATCCTAATCCGTGCGATCCTCGTGCGCTCTATTCCGTCAACGGCGGGGATGCCCAGGCTTGGGTCAATTACACCGGACGCAGCGATGCCTATTGGAGTCCTTACCATGAACAAAACTGGAAACTCTCTATGGAGGGGATGCAAATCGGGACGGATGTTTGGCGAACCCGATGGGAGCAACTTGGAATCCTCTTCGGTTATGAAGAGGGAAGGATGCGCAACAATGATGACCAAATCAAGGTGAAGGATCCCTATTTCGGTGTCTATGGCGCACGAATCTTTTCTAACGGAGCCGACATTCGCGGAGTCTTCGCCTACGGTTGGCAAAAATACAACATGCTACGTGTTGATCAGGGTGCAGGAGACTATCCCGAGGGCTATTGGACACGGTTCAGTGGACATACGACGGAGTCACACGTAGAACTCGGCAAACGCATGTCGGCAGGTCCCTGGAGTCTGCGTCCGGTCTTCGGCGTTGATATGCTCACCAATGACCTCGGCAGGGGACCGGAATGGGACTGGGGTTCCGACATTTTCTATAATAAGACCCACTTGACGCAAGTGTTTCTCCGAGCCGGTACTGACCTGCGGTTCAAGAGCGGCTTTTTCACTTTTAATAGTGGTGTCTATTATTCCTACGATGTCCATGAAAGAGCGGGCAAGAACTTGAGAACTACTGCAACCACTGTAGTGCCAAACATCAATGGAGAAGATGAATATCTGACGTTGCCGCTTGTGGGTTCCAAATTGGGTCGGTCGCTGTTGACCTTCAACGCAGGAGGGGAGTGTCTGCTGACCGATTGGTTTTCGATCATCGGCGGCTATAACGGAGAGTATGCCTTTGACCGCAGTCATGGCGTTGTACAGCACTCCGGCTACATCGGCGGAGCATGGCAGTGGTAAGCAAGGAATATGGGACTCTTGCCGGAAAGTAAAGCGTCGTCATTCCCGTGAAAGCGGGAATTTGGACGTACCCAAAATTGGTCAGGTATTAGTTCGCCGTTATGATATTTTTGGAGCCGGTTGAAATATCACTCCCGACAGGATAGAATAGAGCCATGTTCAATGTCGTGGAGATCGGTTACTATCCCGGTTGTGCGCTGCACGGATCGTCAAACGATTACGAAGCATCGGTTCGCGGATGCATGCGTAAATTGCAAGTCGAACTCAAAGAACTCGACGACTGGATTTGTTGCGGAGCAACGGCGGCTCACAATCTTAACAAAAAATTGGCGATTGCACTCCCAGCCCGAAATCTTGCCATTGCCGAGCGGGACGGGATCGACGAAGTCCTCGCACCATGTCCCATGTGTTCCATGGAACTGATCCAAGTGCGAAACAAACTTCGAGAATCCGAGGCGTTGCGGCAAGAAATGTCCGACATTGTGGAAAGTCCCGTTCATGGAAAAACCGAAGTTCTTAACCTCATTCAGATTTTTCAACAGATTGGTCAGGACAAAATTGTGTCCGCAATGACAAAAAAATTGAGTGATTTCAGCCCTGCCTGCTACTACGGTTGCCTTCTGACCCGACCACCGAAAGATTTGCGGTTCGACGATTGTGAGCAGCCGAGTTCCATGGAGAAACTGTTGCAATCGCTCGGAGCGGAGCCAGTGGATTGGAATTACAAAACCGAGTGTTGCGGAGCCGGTCTCACACTTGCCGACGATTCGGTCATCATTGATCTGGCTGGAAAGATTCTCCGAAACGCCAAAAAACATGGGGCGAATTGCATGGTCGTTGCCTGTCCGATGTGCCACGTAAACCTCGATATGAAACAATCTGCCATTGAGAAAAAACTCGGTGAAACATTGAAATTACCCGTCTATTATCTTTCCGATCTGATAGGACTCGCCCTGGGACTTTCCGAGCAGGAACTTCGGATCGACAAACATTTTGTACGATGAATTTTTATGACAACATTTGAAACTCGGCTCATGCGGGTGGACGACTGGAACGAGGTCGCCCGATTGATTCACTCCTCGCTCAATATATGGTACGAAAAGAACCGCGGTTTTCGGCTCGTGAGCGGCACTTGGGAAACGATGTTGCTCTTTCCGCGAGTCTATGAAGCCCTCGATCCCGGCTGTTGCGTGTTGGTCGAAGAAACTTCCTCGAAGCGGTTGGCAGGTTGCTGTTTTTTTCATCCTCGCTCAACTCACGTCGCTCTCGGTATCATGAACACGCATCCCGACTTCTTTGGCAATGGAGTCGCTTCTCGGATGTTACAGTACATCGTTGATGATGCCGCCCGGCGAAAATTGCCGGTGCGCCTCGTTTCGGGAGCCACAAACGTCGATTCGTTTTCACTCTACAATCGTGCCGGTTTTGTCCCAACCCGGTTTTTCCAGGACATGACGGTCAATGTTCCTGAAAGCGGTTTTGATGTTACCGTTCCGCCGGGATGGACGCTCCGCGATGCAACTCCTGATGACATTCCACAAATCGTGGCTCTTGAAAGGGAACTTTCGCATATCGAGCGGGAAAGGGATTATCATTTCTTCTTGCGAAACGACGGCGGTATATGGCACATGAGCATTTTATCGGGACCGGACGGCGCACTCGGCGGTTTTCTCGTTTCAGTCAACGATCCCGGCAGTAACATGCTGGGACCCGGTTTAGCACGCGATGAAACATTGGCGGCGGCATTGGTATGTGGAGAATTGAACTTTCATCGCGGTTGTTCGCCGGTTTGGCTTGTGCCCTCTTGTGCCCGGTCGCTGGTCGATGCCATGTATGCCATTGGAGCAAAGAATTGCGACCTTCACATCTCACAGGTTCTTGGAGATTACACGCCGGAGACCGGTATTGTGTTCCCAACCTTCATGCCGGAAACAGGATAAATCAGCCTTGACGAAAAAACCCGAATTTTCTACAATCCGATGCCGTTTTGCGTAGTTGTACAGGTTCAGGATGTTTGTGCGAATGCGTTTTGTCGTTCTTGTTTGCATAGGAATCGGGATTGCTCCGCAATTTTCTAGAGCGGAGTCGTTTCATAGCCTCGCGAAAATGTATGCCGAACAAAACGATGTCAACAATGCCGGTACTCACTTCGGACTCGCTCTTAAAAATGCCACGCCTGAACAGGTTGCTGAGGTCGCTTCTGATTACGTTGCCTTTTTGATGGATAGAGGTGATTTACACAAAGCGGAACTCATCTTGCGGCAAGCGCAAACTCAATTACCGCACGACAAAGAACTCAAAGAATTGCTTGCCCGATGCCTGATTCTACAAGAAAAGGTGATCGAAGGACTTCGGTATCTCAAGTCCATTTACCCAGACACTGTGGCTCGAGAAAAAGTTGCGGCGATCTATCGGGAGCAGGGAAATTGGGACATGTTGGTTACGATAGAGCAAAAATGGGGATTGAAGCGGTCAGAACCCCTTCGTTCGGAACCCCTTCACGTTGCATCGACACAGATCCCTGCGTTGCCCAAGAAGGAAATTGTACCGATTCCGAGTCTGGTATCCACTTCGCCTCCGGTGCGGGTTTCTGTGTCAAGTCTATCTCGGCGAACCGCTGTAATGCCGGAAGGACCTGTCGTGCCACCGTTTAGGTCTGAAATACGAGATACCAGCGTTTTGATTCCGTTTCCGAATTCTACGTTACCATTGTCCCTGGCAGCAAGTTTTCCGAAACCGGCTCTGGTTCCGAAATCCCCTCTTTCATTGCCGGAGTCACCTCCCACGTTGGACAAACTCACGCTGGTAAATCCAATCAAATTGTCGGGACTTCCCGAAGTCGTTCCTTCCACAGACCGATATCCGCCACGCCCGGCAACCGCGTTGCGCCCTCGAATATATGCGGAAACGGTTGCAGCGGATGATTTTGATAACTTGGAAGTGTCTTATCCTATCAAACAAGCAGCGGCGTTCGTACCGGTACAATGAACGCACTTGAAAATGTCCTCGTAACTGATCAACATGAACTCGTTTTCTTCAATTTTCCAAGTAATTCCGTTTAGCATAAGGGAACTTCTAAAAACTCCATGAGTTAACATTTTTGGGATTGTTTTCTTTTTTGCGCACTCTGCGTAACCTTTTGCGACCTTTGCGGTTAAGAGTTTATCGCAGAGGACGCAAAGAAATTCGCAAGGGCGCAGAGGGGCTTTTCGAGGTGCCCTGACGGCTTTCGCCGGAATGACGAAAATGACCATTTTCATGCCGTTTTCAGCATAAATATAATTTTGACGGGTATCATCCGTCCTCCCTTGACGGAAAAAGAAAATCTTCTAAAATTAGGCACTCAATACTAGGGTCGTGAAACGAGTCAGCAATGTCGAGAATAGGTAAAAAGCCGATAGTGGTGCCGCAAGGTGTAAAGGTTGTCATTGACGGACAGACCTTGTCCGTGGAAGGGACGCTCGGTAAACTGTCACAGTGGTTTAGTCCGAATGTCAAAGTGGAATTCGATGCCGCCTCGAATGCGCTCACCGTTGCCCGGGCAAACGATTCCCGGGATGCCGCCGCAATGCACGGCTTGTACAGGGCGTTGTTCCAAAATATGGTCGATGGAGTTACCAAAGGATTCGAAAAAAAACTGGAAATATTCGGCACCGGCTACCTTTTTGCCGTTCAGGGCAAAACATTGCAGGTGCGTGCCGGTTTCGCCCACGAGGTGCACAAAGAAGTGCCGACTGGCTTGACTGTTGCATGTCCCGACCAAACGCACGTCAGTATTAAGGGAATCGACAAACAGATGGTCGGTCAATTCGCCGCAGAAATACGGTCGATCCGCAAAGCCGAACCCTACTTGGGCAAGGGAATCAAATATGAAGGGGAAGTCATCCGACGCAAAGAGAGCAAAGCCGCTGCCAAAAAGTAATGCGGTCTAATACATCATGAAAAAATATCAACAAATCAATCGTCAACGTCGTAATCGGGCTTATCGGGTTTCCAATGCCGTCAAGCGGTATTCGGATCGTCCGCGTCTCTGCGTATTCAGGAGCAATGCCCACATTTACGCACAAATTATCGACGACGAACAGGGAAAAACGCTGGTTTCAGCGGGAACGTTGGACAAAGACCTGAAAAAGGATGTCAAAAACGGCGGAAATTGTACCGCCGCCGAGAAGGTTGGTACCGCTCTCGCAACGAAAGCCCTCGCCGCAGGCGTTACGAAAGTGGCGTTTGATCGGCATGGATTCAAATATCACGGTCGAGTTCAGGCATTGGCGGATGCCGCACGCGGGGCAGGACTCGACATCGGTGCTGCGGGAGAACCCAAAGAGCAAGGCGCAGAAAAGGGAGATGCTCCAAAGAAACAAAAGGTTTCCAAAGAGGACAAGGTTGCCGCAAAAGTTGCCGCTGGCAAAGCCGCAAGCGGCAAAAAGGGAAAATAAACGGACGGTTTGTATGCGGGTTGACTTTCCCTGTTCGCCGAAGTACAATACCCGGCGAATGAATTCAACAACCCTTTTTCAATCATCATGGAACGCCGTCAATTTTTAACCGCTGCCCTCGCCGCAATGGGTGCTGTCCTCGCTACTGAAACCTCAACTGCCCAAGAAAACAGGCAGACGAATCCGCTCGCCCGAAGAAGGGCTGCCAAAAGAGGAGCCAATCTTCCTATTGTCATCAACCAATACACCTGCGCCACACTTTACGGGCGGGACAACGTCGACTTCTGGACTCGGCTCGACGAAATCAAGGATGCTGGTATGGATGGTGTTGAAGTGATGATCAATACCGGTGCGGAAGCAGGCACCATTGGCAAGCAACTTGCGGATCACGGTTTGGCGATGCGTTCAATATATGCTACCGCGAACCTGCACGACGAAAATACCGCCAAAGAGGAAATTGCTCGACTACAGGAAATCGGCGAAAAAGTGAAGCCTCTGGGAACAGAAATCATTGTCTTCAATCCGGCTGCGAAAGAAGGAAAATCCGATGCGGAACTGATCCGTCAGTCGAAGAACATGGATATTATCGGTGCCGCTTGGAGGAAGATGGGGTTGTCCTTGGCGTTTCATTTTCACACGACGGAACTCGAATTTGGCGGTCGGGAATTCCATCATGTCATGTGTGGAACGAATCCGAGGAATGTTTCCCTTTGTTTCGAGGAACATTGGTCCTATCGAGCCAGCGGGAACTCGGAGGTTGCGGTGTTCGATCATCTGAAACTCTACGGCGACCGCAGTGTCGAAGTGCATCTTCGGCAGTCGGCAAACGATATATGGACGGAAACCTTTGGAGATGGCGACATCGACAATGTGCGTCTTGCCGCCGGTTTCAAAAAACTGCCCAAGATGCCCCTGATCGTACTTGAGCAGGCTCCTGAAAACGGGACACCGAAAACGATGTCTCCGGCTGAAGTGATCCGCCAAAGTGCAGAATACATACGCAAGGTCTTCGGATAACAGCATTGAATTCGAACGTATCAAAAATTGCCGTCCTGCGTTTGCGGACTGCGCTCCTGGATTGCATGCGTTTCGGGTTCTGTTGCCGGAGTACTGGTTAAATACTACAATGACTCGCCATGCCACTCGATGACATTGTTGCCCGATACGGAAACCAAAAGAGTTCGCTCATTCCGATCCTGCAAAACATTCAAAAAGAGTATCGCTATCTTCCTCGCGAAGTCTTGCACGAAGTCTGTGCGAAAACCGAAAGCGCGCCCGCCGACGTTTTTTCGGTTTCGACCTTTTACGATCAGTTCCGGCACACTCCGGCAGGCGAGCACACCATCTGCGTTTGCACCGGTACCGCTTGTCACGTCAAAGGAGCGGATCGCATACTCCAAAAATTTCACCAAATCCTCGGTATTGCCGATGATGACGATACTGATGCGAATCGGCACTTTACTATTCAAAAAGTTGCTTGTCTCGGTTGTTGCACACTCGCTCCCGTCGTCCAAATGGATGGTATCACCTACGGACATCTCACCCCAGAAACCGTTCCACACGTTCTCGATGATTTCAAGCATCGAGTGAACAATAAATCCGCAAAAAAGAGCGGGGGGCACACGCCCCCCGGTGCTCATCAAATTGCTGTCGTTCGAATTGGACTCGGCTCCTGTTGCCAAGCACAGGGGAGCGCACTCGTGCTGGACGAAGTCAATAAAATTATCCGTGAACTTGCTCTCGACATTCGAGTCGAAGGAGTCGGTTGCGTCGGAATGTGCCATCAGACTCCATTACTCGAAGCCGTTACGCGGCAAGGAGTAGCGACATTTTATGCCAAAGTCCAAGCGGAGGATGTTCGGTCAATTTTGCTACAACATTACAAGCCGAAAAATTTCCTCATTCGTGCCGGACACTGCGTCGGTCGCTGTTTAGAAACGCTCTGGAGCGGCGAGTTTTCCGAACCGGCGACGGATCGGATTCTCGACACCGACGGCGAATCGGTCAGGGCGTTTTTGAATCGACAACATCCGACAGCAATGTTGTATAGCGGCGTGCTCAATCCCGGCAGTTTGGACGATTACCGAAAACATGGGGGTTTTGAAGCGTTGCGCAACGTTGTTGATACGTCCCCGGACAACATTATTGACCGTCTCGAACGTTCCGGTCTTCGCGGTCGCGGCGGCGCAGGTTTTCCTACGCATTTGAAATGGCTGGCAACGATTCATGCGAAAGGCACTCCGAAATTTGTCGTGTGCAATGGCGACGAAGGGGATCCCGGCGCATTTATGGATCGAATGTTGATCGAATCGTTTCCCTTTCGTGTCATTGAGGGAATGACCATCGCTGCTAAGGCGGTTGGAGCATCGAAGGGATTTTTATACATTCGGGCAGAGTATCCGCTTGCTGTTGAACGGATGTATCGGGCATTGGAGTTGTGTTACGAAAATAATCTGCTCGGCACAAACATTTTGGGTTCCGATTTTTCATTCGATCTGTCCGTTCAGGAAGGGGCGGGTGCATTCATCTGCGGCGAGGAAACGGCACTGCTGGAATCCATGGAGGGACGGCGCGGCATGCCGAGGTTGAAACCGCCGTTTCCTTCTCATGTGGGTCTTTATGGTCAACCGACGCTTATTAACAATGTCGAAACGTTTGCGTTGATCCCGCCGATTTTCAATTCGGATAAAGGGTTACAAAATTTTTCCCAACTTGGCACGGAAAAGAGCAAGGGAACGAAAGTTTTTGCGTTGGCAGGAAAAATCAAACGCGGCGGACTGATCGAAGTTCCGATGGGAATCACGTTACGTCAGATCGTCGAAGAGATCGGCGGCGGAATACAACAGGAAGAGGGCAAGCCGGTGCGAACATTCAAGGCTGTACAGATCGGCGGACCCTCCGGTGGTTGTGTACCGGCATCGTTGGCGGATACATCGGTGGACTTTGAATCGCTGTCGGATGTCGGTGCAATCATGGGTTCCGGCGGACTCGTTGTCTTGGATGATCGGGACTGTATGGTGGACATTGCCCGATATTTTTTGAAGTTTACGCAAGAGCAATCGTGCGGCAAGTGTACGTTTTGCCGAATTGGTACGCGCCGAATGCTCGATATTCTGGATCGCCTTTGCGAAGGAAAAGGGGGACAGGAAGATTTGATGACTCTTGAAACTTTGGCGGAACAAGTCAAGGCGGGGAGCATTTGCGGGCTTGGCAAAACGGCACCGAATCCGGTCTTGTCCACGTTGCGTTATTTCCGGTCGGAGTATGAGGCTCACGTTCGGGGAGAATGTCCGGCGGGAAAATGTTTGGCACTTATTCAGTATCAGATTAACGAAAAATGCAATGGCTGTTCAATTTGTGTTCAGCATTGTCCGGTTTCGGCAATTCCGGCGATTCCGTACCGTCGGCACAGTATTGATGTTTCGGCGTGTACCAAATGCGATGCGTGTCGGCAGCACTGTCCGCATGACGCTGTGGTCGTCGTCCCCGCCGTGTAACCCAGGCTTGCACGGCGGGCTCTGCAAACACAAACTTGAAAAGATGCCCAGAGCCACCCGATCCACTCGACCGGAATGCATGAGGAAGAAAAGGACGGTATTTTAGAAGCCCTTAGAGGTGAGGGCTTCACGAATAATGCCATCCAGCCCCATTTTAACATACTTCTAGCGATGGCGGTTCTGATGCCACGTTACGATTCCTCCTTTTTCAGAGGGAAAACCCAGTGCCTCGATGGAAACCATGTCCGCCATTGAAAGAGCAGAAATGACATCTTCTTCGTAACAACGTACCGCCTCCTCATACATGGAGACAAAAAGGGAATGGATGATGTTCGAATCCGAAACGGTCTCGTCCGACGAAGCAAATTGCAGGTCAGGAACACCCTCCCCCTCCCACGAAGTTTTCTGGGTGTAACGCATAAACCCATGCCCCGTCTTTCTACCGAGTTTTCCTTGCTCAATGAGTTGTAGCAGAATCGGCGACTGCGGCGTTCGGTCAGGGAACGCTTTGTGTAAAACCCAGCCCGCATGGAGAACAACATCGAGACCAATTTCGTCCATAATTCGGAAAGGTCCCATCTTCATTCCAAATTGGAGAGCAACACGTTCGATTCGTTGCAGATCAACCCCCTGTTCGAGCAATACCAGAGCCGACGAAAGATACGGATTCAAGAGACGATTGACCAAAAAACCGGGAGAGTCGCCCACCACAATAAACCGCTTTCCAATCCGTCCCGCATGCTCCTTCGCCGATTCAAGGGTTGACTCATCGGTTTGTTTGCTGGCAACAATTTCCACCAGCGAACGTTGTCTGACCGGATGAAAAAAATGAAAACCGCAGAACCGGGCTTGCCAGTCCGACGGTAACTGTTGAGCCAGCGATGAAATCGAAATGGTGGAAGTATTGGAAAACAGGAAGCCGTCGGCTTTTCTCTCTGCAGTCAATTTTTGGTAAAGTTTCCTTTTGGCATTGAGTTTTTCGGGGATCGTTTCAATCATCATGGGACAAGCGACGATGTTGTCGAGAGACTCCGTACAAGTCAACAGAGCGTCGGGCATGGGTACATTTTGCAAATGCAACTCATCGGCAATCCGCATCGGGGCGGTTTGCAAGGCGGTCTCTGCGGAATCGTACAGCACGACGGGCAGTCCAAAGCGCAGATGCGCCGCCGCAATGGCAGTTCCCATCATTCCTGCGCCCAAAATTGCGGTCGGGTGAGTCATGTCCATGAAAAGAATTTTCCGTTTTACCGAACCCACTGTTCAAAAGTTACAACCACCGAGCGACATCCTTTGCCCAGTAGGTCAGAATGATGTTTGCTCCTGCGCGTGAAATAGCGGTAAGTGATTCTAATACGACCGTCTTTTCGTCAATCCAGCCTCGCTCCGCCGCCGCTTTTACCATACTGAATTCGCCGGACACATTGTACGCCGCTATCGGAACGCCTTCAAAACGGTCCCGCACCATTCGGATAATGTCCAAATAGGCGAGTGCCGGCTTGACCATGATAATATCCGCTCCTTCGTCCAAATCGAGTTGCACTTCCCGGATCGCTTGCCCCGCCGATGCCGCTGGGTCCATTTGGTACGAGCGTCGGTCTCCAAATTGCGGAGCACTCCCCGCCGCCTCCCGAAAAGGTCCATAAAAGGCACTCGCATACTTCGCCGCATAACTCATGATCGGAAGATGAGAAAATCCTTCCCGATCCAAACCGGTTCGCATTGCTTGAATCATTCCATCCATCATTCCACTAGGGGCGAGCATATCCGCCCCGGCACGAGCATGCACCAATGCTTGGCGGACGAGATTTTCGAGCGTGGCATCATTATCGACATCGTAACGATTATTCGACATTTGTTGAATCACACCGCAATGACCGTGATCGGTGTATTCGCAAAAACACACGTCGGTAATGACGAGTAACCTATCGCCGACCTTGTTTTTGACGGCACGAACCGCCTGGGCAATGATGCCGGTATCGCTCATCGAATCACTTCCGACGGCATTTTTCGTATCGGGAATGCCGAAGAGGATGATTCCACCGAGTCCTAGTGCGGCGGCTTCTTCGGCTTCTTTGACGAGTTCGTCGATAGAAAGTTGAAAGTTGCCCGGCATGGCGGAAATCGGCTGCCGAATGCTTTGACCGGGACGGACGAACAGGGGAAGGATCAAACGATCCGGTGCGAGGGATGTTTCTTGAACCAAACGCCGAATCGCAGGTTCATAACGCAATCGCCGAAGCCGAACAGTGGGAAAAGACATTTGATTATTGTAGCATTACTTGTCGGAAACCGCAATCGGAATTCAGTGCATACAAAAAACGCCGTTTTGATGATTGATGATTCAGCCTTGTTCCTCTTCTACATTATTGTCTCCAACGAGGAGACGATCCACTTCTTGGAGGGCTTCGATGAGGATCGGCGGACTAATCGGCTTCGATAAAATACGCGTTACACCAAGTTCAAGCAGTTCTCTGCGCTGCTCTTCGTTGCCCGCACTCGTTACCACCAATACAGGCGTACCGCTCAATCGGGGACTTGAAGAAATTTTACGCATCAATTCAATACCATTCATATTCGGCATCGTCAAGTCCGTTACGAGCAAATCAGCTTTGATCTGTTTCATTCGCGAAATCGCTTCGCTCCCGTCAGAGGCTTCAATAAAATTTGCCTCTCCGAGTCCTGCAATTTCCAAACAGCGTCGGATAAACATCCGTGCCAATGCGGAGTCGTCAGCGATGACTACGTTTTTAATCATATTTTTATCTCCAAAAATTTATTCGTTTTTTCATAATTCCCAATCGGGTCTCCCGGGACAGGAGAGGACGATTCGCCCGGAGTCGTGATAGAGCGTCACCGTTCTGCTGTGCGAGCCGCCGACATCTTCTGCAATGGCACCGAGTCCGAACTGCCACAACACCTTTTTTACTGCCAGTGCATTTCGCTTACCGATGTTGAATGTTCCGTTGGGATCGGCAACGTTGGCTCCGCCGCAGATTTTGACGATCAGGTTCGAGGGTTTTGACAAATACCCTCCGGTCTTTTTCATCAGTTCGATTAAAGCGGGAATTCCTGTGTCCGCAAAGTATCCCGGCAATTGCTTTGCCCGGTCCGGCGAAACACTCGACTCCGGCAATGCGACGTGATCCATTCCGACGCACCGCGTCCCCCTATCGAGGATCATCACTGCCACGCAAGAACCCAGTGCCATCGTTCGGATGACTCCTCCCGGTTCTTTCGTTGCACCATAATCCCCGACACCAAGCATAATTCGTGCTGTCGTGTTAGGCTGCATCTTAGTTTATTTTACTCTATTTACAGCGAGGTGTAAGACCCTCGCCATGCCCCATCCCTTCTGTTCTCGGAGCAGCGGCTAAATGTTTCGTAACTCCTCCACTTTCTTTGCCAATTCCGCCATGCTCGGATTCGACAGCAACACCCTGCCGTCAGGTCCGATCAGTAGCAACGCCGGAATTGCATGGACGCCATATTCTCGAACCATATCCGATTGCCAATCGCCGGACAAACCGTGTAGCCACGTCATTTCCTGGCGAGCAATGAATTTGCCGAGCACCTCTTCTGAACCCGCATTGTCCAAACTGATGCCGATCATCACGAACCGGTCATCGTCCTTGATTTTTTCGTACAACGTTTTGAGTTCCGGCAACTTTTCCAAGCACGGTCCGCACCACGTCGCCCAAAAGTCGAGGATGACGTACTTTTCCTTGTAATCGGAGAGCCGTACATTGCCTTTGTCCTCGAAAGTACCGTTGGCGGAAATCGGCTCAATCTTAGTGATTTCAAATTCAGGAACAACCTCCCCAACTTTCGGCATTTGCCTCGTGGGAGCGTATCGAACTTCAAGCGTTCCGAGGTCAAGCGGTTCGTCCGAAACTATTTCGGGAATTGTGGTAACGAAAAATTTACGTTCCAATGTACCGATTTGTTCACCGATACCACAAGACTGTCCCGGCGGCGGCGGTGAATCGAGCGTTACTTTGAGCGTCCAATCTCCTTCAAAGATGTCATCGAGTTGGAATGTTCCATCTTTCGCTACGGCACAGACCCGGCGCAGGAATCGTTTTGCATTGTTGCGTTCTTGGGCTTCTCTATAATCCTTGACAAGTTCTTCGGAAGCGGCGATGAATTTCTTTCCCTCTTCGGTTTCCATCCACGTTCTGGATAGTTCCATTCGTTTCGCCATGTCTGTTTCCTCCAGGATGTCTTTCGGCACCATTTTTTTTCGAAGTTCTTCAGCGGCGGCGTGAGGGTACTCAACCGTGTCCGAACCCGAAGCCGGCGTACATTCAATATGCGAGAATCGCCAATCGGGCGGTGCCTCGAACTCACTTGCCGGAATCAGTTTACCAACAACAGGACGACCGACTCCGCCGAGCGTAACGGTTGCCGTCTCGCCGGGCTTCAATTCGATCCTGTCCGCCGAATGGGAACCCGTTGACACGAATCCACTTCCGGTATCGTTGAATTTCATCGTGCGCGATACCGTAACAAAGCCTGCCGGTATCCGAGTAAACAAAAAATGTCCTGACACGTCGGCGGCTGCCCTGTAATCCCAAAAAACATGCGGTTCGTTGCCGAAACTGTCACGTTCGCTACTGAACGAAATATCCGATTGAACCGGCACATTTTTGCCCGGCTGTGTTCCAACTTTGACGGTTCCCTCTACACGTCCCCAGGGTTCCAGCGTGATGGTTTTGCTCTCGCCCAGCGATTCCCAATCTTGCTGCGTCAGCCGCTTGAAACCGGAATCGTGCAGGAAAAACAGAAGATAATCAACTTTCGGCTGATCGGGACGACCATAATGCTGACCTTGCGACTCCGCCTCGAAATCAATGTGCGCAAATTTGAATTTGCCGTCCTTGTCGGTGGAAATCGTGTACGGTTCACGATCATCGTGTAACTGACCATTTTGAATGTATGGTCTGCCGCCACCGTGCGTCGCCATTGCAACAGTTATTCCTTCGACAGGCTTGCCGTCCGGCTGCAATACGATGCCAAAGATGCCCGTTTTGCCCGCCGACAGTTTTTTCAATGGGAAGTCGAGCGTGATGTTTCCTTCATCCGGCTGAATGTCCCGTGAAAATGCCGTTTCGTAACCTTCCGCTTCGATTTTGACAGCGAAGTCTGATATATTCACTGCATAGTTTTCACCAACCCGATACGTTCCGTTGCCGCCAGCACCGCGTTTAATCTCCCAATAGGTTTGAGGGTTGTTCGAGAATTTCTTGCCGAAATAAACGTTGAATTTGGGTAGCATCTCTCCGGTTTCGGCATCGGTAATGTTGCCGGAAACTTTGAGCGAGTCGCCCGACACGAAAACGTATTCCTCATCACGGGGAACGACGGATTTGTTCCGAACGTCCATGTAATTTTCGTTCAGAAACATATCGAACACGACCTCTTCATCGGGGGCTTCGTTCCACGTCCAGCGACCGTTTTCGTCTGTGCGGGGACGGTCCTTTCCGGTCAAGAGCACTTCTCCGGGCATCCGTTGTGCTCCCCAACGTTCGATGGCAAGGTAAAACCCCTCGATCGGATTGCCGTTTTTGTCCACGATTTTAATGGTCACGGGCTTGCCAGCCGGTTGCATCGTGAAGTCAATCGACGGATTTTCTTTGCCGACAGGAAAATTTTTGAGCAATGCCATCATTCCGGTTTTCCAAACGCCGACGAAAGCGGATGGACTTTCTGCCCAGTTTTTGTACGCATATTCTCCGTTTTCGTTAGTTTCCGTAATTGTTTCGTGACCGTATTGGTGTTCATCGTGTTTTCCAATGACAACAGCACCGGCAATCGGCTTGCCTGAAGTATCTGTAACACGTCCCGTGAGCATGATTCCTTGTTCCAATCGAACGGACGAGGCGAATGTACCGTCTGCGGAAGCCACAAATTGTGACAACGTACCTTCCTTCGCTGTTTTCATGTAATCTTTGTGATCGAAAGAGACACGGACTCTGGAGTCGAGCAGTTCGAGCGGCACCGATTCGTATTTCCAAACACCGTTTTCGTCGGTTTTCGCTCTGGCACAGTGAACGTAATGGTTCGGCTGTTTGACGCGGCTCCGTTTGCCCCACGGCATGAAAAATTCAACGGATACGTCGGCAAGCGGTTTGCCCGTGTCGTCGAGGACAATGCCGCCGACGGTTGCCGCTTTTTCCAGTTCGACCGCGAATTCGGCGGGGATCGGATCGGTTTCGATGTTTCCGCTGTTCCCTCCCCAACCGGCGAGAAAGAAGGTGTAGCCAGCCGGTTCGACAAAGACACTTAGGTTTTGTTGCGGTGAGTCAGGATTGAGTTTGATGACGAAGCGACCGTTTTCGTTGGCTTCGGTGTATTTTCTGTAACCGGAATCACTAAACGGCTTCGGGGTGCCGCTGAACGACAACTTCGCCTTCGGAATCGGCTGACCCGATTCGTCAAGAATGGTAAGCGTCAGCGATGGGACCTGCGACGGTGCCTCGTCCGCCAAAGCGGTTAACGAGCAAATTACGAACATGAACAGGATGGCAGCAAAGCGTGGTGGGGACATTTGTTGATCTCCTTGTTAATAAATTACCTTCTTGGACACACAACCTCATTTTTAACAAAACAACCTCAGCAGCAATGCGGTACAAAAATGTCCGACCTTATTACCTTATTTCGAATGAGGCAATAAGGTTGAAATTATGGGGTGCCTCTTGGTTACTAAGGTTGTTTTGTTTCGGGAAAATAAGGTAAAAATTAGGTTGTTCACTGGCGAACGTATGTCCACTGCTCTTATTCTAACTCCTTCCTCCTTCTCCTTTCTCCTCACTCCTTACCTCGCCATATTCACCAATGTTCCGGCAATTTTTGGGAGCGGAACGAGTGATTCGGCTCCTCCTTTTGCATACGCTTCTTTGGGCATTCCGAAGACGACGCATGTCGCTTCATCTTGTGCGATACAATGTGCTCCGGCATCTCGCATCGCTTTCATACCGTTCGCTCCGTCCGCTCCCATGCCGGTCAACATTGCCCCAATGGCTTTGTTTCCAACATTTTTAGCGACGGAAAACATCATCTGTTCCACTGATGGACGATGTCCGCAACAAAGCGGTGCATCGAAACAGTGAACCCCCCAGCCTCCGCCGGTTCGGACGACCTCCATTTGTTTACCGCCCTGAGCAATGAGAACGCGACCGTCGTAGATCATATCCCCGTCGGCGGCTTCTTTGACGACTACTTGGGCGAGTCCGTTCAGCCGGTCAGCAAACATTTTCGTAAAACCGGGAGGCATGTGTTGCACAACGACGGTTCCGAGGAAATTTCTCGGCAATCCGCAGATCACTTCGCGCAGGGCTTCAGTCCCGCCCGTTGATGCTCCGATGGCACATATTTTTTTGGAAGGTATTTGTCCAGAAACCTTATTCACCACCCCCGAACCACCACCAATAACGGAAGGCTCGAATTGCCTATTTTTCCATTGGGAAACGTTGACGGTCGATGCAATTTTAACCTTAGTACAAAGTTCGTCGATCATGTTGCCGAGATCGCCCCCTTTGGGTTTGGCAACAAAATCGACGGCTCCTGCTGCCATTGCTTCCAATGTCGTCTTCTGTCCCCGTTCGGTAAGTCCGCTGACCATCACGACGGGAATCGGATACTGCGGCATCAGACGGCGGAGAAATTCCACACCGTTCATCTTGGGCATTTCCACATCGAGGGTCAGTACATCGGGACGCAATTTGACAATGGCATCCCGACCAGCGTAGGGGTCGGACGCGGTGCCACAGACTTCGATATTGGGGTCTTTAGAGAGTCCTTCGGAGATAATCCGCTGGACCAGTGGGGAATCATCAATAATCAGTACACGAACAATGCGGCTTGGCATATATGATTTTTGAACGCTCCAAAAGAGCCGGAAAGTCCCTTTATTGTATCAAAACCGAATGATAATGCAAGAGACGAAACTTGCCACTACGGGTTTTTCGGACAGGAACATCTGACAGGAACAAATGTCATTTTATGCGCACCCCCTCGCGACAGGGCTGACGCATCAGGATTCGTAGCGTATGAGTTGTTCGATGACAGTCGTTCTGAAATCTGGTGAGAGTGCCGCCCTGAACATCATCCTCGGCACCGTTTGCTTGCCCTTCACCTTCAACAACATCCCGTGAGCCAATTTCCTTAACTTGCCCAAATTCTCCGCTCCATTGCCCATCCGTGTTCGATTAGCATCCTCTCCAAAACTTACATCCAAGACCCAATGAAGACGATTCTCAATCCCCCAATGATTCCGAAAACTACGACCCAA
>Ga0082212_10004062_pt1 | contig 20495 bp, 13 predicted proteins | sample TergutNt197P3_FD_71548 | JGI IMG/M metagenome (GOLD analysis project Ga0082212, IMG submission 71548) | Neocapritermes taracua P3 segment gut microbial communities from Petit-Saut dam, French Guiana - Nt197 P3 | ecosystem: Host-associated > Arthropoda: Insects > Digestive system > Gut ... | reverse complement strand
ATAACTCCATAACTCCATAACTCCATAACTCCATAACTCCATAACTCCATAACTCCATAACTCCATAACTCCATAACTCCATAACTCCTTTATTCAATTATTCAAAAAGCGTGTAAACCATTCACAAAGAGTTTATGCGTTTTTTTTTATCAAAACAGTAAACAATATGACTTGTAAAAGTATTATGTCTATTTTTAAAATTAATTCTGTCATCTGTGTTGTTGTTGCGTTGATTGCATGTAAAAACAACGGGGAAGACAATTTGTTGGTGACGCCGACCGAACTTGCATTTAATGCCTTCGCTATTTCGGAAAAAACATTGTCAGTGACCACCAATGTGAAGGATTGGAATGCTGTTCCATCCGGGAATTGGATCGCCACAGGAAAATGGGATGATAAGTTATTTGTTTCGGTAAAAACCAATACGGAAACAACCGGCAACCGGACAGGTACAATTACAGTGACGGCCGGTTCAGCGGATCCGGTTACCGTTACCGTTACACAATCTGCGGCTCCGACGCTGTCGGCCAGCCCGACATCGCTTACGTTCGGGGCAAACGAAACCACTGCCCGAATCGTGACAGTCACCACAAATGCCACAACCTGGGATTATACGTGCGAAGCACGATGGCTGACATTAGAAAAGTCAAACAATACGCTCATCGTTGCCGTCAATGAAATTAATTCAGGCGCTGCCGAACGTAAGGCGTCCATAACCATTACTGCCGGCGATACAAAGGCTGTGATACAGGTAACGCAGGATTATCCCGATTCAGAGCCTGTTCCCGGAAACAGTATTACCATCGGAACCGTCAATTACACGGTAGATGTGACGAAAGTTGAAAAAATAGAAGACGGCATCTGGTACATGTACGCACAAACAAAAAATGCGAACAAACCTTTGGTGATTCATACGGTACGCTATACGACCACAACTCCCGGTTACGTCATTGAAACATGGGTGGGTAACGACAGCATATCAGGAAAGGAATCTCCTCAAAACATGGTCAGCCGGTACGAACGTGCCGGCAGAGAGGTAAAAATGTCTGTCAACGGCGGATTTTTCGATATGGCCGTAGGAGGAACCACTATTTACATGCAGGCAACGAAAGGTGTATTAACTTTTCCTCCCCCTCCGGAAGCAAACCGTCCCGTCATCGGATTCGATGAACAAAACCGACCGTATATGGAAATCATACACTTAGACTGTAAAGCGAAAATCGAAAAAAATAATAAAGAGTTGAAGATCAACACCGTTAACGGTATCCGACAGACCAATTATCTCGTACTGTATAATTCGTACAGAGGTAAACATACCTATACCAATCAGTATGGAATAGAAGCGCTCTGTGCGCCTGTTGACGGGCAATGGGAAGAGTTGGACAATCATGTCAATGTACGTTGTAAAGTAGAGAAAGTGGCAGCGCAGGGCAACATGGAAATTCCGAAAGGAAAAATCGTATTGTCGGGACACGGAACCGCCCATGAACAATTCATGAATACACTGCAAACGGACGATGAAGTGCTGGTAACGGCAGACTATTACGCCCGGTCGGATGCGACTATTACCTCTGCCGTCATTCGCAACGCGATCAACGGATCGCATGTTATTTTACAGGGAAACACAGTTGTTCCTGTTGATAACAATGGCGACCCTTTGCTGTATAACAATCATCCGCGCACTGCGGCAGGTTTTTCAGCCGACAAAAGATATGTGTATTTCACTGTGATAGAAGGACGTTATTCTGCTTCGGCAGGCGTAAGAGCCGATGAACTGGGGCAGGTGATGCAATATTTCGGCGCAGCCAATGCCATCAACCTCGACGGCGGCGGATCGTCATGTATGATGGTTGGCAAACAGGCAAAGAATTTAATAGAAGGCGGAACGTGGCAAAGACCTGTTGCCGATGGGTTTGCCATCATCAGGAAGTGATAAAATGATAAAAATGAATAAAATAAAAACAAGAATCATCACAATTGCATGTATCTGTATTCCGGTAACGGGCATTTCCGGTTGCAGTGACAAGCCAGCCGAACAGTATCATCCCGTTGAACTGACGGACTTGTTGGTTTCACCGGCTTCCGTATCCTTATTGTACGGAGGCGAACCCTCGTTGCAACAACTCACGGCTACAGTGTTACCCGAAAACGTGACTGACGTTATCTTTACATGGTTGTCGGGCAACAGGGATGTAGCCACTGTTTCGCCAACGGGACTGGTAACTGCCGAAGGAGTCGGTTCAACGCAGATAGCGGTCACAGCCAACGAACAGAAACGAAAATATATTCCGGTTAATGTGAGAGCGATAGACATATCGGTTTCCCCGACTTTCATATCATTAGTGTATGGAGGTACGCCCGGTTCGCAACAACTCACGGCTATAGTGTTACCTGAAAATGCGGCTGATAAGAATGTTATCACATACAAGTCGGGCAACGACGCCGTAGCCACTGTTTCTCCGACAGGGTTAGTAACCGCCGCAGGCGCCGGTTCGACATTAATAACGGTCATGGTAAAAAAAGTGAGTAAATATGTTCAGGTGGTGGTTAGTTCTGACGAATCGAAATACGCTGACGGATTTGTCACCAACGGCGTGATTAAATTAGGCGTGGATATGAATGCCGGAGGCTCTGTTTACTGTTTTTCAGAGGTATATCCGGAGCGTAATCTGTTAAATCATGCTGACAAGGGAAGGTTTATCCAGCAATCGTATTATGGAGCGGCTGACGGCAGCGTATGGGACGGTACGCCGTGGACATGGAATCCGGTGCAGGGAGGCGGCTATATGGGACAGGCGGCAAAAGTGCTGGAATCTGATTTTAACTCCGAAACGCTTTATATTAAATCGTTACCCAAGCATTGGGCTACCGGACAGGATATTACCGAAGTCGTCATGGAGGAATGGATTACGCTAAAAGGTAAGTTTGCCCAAATCCATTACCGGATGGCTTATAGCGGTTCTGTATCGCATCCCGCTTCACATCAGGAATTACCTGCTGTTTTTGTGGATGCTGCCTTGCAAAATCTGGTCTATTACAAAGGGAACGCTCCGTGGACGAATGGCGCACCGGCGTATCATGTGCCGGGCTGGCCTAATGAATACGACAAGAGAACCGAGCATTGGAGCGCTTATGTCAACGACGCCGGTTGGGGAATTGGGGTGTACACGCCCGGAACCGCAGATATGACCATGTACCGGTATGGCGATGGAACCCTTGCCGGTCCGACGGGTTCCCACTGTTCTTATTTTTCCCCCGTCAGAACGATGAGTATCACTCCGGGACTGGTGTTTGAATATGATGTTTATCTTACGATTGGAACCGTGAACGAGATTCGATCCGTCTTTTACGACATCAGGAACTATACCGTAAATAAAAAAAAGTAGAATAAGTTTTTTATCATTAATCATTAAATTTTTGTAATATGAATCAATTAATTTCAACCACGGGCGCAGCCAACGCGCCCAACATCGGAAGGGGCAGCGTCCCCGGACGTAAAGACGCGGAATGCCGCATCTTTACGATGCGTACCACGACAAGGGTATTCATGCCTTTGTTATGGCTATTTTTTCTTTTCGCCTTCGCTGCGCAAACGGCAAACGCGCAGGACGAAAATTTCCCGGCAGGGAACGGCGACGGTTCGGAAGGCGCTCCCTTCCAGATTACTTCGGCAGCGGAACTCGCACAATTGGCAACGCTGGTAAATGCGGGTGACGCAACCTACAACGCCGCGCACTACAAGTTGATGAACGACCTCGACCTGAACGTCGCGCCGTACAACGAGGATACGGGCTGGACGCCGATAGGCGTTTCTGTCGCCAATGATGCGACGCACTCATTCCAGGGCGTGTTCGAGGGCAACAACAAGGTCGTCACAGGGCTGTACATCAATGATGCAAGCATCGCCAACGGCAACATAGGTTTATTCGGCTGCATTTCTAACAGCACGATTCAAAATCTTGGAATAGAGGGCGCCAACGTCACGGGAAACGGATTTACCGGAATCCTTGCGGGATGCGCTTTCACCTGTACCATTAATAACTGTCATACTTCAGGCACAGTGAATGGCGGCGCTAACAATAGAGTCGGCGGCCTGACAGGAAATGTAATGGGCGCATCCTGTACCGTGTCCGACTGTTACTCAACGGCAACGGTGACAACTGTTGCCGGTAGCGGCTTTGTCGGCGGATTGATAGGTTATTTTAATACTACCAATACCAGCACAATAACCAACTGTCATACAACCGGAAATGTTCATGCAACCAATGGTAGCGGCGGCGGTTTAGCAGGTGGAATTATTAATGTCAATATATCATCCAGCTATGCCACGGGCAATGTAACAGGTAATAGCGGAGATCTTGGAGGGCTTGTTGGATACTGTAATGCTTCCAGAATAGCCAACTGCTACGCCACAGGTACAGTTACTGTTTCAAATACCGGAACCTATTATATCGGCGGATTGGTAGGATCTTTCAGGGGAGGAGCCTCTGCATTTTCATCCATTGAAAACTGCTTTGCCACAGGCGCAGTTACCGGAGGTGTTGCAGTTGGTGGTATTTTAGGAGGAAATGGCGATAGTACCCCTGGTGGCAATACCTCTGTTACCAATTGCGTCGCTCTAAACCCCGGCGTGACCTCCACTGCCTCAAGCGTTATAGGTAGCGCTAAAGGCGATAATGCTGCTACACTTGTTAATGTTTTGGCATTCAACGGCATGACACTTTCCGGCGCACAAGACGCCCAGAGAAACGGAGCGGGCAAAACCGCCAACGAAATCAGAGCGGCAGGCTTCTTTGAAGGATTGTTTGCAGACGATCCGGCATGGACGTATGAAACCGGTAAACTGCCCGGCTTGAACGGTGAAGCGGTGGATATGCCCGATTATATAAAGGCTGAGCCATTTGAACTGAGCGAAAGCGGCGAATATAACTTTCCCAGAGAAGCGCCCGGTTACGGCGCTGTTGAACCGTTGAATGTAACTGTCTCCAACAATTTCGACGCCGCTATCGGTCCGCTGACCATCGAACTTGACGGCGCAGACGCAGAAAGTTTTGAACTTTCGGCAACAGGCATAGCCAGTATTGCGGCAAACGGAGAATCCTCCTTCACGGTTGCCCCGAAAACAGGCCTGACAGCTGGAATTTATACGGCTACCGTAACGGTAACGGAAAACGCTTCAGGATATTACCTGAGTTTTGCTGTGAACTTTTCTATAGCAGCCGGGCAAAATTCAGGAATACCGGACGTCAGTTGGTACGACGAAGGTGAAACAACTTTCCGCATCAGTTACCCCGACGAATTAGCCGGGTTAGCGCAATTAGTCAACAGCGGCACCGCATTCGCCGGAAAAACCGTTATTCTCGGCAATGACATTGACCTGTCGGTATATGGCAAAGAAGCGGACTGGAACAGTGGCGCCGGATGGGTGCGAATCGGCAACAGTACGACTAATCCTTTCAGTGGCGAATTTAACGGCGATAACAAGTATATCACAGGGTTATATATTCATCTTACAGCGCCGCCAGCCGGCGGAGATTCACACTCCCACGGCTTATTCGGTGTTGTTGCAAATGGCGCAGTTATTAAAAATCTAATAATATCGGACGCTGATATCAATGTGTCAGGGGTAGGCGGAGATGCATTGGTCGCCATTCTTGCCGGGCGCGTGCAAGGCGGCGTCCTTGAAAACTGTCATTTGTCCGGTTCAGTCAGTGTCACAGGGAATCGTGCCGGCAGTTTGATTGGAAGCGCTGATACAAATCCATGTAACGTCTCAAACTGTTCCTCAACCGCGTCGGTCAATGTTCAATCAGGTTATGGCGGCGGACTGATAGGTCTTTTTGCACACGGTACCATCAGCAACAGTTACGCTACCGGAAATGTGAACACTTCCAACGGTTCTACCGGCGGTCTGGTGGGTTGGATTTTGAATGCCAATACTGCCGTTATTTCATCCTGCTATGCACTGGGCAATGTCACTTCTAATGGCGAAGCCGTTGGAGGTCTCGTAGGAAGGGCTTCAGGAACCGTCGAAATAGAAAACTGCTATGCTACCGGCGTCATTGTCGGAACCATCGCAGTCGGCGGTATCACAGGTGTTGGCGCTGCTACAGTCACTATTACCGACTGCGCCGCGCTAAGCCCCGGCGTGACCTCTGCAAACAACAGCGTTATAGGTCGCGTGATGGGCGATAATGCTTCCGTACTTGTCAATTGCCTTGCATTTAACGGTATGATCCTTACCGGCGTGCAGGACGATCAGAGAAACGGAACGGATGTAACCGCCGCTGAAATCGTAACGGCCGGTTTCTTTGAAGATTTGTTTGCAGACGATCCGGCATGGACGTTTGAAACAGGCAAACTGCCCGGCTTGAACGGCGTGCCGGTGGATATGCCCAATCACCTGAAAGTGGAGTCGTTTAACCTGAGCGAAAGCGGCGAATATGCCTTTCCAAGAGAAGAACCCGGTTACGGCGCAGTTGAACCGCTGAGCGTAACTGTAACCAACAAATTGAGCGCCGCTATCGGTCCTCTGACCATTGAACTTGACGGCGCAAACGCGGAAATTTTTGAACTTTCTGCAACAGGCATAGCCAGTATTGCGGCAAGCGGAGAATCGTCCTTCACGGTTACCCCGAAAACGGGCCTGACGGCTGGAATTTATACGGCTACCGTAACGGTAACGGAAAACGTTTCAGGATATTATCTTAGTTTTGATGTGAACTTTTCTATAGCAGCCGGGCAAAATTCAGGAATACCGGATATCAGTTGGTACGACGACGGCGAAACGACTTTCCGCATCAGTTATCCCGATGAATTGGCAGGCTTAGCGCAATTGGTCAACAGCGGGAAAACGTTCGCCGGAAAAACCGTCATTCTCGATAATGATATTGACCTGTCAGTATACGGGCAAGGATGGAACGACGGCAAAGGCTGGACTTCGATAGGCTTCGATACCAACAATTCCTTCCGCGGCGTTTTCAACGGCGGCGGATATACCATCACGGGTCTGTACATCAACACAAACGTCAACCATCAGGGTTTGTTCGGTTTTGTTTTTCAGGGCGTGATCAACGATCTCACAATAGCGGACGCAGACGTCACTGTGACCATCACTTCCGGGGACGCAATGACCGGTATCCTTGCAGGGCGGATTCAAGGCTGTACCATTGAAAACTGTCACAGTTCCGGTACAGTCACTACCAACTCAAACCGCACCGGCGGATTGATAGGAAGTTCCGATTCCGGATCCAGCGCTATATCAAACAGTTCCTCATCTGCAACAGTTACCACTCACACCAGCAACAGTTATGGCGGCGGATTGATAGGTTATATGGTAGGAGGTAATTTTGATACGGATCCCGGCAGAATAACCGACTGCTATGCAACCGGAGATATTAGCACTACCAACGGATCTACCGGCGGATTAGCGGGTTGGGTTGATAAAGTAAGGATAACATCCTGCTATGCCACAGGTAATGTCGAATCTAATGGCGGAACTGCTGTTACTCACGTAGGCGGGCTTGTGGGAAGGATTCAAAATGCTGCCTTAATAGAAAACTGTTACGCCACAGGCACTGTTGCCTCCACTGAGAATGTGGGCGGAATTGTGGGCGGTTTTACCGGCGCTGGCGACGTCATCACGATTTCCGGCTGTGCTGCGCTCAATCCGGGCGTGATAGCCCTTAACACGAATACAAGCGTAGGTCGCGTGATGGGTAATCCTACGAATGGCACAACATTTTCCGGAAACATGGCATTTAGCGGTATGACCAATATTGACGGCACGACCGAATGGGGCGAATGTTTAGCCGGCAATAAAAACGGTGCGGACAAAACATCAGCCGAAATCAGAGAGGCAGGTTTCTTTGAAGAATTATTTGCATCTGCGCCGCAAGATGTTTGGACGTTTGAAACCGGCAAACTGCCCGGCCTGAACGGAGAACCGGTGGATTTGCCGCCGCATCTGGCGCCACAGGCGGAAGTTCCTGACATCATTGAACAACCGCAAGGTTCACAGATAATGGCAGGTGAAACGTACACGCTGAGCGTTACGGCAGAGTCTGCCGACGGCGGAGAGTTGAGTTATCAGTGGTATAGCAACAGCGGTGCAAGCATTGTAGGAGGCGAAGCCATCGACGGCGCAACTGACAATACCTATACGCCTGATACGGAAACTGAAGGAACGTATTATTTCTACGTGGTAGTGACCAACACCATCAATAACAACGGCGTGGAAAACACGGCAACAGCAACAAGCAATGTAGCAACGCTACAGGTGACAAGCGTGCCGACCTTCGCCGTTACGGTTTTGGCAGGCAGCGGCGCAACCGGAGCCGGCAACTACGCTGAGAACGAAACCGTAAACATCAGTGCGGGAACGCCGGCGGCGGGTCAGGCATTCATGAACTGGACAGTAACATCAGGTAACGCAACCTTAGACGACGCCAACAGCGCCGCTACTTCCTTTATCATGCCTGATGGCGCGGTAACAGTAACGGCGAACTTTGGATACATCGTAAAATATGAAGTGATCAACGGAGATGGCGCCATGAACAGTACCATCAGCGCAACTTACGATGGCGTCAGTATAGACGGTGAAACGGTAGTTTCCGGCGGTAAAACGCTGGTAGTAACTGCCTCCGGCGCCGATCCGGTCAGGAATGTTTACACTTACGTATGGAGCGGCACAGCAAGCGGAACGGGCGCAACATATACAACCACCGTGAACGCGGCAGTGGACGCTATTTGTACTGTTACCGGAAGCAGGATTACCGGCGTGGAAGAATTGCCGGCAAACCCGCTGAAAGCATGGATAAGTAATAATGTCCTGCACGTGAGCGGTATCGCCGAAGGAAAAGTATGGAAACTGTACAGCGTATCGGGCGCCCTCGTGAAACAGGGCATTGCCGGCAACGATGTGGTAACCGTAAGTCTGGAACTTCCCGGAGTGTACGTCATTCAATCGGAAGGTAATACGTTAAAATTTGTGTATTAATGTCCTGATAGAATCAGATATTAAGTTCATCATCAGAAACACAGGGCGCTTTAACATACAAACGTTCAGCGTCTTGTGTTTTTTTATTGTAAAAAATTAATTGTATGTAAAATAAGATGACTTTTCATGGGGCCCAACATTTGAATATTTGAATCAGGAATAATTGTTATCTTTCCCCTATATTTTTTCAGGAAAAATTTATTCGTCTGTGTGTAATTCAGAGAATTTCATCTATATTTGCGAAAAAATAATTTTGAGGTTATGCTAATAGCCAATCCGATATACGACATTGTTTTTAAACGTTTGATGGAAAATAAACGCAGTGCGAAATTTTTTATACAAACGCTTACCGGCGAGCAGGTAGAAGACATTGCGATGGTGCCGCAAGAATATACCTATCATGCAAAAGTAAAAAAGAAGAAAAGTAAAAAAGAGGTCACTGACAGCAAGGATGAATGGGAAATATTATCTCTCATACGTTTTGATTTTGTAGCCACCATTCGCAACGATGATGGCGAGTGCAAGAAAGTATTTATTGAAATACAGAAAACCAACAAGCCCACAAACCTGATGCGGTTTCGCACTTATCTGGGCGAGCAGTACAAGCATTTGGACATGGTAGAAGTAGCCAGCGGTAAAGTAGAAAAAGCCCTGCCCATTATCAGTATTTATCTGTTAGGATTTAAACTTACCAACATTAAGGCGGCTGCGATAAAAGTTTGTCGCACCTACATAGATATGATAGGACAAACCGAAATAAAACAGAAAAACAAGTTAATAGAAGCCCTGACTCACGATGGCTATTTTGTACAGATACCTTACATAACGGGCAAACCGCGTACATTATTGGAAAGTTTGCTGAGTATTTTTGAGCAGAAATATTTTATTGACGACAAGAACACGTTAAAAGAGTACGAATACCCGATAGAAGACGAAAATTTAAAAATGATGGTAGAAATACTTAAACATGCAGCCGCCGATGCGAAGACAAGGCGGGAGATGGAAGCATCATGGTGGGCAGAAGAAGATGAAAAAGAATACGAAAGAGTAGAAAAAGAACTAAAAGAAACTTTAAAGGCTTTTGATGAAAGTAAAAAAACAATCGCAGAAAAGGACAAATCGTTGGCAGAAAAAGACAAAGAAATAGAAGAATTAAAAAGACAGCTGGGAAAATAGTATTTATCAAAATTCTTACTGTTTATTTGTGAATCTCAGTTTAATTTTTTTTACCTTTGCCCCGTTAGAGTTTTAAAAATTTTACGTTATGCCTCCAATGAACAAAACACGTCAGGGAACAGAATCTCCCCAAAAACAGGCCGCCATTAATAACAGTATGTGGTTGGTTATCATAATTATTGCAGTTCTCGTACTCTCAGTATTCGGATATTTCTTTGGTTATCCGTTGTTTCAAAAGTATCGGAACAACCGTTTCGTCAATCTTATTCCGGAAGCGCCGCCGGTTATTCAGGAAGCAGATACTGCCACACTCACTCCAGTAGTTGAAGAAATTTTCACAGAAGAAATTTCATCGATTCCCAAGGGATATTACATTATTGCAGGCAGTTTTCGCAATAAAAATTACGCCGACAATATGGTCAGTTCAAACAAAGATATTGAACTTGAAGCGCTTTATTTTGAAGATTTGGGAATATATCGCGTATCAGCCGGCTATTTCGGCAATATCCATCAGGCATATAATAAAATATACGGTACCAGGGATTTTGACAGATTTGACGATGTTTGGGTTTTGGAATATCAATAATGAATTGAGAAATAGATGTTTCAAAATTTATTCCGAAAGAAAGACATTGTCGCCATACTGCATGAAGCGGAAACTACGAACGGGGGATTGCGCCGGACGCTGACCGTATCGAATTTAGTTGCGTTGGGAATTGGCGCAATTGTCGGCACGGGTATCTTTGTGATTACAGGACAGGCGGCCGCTCAATATGCAGGGCCGGCGCTCACGATTTCCTTTGTCATTTCGGCAATCGGGTGTATTTTTGCGGGTCTCTGCTATGCCGAATTTGCCGCTATGATACCCGTTTCGGGCAGCGTTTATTCATACAGTTATGCAACTATGGGCGAGTTCCTTGCCTGGTTCATCGGTTGGGATTTGATTCTTGAATATTTGTTTGCGTGCTCTACCGTTGCCGTTGGCTGGTCGGGCTACATGCAAAGTCTTCTAAATGGTTTGGGACTTCATTTACCTCATCATCTGACACAGCCCACGCTCGAACATATCGGCGGCGAATGGGTGTGGACAGGCAGTCTTTTTAACTTTCCCGCCGTATGTATTGTCGTCATTGTTACAACGTTACTGTTGGGCGGTATCCGGCAGTCGGCATGGGTCAATAATGTAATTGTGGCCATCAAAATTATTGTTATTCTGTTATTTATCGGTTTCGGACTGTCGTATATTGATACGTCGAACTGGATTCCCTACATTCCCGAAAATACCGGCGAATTTGGACATTTCGGCTTTAGCGGCATCATGCGCGGCGCGGCAGTGGTGTTCTTTTCCTATCTCGGATTTGATGCGCTTTCAACGGCGGCGCAGGAAACCCGAAATCCGCAACGCGACATGCCCAAAGGTATTCTGATTTCACTTTGTGTCTGCGCGCTCCTCTACATAGCGGTAACCGCCGTTCTCACAGGCATTGTACGATTTGACCAACTGAATGTGGATGCGCCTATTGCCTTAGCCATCGATCGTGCCGGTGCAGGATTAGCGTGGATGAGTCCTTTTATTAAATTAGGCGCCATCGCCGGTATCAGTTCCGTGATATTAGTAATGATGATGGGGCAATCGCGTATTTACTACGCCATATCGAAAGACGGACTATTACCCGCCATGTTTTCCAAAATCCGCGCAAAACGCGGCGTTCCGCAAAATGCTACGATTTTTGCCGGTATTGCCACAAGTATCATCGCCGGTATTTTTCCTCTGAGCGTACTCAGCGAATTAGTGTCCATCGGAACGTTGATGGCTTTTGCCATTGTATGTATTTCGGTGATGGTACTGCGCAAAACTCATCCCGAATTGAAGCGCCCTTTCAAAGTACCATTGGTGTGGTTGATTCCTTCGCTTGGCGCTTTTTTCTGTATCCTGCAAATGGCGTCGCTCCCCTGGTCAACATGGGTTCGCTTAATCCTCTGGACATTAGTCGGAATTGTTATTTATTTCGTATATAGCAGACACCACAGCCATTTAGGAAATAAATAATGCTATACCAATTGATGCTTTGCCACGTAATCCGGGTCAATCACTACGCCCATTCCGGGGCCTGCAGGCGCTTTCATCAGTCCGTTTTCAATTTTCATGGGCGCCGTAGGACATTCATAACGAACATTGGTACTGAAACCCTTAAATTCATGATGCGGTTCGGCATTGGGCAACGCCGATACGAAAATAGCATTATAAAGAAAACCCAAACCGCCGCCTGACATGTGCGGAACACAGGTTTTTCCGAAGGCTTGCGCCATGAGCGCAACTTTCATGGAACGAATAAAACCGCCGAAATAGTAAGTGTCGGGCTCAACTACGCCCAATCCGTCATGAGCCAGTAACCATCGGAAGTTGTAGAAATTCTGATCCTGTTCCCCATTCGTAACCGGTAAATTCAGCGTATCTGCAACCCGTTTAATATCATCAAAATAATAATACATAACCGGTTCTTCAAAATACCCATATCTGTATTCTTCCAATATCCTGCCAATTCGTATGGCCTCGTCAACATCGTAATATCCATTGGCGTCGGCATAGAGCGACCAATCATTTCCGTAATATTCCCGCACGAGCGGAATCAGTTTTTCCGACTTTCCGGGTATTCCGCTGTAATGAATATCCTTTGCGCCTCCATACATAAATCCTACCTTAATTTTCAAGGCATGAACGTCATATTTGGCTACTTCATCCTTGATACGCGCAAAATGTTCATCCAATGGCAACTCCCGAAATTCGGTAGCCATATAAACTCCTATTTCAGGGTTATGAATTTCGCCAATCAATTGTGCCACAGGTTTATTGGCTATTTTTCCCAACATGTCCAATATGGCAAATTCGATAGTGGCCAAAGGGAGACCGATTGCCATACCGTTTAATCGAAAATTCAGATTGTACATAAAAACTTTTTCCAGCAAAAGGTCTAATTCTCTTGCATCCTGCCCGATGAAAAACGGACGCAACGTTCTGGTAAAAACCGGATACAACATGGCCATGGTAGGATGCGCCACCGAAATACCTTCTGCGCCTTCCTTTGAACGGACACGACACAAATAACTTCCGTTATATTCCAACAATTCAAGCGTTTGAATGATAACAGGTTCATTAAAAAATTCTTTTTTGAAAACCGGTTGGCGAAGCACATCATCGAGTTTGTCGAAACGAGCCTTGAGTTCGTCATCCGGAAAAGATGTTTTACGCGCAACGGTACAGGACGCAAGCGGCAAACCGGCTACAGCCACTCCACCGGCCACTGCGGAAGTTAAAAATTGACGTCGGGTTGTTGTTTTCATTTTACTGTTTGTTTAATTTTGAAATTTATGCCTGCAACAAAAATACGGCTGGTATTTTGTTCAAATCAGGCAATTTATTTTTCCACTGTCGTATTTTTTGCGTCAGAATAAATTCATGAACGCCGGTTATATCGGCGGCTATGGCGAGCATGGTCTCAGGATGACAACATTGCAGAATATCATCCAGCAATTGCATGTTCCGGTAAGGCGTTTCTATAAAAATCTGCGTCTGTTTTTCAATGGCAGATCGTCGCTCGATTGCCCGCAAGCGTTCCTGCCGCTCTTTACTTTTCACGGGAAGATACCCGACAAAAGCAAACGATTGTCCATTCATACCGGAAGCCATCAGCGCCATCAAAATCGACGAAGGGCCTACCAATGGTATTATTTTAATGCCATTCGCATGTGCAAGTCGCACAATTTGCGCACCCGGATCGGCTACAGCGGGAACGCCTGCTTCGGAAATCACTCCGGTATCGTCCGCGAGTAAATCGGGTAGGAGAGTGGCAATTTCTGTTTCGGACGTATGTTCGTTCAGTTCGCGAAATTGCAACTGATCGATGGAAACCGGATGTTTTACTTTTGAAAGAAACCGTCTTGCAGTTCGAATATCTTCCACAACAAACTGCCGCAAACCATGTATCACGGTAAGAACGTGCGGAGGTAATACCTTTGGAATGGTATTTTCAGACAATAAAGACGGAATTAAATAGAGAACAGACATCTCAACTTTTATCTTTTCGGCGCGTTCCGCATCATTCTGTTCATTTTATTCTTATCGGTCATCATGCGCATCATTTTGCGCATTTCATCGAATTGCTTCATCAGGCGGTTTACTTCCTGAATATTTGTCCCGCTTCCGTTAGCGATACGCAATCTGCGACTTCCGTTCATAAGCGCTGGATTTGCGCGTTCTTTCGGCGTCATCGACAAAATGATGGCTTCTACACCTTTGAATGTATCATCATCAAAATCCTGATCGCGTATCACTTTGCCCACTCCCGGAATCATCGAAACAAGATCTTTCAGGTTGCCCATCTTTTTGATTTGCTGTAACTGATTGAGGAAATCATTGAAATCGAACTGGTTTTTAGCGATTTTCTTTTGCAGTTTTCGGGCTTCTTCTTCATCGTATTGTTCCTGAGCCTTTTCAACCAACGATACGATGTCGCCCATTCCGAGAATACGGTCGGCCATACGTTCGGGATGGAAAATATCGAGCGCTTCCATCTTTTCGCCCGAACTGACAAACTTGACAGGCTTGTGCACCACAGACATAATTGAAATGGCGGCGCCACCCCGCGTATCGCCATCGAGTTTGGTCAGCACCACGCCATTGAAGTCCAACCTGTCATTGAACTCTTTTGCGGTATTCACGGCGTCCTGACCGGTCATGGAATCCACCACAAAAAGAATTTCTTCCGGATTCGCCGCTTTTTTGATAGCTGCAATTTCATCCATCATTTCCTGATCGACAGCCAAACGTCCTGCCGTGTCGATAATTACGGTATTGAATCCGTGCATTTTCGCATGACGGATTGCATTCTCGACAATCTTAACAGGATTTTTATTTTCGTCTTCCGTATATACGGGAACGCTTACCTGCTCGCTCAATATCTTTAACTGTTCAATGGCAGCCGGACGATATACGTCGGCTGCAACTAAAAGCGGAGAGCGTCCTTTCTTCGCTTTCAGGTAGTTGGCCAATTTCCCGCTGAATGTTGTTTTTCCTGAACCCTGCAAACCCGCAATGAGAATGATAGCCGGATTGTTCTTGACGCTTATTTCGACAGCCTGACCTCCCATAAGCGCCGATAATTCGTCATGCGTAATCTTTACGAGCATCTCACTCGGTTTCACCGACTTGAGGACATTCATTCCCAAAGCCTTCTCCTTTACCCTATCGGTAAATTCTTTAGCAATTTTAAAATTGACGTCGGCGTCAAGCAATGCTCTCCTTACTTCCTTGAGCGTTTCGGCAACGTTGATTTCGGTGATACGACCTTCTCCTTTCAGAGTTTTGAACGCGCGTTCTAATTTGTCGGATAAATTCTCAAACATATATATTCTGATTTCTATAAAAACAGGACAAAAATATGAAAATATCCGGCTTGGTATAGCATAAATTCAAAAAAACAGTATTTTCACAAAAAATTTATTTATACCCTGAATTTCTAAATTTATTTTTTTGATTGATTTTAGCCCTGACTGACCGTCGGCAATTCAGTTTTTTGCAACAGTTTTTCCACAGTCTAACATGGAAGGGTAATTACTTCATGTCTTGTCCTGATTTTCTACCTTGCCTGTGATGATTTTCATCTCTTTTTTGTTACCTTTGCCGCGCATGTATCAGATGTGTTTATTGGTTTTCTTAACGGCTTAAAAATAAACATTATATCTGATATGCAATTTTTATTTTAGAAATTTAGGTTATCATAATAAAAAATTCAATAAAGTATGTCATGAAAAAGTTAGTTATTTTGTTTTTGTTTACATTCTGTTCACTGCCTGTGAACCATGCGCAGGGCGTTGGCGCTGCGCCTGAGTATATTAAGGCCATTACTTCCGAATGGAAGGGGGAACGTTTCGCCGACGGACGCCCCAAAGTGTCGGACGATCTTTTGGAAAGAGCCAAGAAACTTCCCATAGAAGCCATTTGGGGCGCGCTTCGTAACAAACGTTACCAGAATCAGTTTCAGGGCGACTGGCACGTCATTCATCCAGATGAAGTGATGACAGGGCGTGCGGTAACCGCTCAATATATGCCTGCACGACCGGATATGGAAGCTTATATCAGGGAACAGGGCACGCTTGAAAACCGCAATCCGCAGGGAGGGACCAATTCATGGCCTATTGACGTATTGGTTGAAGGAGACGTCTATGTGGCCGACGGTTTTGAAAAAATTGTGGACGGCACGTTGATGGGTGATAATCTGGCAAATGCCATTTACAAAAATTCAAAGAGAGGGGTTATTTTCTACGGCAGCGTGAGAGATGAAGAAGGTATTGCCAAAGTCGCCGGCTTTAACGGATGGGTTATGGGCGTTGATCCTTCCTATATTCAGGGCGTGATGCTTACCGCCATCAATCATCCTGTCAGGATTGGCAGGGCTACCGTGCTTCCCGGCGATCTGGTGGTGGCCAAAAAGTACGGCGTGATTTTTATTCCTTCCCATCTTGCCGAAGAGATTATCATCACTGCCGAAGTAACCGAATTGCGCGATGCGTTCGGTCATCAGCGTCTTCGCGAAGGCAAATACAAACCCGGCGATATTGACGCCCAATGGATTGACGCCATCAAGGCCGACTTTTTTCAATGGCTGAAAACATACTCCGGTTCAATAATGCCTAAAACATCAGAAGGAAAAACAATGACCAATTCGGATTTGGAAGCGTATTTCAAACAACGTAACTGGTAATTATTCCATGATTTAAAAATTCCATGATTCCATGATTCAAAAATTCATTTTTTTATTTTTAACAGTAATATTGGCGGCGGTTCTTCCGGCAAAGTCTCAATGGGTCAAATGGACTCCGGAAGATATTCAACTGCTGACCAAAGGATGGGAAGGCGAACGCTCTCCCGATGGCAGGCCCAAAGTGTCGGATGCGAATCTTAAACGATTGGAAAAAATCTCTATCGAAGAAGCGTGGGAATTTCTGAGGGCGAAGGGTTATGAAAATCAGTTTGAAAATTTTTCTGGTACGTATGAAAACAGTTGGGTCATCATTCATCCTGAACAACAAATGATTGGACGGGTTCTGACCGCTCAGTACATGCCCATGCGATTCGATTTTGACGATTATCTTCAGGAAGTAGGGAAAAAGCAGGGTATCAGCAGGGTGAACAATAATCTGCCTGTCGCTTCACTGACCGAAGGCGATGTGTATGTTGCCGACGCTTTCGGGAAAATTATTGACGGAACCCTTCTCGGCGATGCGGTGGGCGGTACGGTTTACAGAAACAGCAAACGTGGCGTTATTCTGAACGGATCGGTAAGAAAATTGGACGCGCTGTATGAAATCGAAGGCTTCAACGGATGGATCAGGGGGTTTGACCCGTCGTCCATCAGCCATATAGTATGCGCATCGGTCAATGCGCCGATACGGATAGGACGGGTAACGGTGTTGCCTGGCGATGTGGTGATTGCACGACGTTCAGGCGTGATTTTTATACCGCCTCAATTTGTTACGGAACTTATCCTTTCGATTGAACTTACTGCCTTGCGCAACGACTTTAACCAACAACGGCGCGAAGGCAAAGTAGACAGCGGCGCCGATTTCAGAGCGTGGCTGAACGGGCAACCCAATCTGTCTGCGTCTCAAGCGGAGTTGGACGCATATTTTGAACAACAGGCAAATCCGAAACAGAATAGATCACAACGACAATAACGTGGTTTCGGTTTTTCGGTTTTCTCTGCTGTAGGGGCAATATTTTTTTGCGTTTGATGCAAAAATTTCCCTACAATGTACCAAAGAATACGTCGCCAACATTCCAGTCTGGATATTAAAAAAATGTTTGCAGGTTGTAAAAATCACAGTATTTTTGTGGCGTATTTATGTAGTATTATCCTGATATTACTACATACGTATGTTGTGTTATCCTGATAAACAGACATTATTAAATATGATGAAGCAATGATTAATAGAATATTAAACCTTGACAATACTGATAATGACAGCATTTTTGTGTGGGGTGCACGTCAGGTTGGTAAAACAACTTTGATCAGGGCGATCTATCCTGATGCTGTTAATTATGATTTACTTCAGGCAAAAGATTTTGAACGTTTACAACGTAATCCGTCTTTGCTTGGCGAGGATTTGTCTATTTTGAACAGCGGCGACACGGTTATTATTGACGAAATACAAAAAATACCGCAACTTTTGGATGAAGTTGAAGGCTTTTAAGGAAGAATTTCCCGATTGTCGTGCGATTGCAGTTTCCTTTGACTCAAGACCGCGAATTACCAATGGAGTAGAGGTTTATCCTGCTATTGATTTTTTGAAAAAATTATGGAATCATGAAATTGTATAAAAAAATATGCTCACACATTACCTCAAAATCGCCTTCCGCAACATGCGGAAATACAAAAACCAGACGCTGATAAGCGTACTCGGTCTGGCAGTAGGTTTTACCTGCTTTGCGCCGGCAATGCTGTGGATACGTTACGAAATGACATTCGACAGTTTCCACAAAAACGCCGGGCAAATGTATGTGGTTTACAGACCGGATATACGCAGTCAAAACGGTTATACAAGGTCGACTCCTCCTTTGCTGGCGGCTCATCTGAAAGAAACGTTTCCTGAAATTGCGGATGCAGTAGCGTTTACCTGTGTCAAAAATACTTTTGTAGTGGAAGACGCAGAAATTCAGGTATCAATTATGAACGGCGATTCGTCGTTATTGAAGATGTTTGATGTGCAGATTGTGGAAGGCAGTATGGAGTTTCTGATTCGCGGCAGCAACAAACTCGCTGTTACTCATGAAAAAGCCCGGCAATTATTCGGCAATGAAAATCCGATAGGGAAAACAGTCAGTAATATCTATAACAACAGATTTACCATTTGTGCCGTTGTTTCGGGAATGTCAGGCAGAAGTAATTTTGAATTCGATTTTATTGGTGGAAGTTGGTATGGCTCAAACTATACGATTATCGAACTGTTGCCCGGAATAAACCTTGAAGCCTTTGAAAAGAAATTATACGAACATGAAACCGGCAAAGAAAGAGGCAATATCAGCAAAATGAAAATCACGCCACTGACAAAAATGCGTTACCTTGACCCTGATGTAGAACGGGAGGTTAAGTTTCAGCATATTGTGATTTTTGCCATGAGCGGCTTGTTGGTTATTGTGTGTGCGCTGTTCAATTATCTGACCCTGTTTATGAGCCGTTTCCGTATACGGCAAAAGGAAATGGCTTTGCGCGTGGTTCATGGCGCTTCGGGAGGTTCGCTGCTAACGATGTTATCAATAGAATTTTTGCTCATGCTGCTGCTTACCGTCGTGCTGGGATGTACGCTGACGCAATGGTTGTACAAACCTTTCCTGACGTTGACGGATATTCAGATGAATTTGTCTGACATTTATCTCGAATCGTTTATGTATTTCGGATGTATCATTCTGGTTTCCATGCTGATATTCTGGGTAATATTATTTGTATTCAGAATGAGGATGCTGGATGTATCCATTCGCCGGAGCAATAAAAAACTGTTTCGTAAAATTTCAATAATCGTTCAGTTGGTCATCAGCATTGGCTTTGCTTTTTGCACCATTGTTATTCTGAAACAAATGTATTTTCTGCATCATTCCGGCGAGTTGGGCTTTTCATTCCGCGACAGAGGCTCAATGGTTCTGATGGACAATCCGGAAGGAAGCACCGAAGGGTTGGCAAATAAGCTGAGACAGATACCTGAAATTGTGGAAGTTGTGGATATATATGCAGAAGGATTATTTACTATAATTCCTGAACGCTACGTTCCTGATTTTGAGGTTCTTTCATGGGATGATAAACCTGTTGACGCAGAAGTTAAACAAATGTGGAAATATCAGGTTACTCCTGAAATTGTTGATTTTTACAATTTTCAGTTAATAGCGGGCGAAATGCTGACCGACGCCGATCCCGCATCATTGGTTTTGATTAACGAAAGCGCCGTTAAGTTATTTGGCTGGCATGATGCTGTGGGCAAACAATTCAACGGATATACCGTAAAAGGCGTCATCAAGAACGTTTACAACACTGCGCCGACCATACCGGCAAAGCCGCTTTGCTACTTAAAACATATTCCGCCAGCTCCGCCATCTACGGTTGAGTCCACCATTGATTCTGAAACAGTAATATTTCGTATCATCATGCATCGATCTATCATGTTCAGGTACCACGAAGGCATGTGGGAATCGTGCAGGGAAAAAATCAGGCAGCTGGTAGAAAAGGAACATCCCAACATTTCAAGATATTTAGAATTATATAACACTGAAGAA
>Ga0082212_10004061_pt1 | contig 20498 bp, 17 predicted proteins | sample TergutNt197P3_FD_71548 | JGI IMG/M metagenome (GOLD analysis project Ga0082212, IMG submission 71548) | Neocapritermes taracua P3 segment gut microbial communities from Petit-Saut dam, French Guiana - Nt197 P3 | ecosystem: Host-associated > Arthropoda: Insects > Digestive system > Gut ... | reverse complement strand
TTCAACTCCTTCTTTTTTGCAGGAGTCCCAAAATTTGCGCAAGTCCACTTCGATGATCTGGCTGACTGTACTTTTCACACTGTCAGAATCATCAATTTCATTAAATTGTTCTATTACAGACTGTAATTTGTTTTTGATTTTCGGATTCGACCTGTGGACTTCAATACTCTCATTGAACAAACCGAATAATTCGGTACGCAATACCTCGTGTTGTCGCCATCCACCCGGTTTCGGTTTTTTCGGCGTGAGACATTTCTTTGTGATGCAAAAATACGCGTAAACAAGCCATGCTGATTCCTCTTCCGTATATCCGAGATTTTTCACTTCGTCTATGAAGAAGTGATACTGATTCCAATCGGTTTTATTTTTCGTAATCCAAGCGTCCGCATAAAGTCTAAGCGTTTTGTTTGCATATTCATCAAAAGGGAAACGCTTTATTGCAGTATCATATTTATTGCGTTCTTTGTCGGTCTTGAAATAGAGCATAAATTTTTGTGCCAGACGATTTAACGCATTTGCCTTGATGTCTTTTTTTGTTATATCGTTAATCTCTTTCGCCCTCTCCGTTGCCTTCGTAAGAATATCCGCTGTTTTTTCTGTTTCGGTAACACCAAGCAATTTATACAAAGAGTCGTCTTTTCCATCTGTTGCAACATTCAAGTCATCAGATATTTTGCACATGTCCACAAACGATACAGGTTTATCACATTTCAACGTATCAGGACAAGCAGGTATTACAAATTCGTCATCGGATTGACTCGTAGATGGACTTTCCAACGGGACTAACTTTTTTATTGTTTTTGCATCAAAGAATTTTTTGAATTCATTCACGAGATTTTTTACACGCTTTTCCGTTACACCGGTGTCAACGACTATTTTTGCTTGCCGCTCTAACTCGGCATATTGTTCGTTACGTGCATCTGTACCCTGTTCCTTTAACTTCGGAAGCCCATCAGCAATCCATTTTTTTGCTCTCTCAACAAAGACTTCATATTGCGGAACGCTATTTTGATTGTTTTGCCAAAAAGGTATTTTCTCCTTTTCAAGATGTTCCTTCATCGCTACCGCGTCATCAATCGGCGGATCGAGGAATAACTCTAATTCTAAAAAAATGTTCGCCATATTTGGTATAGTCGCATTTTTCAAAATGCGGTTTTGTTGTGTGTTAACGCACTAAATCTTTTGATCGTACCATGAAATTGTCTGTACAAATACCGGTTTCCTTAAAAGGATTCTAGCAAATCTGGGCGACGATTTCAAGGGGACACCGTGAACGAATACTAAAAAAAGGGCAGCACAACGCCGCCCGTTTTCACTTCTCATCGTGCTTGCCGTTGTCCCGCCGGTGCTGCCAATGTATCGCCATCAGCAATGTGAGGGCAATCAGTGTTCCCGTAATCACCAGAAGCACTCCGTAGATTATCAACGGCATAAAGACACATTGCCAACCAATGTCCGTTATGCCGTACAGTTTCAGCATCAACAGCGTTAAGAACGATCCCATCGCCATCCATTGAAACGCCCCGCCGTCATCGTGTGGTTTCATAATGTCCATAATTTCCTCCATCTGGTTAAGGGTGGAACAATTCCGTCCGCATCACAAACCGAGCGAAGTACACGGCACAATGTCTTCCCGAAGCCGGAAAATCCTGCCCATTCGTCCTTTCGTCGCTCCTGCCAGAAACTCAAAATCTACGACCTTACCAATGAGCGTTTCCCGTTCCGTCCAAAACAAATCACGGAGATGAAAGGCAGAAGGCGTAAACAGTGCGTTTTGCTGCACTCCTGCTGGCAACGGTTGGTCGGGCAAAATCTCGACCGTAACGCTCCCGGCTCTCTTTTTGAATCCCTGCTTTACGCCGTCGATCATCTTCACCTCGTCCGCTTGTTTGACCGGGCAAGCCTGCTGATGGATCGCCACGATCCGTGCGGAGCAATCGCTCCAGACTTTCCGTTTCACGATGTCTTTACTCCGTCTGTTTGATTCATATTTGCCATACGGAGTTCTCTGCATCACGCCTTCACCACCGGCTTCTTTGATGCGTTGGTAGTACGCATCTGCCGCCGCCTCGTCTTTGCATAAATGCTGCTCCACCGGCACTATCAGGTAGTCGGCGATCTGCTTTTGGCAAAACATAACATAGCGAGCCAGCCGGTCATCGAACGGTTCTTGCGATGTCCGACCATGCCATTCGTCATAACTGACGGCATCGAAACAATGAAATCGAAGCCCTCGCTCCGCCATCACTTCAACGCTTGTGGAAAGTGTCGATGAGAGTAACCCGAAATCCGAGTTGCCCTCAATGTAGAGTTCGCCATCGAGTACAAGTCCTGCCGCTTTTGCAGAATCGACAATCAATTTGAACCGCTCTTGCACGGGCGGTTTGAACTCTTTGCCGCCGCTCGTGTACATTACGCCGTCTGCGATGAGGCAACGCCATCCGTCCAATTTTTCACTGACATAACAAGGATACCGGAATTGCGAGGCATCGTCGATGCTCTCGGCTTTCATTTGTGATCTGTACATTTTTCTTTTGTGGGTTAGGATGGGCTAATTCCCATCACTGTTGATTACCACAAAATGAAGCTGGTTTTTAGACCGCCAGACGGTCTGTTTGCAACAACCCTCACCGAACTCTGAGTATCTCGATGGACAGAACATCAGCTTTCACCATGCCGCCATCGTAGCGTAAATCTTTGAATTGTACTCTGGTGCGATAATCGCTACTGTTGCGAGTGAGTTCCTGAATGCTACCGATATTTCCGCTCACAGAAAGTCGAATCTCAGCAAAAATCCCTCCTAGATCACTGCCCGTCATTCTTCCGGTAATATCTTGCATTGGAAATGATACAGATTCAACTTTCCGAGCGACGAAGTTTGACGAAATTCGCATAAAACTGCTTTCATCAACATTGGACATCGAAAAGGTATATTCGCCAAAGAATGTTTTTTGAGCAATGTCCGCTTTCGCCGCCGTTATCTCTGCTTGCACTGCTTCGATTCCCTTTTTGGCATCTGCTTTGCCAGACGTTGCGACGCTGTCGTAGTGTCTTCGCGCTCCTGACAATTTTTCCCGTAATTCGGCACTCCCATATCGAACAAAATCTATCAGTGCGTAGTGCGAAATAGCACCTATAAAACCGTTCTTGAGGCACTCATCTTGCAAGTCAAAGGAGTCAAAGGATATGGACGGCATCAGCAGACTTGGCTGGGTAGGCTCGGGACTGTAAGGGGCGGGTGCCGGTTCGGGCAGAGTGTGTGGCTGTACGACTGTAGCTGGTGGGACGGCAAATGGTTGTTCGGCAGGTTCTGGTTGTTGCCCCGCCTGTTGTCCTTTGTCTATGGGAGTCTCACTGGCAGTAGGAGTGTCCGAGAGAAGCAGGGAGAATGGCGGATAATCAGTCAGTAATGCATCGCTGGGGCGGAGCGCATTCCATGCAATCACACCGATACCGAATAGAATTGTACTACACATGACAAATAAGAGAGCCGTTATTAGCATTTTCAATTTTAATATGGTTTTTAGGAGCAAAAACACACCAATACTCCATTCTCTCCGACCTGTTCCTGTAACAGTCTTTTTGTTTTTCAAGTCCTGGCGTTTTACTTTGACTTTCAGTTCTTGTGGCTCAACAAAATGCAGAATATCTTCAACTGACTCGCTTGCGACTCCATGAACAATGGTGTTATGCTGTGTTATTGTACCACCCGATGACCTTGTATCGAGGTTGCAAAGGTATTGGGGTATCTCAGTGCCCATTCTCCATTGCTTTGCTTGATCAATTGGAGATTTTCCCTCCATATCTTTGGCGTTAATATCTGCTCCCTTGGAAACAAGGAATTTGACAATGTCTAGACATAGGGCACCATCCTTGCCCCACACCGAATTCCATGATACCGCTTCAAAAAGCGGAGACCTACCAGAGTCATCCCTAACATTAACATCTGCTCCTTCGGAAACAAGAAATTTGACCAAATCAATACTAGCGTGTAATGCTCCTATGCCTAAGGCTTCATGAAGTGGAGTTGTGCCAGACAACCCTCCTTTGGCATTAACATCTGCTCCTTTGGAAACAAGAAATTTGACCAACTCTACATTACCGAGACATGCCGCATGGTGGAGCGGGGTCTTGTCATAAAACAAACCGCTCGTTTCCTCTTGGGCGTTAACATCTGTCCTGTTTGTCTCGTCAAAATGACGTACACCCTTAACAGTTCCTTCTTTTGCGTCTTCAAAAATATTCTCGTCTGTTGACATTGTTTTCGCTCCTGACACGAACCTATTTATTTACCACAAACGGTCGGAACAATTGCGTTTTGCCTCGTTTTATGTCCACAAATACGGCTTTGGTGCCGTTGACAAATCCTTTATCTTTGATCGTGGGAGACGCAATGTCGTTCACTAAACCACCAGCATCTTTTTCATTCAATCCATAACCAACACGGAAGCCAAATAAATCCAGATAACTTTTGTAAATATCGCTGAAATGTTTCCAATTTCCAACAAAAGCAAGCACAAACGAACCGTTTTTAGAGCCTTCCTCTAGCAGTTTTTTTAGCAATTCCGCCGGTGTCGTCTCTGAGTTTTCGTCTTTCTTTGCGCCGAATGCCTGTTTGGAAGGATGAAACATTTCTGCGGCTTCCAACGTGTCAACGATTAACAAAGAACGTTTTGTAGTGAAGTCGGCGACCATACCGGATATATCACCGTTCAAAGTGCGGTCTTGGATACCTTGTATGTCAGAAATATCGAAACGGCTATTTTCATCTGCTTTATAATAAACGATGTTGTCAAACATTTGGTGTTGCCGGACGCAAGTCAGCAACGAGCGCACAATTGCCTGGCGAACGGGAAGAAATTCGTTTTCGGTTGGAACAGCAAGACAAAGATTGCTACGGTTCCACTTAAACGTAAACGGCTCCGCCATGTAACACAACTCTTGACCGAGTATAATTTCCGGTAATGCTAATGCGGTTGAAGAGAATATCCCGTTCGTCAACGGCGGAAGTTCCTGTCCGTTGATAACTTTCATATCCGTCGCCCCTCCTGTTGTTTGAGTGTAGTATTTAGCGATTGAAGGAAGATGGACTTTTCCATTTCCTGGTTGTCCATCGTCGTTGAGTTCGTGGTTGATATATGGAATAGAAAACCGCTTGTTTTCCAAAGAACTACCGGATGATTCGTTAAGAATTCCTTCTCTCGGTTCGTTTCTTGTTCTTAACGGCAACTTGCTTGCGGCATTGTTGCTAGAGTTGCCTAATATCGCAGGAGAATCTTCTTCGCTGCATCGCAACGCAATACGACAGGCAAGTTGGTCCTTAAATTTCATAATGTGTTCATGGAGTCCTTTTAAGGTTTGCGTTGCCAACAGAACATGAATTCCTTGCGAGCGTCCTTTTCTTAACAACTTTTCCAATCCCAATGATGACTTGTCTGCGAGTTTGTCTCTTTCTTCAAACATCGTGTGAAACTCGTCAATAATCACAACGATACGCGGCATTTTCTTGTCAGGATATTTTTCGCGGTATTTTTGAATACTGTTCACACCGACTTTATTAAATTCCTCCATACGTTTGTCATTTTCTTTGACGAGGTGGTCGAGAATCATCACTCCATCTTCCCTGTCCATCATCTGTGTAACAAGTTTGATTTGCGGAATTGCAATACCGGAATAGTATTGAAACTCTGTTCCTTTGTAATCCAAAAGATAAATGTTCAATTCTTCGGCAGAATACTTGTGGATGAGATTGTGAATAATAACGTGTAGCAGATTCGACTTTCCGCCGCCGGAAACACCGCCGATGAGAGCGTGAGAAACTGCGTCTTCAAATCGAATTTCAACTTCTTTCCCTTCGACATCCCAGCCGATAAGAGCGGATATGCTTTTGAGCGTGGAACCCGAACCGATAACACTACCCCACACGTCCTTCTCTATGTTCTTTTTGAATCTCAGCCGCTCTTTATATGCACTAGAAACCCAATGCACATATTGGTCTAAATCTTTTGGCTTTGGTTCTTGTTCGGCAATAACTTCACACTTTAATGTGCGTAATCTTTCAGGGAAATCTCCGGTTATGATATTGCGTCCATTGCCGTGTAGTGCAACCAATATATCAGCCGATTTACCACCACAATGCCGCTTTGCCTCTTCTAATTTTTGTCCATACTTTACAGAAAGTTCCATTGCCGTATCAAATCTGCCACTCGAGACACTTTCCATAAAAGCACTCCAACTTGATCGAATTTCCGTCAATAATCGATTATAAAAAGGATCAAATAGGACAACCGGCAACACACCGAGTAGCGGTCCTACTTCCAAAATTCGTTTCAGATAGATGATACTGTTATCCGAGAACTGTTCGGGAAAACCATAAATCAGTACCAATTTATAGGGCAGAGAGCTTATCTCGTTTTCGTTGCCATACTCATCTTTTTCTGTTACTGGCTGCCCGTTCTTATCATATCGGGACCAACGAGCGATCTGCTTTTCCTGCAACAGCGATTCGAGATAATTGCATAAATCCGAAAGTGCTGATTCTATGGCTTGGGAGCGAGTCAAACACCAGTTATCTTGAACTAATCTTTCGATGCTACGCAACGGCATAAACGAAAGAAAAGAACGTCCCAGATTCAGTGGGTCGATAACTGTCAACTCAACTGCTCCAATCGGTAAAGAAAACAGTAACTGTAGCAACAGCGAACGGATGGCACTGTCTGCTTTTTGTAATTCACCATAAAACGGTTTGTCAAATGGAAATTCAATAATATGCGGAAAGAGGCAATGTGGTAAAGGGGGTAATGTGATTTCTTCTAAATGAAGCGGTAAAGTAATCTTTTTTAAAGATTCTTCCATAAACGTCAATTTCCATTGACCAGCAATAATATGGAACAGATCGTTTTTGCTTACACTTGTTAAGAAATTTTCCTCAAATTTGCAGTTACTTGTCGCATAGGCTTGGAATCCTCTCCCATTAGCGGCAAGGGCTTGAATTTTTTGATTTAAAGCACCGATTAGTGAGCGGCGTTTTTCGTCCAGAGCATCATCTGATATTTGATTTTGCAATTCCCTGAGTTTTGCTTTCAAAAAATCCAATTTGTCATATTTTTCTTTGACGTACGGAATAGCATGACACAGTTGAAACAAAGGATGTGTCCAGCGTTTTTTTTCACCGGATAATGCCACATTGATCTTGGCAAATTCGGTTTCCAATTCTTCACGGGCTTCTTGCAGTTCTGCAATCTTTTCCTCGGCATCCCTTATGATTCTCGTAATTTCGTCATCGGCATCCACAATGGTTTTTACGATTTGGTCTTTGATGAGGTTTGACATAATGCTCTTTTCAATTAGGTATATTATCAGTTCTAATAGCAACAGTAATCGTTGCAGTATTTACGTATCTCTATGCTCGCCTTGCTCTGGTTTTCGCAATGCGTTGTTTAATTCCTTCATTTCATCTGCATTGTTTTTCTGCATCGCCTCTGTATGAGCCTCTGCTATATCGTGAACAGTAGCACTCAGTTCGTGCACCACATCCCATGCTGTCCTAATCGGACGATCCAATACTGCATGAATGGCAGTCGAAACCTCGGCTTCAAACTCATATCCGTTATCTTTCTGAAAACTCACCGCGACCGCACCGGCGGCAGCGGTAACGACAGCCCCCATACCGGCGGCTACTCTTTCAAGCTTTCCACGGTTTGGTCGTAAATTCTGCGTTTCGTTAGACAGTCACAGCGACGCATAATGTTCTGCACGGGCGGAAACTTGGCTACTCATCTGTTGGAGATTTTCTGCATGCGATGCGAGAATACCAGCAATATTTTGAGTCGACTCCTGCACAGTATTGCTTAAATTGTCCTGCCACGAACCTGTCATACTCTCAATGCTTCTTATCTGTCCTGCTAGACCTTCGAGTCCAGTAGCACAACTCGCAAGCAAACCCGCAACATTCTGTGCATCTGCACTTATCTGTTGATTTGACATTTGGTTGTTCCTTTCTGTTTGGAAAAGTGTTAAAAAATCAGTCGTAAAATAAAAAGTGCCACTGGAATTGCTAGGATGCAACTCACTACGGTTATTGTAGTCCTGAGCGTTGCCAACTCTTCAACAGTTTTCTTTGTCTCCGATTTTAATGCTGTGATTTCTTTCTTTATGTCCCGTATAGATTTTGGAGGTGGCGAACTGAACGGATTATTTTGTCCTGTTTGCGCTGGTAGAACAGGAACGGGAAGCGGGGTCGGTGACAATTCAGGAACTTGGTTTGTTGCGTCTCTTTCCACAAAATCAAGAACAATGTCCTCGAAAAGAGGGGTATCAGGCGGTGGTACTGTGAAGGAAGTTCCGCATTTGGGACATTTTTTAGTCTTTCCTGCTGATTTTTTCTTGGCTTGCAAGGGAGATTGGCAGTTCGGACAGCTAAAGGAAAATATTTCCGACTCAACCGTCGGCGCGACTTCTGAAAATGTCAAACCATTAACATCTTTTGCAAGACCGGTGCGTCCACGAGGGTCTTCAACGAAAGTTTTCGGTGTGATTGTGCCTTGCTGGACAAGTCGTTTTAGTTCCTCATTGGTAACGGGACCAATTTTTTCGCGGTTTTCGGTGTAGTAATGCCACGCCATAGGAGATTCGGAAAGTTAAACATTCGTCGAGTATGCCAACAAGAACCGCTCAAGACAGGGAGCAGCACGTTTTACGAAAAACGGAATAATCCCACAAGCCAAAGTGGTGCATCGCTCGTTTGTATGGTCGCAATGCTGATTTTTTCCGCATACTGTACGCGACACTCCCCTTTCGGGAGCAACGCAACTTTACAGTATGCAGGATTTCCTACCCCGGTTTCCCGGTTGGCTTGTAGAAAATTGCCGTCCGTCGAAACGGTTTTCGTAAACTTGTTAACGTACTCTAAAACCAGACCACCCGGTACACGACCAGGCGGTATTTCAAATTGTGTGGGAGAGTATAGCACACTTTTTGTCGGTTTGCAAGAAATCCCAAGATAAAAAAAGTGGAAGACAATGCACCGCCTAATTTTGCCGGGGCTTTTGTGGTAAAACGAGTTTGTCCAAGGTATCAGGCGGCAGTTTTTGCCAAATCTCCATGAGCGATTGGTTTATCGGAGCCGTATTCTTTTCCAGTTCTTCCATGAGTTGTTTCGTTTCCGTGTATTTTTTCCGTGTGAGAGGAACACGTTCGGCAATTTCATCGTATTTTTCATGCAACGTTTTCAATTCCTCCTCGGCTTTTTTCACAAATTCGGTATCGTCCAGAATTTTCTTTTTTCTCGCCGCATTGTCCGCAAGGATTTTTTCCAGACGTGCCACTTCGTCCTCGTCTCTTTTTGCTCCCGCCTCTTCGTTGGAAACTTGGGAACGCAATGGAGCAATCTGCACCGTCAGTTGTCGACGTGCCTCCTGAATACGTTCCAGTTCGGCAATCAGTGCCGACTGTTTTTCCTCCTTCTGCTTGATGTCTTTTGCCAACGTCGCCCCTTCCGCTTTGAGTTGAGTAAGTTCCTCACTGCGTTTCCGAAGGTCGGCAACCCGCTTGCTGACTGCATCATATTCCGACTGCAATTTCGTTTCTTCATTTTTCAGATTCGAGATTTGCGCACGAAGTTCCGCAACACGCTTATTCCGCTCTTGTACTTCATTTTCAAGGTTTGCAACCTTGTCATCCTTCTGTTTTCCTGAAAGTATTGCCATTTCTGCGCCTTATTTGTGTTATTGTATTGATGTTATGGAGTGACTGCCCGGTAAAATGTTCAACGTATTGCCTCCACGTCTTCAAGGGTAATTGTTTTTGTATCTTCATCCCGCATAAGATGTTCGTCAAACAGTTGATCTGCAAGGTTAATCATCTCACCGGCATTGCCGAATTTCGGGTTCTGTTTCTTCGCTTCAATCACGTCAAGCAGTGCCGGCACTGTTTCGTCATCTAACGTAAACTTTTTTTGTGCCAGTCGTTTTTGCAAAATCTGTAAACATTCCTCCGCTTTGTAATCGGGAAAATAAATCGTCAATGTTTCTGGAAAACGCCGCTGTAAACCGGGATCGGCATCCATTAAACGCCGCATCTCTTCGGGATAACCCGCAAGAACCGTAAAGACCCTCGCATTTTTTACCGCCGTCGTTTCTTGAACGATCTGGGCGATCACCTCTTGTGCATAACTGTCCTGATGTCCCGAATTCGGATTGTAAAGATTATGTGCCTCGTCAATGAACAGTACCTTTCCCTCTTCTCTTGCTTTCTCAAAGTGCCGAATGACCGCATCTTTCGAGTGTCCCATGTAAGATCCTTTCAATGCCGTACCTGCAACTTCGATCACGTCGGTTCCTTCCAAAAGTCCGACGGCGTTGAATACCCGACTCATGTATCGAGCAATGGTCGTCTTGCCGGTGCCCGGATTGCCGACGAACTGCATATTATACTTTCGGTCAGTTACCAGCCCTTCCCGCTCATTGTAAGCAATCCGTTTGGCAATACGCCGGATTTGATCTTTCACACTTTGCAAACCGATAAAGGCTGTTTCCAATTCGGTAAGGATGTCCTCGACCGAAACCGTCCGCTTGATAAACGGAATATCCTGCTCGATAATTTCACTGTAATCATCACGTCGGGCAGCATTTTTGGTTAATGTTTCGGTAAGATTTCTTGCCCCGCCAGCATTTTCCATTTTACCGACTTTGATTCGCCCTTCGATGTATTGTTTCAGCGGTTTTCGGGCATTGTCCGCAAGCGCATAGTGATCCTTTTTCAACATACGCTCAGTGATTGTCAGCAGATCATCGGCGTTGTAATCGGGAAAATCAATCGTGTTATCAGGGTGCATAAAACGTCGGGGAACACCGGGATTGATTTTCAACGTTTTTTGGAGCGACTCGCCGCCATAACCCGCTCCAAGAACCGTCAACTCGTCCCGATGGTCTTCCATCGTTTTCATCAACACATTTTCAAATGCTTCTTTTAACCATTCGTTATCGGCAAACTGGTAAATCTCGTCGATGAACAACACGCCACCCATCGCTTCATCAATTTTGTTGCGTAAATTGATGCTGGCTTCGCCGGGATTATATTGGCTGGTAATATCAGCAACGGAAATTTCGACAACATGGTCTGTTCGCCGCAAACCGAGAGCGTAATAAAACTTCGCCAGAATTCGAGCAACGACCGTTTTGCCCGTACCGGGATTACCGATGAGCAATGAGTGTAATGCAAACGCCGAGGTGTCCAATCCTCGTGCTTGACGCTGATGAATCATTTTTGCCGTCGCCACTAATTCGGCAACTTTTTCTTTGACATTGGCAAGTCCTACTAACTCGGCAAGCTCCCGCTCGGCTTCCCGTAGTGCTTGTTGACGTTTTTCGACGTTTTCATCAATAAAAATAGCGTTCAATTTGACGATCCCTTTTGAATTGATCGCCTCTTTTTTCGCTTTGATGAGATCAATAATACGGAGCATCGGCAGTTTTTGGGCAAGCAGTTGTTTTGCAAACATTTCCGCATTACCAGAAAGACCGTAGCGGTTCTTAAAACGTATCAACATTGCTCCGATTTCTGTAGCATCCGGCACGTCAATCATTTCGGTCTTGGTACGATGCTCCAAACCGGCAACGAGCAAGTCCGATGACCTATTGAACTCCTCGAGACGCAGACGTTCAACAATTAACACGCTACACGATTGAAGATTGCCATGTTCGGTTTTTGCCCATTCGCGAACAGTCCGCAATTTTTGTTCGGAGTTTTGCGTCAATGCGCCGTTTTGTCCGTATTCCAACATCTTTTCGGCAAAACTCAATATCACGAAGGACTTGGTCGGATGCGGAAGTAGCCGATTCAAAATACCATCAAAAATTTGCTGGGCTTTGCTCATCGCATTGGTCTGCACTTGTTGCGCTGCGGTAGCGGCATTTTCCGTCGTCGTCTCGTTAATCGCCTCTTGTGTTTGTGTGCTAGTTCCTCGCCTAACGCTGCCAGCTTTTTTTTGCGGGTCTTCACTTTTCCGGTCGATGATATTTTGGTACTTCGCCTGCATTTCCGGGGTGGCAAACCGTAATGTCATTTTATCGTCAAGCGCAAAGGCAATTTCGTATCCCTGCTGAACGGCGTAATATAACAGTGCCTCTTCGATGTTTCGGCAGAGTCCTCGTTCCAAACCTGCAAAGAACATATCCGTAATTTCCCCGGACAGCACGCACTGCCGTATGCCCGGACTCATCTTCGAAAATGCTCCGTATAAACGATTGCAGATTTTTGTGTCCATCGTTGTTGCCGTTTATATTCCTCGCTGTTTGACTTGCTCCTGTACCCGCACTTGTTGTTTTGGAATGCCGCCTTTTTCTTCCGGTCGATAATTTTTCGCTCTCCCCCAATCGGTAATGTTAAAGTCCACCGTTTCGCCGACTTTCGCTTGCAAATCTGTCAACAGTTGATGACATTCGTTTTCTTTTCCTTCGGGAACGTCCGAATCAATATCGAGTTTGCCGTCGAGACCGATGACCATCCGCATATCGCCGGTTTCCCCTTTGGATTTTGCAAAAATGGTAAGATTGCCCAGCAACGCGTTATCGGAATCGGCTTTGGCTTCGTAATTCACATCCGGTTCGTCGTATTGCAATTCGGTTAACGCCGCCACAATCGCATCGGTGATGATTTCCCGATTTGTGAAGTCCGTTTTGATCCGCATTGCATCGGTATAGAATTGCCGATACATAGCGACCGATTCTTGGGCGGACAATGCCGCCTTGTCGAATTGCTGCGATTGATGTAAACTGTCCGCTTGCGCAAGATACTCCCGAATTAACTTCACCGGTTCTTCCCCTTTCCATTCCGCAATGAGCATCAGGTTGTCCTCGGTGATTTCATTTTTTGCGGCGGTGATGTTGCTTTCGGCATTGCGTCTTGCCGCTTCCCGCTTGCGTTCCTCTGCGCCTTTTTTCTGGATAATGGCGAGAGTGTCTTCCAATCGGAGTTGGGCGAGTCGTGCACTTTCCGTCGCTGCATTGATCGTTCCAACGGCTTTGTCCGCAGAATTTCTCCCCTCGCTGATGATACTGCGGACGGTGCGTTGTGAAGAACCTTTCTTTTTCCTTGCTTCTGCAAACTTTTCCGATGACGTTTGATTCTCTTTTTGGAATTGAGCATATCGTCCCTCGGCTTCGTCAACAAGCGATGCGGCAAGTTTATAGGATTCCTCGGCTTCCTTTTTCGTTTGTGGAGCGTCCGCCGCTTGAAGAGCCGTTAACTCACGTTGGACTTTTTGCCATAGCGAGTCCAGTGCTCCCTTTTCATTTTTCCAACGGTTTTCTGCATTGGAAAGCAAAGATTTTAACGGGGTTTCTGCGTATGTAATTTCCGCCAGCATATCGTTCTTATGTTTTTGATGCTCTTCGACGGCTCGATTCGCCGCTCTTACACCTGCTTCACCCGCTTTGTATAATCCATATCCAACCAATCCTACGGCGATGGCTGGTAATGCCACCGTTGCGATTGCACCTGCTCCGAGTACGGCTGCTCCAGCACCGCCAACTGCCGCTGTTCCACCTTTTGGTCCGCTCATAATAGTTTTCCTTTCTGCCATATTGACGATACGGCAACTAATAATTTCTACGAAAAATCAATGTCCACATCTTGTCGGTGCAGTGCTGTCGTTAATTTATTGATAAAGTCTTTGGATGGCACGCCAGAAATCAGCAATTTACCATGAATGTCAAGTTCCATTTCGATTTGCCGCTCAAAGGCATTGTTCCACTCCTCTTGCTGACTTCGGTAGCGGTCGGTCAAAAAATGAAACCGCTGGTTTGCCGATCCTCGCCAACGCTGCTCGAAATCTTCCTCCTGCCGATATTCGCCGTCGATTAGCACGTCAATCAACGGCAGAACCGGGGAACATTGTACAACGTCTTCATATCGGTAGCCAGTGTAACATAAAACCGACAAGTTCGTATTGCGTTTGACAAGCGTCAAAAATTCAGCCAATTCGTCTGCTGGTTGTTGCAACGGTTCGCCGCCGGACAGGGTAATTCCTTCGATACCATCATTGTTTCGCACCCAGTCGGCAAGTTCGCCGGGCAAAATCTGTTCGTAATCGGCGGTCTCGTTCATCGTATCGGCAATGCAGTTCGGACAACGTCGGGAACAACCGTGAAACCAAATCACGCTGCGCTCGCCGGGACCGAGAACCTTGCAAATTGCCTTCTTTCGGGCTATCGTGAGCGGTAACATCTATTTGGAATACTTGTCAACGATGCCTTGCAGTCCGTTTTTATGTCCGGTGCCGGTGGCTTCAAATTTCCACTCTCCGTTATGGAGGTACAGCCGACCGAATTCAATGGCGGTTTCAGTGGAGAAATCTTCGCTCAATTCGTATTTGCAAATCTCTTCTCCGGTATCGGTATTGCAAATTCGTATGTAGGAATTTTGGACTTGTCCGAAATTTTGCCGTTTTTCTGCCGCTTCGTGGATGGATGCAGAAAAGACAATGGATTTGACGTGCGGCGAAACTTTGCTCAAATCGACAGTAATCGATTCATCATCGCCACCGTCCGAACTGCCACCCGTCAGGTCGTCTCCGCTGGATGCGCACGCTCCGTCTTCAGATTGAAGATTGTTGTAATAGACGAAAAACTTTTCCGTCGGCAATTTCTTGTCTTCGCCGAGCATACATGCTGTTGCGTCGAGGTCAAATGTCGCTCCCGTTTCGGCGGGATCCCAGCCCAACCCGACCGTCAAATGCCGAAGTCCGATAGATACCCGTTGTCCTTTGGTAAGATTGATCGCCATGTTTATCTCCTAATGTATTGTTTTGCAATGTGTTGAATGGTAACAGCCAGATTCGGATGTGGAAAGGCATCACCGATGGCGTTAAATTTCCAAGCATCATTGTGCTTGTAAAGTTCCCCCATGACCAAAGCGGTCTTATCTTTGTATGCTGGCTCGGCGGCGACATTGTAGGACGCAAATACTTTGTCCACCCGCTCCGGTGCTCCTTCAAACATACGGATCGAAGCGTAGGGGATTTGTGCAAAATCTTCATCGCCGACATTGTTCAGAAAAAAGAAAATCTGTCGCACGTCAGGGTTTATTCGTTGCAGGTCAACCGTAATGATTTCGTTGTCCAATCCATCGTCACCGTCCGTATCTCCTTCGAGATCGTCTCCTGTGTGATGCAGCGCACCGTCTGACGAATCAAGTTTACCGGGCGGCAAATTATACTTCGAGAGGAAATCTTTTTTGTAGAGCGGCGAATAGAGATGGTCGCACATTTTACCCGACGTGTCAAATACCACGCAACTCAAATCCAGATCGACCGCCACAATCTTTTTGCCTATTCCCAAAAATCTTGAAACTGTAATGGCACCCCAGTTGCACCCCACGCAAAACTGCTGAAGTTTTGTGCCGGTCTCCTTTTCAAGATTAATTCTTTGCCCTTTTTGTAAATTGATTGCCATTGTTTTGTTCCAATTCAAAGACGCGTTTACGGCTAAAGCGCAAGCGACTTTCCCTACCACAAGGTGGCATTGTACTACTTGTTACTTTATGTGTCAATGCTTGACCGCAAGGAGAAAATCCCTTACAATCGTCTGACATATTGTCACTTCAAAGGCAAGAACCAATCGCGTATGAATTTTTCGACCACCGACCTAACCCACGGACTCACCGACGAACAGGTCAAACAATCCCGGCAATTGCACGGAGCAAACACGCTCACGCCGCCGCCGAGAGAACCCTGGTGGCAGCAACTCCTCGAAAAATTTGAAGACCCAACCATCCGAATCCTGCTCGTCGCCGCCGGTGTCTCGATTCTCATTGCAATTCTCGAAAGATTTGTCCTCCAAAGTCCCGAAGCGAGTTTCATCGATGCCATCGGCATCATTTGCGCTATTCTCCTTGCCACGCTTGCAGGTTTTTTTAGCGAACTCAAAAGTGCAAAAGAATTCGATTTGCTCAATAAAGTTAAGGACGATATTCTCATCAAAGTTTTGCGTAGTGGCACCATTCACGAAGTGTCGATCAACGAACTCGTTGTCGGCGATGTGGTGTTGCTTGCTCTCGGCGATAAAGTTCCTGCCGATGGGACAATAATCGAGTCGTTCGGTCTGCTCATCGACCAATCCGTGATGACGGGAGAGTCCGTTCCCGTTGAAAAGCATGTGGCAACAGATTTAGCCGGTACTTCGTCGGAAGACATGCAAGTCTATCGCGGCACGATGATTTCCGACGGTCGTGGTCGGTTCGTGGTAACGAGCGTTGGCGATCAAACACGTCTGGGACAGATTGCTGCCAATCTCGGCGATGCCGCTTCCGAATCGCAAACGCCGCTCGTCCAAAAGTTGTCGAAACTGGCGGATCAAATCAGCAAAGCCGGTATGACCGGTGCGGCACTCATCTTCATTGTGATGGCATATTTTGCCTTCACGGGTACCCCTTGGGCTTTCGACGGAACGCTCACCGGCATTCTGCCGCTGTTGAAGGGGTTGCTCACTGCCTTCATCATTGCCGTTGCGATTATCGTCGTTGCCGTACCCGAAGGGTTACCCATGATGGTAACGGTCGCACTGGCACTGAACATGATGAAGATGGCGAAGGAAAACTGTTTGATTCGCAAATTGGTCGCTTCGGAAACCATCGGATCGGCAACGGTTATCTGTTCCGACAAGACGGGTACGCTCACACAAAACAAGATGACCGTGACGTGGCTATTTGTCGGTAACAAAGAGACAACGACGGTGTCACCGGATGGTTTTCCCCTTTTAATCGAAGCACTTGCGCTAAACAACGAAGCATCGCTCAACATTGCCGACGGCAAAATCGAAGACATCGGCAACCCAACGGAATGTGCTCTCTTGCGGTTGCTCCACAATGCGAACATCGACTATCGGGAACTTCACAAACAATCACCGCTCGTCTGGGAATTGAGTCACAACTCGGCACGCAAAATGTCGCTCGTTGCTATCGACAAAGGAGATCAGAGAGTCATCTATGCCAAAGGCGCACCGGAACGCCTGTTGAATTGTTGCTCCCATGTCATGGTCGGCGAACGGAATGAACCGATGGAACAGCATCGGGCAACGATTGATGCCGCTCTTGTTTGGGCACAGGATCAAGCGTTGCGGGTCATTGCCGTTACGATGAAGACAGCAGACGGCAGACGGCAGACGGCAGCGGACGCAAGCGGTCTCCCCGAAAGTTTTTTGGAAGAGAATGCCGAACGGTTCACCGAATACTGCGACAACACATTGATTGCACTAATTGGCATTTCCGATCCGATTCGTGCCGAAGTGCCGCTTGCTGTGGAGACGTGTCATATTGCAGGCATTGATGTCAAAATGATTACCGGCGATGCCAAGCCGACGGCGGTGGCGATTGCCAAACAAGCGGGGATTTTGGCAAATGCGCAAGAGCGGGGCGGCGTAAGCCCCCCGGTGAGTCCTCACGACATCGTCCTCACTTCCGAGGAACTCGCGGCACTCTCCGACGACGAACTCGTCGCCATCATTCCACGCCTCAAAGTAGTGGCACGTTCCACACCGATGGACAAACTGCGGCTCGTGAAAGCAATGCACCAACAAGGAGCAGTGGTCGCCATGACTGGCGATGGCACGAACGATGCTCCCGCTCTGAAAAATGCCGATGTCGGAATTTCGATGGGCATCACCGGTACGGAAGTCGCCAAAGAAGCAAGCGATATGGTATTGATCGACGACAATTTCAAGACGATTGTTACAGGTATCCGTTGGGGACGCACTCTGTACCAAAACATTCAGCGGTTTCTGCAATTCCAACTGACGGTCAATGTCGTTGCTCTGACGTGTGCATTTTTAGGACCACTTTTTGGCATTCCGCTTCCGCTGACCGTGCCGCAACTTTTGTGGATCAATATCATTATGGACACGTTTGCGGCGATTGCATTGAGTATGGAGCCGCCGCGAGAACAATGTATGCGGCGAAAGCCAATCAAGCGGGATGATTCAATCATTACCGCCTCGATGGGCATTACGATCTTGCTGACATCATTGTATCAGGTGGCGATTTTGGGAGCGATCCTGTTTGGCGGTTGGTTCGCTACGTTGGGACACGAATTCAAGTTTGGCGAAGCACATCTCCGCAACCCGGATAACTGGGAAATGTTAACGATATTTTTTACAGCATTTGTGATGTTCCAATTTTGGAACATTATCAACTGCCGGTCGTTGCGGTTGGAAGAGTCGCCATTTTCGCAGTTGATCAAGAATAAATCGTTCTTGGTCATCGTCACGTTGATAGCGGTGGTGCAGGTTGGTTTGGTGTGTTGCAGTGGCAACGTCGAAAGTCAAACGGTCATCGGCGAGGTGTTCCGTACAGTGGCATTATCGCCGGAGCAATGGCTGAAAATTGCTCTCGTAACAGTAACGATTATCCCGGTGGCATGGCTGGTTCGCTATGTTGTTCATTCGCTGGGATTGTTTGAGGCAAGATGAAGGACGTTGAGGAGAAACAGAGTAAAGGCAGTGCGAGTCGTTTTGTGTGGGAAATGCTTGACTGGACTCAAAGAGGCTACTCCCTTTTATTTCCTCACACACCGCCTTCCGATGCGGGACCACTCATATATTTTGAAATGAGCGCATGAAGATCAACAATATTCTGCCACTGTCGGGCAGAAATGGCCATTCGATCATTTGTTGGAATTTCGTGCGGCGAGGCATGTGTTGACCGAACTGTTGCAACCAGATATCGAAGCCGAAGGTGCAAATATTGCAAAAACGCTTCCATCTCAGCGGCTTGCTGCGGCGATAGGTCTTTCGGCAACAGTGGCGGTGGTAATTTTTGTAACAACAATAATTCCGATATATCCAAATCGCCGAAAATTTCCTTTGCCAACAACTGAGATGACTTTGTCCAATTCGATGCTCCGCTCACTGCCATGCGGTTCAGAAGGTCTGATTCGTCCCCACCGGTACCCATCTGGACGGCAGGCAATGAATCCGTTTGTTTCAAATTGGTGAGCCTTTCGGCAATCTCGGTTGCCGAGCCGAAGAGTAGGACGGATTGCCCCACAGTAATCAAATCTCCTGGACGTAATTGCCAGACACGTACCGATTCGCCATTGATTTTTGTACCATTGGTACTCTGAAGATCTGTTATAAGAATCACTTCGCCGTTTTCATGGATTTTTAGATGGTGCCGACTCACACGATAATCGTTCAGTTGGATCAAATTTCCTTCCTCCCGACCAATCGTTACCGGTGTCGCAAGTTGGTAAAATTCCTTTCCCCGATCAGAACCGTCCAATATTCGAAGTGTTACCAATGCCATAATTTCGCGACTTTTCAAGGGACACAAGGTTCATTTCCAACACTATCACGTACTGTAGGGTGTAGTATGCAAAAATCAAAAAATGAGGACGATAAAACCGCACTCACCCAGACAAAGCGGGGCATGGTATTACTCCTCGAATGGAATTACGAAGAGGCTGACGGGGAAAATAAACCTTCGGTTTGATAACAACTCCATTGGAATAGACCAACTTTGGGGCTCCGACCCGGCTCGAAACAACCTGCGGAACAAAGACCGGCACAGCATATTGTTGGACGACAGGCATCGTTGGTGCAACGGATGATGGTACGGTAGGCGTAAACCCGCCAGCATAAATCACGGTGGTCGCCGGAACATGCCGAACCGGCATACTGTTAAAAAAATAAATGTACGAGATGGGCGTAACTGTCCCAGCAGGTACCGGCGATGCCGGAAGGGAAGGCGGCTGTACCTGCCCTGGTGACGGAGCCGCCTGTGGCGGAACCTGAAATGTTGTTGCCGGGACCGGACGGATATTTCCGGGAACACCCTGAGTAAAAGGTGGGGAAGGTTCCGCGGGTACACATGTCGCTGGTTCACATGGCACCACAGGCATAAGCGATGAAAACGATGCCGCCTGATCATGCAAAACAGATGAATTCTTTTCCTTGACTGGGAAAAAATTCATCGAAAAAATGCCCGCCAAAATGAGCAAAACCAAAATTGCTAGGTAAGTATTCTTCACTGTTGCACCTCCGTGTACCAGCATACCGCACAGTTATAAAAAAGTCAAAGAAAAGTGAGAAAGATCGGCGAAAATTGACAATATTCCTTCCGTTTCCCCGGATTGTATCAAAAATATCGGAAAAGACCAAGAGTAAAAGAGTCCCCCTGGGTTTGCGATTTTGCCCGTCGGCAAGTTTGTATAAACAACGTCATTCCGGCAAAAGCCGAAATCCAGTCGTGAGACCTTTCCTTCTGGATTCCGGCTTGCGCCGGGGTGACGGTAAAACCAAACTTGTCGACGGACTGATGACGGGACTGATCACTTTGCCAGTCCGACTGCAAGTTTTTTCTTGGCGGTGGAGTCATTGATAAGGCAGATGATCATAGTGAGCATTTGGGTAAAATAGGCGATTTGAATGTTATGCCAAATTCATCGGAACGATCTTTTTTTAGGGGCTTGGATTGCCCATTTTCCCAAAAATTCGCAAAAAACAGCA
>Ga0082212_10004060_pt1 | contig 20499 bp, 15 predicted proteins | sample TergutNt197P3_FD_71548 | JGI IMG/M metagenome (GOLD analysis project Ga0082212, IMG submission 71548) | Neocapritermes taracua P3 segment gut microbial communities from Petit-Saut dam, French Guiana - Nt197 P3 | ecosystem: Host-associated > Arthropoda: Insects > Digestive system > Gut ... | reverse complement strand
AGTGACAGCCGGGATGCTGCTCAGAATAACGAACGATACTCACGGCCAAGGAGGCACATTGCATAAATACTTCTACACAACCGACGGCAGCGACCCGCTTGTAAGTGGTGTTCCCGCTGTAACCGGCTCTGGCACCGCACAGGCATTCAACTGGAACAGCAACAGCCCAAGCGTCTCTGCCAACCCTTCCATAGTAGTACCGCCTGACGACGGCAGCGGGACTTTTACCATAAAGGCTGTGACATACGGCTATGGGCTTACTCCCAGCGATGTAGTGACGTATACCTACAACTACCCGGAACCTCCGGTGGGCGACTCCAGTCCCGGCGACCCAAATCTGGCTCTGACTATCACCGGCGCTGTGTCGGAACCCGGATATTTTACAATAGGTGGGCTGGCGGCATACGGCACATATACCGATACATATGGCTATAGAAATTCCGCCGGTCCTCAGTCGCCACGAACATATACCGGCATTTATCTTGATGATTTGCTTAAAAACGTCATGTCGCTTGACGCCGACGCAGAGAGCATAACGTTATCTCCAAGCGATGCATATCCTCCGGTCACAATCATGCTTGACGACAGCAATGGCGATATCCCCGGAGCGTATTCAACCGATAAAGACGGAAATAGGATTATGCTGTCATGGTATTATAACGGAACGTATACCTCCTTGCGGTTGATTGTGGGGCCGAATGACGACGAGCATGTCAATGCCAGTTTGTGGCTACAGAATGTAGCCACCATTACAGTCAACGCCGCAGAAGGTCCGGGAGGCGGTGGCGATCCGGAGCCTCCTCCGGGCCCCGTCAACCAGTACATCAGCGTCGGCGGCGCGACGCCGGATGACTACGATTTCAGGATTATCGGATCAGTGGCGCAACCGGGCTATTTTAAGCTCGCCGGCCTCAAAGCACATCCGGGAATCACTGTAAGAAATAGCGTGAATTACAGTTGGATAAACGCCAGCCAGTCAACCGATATTGATACATTTACCGGGGTTCATCTGGAAGATCTGTTAGTTAACATTATGGGGCTCAGCCACAGTTCGGTAGGGAGCATATCTGTAACGGCAAGCGATGACTTTACGCGTCCTTTCAATCTGGACAACACTGCCAACGGCGTCTTTGGTACTGCCATAGACGGCACAAAAATGATGCTGGCATGGAATGGGACTACAAGCCGTACTGACAGAAATATAATAGATTTTACTCTTCCTCGTTTGATTGTTGGGCAAAATGCGGCGGATCACGTCAACCGCGGTTTATGGGTAAGCGATGTTGTTACTATTACAGTCAGCGCCACGACTGTTCCGGGGCCGGCGGCTCCGGGGACCGAAGATACCCCCGGCGGATCTGCGGGTGACGATGCGCCGGATGTCGTTGATACCAGGACTGTCGTTGTCGAGACTGTTGTCGATGAAGGTAAAGCAACAAGCTCAGTCACGGAAGCTGAAATCATGGGCGCGATTGAAGAAGCGCTCGTCGCGATCGGTGAAGCAGTGGCGGCGGGAGCGACACACGCGGTCGCGGAAATCAAGCTCGATATGACGACAAGCGCACAGGAAGACGTTACATCGGCAGAGATCGCGATTCCGGCGTCGGCTCTGGGTGATCTGGCAGAAAGCGGCGCTATTATCCTCACCATAGAAAGCGACGTCGCGACGGTAACCTTCGATACGGATACCCTCGCGGGCTTGGCGGATGGCGTCGATCCCAACGCGGAGCTGATTCTTGTGGTGAGCGCGATCGACAGTTCCGAACTCAACGCGCGGCAACGGGAAGTTGTCGGGGATAATCTCATCCTTGACCTATCGCTCACTTTGGGTGGCGTGGCGATCACGGAGTTTGGCGGGAACATCGCGATAACCGTGCCATATACCCCTCCGGCAAACGTAGCTCCGGAAGACTATGACCTGCTGACAGTCTATTATATGGATGCAAGCGGCAATATACAGGAACTGCCGGGCGCGGCATATGACCCTGAAACCGGCGCAATTACATTTCAAACGTCGCATTTCTCTGTGTTTTTTGCTTCGGAATGGATCAATCCCTTTACGGATATGCAAAGAGACGACTGGTTCTATAGAGCGGTGCGCTTCGTATACAGCGAAGGGTTGATGCTCGGGGTAGGAGCAAACAGCTTCGCGCCGGAAAGAGAACTGACCCGGGCGATGCTTGTCACGATACTGTATCTGCTCGAAGGCGAGCCGGACGTTGCCGCAACAAGCGCGTTTTCTGACGTTGCGGCCGGACAATGGTACTCGAACGCGGTGGCCTGGGCTTTCTCAAACGGGATAATCGAGGGATACGGCAATGGGCAATTCGGCACGGACGATAGCATTAGTCGCGAACAGCTTGCGACCATGTTCTATCGCTACGCGCTGCACAGTGGCGGAGGCGCCACTGGAAACGGAGACTTGAGCATGTTCCCGGATGGCGGCCTGACCTCAGACTGGGCGACGGACGCTATAAGCTGGGCAGTGTCTGCAGGGATCATCAATGGCATGGGCGACGGAACGCTTGCCCCGCAGGGCACGTCAACGCGCGCGCAGGCGGCCACATTGCTGATGCGGATTTTAGATATTCTATAGTATGACGATTCGAGGCGATAAGCGTACGAAAATACGGTTTCGATAGAAGCGAGGGGATTATGCCCAAACTTCAAGGCGCTTAAGCGCGGCGCGCGGGAGAGTTTTTCCACCCTCTCCCGCGCGCTTTGCATTGGTCTGCCAAAGTAGAACTCTATAAACCTCTGCCATAATAACAGCGCGGATAAGTGCAGGTATCGCATGTCGCGCAGAATCCGCCTTCACCAAGACCAGGTATATCGCCAGGAGTTATCTCTATACCTGCGAAAACGCGGGGCAGGAAAACATCTAAACTCGTCACCGGCGAGTTCATCGACGCTCCGGGTACGCCTATTAGGGCTGTGCCGCCAAGATACGCGATAGTCAGCATGTTGCCCGGCTGCATCGGAACGCCCTGTGTAACGACCCATGCGCCGGAAGACCGGATCGCAGTGGGCGTGAGATCGTCCGGGTCGACTGACATGCCGCCGGTCAGCAATATCAGATCCGCGCCTTTGGCCATAATGTCCGATATGGCCTTAAGTATTGTATCCAGATCGTCCGGGCACTTTATCACTTCAAGTATCTCAGAATCGAACTTTGCCAGTTTACTTCTCATAATAGGTTCGAATTTGTCCTGAATGCGGCCGTAGTAGACTTCGCTCCCCGTGATAATTACGCTGCTTTTAAGTTTCCTGTAAGGAATTACGGTGAAAACGGGATAGTTATCCTTTGCTGTTTTAACCACCGCCTCGACGTTTGCTCGTTTCGTTACCAATGGAACAATGCGTATGCCACCGAGCTTTGTATACTCCAAAGCATCAGTTAAATCCGGCCGACACGCGATCGTATAGTCTCCAACGGAATTTATCATGCGCAGGGCGTTGCGGTTAATACGGAACAATCCGCGCTGTTGCGCGTATATCAGTATTTTTCCCTCCGACGGCTTTTCGTCGAATGTGATACCGGGGCCGCAGGCGGCTTGCGCAGCCGCAAGCGCCGCATCATCCTCATGAACCTCATCCGCATCCGGCTCCCAGACAAAAACATGGTTTTTGCCGATGTCTTGCAAACGCGGGATATCTTCGCTGCTAATCACATAATCGCGCTTGAACATCACACCCTTTTTGCCGTCCGGGAAAATCCCGGTTATATCGTGGCATATCGACCGTCCAACCGCTTCTTCAACTGCTATTTTTCTCATAAACGCATTACAACTCCTTTGCAACAAAACAAGCCGCATATTTCGGATCATCGCGGTAAACAGTCGATAAAACTGCTGTTTATGTGCAGGCGATTGAGATATATCTATTGGCATACTGGCGGAATTTGAGCGCCAAAGCCAATTTGTTTAGCTTATTATATATGTGAAAACCGCTACAGGGCTTGGGTCTCTGCCAAGTCCGGCGGCAAATGCCTTGATAGTTACGCTCTCTGTCAGGACGATAGGCACGATCAGATGTGGCTGGAAATAACTGGTAGAGCGGTTGTATACCAAGCTGGAATAATCAGGTTCGCTGCCGTCCAATGTGTAGTATATGCGGATACTGTCCCTGTTTTCGTGCAGCAGTTCCAATTCCGTGCCGGCGTGCACGGATCCTTCATCGGAGATCGAGGCGTTTGGCGCTGCCCAGGAGCCTGCAGAGGCAGTCGATACTTCGATAAGAATCAGGTCGCTGACAAACGACGCCGTGTTAACTTCCATAGGTCCGCTTTGCCCAAAGAAGGATCGTATATTTTCAAGCCTCACGCTGCCAACGCTGCCATACTCCCATGCGAGTAATGGCTCGACGGGCGACGCCCCGCTGCTGCCGGAGGAGTTGTGAGTTGAATAGGAATATAGCGTCCCGAATACCTGGTTGTATGTCAACGTAGAGCGATAACCATCGGAAGCGATTAACCTGATGCTGGCAGCGCTGCTCAAAATGCCTGCCTGCCTCAACAGGTATGTCAGGGATATGCCATGAGCTTCACTATGGCTGAAGGTCGGATAGTTATTTGTTGTGGAGTATATGACCTCGCGATAACCGTCACGCATTGCCTGTAACTGCCCTAATGTCCAGGTCGTCTCTGAGCTCACTCCGTCACCGCTGATTGTAAGTACAACAGGACTGTCGTCAGGCTCTGTAGTAACAGGCGCGCCATCTGGCTCGCCGGATGTTGGGGGGGCTTCGGACGGTGACGGTGACGGCGACGAATCAATGATCGGGGCAGAAGTTACCGGCGCAGTCGGCTCATTTGTTGTCGGCGGGGATGGCTCCGTTGAAATTGGCGGAGTTTCGGAGGGAGCAGGAACTACAGGAACAGTGGGTGATACAGTCGTCAAAGGCGACGAAGGTGGCTGCTCAGGCGTCGTAAAGTCAGGATCCTCCGTCTGACCCTCTTCAGTATTCGAAACAGTTGTCTCCGGAACTTCTGAATCCCGGTTTACGTTGCTTCCAAGACTGGCTGATGTTTCTCCGGAAGGGGGCAGATCCGGGCTTGAACCGCCTGGACCGCACGCTACGCAGAGCGATATTGAAAGAAGTAATGCCAGTATTGCAGATATTGGTTTTCTTGCTATGCACATTTTATAAATCATTCCTTAGTGAATTGAAAAGTTAGTATGGAATACTAGATGGTTAATATCAATGCTGCGGCCAAAATGGCGCAAAAGCTTGCAAAATAGATCCAATCAGAAGCGCGCATCCGCAACCGGCGCATGCTTGTGCGTCGCGGCATAGCGCGAAAACCGCGGGCTTCCATGGCGATCGAGAGTTGTTCGGCGCGGCGTATTGCGCCGGCGACGACCGGAATCACAATGCTGATATATGCTCCGGCCTGTTTTTTCAAACCGGCTTTTTTTACCTTCAAACCCCGCATCTGCGCGGCGCATAGAATATCCTGCGCTTCCTCGCGCAGCATTGGCAAAAAACGCAGCGCCGCAAGAACCATAAATGCGATTTCATAAGGGACTTTGCACTGGGTCAGCGCCAAAAGATAATCGCGGGACTCTCCTGTTGCTACCATTAAGGCGCTGAGGATAACGATAAGCAGGCGCAAGCAGACTAAAACGGCTGTTTGGAATCCGGATTCAGTCACAAGCGTAAAACCGTATATCGCCAGAAACGGCTCGCCGCTCCGGCTAAACAAGCATTGCAACAGAAAGAGCATTAGTACCAGCCCCAATAACCCGCGCAGCTTGATCCATATTACTTGCGGTTTGATATTGCCAATGAGCAATATGAGCAAGACGATGCAGAGCAGCGCTAAAAGCGTTAACGGAACTTTTATTGCAAGCGCGGATGTTGAAAGCGCTAGAAGCAAAACAAGCTTTACGCGAGGATCCAGTTTTGAAAGGCTCATATTCCCCACAATTCTTCTTATGGATGCGCCGGGCACAAAAACTCCGGTTCCAATTCCGAATTCTTCATGGTCAATTCTCTGTCGGCATAGCGGGCCGCGAATTCGGTTTCATGGCTGACAAACATAATGCCGCAACTAAACTCCCTGCGTAAATCAAGCAACAATTCGCCCAATTCCCGCTGCCGCCGTACGTCAAGCCCTGTGGTCGGCTCGTCAAGCACGAGGTAGTCAGTGTTGAGCGCTAGAACAGCGGCTAGTGCAAGGCGCTGCTTTTCGCCATGGCTCAGTTTGCCGGGATACGCATCGCGGCTGCCCAACAGGCCGAAATAATCAAGGTATTGCTCAGTTTCCTTTTTTGCCTGGTTTTCGTCAAAACCCAGGTTTCTCAGCCCGTATGCTACTTCGTTGAATACAGTATCGCAGAAAAGCTGGCGGTTCGGGTTCTGGAATAAATAACCGACATGCTGCCCTATTTCAAATAGGTCCATGTTGGATACATCCAGCCCATCAATGGATACGCGCCCCGCGGCAGGGTGCAGGATTCCTGCGAGCAGCTTTGTCAGCGTTGTTTTTCCACAGCCATTTTTTCCTGTTATAGCGGTTATTTCGCCGCGCGCGAATTGAGCGGAAAACCCGGCAAAGACCGGAGTATCGCTTTTCGCGTACCTGTATGTGGCGTCTTTGACTTCTATCATGCCCATACTCCCAATTCAACCAGCAGCGACGCCTGTGCCATAATATCGGGAGGAGCGCCGCATGCTGCAATAGCGCCATCGTGGATCAGCAGCCATCTGTCAGCAAAATCTACCAATTTCAGGTCATGCTCGACAATAATGACAGTTCGCCCCTGTTCACGCTGTTTTTCTATAGCGGCGCGCACCAAAGCCTGCCCGTCAGGATCGAGCCCGCTCATTGGTTCATCCATAATAAGCACAGGCGGAGCGGGAGCGAGCACGGCTGCTATTGTCAGGAGCTTTTTCTGGCCGCCTGATAAACGGGAGGGATTTATGCTGCGCAGTTCTTCAAAGCCGAATTCAGACAAAAGCTCACCAACGCGAAGCTGTATTTCCTCCGGCGGCCTGCAGAGGTTTTCCAAACCGAACGCCAGTTCGTCCTCCACGGTCGTGCATATTATCTGGCTGTCCGCGTCCTGAAACACCATACCTGCGCGTTGCGCGGTCTGTGGGAGGCCGGAGCTGCGCGGATCGATATCGGCAATGCTGATTTGTCCGCCCAAGATGCCTTTTATTGCGTGTGGAATCACTCCGGACAGGATATGGCAAAGCGTAGTCTTGCCGCTGCCTGACGCTCCGGCGATCACTAATGCTTCCCCGGAAGATACCTCGAAGGATATATCGCGCAGTATCGGATCGCCTCCGCTATATGCGAACGTCAGATTCTTTACTTCAACGGCATTCAATATCGCCACTCGTTTCCTAATGATCCATTGTTAACAGTCGCGTGCCCCTTGCGGTATTATATCGAATTTTCGCAAAGCTATCAGTAAATGCCATGACAAAACGCCGCCGACGCCGCCGGAAAAAGCGGCTGCCGCAAGGCTGAGGAGCAGCGGGATCAGCGGCAGTTGGAAAAATATCAGGTTCACCGATACTGTGCCAAGCAGATTTGCTAAAATGCATGATACAAACGCGCACACCAAGCAGCAGATCCGGTGCCCCGAGATCAGCAGCAATAAGTCTATAGCAAGACCCGGCAGCGTATAGCTGACCAGACTGAGCAAACCGTGAGAGCCGCCGACGCCGGTAAGGATAACAAGTATTGCCTGCACAAGCCCCGCAAGCGTCGCTGCGCCGCATTTCCCTGTGATGCCTGAGGCCACCACAAGCCACATCATGTACAGCCCTCCGGCCAGGGCGCCGCCCGGAATAAAGAGCGGCGCGCTTGCCAGATGGATAAGCGGCGTTACAATGGTTTTGACGGCAATTCCCAGCGCAGCCATCGCTGCTATCAGTATAAGGTCCTTGATGCTGAATCGCCGTAAAGTTAACTTAGGCATATGTCAATATAAGCGTTTATTATTTCGATCAGTTCGGCGAGTCTCACTGTGTCTCTGGGGCCGAAGACGCCGTCAGAGCCGTTCATTATCCCATATTGATGCATCCTAAGGACAGCGTCAGCGGCAAATGAGTTGATCTGCGACTGGTCGGTGAAGTCAGGCGCGCCGGCTACGCCGAAAGGCTGCAATTCAAACAACCGGATAAACCTATCGATCAAAACTGCCAATTCCTCGCGCGTGATCAATCCTTCCGGACGGAAAGCGCCGTCCGGATATCCGTTTACCAGACTAAGGTTTACGGCCCATCCGATAAATCCTGCATATGGGGCGTTTTCAGTCACGTCCGTGAACAGCGCCGCTTCGGGATCCGTGATATCAAAGCCGGTTGTCAGGCTAGCCAGGATTTCAACGATCACGGCGCGGGTTATACTGGCGTCAGGCAGCGCTGCAAGCTCCTGTACCACTCTTTCGGCTTCTTCGCGCGGCGCGGCGCCGGATCTGGAAACCGGGCTGCCGAAGCCGTAGCCTGTCCAGGCAATGCCGCCATTGCTGCCTATAAATATTATGTTCTCTACAACCAGTATTGACCAGATGTTCTCAAGGCTTCTGTACTCAGGCCAATACCCATTGTCGCAGGAGAACCTCTCGGCGACCGTTATAGTCCCATCCGAAGACACTGTGCATCTGTATACGCCAAGACCGTCCGTGCCAAGCCAAAGGTCACCGCCGGCGTCTACGAAAACGATACGCAGCGTGGGATAGAAAGGCGGCATTTCAACGGCTTTGTCCAACAAATCCGGTATCAGGTCGCGGGCGGCATAGCTTGTTACGCTGCCGTCGGACGCTACGTGGTCCAGATATCCGCCATGATCCGGGCGATTCGTACCGGCAGATGAACGTACAATATACGTTCCGCCGTCGGGGGCGATCGCTACCGAACGCGGCCAACTGTACTCGGCAATACCTACAAGATCAGGAAAGGATATAACTTCACCGGCGGCGCTGATGTAAACGTAACAAACAGCGGGCGGATTTGTATCGACCGCTGAATTTCTGTATGTCGTCAGCCACGCCCCGCCTCTATTGTCAGCTTGCACATCCCAGCCGGATGCTGTAGGGAGTCCGTCGTCTATTGTCCAGGTACGCCACTCGCCGGTCGAAGGAGAATATTTCGTAATTCCCCCGTTGAAACTCCCCTCGTCTCCTGAGCTATACTGGCTTGTGAACCATACAGACCCGTCGTTGGCAATATCCAGCGCGTAAACCCAGTCGCTGGGAAGCCCGGAGTTAGTTCTGTCGAAAAACGTAAACTCGCCATCTTTAAAGTAAGCGACTCCGCTGTGAGTTGATTGATTTGACGAGGTTCCGCCCTGCGCGAACCAGACGCCGCCGTCGGAATCCACGGCAATGCCCGTTACTGAGTTGTTTCTGAGTTGAGGAGTTGTAAATACCGTCATTTCTCCGGACAGAGCCGTATAAATAGCCCCTCCTCCGTTTGTGCCAACCCAAAAACCTCCGTTGTTATCCATAACTGCGATCCGCACTCCCGCTTCGGGGAATCCATTTTCTCCGCCCTGGTATAAATTGAACGCGCGTACCATAGGCTCGGAAGAATCTGATAGAAGACTCAAGCTCGCTGATGTTTGCGGTGAAGCGGATAACGGGATCATGCGTGCCGAAGCATCAGGCAAATCAGATATGGCGGCTGTACCCTCGACATTTGTTCCGCCCGCCGCGCCTACCACGATCCTGACAATATTCTTTACGCTCCATCCGGAATTATCGTGTACCATCAGACGCAGCGGCCCGCCATCATTGGCGGCGACCGGCGAATACCCGACGTCGGAGGAAGTCGGTACCAAAGGCAACCCGTTTGTCTGGGTCGTTCCCTGTCCGAAAGCAAGGATCATTGGTTTGCCGTTGACGCCGTCCGCTAACTGGCTGCCTGTAAACTGTATGCTATACCCATCGGAAGCGGTAACGGTGATTTCGGATGTGGTGAGTCCTCCGGCAAAGCCTATGTTCTGCAACAGTTTATACAGGTCGACGCCTTGCGACCAATAGTTTGTTGAACCTATGGAGTAGGTATCGAATACGAAGATATTGTCCATAGCTTCCAGTTGCGCCAATGTGAAATTCCTGTTGCCGGCAAGGTTCTGGCCGGATATCTCCAACGTTGTTCCGGCATATTGCGCATAGACGCCGGTGTTGTGCTTCCAACCGTCCAGTGTTGAAGCGGACACCGCGACTTCGCCGACATTCGTTATGCAGTCTGCGGACGTCGCGCCGTCAATGATCAACCGGACAGGGCCGATCGGTGGCGACAATGGCGCTGCGCCGAAATAATCGGGAGGACCGCCGGATGAGAAACCATACGCCAGGATGATAGGTTTGCCTGCAGCCGACGCTGCGGTCAAGCGCTCCAGAGAAATCTCCGTTTCGCCGCCCGCGCCTCTGATAGTCACATAACTCATAAGCCCGCTGGCGCCGATTGCTCTGTCATTGAGCAGGCGGAGCAGATCAAGCCCCCGGTAGATTGCTGGGGCGCCGCCTACGGAATATGATCCGGTCGTCATATATCTTTGCATTGTTTCCAGTGTGCCGACCGTGATCGAAACCCCTGCCGCCTGAGCTACTGAGCCGCTGAACAGAATCTCCTGCGCAGCTTCTGCTGATTGATCCGGACTAATATGGGCAAAAGAGTCAGCGTCAAGGTTTACAACTATTCGGGTAAGGTTTTGCACTCTGGTCTTGTTATCGCTTGTGCTTTCTACTGTATTGGAGTCGCGCTCCTGCGCGGTTTGTCCCCGTACGAACATAAGCGGTCCTCCATTATTCATTATGGCTCTTCCGTCCAGATACGGATCGTCACGGACATAGCCGGCCGAATCCCTGTCAGCTACCAGCGGGTATCCATTTTTGGCGAAAGCGACAGCCATGCCGAGACCGTCGGTTCCGTTCAGCGAGTTGTATCCTCTGCTGCCTATGTCGGCAAGATCGTGGATTGCGTCAGGTTGAGCATTACTGCCGCTGTAAAATTCAACAGTACCAAGCGTTCCTTGCAGGCCAATATGCGACAGAAGCAGGTATTCCAGATTGACGCCTTCATAAAGGTCCTGAATCCTGTCGCCGCCGCCGCCGGCAAGATGGGTGAAATAATAGCCCTTTTCCTGTCGCCCGTCGCCGTCGCGCGTGCGCTTGTCAACGCCATAGATTATTGCCTCAAGCTCGGATAGCGTAAAGCTGTGCGACGTAACCTGCCCGTCAATAACGATATCCACTGTCAGGGCGTGCCGGTCTTTCATCGCCTGATATGCCGGATCCGGGTTTTCCATATGCGTGGAATACCGAAGCTCGTTGCCCACATAGACCTCCTGCACCCTTTGGAGCTGCTGCGAGCCGTTGTTATAGAAATATGCATAGTTTTCAAGCGCGTTTGGGTTAGTACGGTTTAGACCGTCCGCCTTTCCGTAGATGAGGCGCATCGGGCCGCCATCATTGCCAAGACCGGGCCTGAATCCGGGGAGCGTCGAGTCTTTTATGTATGGATAACCGTTAAGACCGTATGCAAGCAAAACCGGGTATCCTCTCATTGCCGGGTATCCGTTTGAATCCGGGATCCAGTTATCTCCCTGATTGCCAGGCTGATACTCCGGCGTAGACAGTTGCTCTCTTGTCGGCCTGTCGGTGCCGATATCCAAAGGCGACTTTTCGTAGAAATAGAATTGGTCGGGATCAGCCAGTTGCGCCAACGAGAATCGCGTATTTATCAGATAATTGTCCCAGGAGGAAAAACTGACCAGTGTAGAATTGTCTGCGGACATGCTCGCGGGCAGCCCCATATATACAAGCAGATCCCAAAGCTTGACTCCTTCATATTCGTTCACATACCAATAAGTAGTGTTTGAAAGGCTGTATTCATCCCGGTGTCCCAAACCATCCGCAGCCGGCCTGCCATCCGGTCCGTACTCGACCATTTCCTGCAGGTCCCTGAGGGACAAAGTGACCTCGCGGCCAAGCGCCTCACCGGTAAAAGTTATCAGATAATCCGTATTTGCAGGATTGTTGTAAGCGGTATCGTTTGCGGTGATGTGCTTGAATCCCGGCCTGCCGCCATACTCCTCCACATAAAGATATGCAACGCTTGTGAAAAGGCCGCTATCCGGAAGCGATCCCGCCATGCCCATATTATACACGAGTTTAAGCGGCCCGTCATCATTTCCGAGCGCGGGATTTTCCCCGGCGCCTCCGATAAACACAAGCGGACGGGTGTTGCTTTCATCGGCGTTCGCCATGCCATATGCCAGAATCACCGGATTGCCGGAGTTTTCCGCTTCCATTATCTGGCTGTACGTCATGCGCCCGACGTCCTGCCTCCAGCGGTTTTTGAAGACGACTTCAATGTTATCGTCGAGCGTCACCACGTTTTCGTTGATATAGCCGTCGATCAGTGAAAGCAGTCGTATACCTTCGTAGCTGCGCTGCCCGCGATTGTCGGTATAGACTCCGCGATAGACATTGTTGTCAATAGTCTCCTGCAATTGGCGGACAGTGATCGGTACGGACATATCGACGCCCGGACCCTCAACTGTCAGCGTTGCGCCGGTAATAGCGTCAAGGTTATACGGCGCGCCTTCGTATGTTATATGCTTATATGGGGTCAGCGTGCTGATTGCTTCGATGCGGATGCCGGCAAGCAGCATCGCATGCACGATAACGGAAGCTTCAGCTCTTGTCGCCGGTCTGACAGCCTCTGTATCGATCGTATCGGGTATATCTGTGAAACCGACCTTGTCACAGATTATGAGCAGGTGTTCCATCGTCAAAGCGTCTTCCGGACCGAAATTGCCATCTCCGTAACCGCGCAGCAGTCCGACCATGACCCCCCATCCGATGAACGGACCGTACCAGGAGTCGTAATCTACGTCGTTAAAACGCCTGCTGCTCTCGGCCGGAGCCGATGTATCGATTTCCATCGCTTGTCCAAGGATGGTTACAAAAGCCGATCTGGTGAAATTCCCTCCCGGGTCAAAGCGATTGTTCCCTATGCCCTGCACAATGCCGGCTTCCGCCAGGGCCTCTATCGCCGGCGCCGCCCATTCAAAACCATCAAGGTCAGAAAACGCAGCGCGCTCACGGATCGAAACGATCATAGACGCCGGTTGCATTCCATCTATATAGAGGCTGAAACAGCCGGTTTCCGGTCCGCTTCTCGCTGTTTTGAAAATGCCGTTCCAAACCTGATCTTCGCAGATTTCGTAGGCTAGGATAGCGTTTTTCGCGATAAGCTCGCCTTTTGTCATACTGTATGCCGAAATGCCGGCCCAGCCGTCCGCCGGTTGGAATTCGATCAGCGCGTTATCAGATAAACGTTCCAGTAAAACCGCTAACGGAACGCCCCGTATCAGATCGGTTCTATCCCCGCCTTGCGTGATATACGTATAGGACCATTCGGCGCGTTGCATAAGCAATAGTTGTGCCCGCGTATAGCTTGTGCCGAGTATGGCGATGGATTGTCCGGTGATTTCATCGCCCGCAAGCAGCATGCCTACATTGCCGACAAAGAGGCTGTTATTTACATCAGTGACGTTCTCCTGCCCGATAAACACCTGCAGATTCTGATCTTGCATTGCCTCGGGTCGCGGAACTTCCGGAGCCGTAGACCTTGCGGAGCCCCATGCAAGGATGGGCGCGACGGCCGTCTCGCCGGCGGCGTCGCCTGTTCCGACGCCGGGATAGTAATACCGCGGACTGCTGAGATCGATAGTGCCGCTATAACCGTCTGAAGCGACAGCGGAGAGACTGTCGCCGCTATAGCCGCTCAGTTCGAGCAAGCCCGCCAGATCGACTCCTTCGCTGCGGAATATCCTTCTTGTATCGGAACTGTTGATAGCCGAATAAAGGTTCTCGGCGGTCAACCCGCTAAGCGCCTGCAAATCGGCCAGCGTATATGATTTCTCATTCGAAACGTTATCCGCCGTATATACGCCGCCATCAATTATGCCCTGCCCGGTTATGACCAGGACGGGTTGCTCAGGCGTGAGGTCGCCCATCCCGTCCGCCCCGAGCACAGAGCCGGGGAATAAAGACAGAACAAAGATCAGGCACAGCAGAAAACAAACCGGTTTCCTGCCCTTGCTTAATTTTGGCTTCTTATGGATAAATTTCATATTGCCTTCCATTCTTACCGGGCTATAATATGCCTAGTTGCCTGGCCAGAGCGTATGTAATGAATGCAAGCTCGGCCCTGTTGGCGTTTCTTTGGGCGCCCTGGTCGATCCCCTCCGGTACTTCGGTAAGGCCTGCGTTTTGCATCAACAGTATCATGTGCTCAACAATTAATGTTGTTTCCGGCTGGAATGTTCCGTCCGGATAGCCCTGCACGAACCCCTGCTCAACAGCCCACGAAACATGTATGCCGTACCATGAGCCGTAATCCACATCGGGGAAATCACCGGGTTCGGCTGTTTGCGTTTCCCAATCAGGATTCATGACGCGCCCAAGGATGGTGACAGCCATTGCCCTGTCCATGCTGCCGGCCGGGTCAAATCCGCCGTCGGGCATGCCGGTGATGATTCCGGCTTCAAAAAGGGCATCGATAGCTTCCGCCGCCCAGGCAAAACTGCCAAGGTCGCCGAACGCTGTAACTCTGATTTCAACAATATCGCTTACCCAACCGGAGCGATTGACGTCGTCCGGGTGGCTCTGCCCAACCGCCAACCTTGGCAATTCAAAGTCGATGATATCGCGGTTAGTTCTGCTTGCGGTTCCGCTGTATGCAAGCATCATCTGATTCCCGTCAATGTCGGTAGCGTACGCTCCGGAAGCATTGTCGTCAAGATTGAAAGAACGGCTGAACCCGTCGCTTGCGGTAACAACAATAGCTCCCGCCCCGTCTCGAAGCTGCAGAACCGAGTTGAGCAGATCCTCGATATAAACGCCGGTAAATGTGTCTACATCCCTTGATGCGGAGCTATTGAGCCAGTTATACTCTTTTGTTTGCTCAAACTCAGCGACGCACTCGATGAAACCTTCTATTGTGAAATACGCAGGTTCCGCTACCATTCCGACGATACTGAAGTCATAATCATCAGGCGTCGCGTCGCCTACCCATGAGTCGGGAGAGGGTCCTGTCCCCGACCCCGGTTCGGGTTCTGTGGCGGCTCCGGCAAGAGAGATGCTATAAATCGCATGTCCCGGTCTTTCTCCATCCAGATAGAGTGCGAAAAGACCTACCGGAGTTGTTTGCGTTCTTGCGTAATCCTGCCATTCACCGTCGGTAAAGGTCTGGTAGGCTAGGATGGCATTCATCTCGACCAATTCAGCCTTGGTCTTGTTGTATGCGGCTATGCCCGCCCACTCGTCGATAGTCGCAAACTCTATGAGGTCGCCGTCGTCCGCATCCGCCAATAAAATTTCAAAAAGGACGCCGCGCACAGTATCGGTCCGCTCGCCGCCGCTTCCGACATATGTGATTTCCCTTTCGGCGCTTGGCATAGCTACTATCTCGTCGCGGGTGTAGGCTACCCCAAGTATAGTAATATCCGCGTCGTCCGCCGCCGCAAATACGAGCGCCGACGTTGCCATTAGCATGCATAGCAGAACACACAGCAAGCTTCGGCTGATTTTTGTTCCCATGTTCGATTTTTTGGACATAATGACTTTCCTCCTAATGAAATAAATAAAAACCTTGCTCCGAATCAAAACGTGCACACAGACTATAGGAACGCTTCCCGGAAGACTTTTCCTGATGTGTCTCCATGCGCCGTCGATATCGAAGAAAGGCTCGTCCACCAGTCTATCGATTCTATGAATATTAATAAACAAACCCAGCGACAGCCTGAAATGGCCCGTCTACCTTTTCATGGTTGCCTTATTAGCTGATTTAATATGTATTCTAATCGAAAAGTGCGAATATTTCAAGCCCTAAAGGATGGAAACCTCAAATTTTGCCATTTAGTTGTTACAATTCACGGGTAGCCGGGATTTCACTCTGACGCAGTGTGACCCGCCGGCTGAAGCCGGACATTAGCACATACCGGGGTAGGTATGAAACGTTGGTACAGCATTGGAGCCGGCTAAGCGGCGTTATTCACGCAAGACAGAGCGAAATCCCGGCTACCCGTGAACAGCGACATTTAGTCGAATAATTGAAAAACTATATCACCGTATTCCATCAAATCGCCGTTCTCAAGAACTATCAAGGCTCCGATAAAACCGGGAACCTGATCGAACAGATCAGCAGCCATTGCGCTTCCGGCAAGCAGCGCTGCGGTTGAAAGGGCGTCGCCTATCGCGGAACTGTCAGCAATTATAGTGACGCTGACAATATCGGTCTCAACAGGCATGCCGGTATTAGGGTCAAGAATATGATGGTAAAAAACGCCGCCGAATTCGAATTTGCGTGCATATGTGCCGGATGTGACAATGGACGCCGCCCCTGTCTCCACAACGCCAAGCATGTCGGCTCTCCCGCCGAAAGGCCTTCTGATGCCGATACGCCAGGGCGTGCCGTCCGGTTTGCTGCCCGCAAGTGCCACGTCGCCGCCTAAGTCAATGACCGCGCCGATTACGCCATGATCCATAAGCAAATCTGCTATCCTGTCCGCTATATAACCTTTGGCGACTCCCCCAAGATCGATCCAGGCTTCCGGATCCGCAAGCCGGACAGTATTGCCGCTGACTACAATGTTTTCATAGTTTACGGTATTTCGCGCAAATTCAATATCGGCTTCGGACGGAATGCCGGACTGGCCCGTAAAATCCCACAAAGCGCTGAGCCGCCCAATCGATATATCGAATTTTCCCCCTGTGATAACGCCGAATTCCAGCATTTCGCCAATCAGCGCCAACGTTTCCGGATCGACTGCGACCGGCATGCCGCCGGCGTGGTTGATACGCCATACATCGCTTCCCTCGACAGTAATGCTGAATAAAGCTTCGTAACGCGAACACAAATCGAAGGCTTCGTCAAGCAGCGATGGCGTGTCCGGCCCGAAAGCGGTTATTGTGCAGAAAGTATCGAGCAGCAGCCTGGTCTCGCTTGCCTGGTCTGCCGGTTGCTGATTCGACGGTTGCTCAGCAGCGCACCCGGCAAGCAAAGCCACGCACAATATTATCGGAGAAAGCAATATCTTTTTTATCATTTCTCTAATTTTCAGGAGTCTCCCAAAAATGGGAAAATCCCCCCCCCTTGCCGTACTCAGCTAGCGTTCCGCGCGTGCCGCAAAAGCGAAATACATGAAGTAACGCTCAATTTTGTCTGCGTCATGTTCAAACGTGTTATCGAAAAACAAACGTAAAAACTCGTCGCGCGATCGCAGCACTTCTTTCAGCCGATACGCGTATTTTGTGCCTATCAGCACCTCGGAAGTAGCGCTGAATAGATCTATTGCACGGTCGATCGCGCGCGTTTCACGGACTGCATTCCCGTTTCTATGCGCAATAATAGCGCGCCCAACCTCGGAACCGATATTGCCCATCTGCTCGTTAAACGTCAGTTCGGCCCACCGCTCTCTGTCAAATCTATAATCACTCATGGACTTTCTCCGCTATAATTTCGCGTATTAGCCGCTGAGTATCCTTGTCTTCAACGCCGCGCGATCTGTTATTCTGCGCAGGACGGATGTTTATCATAGAGTCAAACTCAATGAAATCCTCTGTTCCAAATAGCTCCGGCCAGAGGTTGATACCCCAAAGATCAGACTGCATGGAACCTTGTTCAAGCAAAAGGAGCTCTTCATCAGAATGCAGTCCCGCATCAACAACAAGCAGCCTCCGCTTGATATCAACAACACCTTTTACAAGAGGTTCCGACATATTTACGCTCATTGTTTTAAGATCATCGTTTAAGATTCTTTCAACAATTCTCATTACTCGCTCCTTATAGATTCTATTAACAATATTCTTAGGTATTTCCCCATTTTGGGTAAGTTCCTCCGTTGCTTTCGCGATTTGCTATAAATTGATTCGCATGACGCAAAACTGAGCGACTAGCCCGGTAAGTATTCCTGTGATTACTCCAGAAATAATCAATACCGGCAGGTATGCGGCAATCGACGGGGTTCCGGTAACAAGTATGGCTGCAATTATCTGGCCAATATTGTGAAATACCGAACTGACTGCGCTGCAGGCCCATATCTGCTTATTCGATATAAACTGCTTCATTGCAGCCTGAACAGCGAAACTCAACAACCCGCCGGAAAAACTATATATTAACGCGACGATTCTGCCCGTCAGCAATGCGCCCAGAACAATGCGGCATACCAGGATCATAAAGATATTTACGACTGTCAGGCTATTTTTCCCGCGTTCCTTGCCTCCGCTATAGAACAGAGCGAAAAGCGTTACCGCGTTGGCAAGGCCGAGCTTAACGCCGGGAACCGGGACGGGAATGGGTATTTGGGATTCGATTACGAAAACGATCAAAGCAACCGCTGTAAGCAGCGCCATCATTGTCAGTTTTCTTATTGAAACGCGCATCTTCAGCTACCCCACTATAGCGTCCACAATCGGCGTTTCGCCGCCCTCAAGCCGTATGATCAGTCGGTGAGGCAGACATACGATCGGAACAGAGCCGCCGCTTATCCACCCCTGGCGGACGCAGATCCCGTCGGAACAGTCGGATTCCAATATACGTATACGTCCTTTATCGACAGAAATAATATTGAAACCGGAATTGCTTTCGACTGTAAATGAATATGGTTCCGCGACTATCGATAGATCAAGGCGTTCGATCAACACGCCATCAAGTTCAATAAGAGCTATGCTTGCCGGAGTTCGCGCAAGGAGAAGCGCCGCCACTGCGGATACTAAGAGCGCCGCGCTCAATATGATGACCCAGAATTTGTTTGATTTCAATCGATCCACCATTTTAATAATAAATGATTACGAACTGATCACGTCTACCGCTTCGACATATTTGCACCAGCGCTGGGCGAACCGCGAGCCGCGTATTACCATCATAAACGGACCGTAACCGCCATCGCTTTGCGTCTTAAGTATTTCGCCGTCCATCGAATAACAGATATATACGACGCCCTCCTGCTCGACCTCGGATACTGTCAAAGGAGAATAGTAACTGTCCAGCCCGGTGACGGTAATATGCGAAGCTCCCGCAAAGTCAATATCCAGCAGTTCAAGCAAAACCCTTAGTTCTACGCCTTGCAAAGTGGTATCGCGTGGGGATGTGACACTTGTGCCGAACGTCGTAGTAAACTCCTGTGGCTCCAGATCAATAATGTCCTGCAAACTGACGACTGCCGCGCCTGCGCCATCTATCCGGATTATAAATTCGCGGTTTTCCTCCAACGCGCGCCTGAGCTCAGAATCGCCCCTATTCAATAATGCCAGTACGACTACAATCACTAAGAGCAACCCCAATGATATATAGACTATCTTATTAGCTTTTTTCACGCTTGATCTTACCCCTCGCGTCGCCGCGCACTGCTTTCAATTCCGCCTTGTATAAGCGGAAATTGACTAAAAAATGCACGGGAATTAAAACAAACATGGACGCTGCCGCAACGAAATGCGCTTCCCGCAGCGCGCTCCGGGCAAACCCTAAGACCATGCCGGTCTTGCCGAAATAGAGCAAAGCTCCGGTAAACGCCAGAAACAGAAAAAGCAGTATCAGCAATGTTGAGAGGACAACCTTGAGTAATTTTCTAATCTGCATTACGGAACCTCGTTTTCTAAAACGATATCAAGCATATAATTAGTAAACCGCTGACCGAATACGTCGTTTATGACTACTATACGCATAGCGCCGGGATCGCCGTTCTTCATGGGCAAAGGTTGGTCATTATCCTCGTACATTATGAAAACGCTATTCTCGGCTATGACTTCATCCATGCCTATGCCGGATATAAAGTCATCGACGCCGACGGCGAGAACCCAGGTGTATTGCTCTTTAAGCCCCGGATCGACGAAGTCCAGCACATTTGAGAGCAGCGTGCCTCTGAAACTATGCTGCGTCGTGCCCGCAGTAGAGTGAATGCTCATAGTGCGCCTTACGGATGGAAGGGAGCGGATTTCTTCGAGGCCGATCTCCGCCAGTACTGCCCCGTAAGCCCGGATCGCGAGGCTCCCTGTTTCTACCGGGCCGTCGCCTTGCCCCGGTTCGAACCGTACCATATACGGGACGCCTTCGGCCGCTTGACCCAATACGGTTTCCTTGAACACGCCAAAAGCCGCGTTTACGCCGTTAACAATCCCTTCTGTGGTGACGGTCGCCCCGGTGATCGCAACGATATCCCGGTCATCCCGCGCCGCGAGCCGGGCCGTCTTGAGGTAGGCGTCCACATTCTTGCCGGCAAAGCGCCCGGTGAACCATACGCTATCCATATCCCGTACATAATGAAGCGTTTCCTTATGTTCCACGATCCGTATCCCAACACTCACGCCCTTAGCGCCGTCGATGACCAAGGCTATCGTAACCGGTCCGTTGTAAGCAACCGGTTTGGTGATAAAAGCATACCAGCTCCCGTTTTGATAGACCTTTGCCACAGCGGGAAAAATCTCCCTCCGCTCCTTTGACATAGCCTGTGAAGTGATATCCTTGAAT
>Ga0082212_10004059_pt1 | contig 20501 bp, 12 predicted proteins | sample TergutNt197P3_FD_71548 | JGI IMG/M metagenome (GOLD analysis project Ga0082212, IMG submission 71548) | Neocapritermes taracua P3 segment gut microbial communities from Petit-Saut dam, French Guiana - Nt197 P3 | ecosystem: Host-associated > Arthropoda: Insects > Digestive system > Gut ... | reverse complement strand
ACATTTCAAGGGAAACGGGAACGCACAATGGTACTTCCATGGAAAATGGGGAAATAGAAAACGATCCTGCGATGAGAGGTCTACGTTTGAAAAGCACAAGTGTAGGAAAAATTCCGAAAACTTTCCCCAAAAAAAACTTGTTAGCCGACTGGGGGTAATTGTTGTCAACCCCAGAACGCTCTCGACTCATGAGAAAAATCGGATAGAATGGGCTTCAGATCCTGATAATTTGCATTCGATGACAACACTTTCCCGACGCAATCTTTTGCTGGCAGGCGGTACGGCAGCACTGGTCTCCCCGTTTATAAGTTCAATGTCTGGTTCGATTGCCGCCGAAGAAACTCCCAAGCGTAAACCCTTTCGCCGTTGTCTCAACCTCGGAACGTTGAACGCCTTCAATTTGTCTCTCGAAGAAGAGGTTGATATTGCTGCCCAAGCCGGTTATCAAGGTTGTGAACCGTGGATTCACAAAGTCCAGCAGTTTGTAGAACAGGGAGGAAAACTCGCCGACATTCGGAAACGTATTGACGATCTCGGATTAGTGGTCGAAGGACTCGTTACCTTTTTCCCGTGGGCAGTGGATGATGAGAACGAACGCACTGCCGGTATTGAACAAATGAAAAGGGAAATGGATTTGGCTCTCCAACTTGGATCAGGCACCGTAGCGGCAACAGCGGTCGGCATTGCAGATGTCCGCAACAACGATTTTCGCACTCTCGGTGACCGCTATCGAACGATTCTGGAAATTGGCGATCAAATCGGTGTTCGTCCTATTCTCGAAGTTTGGGGAGGAGTTCAAACGCTCAATTCACTCTCCGACCTCCTTGCAGTCGCGGCTTGGTCGGGACATCCGAAGGCGGGTCTATTGCTCGACGTGTACCATCTTTATCGTGGCGGCAGTCCTTTTGAGGGGCTTTCCCTGCTGAATGGTCGTCAAATCGTGATGTTCCACATGAACGATTACCCTGCCGACCCGCCGCGGGAGGAGCAAAATGACCGCCATCGCCTTTATTGCGGTGATGGTGTTGCACCATTGCCGGTGATCATCAAAACGCTCCGCGACATCGGTTACGAAGGTGCTTTGTCGTTTGAGGTGTTCAATCCAACATACACGGCAACGAATGATCCGCTCCTCGTTGCGACAACCGGTCTCGAAAAACTGAATGCCGTATTCAAAAATTGCATGGAATGATGCCCTCACCTTAAATTAGGCTTTCGCTCGAAAATGTCATGCCGCTTTCGTCATTCCTGCGAAAGCAGGAATGACGGGAAAGGAATGTCCAATTTGTCCCTGTTTGCAGTATTACAAGTCTTACTTATTTGATATACTGTAGGGTACTGGTATAAAGTCAATCCGTAATAAGAAAGGAGAATACCATCATGAACCTTCCAGTCCACCAACATAGATGCGCCGGTTGCAGTCTTTCACGCCGCTCCGTTTTAGCCGCTGGCTTCGCCGCCGGTTGCACCGCTTGTCTCGGCGGTTTGTCCCCTTTTAAGAATGCCGCCTTCGGGCAAGGTCCCGGTGAAAAGGTGCGAATCCGCCTCCTTTTCGCCAACGACTGGCGATTCAGTAACGACGGCGCAATCATCACCGATGCCGGTTGGCCCTTTGTCGGATACGATTACCGACCTATTCAAGCAGAAACCTTGGCTGCCCTCAGAGACGGATGCAGGAATATGGAATTCGTCCTTTCCTTCGCAAATACTCCCGAACATACGCAGGAAATCATCAATGCCGATTCAGCCGCCGAGAATGATCCTGCAAACAGAATCGATGGCTATATCATCGTGACGAGCGGCATTCTCGATGCCATCAACCCCGTGCTAGATACAGGTAAACCGGCGATTCTTTCCGACTTCCTTTACACCGGAACCCTCGGCTTTGTTACCTATACAGCGGCATTGATCAGGGCAGGAAAACCGAATTTTGCCTACATGTCGTCCAATCGTCTGGAAGACCTCGTTGCTGCCGCAAGTTGCTTCCCCATTGCCAAAGGACCCGGCGGAAATAAAGCCTTTGTCGAAGCAGTCGCAAAAGTTCGCCGTGATATTGTCGCTGGTGTGCGAGTGGATATGAAATGCACCGAGGACACGGTGGACATCCTTTCGATGGACGACCTCTTGAAAGAACTCAAAACGAAGAAAATGCTCGCCTACGAAGGGACATCGCCCGAGTTCATCGCAGCATCGAAGGAGACACTCGGTATCGAGGTTCTCAACCGCCCTTTTACCGAATTGAACGACCTTTGGGACAAGGCGGATAAGAATCGGGCACAGGAAATTCTCGCCAAGTGGAAAAAGGAAACTGTTGCTGTTGTCGATGTTCCTGACGACGTGCTGGAAGCGTCGGCTCGAATGTACCTGGCGATGAAACAAACCTTGAAGAATCACGATGCCTGCGGTATTACCGTTAACTGCCTCGGCGGTTTCTATGGCAATCACATTTTTGCGTATCCGTGCCTCGGTTTTCATGAACTTCTCAATGAAGGTCTGATTGGTGCCTGCGAATGTGATGTCGTGTCAACCTTAACAATGGTCGTGATGACAACATTGACGAAAGGACGACCGGGCTTTATTTCTGATCCCGTCTTGGATGTTTCCACGAAACAAATTATCTACGCTCATTGCGTAGCGGCAAGCAAAGCCTTTGGTCCGCAGGGACAAACGAATCCCTACATGATCATGACTCACTCAGAGGATCGTCAGGGTGCCTCTGTGCGATCCATCCTTCCGCTTGGTTACATGACCACGTCGTTGGAAATGCAGCCTGAAAGGAAAGAAATTGTTTTTCATCAAGCCAAAGCGGTGGCAAACAGCACGGAAGACAGGGCTTGCCGAACGAAACTGTGCGCTGTTCCTGTGGGGGACTACGAGAAATTGTTCACGGAATGGGATCGTTGGGGCTGGCATCGTGTCACGTACTATGGCGACTTGAAAGAAGCCGTTTACACCCTTGCCCATGCCCTGGGTTGGAAAGTCATTGCGGAAGCGTAGCAGTACTGCAAGGTCTTTTTTCCCGTCATTCCCGCGAAAGCGGGAATCCAGACGTAAAGTGTTCAACCCGTTTCTCTAGATTCCTGCCTGCGCAGGAATGACGGTGTTTTTGCAAACTTGTCGACGGACTGGCGATACGCTCTGGACGCAAAATTCTTGTATAATTTTTATGTTATAATCGTCGTTGATGAAACTCTACGCCTATACCACGCCAGACATCCCTAAAAACGCCGGGTATCTCAAAATCGGAGAAACCCACGGAGATGTCGAAAATCGTGTCAAACAACAAATACACGAACAAAACATCGAAAAAATTATCGTCTGGACAGATGCCGTCATCACAGAACGCACCGGCATCGACAAAATGCTCCACCGTTATCTGAAAGAGCAAGGCTTTCATGTCCAGCGATTCGTGGATTCGGGCAAGGATACCGAATTGGTCAAATGTACCGTTGCTGACGTTGAAAAAGCGTTGGACATCATCAAAAAGCGGCTCTACGACGAAGAAACTCTAAGAGAAAAAATTGGAAACCAATTTTACCTTGAAATTCGAAACTGGTTTTACTGGACAACACAAGACAATACAAAAATTGATGCCGACTATGCTCTGCGATTAGTTGTACGCCTGCTCTTTTGCTACTTCCTGCGAGAGAAAAATGGACTTGTCCCAAAAGAATTACTGGACTCAAGCGTCGAAAAACTCATGAAATGCGATGAAGAATACAGTTACTACAACGGCATATTACGCAACTTGTTCTTTCACTGCATCAATACACCCGATGAGCGGAAATATGAAAACGAAACATTGCTTGCAGATAAGAAAAACATCAAAAGTTGGTTTTCAACAATCCCTTTTCTGAATGGCGGACTCTTTGATGAACATGAAAAAGACGATGTTCCTATTGGAAACGATTATTTCTTTTCGGAAAAAAAGGAACGTCTTCTTAACGAACTGGGCGAAACTTGCGACGTGTATGGCATCATTACAATTTTATCAAAGTATCAATACAAACTCACACTGAATGATTTACTTGAACGAGCAGAATACAGCAGAACGATTGATTCAGAATTCATCGGTAAAGTATTCGAATCACTATTGTCGTGTATTGATGCAGGTAGCAAAGAAAACCGACGTAAAGTTACCGGAAGTTACTATACCCCGCGTGAAATTGTCGATTACATGGTCAACACATCATTAGATGCGTATTTAGAAACAAAACGTCAAACGGACATCAAAAGCAGCGATACCGATTTACTTTTGATGTGTAAAATTCTTGATCCCGCTTGCGGGAGTGGTGCATTTCCTTGCGAGGCAATGAATATCATGATGCACCGTATCGAAGAAGATACAAAAGAACGTGAAAACAGAGAACTCTCTCCGCAAGAGCGTTACCGCACAAAACTCAAAATCGTGCGTGACGTGATTTATGGTGTGGACATTCAGCCGATAGCAGCGCAGATTGTGGTATTACGTTTTTTCTTATCGCTTATTCAAGATATTGTTCCTGACAAGCGCAAAGCGAATTTCGGCATCGAACCGCTACCGAATCTCGAAACAAAATTTGTCTGTGCGGATACGCTGATAGGCGTAAAACAAAGTTATGAAGCCAGTTTAGGCGGGAAAGCCATTGCAGAAAAAACCATTATTGATTTACGTGATATTCGCAGGCAGTATTTTTTGGCAAGCAATCCAGAAGAGAAAAAACGCCTCCGTCAGATTGACGAAACGATGCGAAAGACATTAGCATTGGCTATCGAAGGAGGTATAGACAAAAGCGCAAGCGGGAAGGAAAGATTTGACTGGAATCCGTATGAACAAACAAAATCGGCTTCGTTTTTCGATTCCATGTGGATGTTCGGTGTAGAAAAATTTGACATCGTTATCGGCAATCCGCCGTATGTGGAATCCCGCAGCGCAAGTGTTTCGGCGGAATTGAAAATGATTTATCAAAATCAGGTACAAGTTGATTTCGGCGAAGTTGCTCAATATATCACAAAGGGTTCGGATTTACTCATCTATTTTTTTCCACGTTCGATTACGTTTCTTGCAGAAAATGGAATTGGAATGTTAATCGTCCAAAACGGCTGGCTCAATACGGAATATGGAGCGAAAGCGTCGCAGTTTCTTGTCAAAACGTTGCAACACATAAAAATTATTGACAGCCCCTTCCGGCATTTTGACCGTGCCAGTGCCAACATCAACACGGTCATTACACAGTTCGGAAAACAATCGGATGAGAAAAAAATCGCCTTTGATACAATGGAAAAGGTGGGAGAAAAAATCGTAACGAGAAAAGGAAAATCATTTGATTTAGATAATCGAATCCTGTCCGACATGAAATGGGGGATGATTATCGCTACCAATAACGATATTTTTTCCATTTTGAAAAAGGTTATTGGAAAAGGAAAAACTTTAGATCAATCTTTCTATTCGATTGGACAAGGCATCAACGTAAGTAAAAACACGTTCATTCCAAAACAGGAAAAGCAAAAATTCGAGCAAAAAAGTAACATCATCAATGCAGTTTTCAAAGAATATCAATACACTTATTCGCGTTTTTCCTATTTTCTTTACCATTCATTCCAGCCGAGTCCATCTGATACAGCGATTTTGGACACGATTAGCGCGGAAGAATTCGGCAACGGGAGTTTCACACGAAAGTACCCTTCTATTATCATGCCGCGTGGAATTGGTGCGATACACTTTGCTGGGTTACTGAATAGCAAAGCATTGTCCAATAGTTTTGTTGACGTTTATGTTAACACGCAAGACGAGGAAAAAACATTAAACATTTGGTTGTTTTGTAACTCCAGTTTATTTTTTCTTTATCGTGAACTTTCCGGCAGGAGGAATTTGGGAGGTGGATTACTGAAATCAGAAGCAGCGGACATCAAACAATTTCCTTTGTATTTTCCGATAGCAGACAAAGAGACCATTTTGTCAATAATGGACGAAATGGGCAAGCCGGTTAACTTGTCAGATCGACTTGAAATGTCTGTTCAAAAAAAGATTGACAAGTTAGTGTGTTCCTATTTTGGAACGGCTTCTAAACTTCAATCAAAGATTATCAGCGAACTTTTACGTTTGTTTCATTTTCGCTGTGAAAAGGCAAAAACTTGAGAAACACTGACGGACGAGGAAATTGCGATTGTGGAAAGATAAGAATCGCAATTTCCGATTGCTGTTCTGATAAAAAATGCTATAATATCCCCATGATCACCCCTCGCACGCTCAAAGGATTTCGTGACTTCCTGCCGGACTTGATGCTACCCAGAGAACGACTCATCGAAACGGCAACCAGTGTCTTCCGCTCTTACGGCTTTTGTCCCATCGACACGCCCGCCCTGGAATACCTTGAAATCCTACAAGGTAAAGGGGGTGCCGAAACCGATAAACAACTCTACCAATTCACCGATCACGGCAATCGGCAAGTCGGACTCCGCTTCGATCTCACCGTGCCGCTCGCCCGATACACCGCCCAACATTTTGCCGAACTGACCTTTCCTTTCAAACGCTATCACTTCGGAAAAGTGTGGCGAGGCGAAAACACCCAAGCCGGTCGATACCGAGAGTTTATGCAGTGCGACTTCGACACCATCGGCACGAAATCCTTGTCCGCCGACATCGAAATCGCTCTCGTCATCAACGATCTGCTCGCAAGTTTGGGGTTCACCCGATTCAAAATCCGCATTAACAACCGCAAAGTGTTGAGCGGTCTGCTCGACAAGCACGGCATTGCCGACAAGACCACTCCAATCCTTCGGGCATTGGACAAATTGGGCAAAATCGGCAAAGATGCCGTGTTGAAAGAGATGACCGAATCGGCTAGCATTTCCGATGCCCAAGCGGAAGCGGTCTTAACGCTTTCGCAGACAGCAGACGGCAGACGGCAGACGGTAGCAGATGATGTGCTTTCGACGTTGCAAACGTTGTTGTCCGGCAATGCGCTCGGTGAAGAGGGTGTTTCACAACTCGACGAGTTGTTCAGCTCCGCGCAAGCGGCAGGCGTGCCGAAAGACCGGCTGGTCTTGGACGTTTCCATTGCACGGGGATTGGACTATTACACCGGCACGATTTACGAAACGTTTTTGGACGATTTGCCGACGATTGGCAGCGTGTGCAGCGGCGGTCGGTACGATAATTTGGCGGAACTGTACACGAAGCAGGAGTTTCCGGGGGTCGGTTCCTCACTCGGTTTGGATCGGCTCATCACGGCAATGGAAGAACTCGGTATGATCGAAAAAACGTCCACGCCGGTACAGGTTTTTCTCCCCTTTTTTGCGGCGAATCGGCTGGGCTATTATCTTCGTTTTGCCGCCGAACTACGCAAGTCAGGAATCGGTATCGAATTCTATCCCGAAGCGAAAAAATTAGGACAGCAGTTGAAATATGCTGACAAACGCGGTTTTCGCTGGGCAATCATCATTGGCGAAGACGAATGGGCGAAGGGCAGTTGCCAGATCAAGGACTTGCAAACCGGCGGGTCGGTCGAATGTCCCATGGCGGAGTGTGGTTCATGGCTACACCGCCAATTTTCCATTTAGCCGATACTCCGACGTTAATATACCCCGTTTTTCCTCTTCCCAAACTGCGTCGAATCGCTATAATACCCTTCACGATGATACATTCCACCCTCGAATCGCTCCGTTGGCAAAAATTTCCCGTCTTGGATCAAGGATTCATCTGTCTTGTCGATGTTATGGGAGACGACTCCTCCATCGTTCAAGCAGCGAGAGTCAGTTACGGCGAAGGCACGAAAAAGGTCTCCGATGATCGAACGCTCCTCCGCTATTTGATGCGGCATCAGCATACCACCCCCTTTGAAATGGCGGAAATCAAATTGCTGGTACGCGTGCCGATGGACTGCTGGCGGCAATGGATCCGGCACCGCACCGCTTCAATCAACGAATACAGCACCCGCTATTCCGTCGCTCTTGATGCCGCTTACTCGACCCCTCCCGATGCATGGCGAATCCAATCAGAAGCGAATAGACAAGGTAGCGGCGGTTTTTTTGATCCCGAAATCGGACACGTCCTCACCGAAGAGGAAAGAGCATTGCATTCGTCCATGCGGGAGGTGTACGAACGCCGCATTGAAAAAGGGGTTGCACGGGAACAGGCACGGAAAGATTTGCCCTTGTCGACGTACACCGAAGCCTACTGGAAAGTCGATCTGCATAACTTGTTTCGGTTTCTCGAACTGCGGATGGAGGCGAACGCTCAATATGAAATTAGGGAATATGCCCGAATGATTGGCGAAAAGATTGTGCAACCGCTTTTTCCGAATAGTTGGGAAGCATTTTTGGATTATCAGTTGGAGTCCTTGCAGTTAAGTCGATTGGAACAGGGGGTGATTTACCGGCTTTCGCAGAGCGGAACGATACCGGCAACGCAGGAACAGTTTTTAGCAGTGCAGGACTCCGCTTGGCAGGAACTCGAACGTTGCCGAGAGCGTGATGAATGTTACGAAAAACTCTGCCGATTGGGAATCGTCCGATAAAACAAATCTTGCGCGTGTAAAACCACGAGTAGGTTTATCCGCTCTTCCACACACGTCGCGCCAAATGCGGAAGCGTCAAACGATGTTCTCCTTGAACGTAATAACTCGTTCCTCCATCGGCAACGGTGCGTGCCAAAATAGTCTTCCACGGACGGAAAAAATAACGAGGATTACTCTTCGGCGGTGCCTCGGTCGTCGTGTCATCTCCAATCGGCTGCACGTCGAAAACTGCCGTCGTAAAATGGGCGATTTGTTTGCCGCTTTGTCGGGCAACATTGCGTGCCATTGCAAGGGCTTTCAGATAAACTTCCGGTCCCGTCACTGCCGAACCGAAGTTTAGGAACACGCCCCCTTCTAATTTCGTCACCGTTTGCGTGTAAATCAGAAAATCGGTATAGGAAGCCAAGCCCAATGCCGCCCCATCGCAATTCGGGTGTTCGTGAATGATGTCGCTGCCGATCCCAACATGCACGGTACAGGGAATTCCGAGATGATAGCCCATTGCCAGCACGCTTTTTTCCCTGTACGGCAAGTTGTTTTCCCAAATGTAACGTCCGAGTGCTTCCCCCCAGCCGAGTCCCTCTTCGCAACCTTCGGCAATGATGTCGTTGATTTTTCCGGTCTCATGCCAGAGTCCGAACTGTCCATCGCTGACGTACTTCGCCACACTTTCGCAGGTTGCACCGATCAGCGCAAACTCGAAATCGTGAATTGAACCCGCCCCGTTGGTCGCAAGATGAGTAAGTTGTCCACGTTTCATCATTTCGATCATGTGCGGAGCACAGCCGGTACGGATTACGTGAGCACCGTACATGAGCATCACGGCGGCATCCTTTTTTCGGGCGGTCTGAATGCTTTCGGCAAGCGGCGTAAGTGCCGGATGGTCAAAAGGTTCGAGATGATCATCCAAGCCGATGAAGCAGTCAATGAAAATATCGTGAATCCGTTCGGCAAGTGGTTTGATGTGTAATTTTGAACGGTCAAAAAGCGGATAAGGCATGGGATGAGACGATTGAGTTTGGAGTTGGTGATATTTTTACCTTATTTTGGCGTTAAAACAACCTCCTCATGTGTATCGACAATGTGCAGATCGTGGAGAAAACGTTGTTTTCTCCATGATTTCTGGTAGAATCCGACGAAATACTCTTTTTCAGGAGAATTATCAATGCGTTTTTGTACATTCCTTTTGGCACTTGTTATCGGTGCGGCTTCCGCCGTTGGACAGGAAACCTTTGCTCCCCTCATCACGGAAAATACCGTGCTGTTCATTCACATCGATCTCCAGAAAGCCGAAATCGATACGGTCAAACAAAATTGGAAAACGTACTCCGAAGGACTCATGAAGTCCTTGCACTTCGAAGCGTTGCCCTTGAAAGCCGCTCTGTCGGCACTCGACAAAGACCTCGATAAATTGGACGAATATATCCGTCCAGCCTTCGAGACGATTACCCACAAACTCGGCATCAAGGAAATTGCCATCATTATGGATACCGAACTACTTTCCGAAGGTGAGCCGGCTGTCTTTGCCATCCCGTGGAAGGGCAAAACCGATGCCGATTTGGAAACGTTACTGTCGCTGTTTCCCGAACCATTTTTTGGGTATGGGTATCGGGATAACCTAAAAGACTGTTTTGTAGTCGGCAAAGATTGTCTCATTCTCGGAGTGGACTCAACAGATGAAGCGGCGGAAGTACGAAAATGGCTCGACAACGCAAAACCCGCCCCAGACGGGGCAATCATGCAAGCGATGAAATCGCTCGGCAACGATGACATCAAAATTGCGGCGGCAATGACGGAGACAGCACGAGAATATCTCTTGGAAACACTCAAAGAGACCGATGAGTTTCCCGAACCTGTTCTTAACATCCTCACCTACGTTGCCCGAAAAGTCGATTGGGTGGCGACATCGTTTTCCAATCCTCTGTTCACTCCTTCGGTGATGGAAGAGATGCCGCCGCTTCCGCTACTAAAATTGACCGTTAAAACGCGGACTGCTTCCGATGCCAAGATGCTCCGCACGATGTTGGAGTCGTCCATCGACTTGGGCATTACGGCATGGCGGACGGCAATGATGGCGGCAGCAGCCGTCCACGGCGAAGAATTTCCCGAGTTGCCTCAGTTTTTTTACGAATTTGCGAGGGGATATGCCCGGTCGTTGCTCCCTGTCGTCGAAGGAGATAAATTGATTTTCCAAACGCCGGACTTCGGCGGAAGGTATAATGAGCTCAATTGGTTAATGGTGGGGGGCATGTGGAGTGCGGTACCATTCATGGTATCAACGCAGCATGCCAGTCGAGCGGAAGACTTCATCGGTGAGGATTTCGATCTGCACGGCAAAACGATGCAAAACAAGGAGTTCGATTGGAACGCTTACCGGGGCAAATATGTTCTCGTCAAGTTTACGGCAACGTGGTGCGGTCCTTGTAAATTGGAACTTCCCGGCATGCTCGAAGCATACGAAAAGTATCATGACAAGGGACTGGAAATCGTTTCAGTTTACATTTGGGAAGCCGAAGGCGATGTCGGCAATAATATGGTCAATAGGTTCGTGTTGAATGAAAAGATTCCGTGGACGATTATTTCGGAGCCGCTGACGGAAAAAGCGAACCAGCCTTTGCAGAGCGATACCTTTGCCAAATTCATTGACGGCGTGCCGACGATGTTGATCGTGGACAAAGAAGGGAAGATTTTCGCAACCGATACCCGAGGCGCAAAACTCAAAAGGATACTGGAAGAGCTGTTCGAGGAGTAATGGAACAGTCCAAAAACTATTTCGGCATTTCGATTTGCTATGAGTGCTACTGCTGGGCAATTTCGTCGGGATATGCGGGTTTAATTTTGGGACTGTTCCGAACGTTGGGATGATTTTTGGATTCTGTGCAAAAACGCTACCTAAAATCGCGGCTACATCCAATATAAAGAACCACAAAGTTCACAAAGGACGCGAAGAACAAAAAGGGTATTGCACTTTTCGGCGGAAGCCTTAAGCAGAAAATCCGATGGACTAGTGCTTTGTCCCGCTTTGAAGTTGGGATGATCGCCGTGTTTTGTAGCGATATTTTCAACACCGAACGAATTATGTATCCCAAGTTGTAGAGGGGACAAAGCACTAGGACGCTTTTATTCCTCGCACACCACGCGGATACCGACGTTATACACCGGTTGCCACGCTTCATAAGGACGACGAATGCTACTCCGCGACCACTCTGGACGATCCCGCCAAGAACCGCCGCGAGCCACCTTTCGCAACGCCGGATCGTTCGGAGCATCCACATACGGATACGGTCGGTAATCCGACGATGTCCACTCGGAAACGCTGCCATGCATATCGAACAATCCCCAGGGATTCGCTTGATACGAACCGACCGCACCGGCAATCATGTTGCCGTCGTCCACTCCTTCGGCACGAGGAATAAACGCCTCATGCGGCGGAGGATTACCAATCGGCTGCGGATTCACACCGCGAACAACAAACCGCTTCGTCTGCATGTCCGCCATGTTTTCCAATTTGCCGAAATCGACATCGGTGTTGCCGTACCACATCGGCGTGTCGCTTCCCGCCCGGCAAGCCCACTCCCACTCCGCTTCCGTCGGTAGCCGGAACTTCTTGCCCGTCTGCTGACTCAACCATTTGCAAAAATCGTTCGCCTTGTTCCAGTTGATCCGAATCACCGGTTGCTCCGGCAAGTTCGCCGGATAGCCCGGCAACGTGTGATCCTTGCTCCACTGGTCGATGTACCGGCTATCGTGAGTCGGATCAAACTGATTGTACAACGCATTTGTAACTTCCGTCGTCATCATCCAGAACGGCTTCTTGATTTCGACAGCGTGCGGCAATTCGTCCGCAAAACCGTTTCCATCTCCCATTGCGAATTTGCCCGCTGGAATCCACGCCAATTCGATACTCGAATCGCCGACGCTCACCTTTTGGTTCGACTTCGTCTGCATCTTCTTCGCCGTTGCCGCATCGAAAGCCCATGCTGGCACGAGCGGAGCAAGAACCTCCGGCTTCTCCTTCGGCTTCACGAATTCAATTTTCCCCAGCGGTTCGAGATGGGCGTAAGGTTCATGTTCAGGATTGTAATCAACTCCCGCATACAAGGAACGCAACTCGGTGGCACGAGCGGCAACGTTCGTAACCTGCGGCGTTCGATTCAAACGCCGGGCAACCTCGATCCATGTTCCGAAATACGGTACATTCAAGTCCGTCCAAGCGTACAGTTTCCGCATCGAATCGGCATCGACTTCCACGCCGTGATGCCCCTTTTCGAGCATGATGAATAGTTCGCTAATCGAAGCGTGATATTCCATCGGCTTGTAAAGGTGGTAATCTCCTTCGGGACCGGGTCGCTGAACGTAACGATGCAAAGCGTGATACGACTGCGAATATCCATAAGGTCCCGGCGACGTATCGGCAAAGTTCGGTCGTCCTGCACGATGTTCTTGACCATCGTGGCAACCGACGCAGTAGCGGTCGAGAACCGGCTGGACTTCGTACTGGAACGAGAAGGGACGTGCCGGTCCGAGGAACGGCTCGATCTTCGCCGGTGCCCTGCCCATCGCCGTTGTCCGAACGTTCGGTGTAACCGTATTTTGATGTTCGTGGCAACCGGTGCAGGATTGCGTTTCGCCGGGCATTCCCACGAACCAAGACCGCATGAGTTGCACAGCACGTCCTTTGTCATCGAGCGGTTGAATTGCCAGCGGTGTGTTGGCGGGAATGATGAACGATGCACTGCCGTCGTCATAAACGGGAACTTCGCCCAAAATCCGCCGGGCATCCCAGCAACTTTCCATGCCGAGGTAATCGTGGCTGCCGATTCCCCGATAGCCGTAACTGAATTCAAAGACGCGGAGTTTCTTCACCGTGCCTTTCGGAACATCGGGCAAGCCTTGTCCGAAATAGACATCGGTAATGAAGACCGTCGACTCCTTCGAGTTGGGGTCAACCCGATTGACCTGCACCGGCGGCATCGGTTGCTTGATGACCGGGGTCGGTTCGAAGAGTCCGAATCCCGGCTCTTCCCGAATTTTCAGCATGTTGTCAAACGTATCGACCAAGTACAATCCCCACTGCGAACTCGGCGTAAGTTTTGCCGACACAAGGAGATAGTTCTCATCGAGCGGAGCGGGAAACAAAAATTTGGGCCACGAATTGTTCACCAACTCGTCCATAATGATCGGCTCGACTGGCTTGCCGAAGCCGGGTATCCTTTGGACAACTCCTTCGGCTTCCCGCCGTCCTTTGGTGATGTCGAACAGTATCAATTCCCCTTCACGGGAAACGCCGTGGTGTCCCGATGCGATCCCGGCAATTTTGGTGGTACTCCCCGGCACCGGACGTGCATAGAAAAGACTGTTGGGCCAATAACCGTTGCTGCCGTAGTATTCGATTTGGTTCGTACCGTCGGGATTCATGTGGAACAGAAGCCGGGTAAAATAATGCGGCGTGTCGATGTATTCCCAGCGGAGATACAGCACCCGACCGTTCGGCAGAAGCACGGGACACCAATCTTGGTCTTGCTCGAAGGTGAGTTGCCGAACCGTTTTGCCGTCGGTTTCCAATCGGTAAATGTTGCCGACCGGACTGCTCCCGTCGATGCACGGCACTCCCATCATATTCGCCGTCGAAATGAAGAGCGTCGCCCCGTCTGGAACGTAACATCCTTCGACGTTGTCCACGTCATTTCCCATCGACGGAGTAATTTGTTTGAAGCCGGAACCGTCGATGCCGAGTTCAAAAATTTGCCACGTCCGCTCATTCGACAGTGCCGTTACGAGCATTTTGTCCGCATCCCAGTGCAGGTTAATATCGCCGACAAACGAATTGTTCGGATTTTCGATGATCGTTCGTGCTTCCCCTTGTGCATCTTGCGGATTGACGATGGCGAGAGCGTTGCCGTAGCCTCCCTTGCCGCGTGCCGCATTGGAAATCCAGTTGTTGGTCAAGCCTGCATTCTGTGCGCGGCGGAATAACAACTTCTCAAACTTCATCAAGGGATTCGCCAGCAGTGCTTCTTTCCGCAGTTCGCTGAACTCCTTTGCCAGTGCAATGTATTGCGTTTGTTCCGTTTCGGTTTTGGAGGCGGCATTTCGCAATTGGGAGGTCAGCGTTTCGTAGCGAGCCAAGTATTTTTTGCCGTCGTATTCGTCGGGGAACTTCTTCGTCAAATCGTCAATCGCCCGCTTCAACGCTTCGGGATTGCTGATTGCCTGCACTACGTCTTCGCCGACCTGACCGGCTAAAACTCTCCGAAAACGTTCGGCAGCGCGGGCATTGAGCCACGCTTGGCGTTCCTCATCAGAATTGAACAATTCGGGATCATTCGGATCGCCGACGACCTGCAATTCCACGAAGGAAGCCCAACTGTTTGCCGGACTCTGCGCTTTGGCAGGATCACCGACTCTTGTGGGATAGGTGCGCCAAATTTTGAATTCGATCCAATCATATTTTTGGTCGCCGGAGATAGGCTTGCCGGACTTGTCGGCAATTTTGCTCAAATATCCGCCGTTGCCCGCTCCGATGATTTTGTCTCCCGACGTGAAACTCGGTTGAGCGGGAAATTGCGGTTGTCTTCCGGGATTGCGTTCATTATTTGCCCAGCGGATTTCAAAGTCTTGATGGCTTCGGCTGTCGATGTTAGCCGAGTAGAGCAGGATTTCCTGAATCGGTCGAGGTTTTCCGAGATAATAGATGACGGTGGAGGGATTGCCGTTCATCTGAACGCGTCCGTCTCCGCCGTAACTGCCGATTTCACCGTCGGTCAGCGAGTTGCTGTTATCGACTTGATTGGCACGAGCGAGTCGTGCGCCGGGAAAAGCCAGCAGGTTGAGATCGTGATTGGCACGGACGGCATTTGCCATTTCACCGAAGGCGTTTTCCCGCCAGGATTGGTGGGTCATTTCGACTTGTGCCATTGCGGTAGGAACGAGAACCGCAATGAGCATTGCAGAAAGGAAAAAATTCTTTGCACGTATCATTTTTGCGAACAAGGTTAGAGGGAGACGGAACGTGTGTATTCTAGCGGAGATGGCGGGAACATGCAACGGTCTGCATCTCTGTACATCTTCTGAAACTTGCAGTTGGACTGGTGGATTTTTCCAAAATAATTGTTAGAATGCGAGTGTTCGTTCAGAAGTGTTGCAGTTGGTCATTTCAATCCAAGACCGACATCGGAATGGCACTTACGCACAGTACCTTATGCCGCAATTTGCCGTTTATCCTGGTTCCTTTGACCCCTTTACATTAGGGCATCTGGACATAGTACAGCGAGCAAGCCGACTATTTGACAGGCTTGTCATCGGTGTCGGAATCAATTTGGAAAAACAGCCGCTCTTCTCGGCGAGCGAACGTGTCGAACTAATCCAACTTTCGACGGCACACATGGACAACGTCGAAGTCTTGACGTATCAAGGCTTAACCGTCAGATTTGTCCAGCAACTCAATGCCAAGATCATGATTCGCGGCGTGCGTCCGATTACGGATATTCCGGCAGAATTGACGATGATGATGGCAAACCGCCGACTGGCACCAGATATCGAAACGCTCTTCATGATAGCGGACGGCGAACTGGCGCACGTTTCGAGTTCGCTCATCAAAGAGATCGCTCCGATTGCCGATGAGCAGACGTTCGCCAATTTTCTACCGGAACCTATCGTTAAAAAAGTGCTGGAACGGCTTGGAAAATAGTTGTCCAATCGAAACGTTGTTAAACTTTTCCCAGAGCGGTTTTGACCGTTTCGACAACTTTGGCGAAGGCGGCGGCATCGTTCACTGCCATTTCGGCGAGCGTTTTGCGGTCCAGTTCGATTTGGGCTTTTTTCAGACCGGCAATGAATTCACCATACCGAAGTCCAAGTTGCCGAGTTGCGGCATTGATGCGGGTGATCCAGAGTGCCCGAAACTCCCGTTTGCGTACTCGACGATCCCTGGTGGCGTAACAATCAGCCCGAACGATGGTTTCCTTAACGGTTCGGAGCAATTTTCCACGTCCGCCTCGAAAACCTTTTGCTCGATTGAACAGGCGGCGTTTCGATTGTCGCCGCGCCGATCCACGTTGCGTTCTCATAATTTCCTCTTTTTTTCCTTCAAATTCCTGACGAAATCTAGGTCTTTCGGTCCCGCGACCAAAACGTTACCACCCGTGCCGTCCTTTATTTCGTTGGTATGCCGGCTTTTCCCGATCATTGGGCGGGAAGCAGCGCATTGACGATTCTAGTCGTTTCGGCTTTGGCAACGACGGTCGTTCCCCGCAGGTTCCGCCGCTGTTTTTTCGTGATTCGGTACGCCAGATGGCTTGTTCCGCTATGCCGGTGCATTGCTTTACCGGTCGCCGTTACCTTAAAACGTTTTTTGATCCCTTTGTGTGTCTTTTGCTTGGGCATTTCTTCCTCCACCGCACTTAAAGCACCGTGATTGTATCCGAAATCAGGACAAAGTGAAGGGGGAGAGTCCAAGAATAAAGCACCTGGGTGTATAAAAAGTTTGTGGGTGCAGTAGAGTGTTGATGTAGGCAATTTTACAAGGACGTACTTTATGCAACCCAAATCCTCCACAGTTCACGCACTTATTCTCGCCAAACCCGAAGCCATCCTTGATGAGTGCGGCAAGTTTGTCGCTTCTTGACAAAAATGATGAATGGCGGCGATACACGCTTTCGGATGAACACGTCCACTGGCAGACACCCGAATCGGAAAGCGCAATTTGTGAAACTCGTGGAACAGTTACGACTGCTTCTCACGTTCGACCGATTCGTGCGGGATTACTTGTGTGATGAGTGTGATAATCAACAAAACCGGAGTATCGACTAAATGTCCGTCGCTCTTTGTGGTACAATAATCCCATGCCGACGATACAGGTTCTTTCGCAAAGTATGATCAACAAGATCGTTGCCGGTGAGGTCATCGAACGACCGACAAGCGTCGTCAAAGAACTCGTCGAAAGTGGTGTGGACAAATCTGGTCATTGACAAATCGCAAAAAATCGCCGAAAATAACAAATAGAATACGGTGTTACAAAAAAAAGATAATTACCATGTCGCCCGCAATTTCGATGTTTTTCGGAGTGATAATTACCATGTATTGGGAAAGGGACGAGCCGCATCATCTTCCTCACATTCATGCCAAGTATCAGGAACATAATGCCGTATTTTCTATACCGGAGGGAGAAATACTGGCAGGTTCGTTGCCGCGACGGCAAGCCAAGTTAGTCGAAGGTTGGATTGCATTACACGAAGACGAACTTCTCGCAAACTGGGAACTGGCAATGAATGATCAACAACTTTTCCGAATCGACCCGCTAAAATGACATTGGACAACGAAATCATCTATGGCAAACCCTTGAATCCCCGTGTCGCTGCAGTTGTTCCCAACGACGATTACACATTGACACTGACGTTTATGAACGGCGAAGTGAAGAGGTACGATATGAATCCGTTACTCGACAAAGGGATATTTCGGGAACTGCAAAACATCGGATATTTCCGTTGTGCTCGTATAGCGTATGGTACGGTCGAATGGCCTCACGAACAAGATATTTGTCCTGATACGTTGTATCTCTACTCGGTACCGCTGGAGTAGGTCGGCTACCGAAATTGTTTTGTCAGAGAAAATAAGGTAAACTGAATCCGACCAGCCGCCTGAAGCGAGAAGGGTTTTTAGATCCCAAAACTGGTAAATAAGATTAAGGGAGACCGACCGATGGAATACTTGCAAATGAAAATCGAAACACGCGAACGCATGATGAAAAATCAATTTTTTTTCGGGGAGTGAACAATGACCAAGCAAGAAAACAGCGTTCAGTTTCGAAAAGATAAAGAGTATGCAAAGGCGTTGTCCCGTTTGAAAGTTCGCAACTTCGGAGTATAATTCTCGTAGATAAAGTTAATCAATCCACGATGTCCGACCCAAAACCGAGCCGGGTGGCGATGCCCGAACAACCGCCGAAAGTACGAGCCAAAAACTTCTTGGAAGTGCCTCTCGGCTACACTCCCGAAATGGCAAAAGCCGAAGCCGCCCGATGTATCCAATGCAAAAAACCGGGTTGCGTTGCCGGTTGTCCCGTCGGTGTGCAGATTCCCGAATTTCTCAAACTGCTCCGTGATGGCGACTTTGCCGCCGCCGCCCAAAAAGTCAAGGAGACCAACGCTCTCCCCGCCGTTTGCGGTCGTGTTTGTCCGCAGGAAGTTCAATGCGAAGCCCAATGTGTTCTCGGTAAGAAATCGCAGCCGGTCGCAATCGGCAACTGCGAACGTTTCGTTGCCGATTATGAACGAGAACAACAGACGGCAGACGGCAGACGGCAGACAGCAGCAGATGCAAGCGGTGCGGTAGAATCTCTACCACAGAAGCAACCTCCCAACGGTAAAAAGGTTGCCGTAATTGGGGCGGGACCTTCCGGGCTGACCGTTGCTGGCGATCTCATTCTGCTCGGTTACGAGGTTACGGTTTTCGAAGCGTTTCACAAGTCCGGCGGCGTGTTGATGTACGGCATTCCCGAATTCCGGCTGCCGAAAGCGATTGTCGAACGTGAAATTGCCGATCTCGTGAAACTCGGCGTGAAAATCGAATTGAACCAAGTGGTCGGTCAAACGATTACGATTGACGAACTGCTGAACGAAGAGCATTACTCGGCGGTTTTCATCGGTGTCGGGGCGGGCTTGCCGATGTTTCTCAAACTGCCCGGAGAAGATTTGAACGGAGTCTATTCCGCTAACGAATATCTGACACGCTCGAACCTAATGAAGGCGTATCTCTTCCCGGAGAAGGATACGCCGATTGCACGGGGAAAGAATGTGTGCGTGATCGGCGGCGGAAACGTCGCAATGGATGCGGCAAGAACGGCACTTCGACTCGGTGCGGATAACGTGAAAATCGTCTATCGTCGTTCCAAAGCGGAACTTCCAGCGCGTGCGGAAGAAATTCATCATGCCGAAGAAGAGGGAATCGAGTTTTTGTTCCTAACGAATCCGCAGGAATACCTCGGCGACGAACAAGGGAAGGTTCGAGCGATGATTTGCGACCGGATGGAACTCGGCGAACCGGACGCATCGGGTCGGCGACGACCGGTGAAGATTCCCAATTCGGCGTTTGAATTAGCAACCGACTGTGTGATTGTAGCGGCGGGAGCATTGGCAAATCCGCTCCTAACGAAAAATACGCCGGGACTTGACTTGACCAAATGGGGATACATCATGGCGGACGAACAGGGACAGACGAGTCGCCAAAGTGTTTGGGCGGGGGGGGACATCGTAACGGGTTCGGCAACGGTCATCTTGGCAATGGGTGCCGGTCGCGTTGCCGCTTCGGATATTCATCGGAAGTTGAGCGGACACGAGCGTCAATGAAACACATCACTTTTAACACAACGCACTGGAGTATCGTCCTTGCAGCGAAGGAAGACAATTCGAAAGCACGTGCCGCTCTGTCCGATCTCTGTCAATCGTATCGAAACCCCGTTTTGCGGTATATCAAATGAGTAATCCGCTCCGACTCTTCCCACCGCTTCGGTCGAACGCTTTCGTAGATGGCTTATTATCACAGAGGGTTTGCCTGCGACAAATAATTTATGTGAGCAATCGATTCGTCGGGAGGTGTTAGATCGAAAGATAACGCAGGGCACTCGTAGTGATTGAGGCAATCGTTGGTGGGAGCGGATATGGTCGGTCTTGGCAACGTGTGAGCAACAGAGAAAAAATGTGATGGAGTTTTTGAAGTCTTGCGTAGGAGCATTGCTTCAGGGCAGGTCTGCGCCCACGCTCCTAAAAACGCCGTGAACGGGTACCACTTGTCGACAATAACGCCATACTCGTTGACAAAGTCAACAAAAAACACTAAAATTGCGTTATGCTCAATTCCAAAGAAACGATAGCGTTATTCGATCAGTATGTCATCGGCAATTACACCCGGTATCCGGTGTCGCTCGTGCGCGGAGTCAACTCCGAAATCTGGGATGCCGATGGAAAACGGTACATCGACTTCTTTCCCGGATGGGGCTGCGGACTC
>Ga0082212_10004058_pt1 | contig 20505 bp, 16 predicted proteins | sample TergutNt197P3_FD_71548 | JGI IMG/M metagenome (GOLD analysis project Ga0082212, IMG submission 71548) | Neocapritermes taracua P3 segment gut microbial communities from Petit-Saut dam, French Guiana - Nt197 P3 | ecosystem: Host-associated > Arthropoda: Insects > Digestive system > Gut ... | reverse complement strand
AGACCGCAGTTAATAATTGCTTTATTGACAAGGGATTTGGCGAAGCAGGGGTGAAAACCGCTAAGCGATAACCGTATTGAGTTCGAATCCCGCCCCCCTTGAGTGTTTTACTCAATGCATGACAAGCACGCCGTCCTAAGCACGTTGCCTCGGACGGCGTGGTTTTCCGGTAGTTCTGTGAAAAAGTATGAACGGTATTTAGGTCAATAGTTTTTCACGTTTTTTTCCATCTCTTTTTCCCCCGACCTTGAATGCACCTGCTTTAGATGATATACTGCTGAAGGGCGCTTATCGGAGCGCGCTTTAAAGAACTACTTATCGTTTGGAGGAGAAAGTAATGGCAGAGCTAAAGGGCTCAAAGACAGAGCAGAACCTTATGGAAGCGTTCGCCGGCGAGAGCCAGGCGCGCAACAAGTATACTTACTTCGCCTCGAAAGCACGAAAAGAAGGCTATGAGCAGATTGCGGCCTTCTTTGAGGAAACGGCGGGCAACGAGAAAGAGCACGCGAAGCTATGGTTCAACGCACTCAATGGTATCAGCACAACGGCCGAGAACCTCATGGCAGCCGCAGAGGGCGAGCACGAAGAGTGGACGGAAATGTATAAACGCATGGCAGCAGAAGCCCACGAGGAAGGCTTCCACGCTCTGGCCGATTCCTTTGCCGCCGTCGCCCAAATCGAAAAATCCCACGAGGAGCGCTATATGAAGCTTCTGGAAAACATTGAAAGCGGCGAGGTTTTCAAACGCAGCGGAGGCAACGTGTGGTACTGCCGAAACTGCGGCCACCTCGAGTACAGCGAAGACGCCCCGCAGGAGTGCCCGGTCTGTGCGCACCCGCAGTCGTATTTCGAACTGCGCGCGACTAATTATTAGTGCGTTCTGCGGACTGCATAAGTGTCAACTAACTCGCCCGAGCAGCACGCTTCTCGCCCCTTCGAAGCTGTAGGCGCAGGCTGACAGCGTCACGATGCTGCCCCCGGCTGCGGGTTGCCTGAAGTTCAGCGCGTTTTCGCGCGCGTATGAAATCAGCGCGTCGTGGTCTGCTTGCGGGTCATATATCATCTCGTCGGAGCAGCCAACGACCATGTAGGCGAATATTTCCAGAGAATACGTGCAACGCGGCAGGTATACCGTACCTGTCGTGTTGTTATTAAAGAACCATTCGTCGGCAAACAGGTGGAGGTCGCCGAACATACTCCCGTTCCTCATCTTGTGGCCGTATATTATCGTATTGCTGCCGGTAAAGTCCGGCGCGCACCTGTAGTCAATGAAAATGCTTCCCGCTGTAGCGTGGTTTCCATTAAGGTCTGTGCTTACGTAATAGTCGTTATCCGTGCCGTGAACGAATGGATAGTCAATGCGCGTTTCCGGTATGGTCAACCAGCCTGCTATATCCGCGTTTACTTGTTCTTGCATCGAGACGATGCTCGGGTTGACAATTCTGCCCGGCTCATCGATGCTTCCGGTGGACTCGCCCGTTATACCCGCCTGCGGGCTCCCGCCGGAGAATGAACCCGAAACGCCCTGCGACTCGGCTGCTCCTTGAGCTGTTTGCCACTGCGCTGCGCCGGGCGCTCCCGGATGGTATAAGGACAGCTTTTCTTTTATCCCTGCTTCCATGATGTACCCCTGCGACATTCCCCATATCTTGACGCCGCTGACTGACAGCAAGGCTACCAGGGCGATTATGATTACGGCTTTTATTACTTTCTTCATCTTCGTTACTCCTTCCGGTTGATAGCGAGGGGGTAGCTGCGGGGGCGGGGGTGGCTGCCGGGGCTGCGGGGGCGGGCGCTTAATTCGCTCGCCCCCGCTCTTTTGTCTTAGCTTTCGATTGAGCTTATTCGAATATCGAGTTGTGTACCCAAAGCGCCGGGTAGACCAGCCCCGCTTCTGTCCCGCAGGAGTTTTGGAACACGCTGCCTGTGCCATGCTGCATCGAAGCCGCGCGGTCCGCTGCGCTGCCCGGTGAGCGCAGCCACATGAAGTTAGTGATATTGTAAGCCTTCAGCCTGCCGAAGTTAGCGATCGCTACCGCAGGGCTCGGATTATAGGTTGTGCCTCCGCTTACTGTCGCGTACTGCTTTGATACGAAGCTTGCCGCTTCACCGAAGCTGAGCGCGAATGCTATGTCGTTGCCGTTGTTTGCCTTTTTACCGCTTGGCTTGCTGTACCCGTCGCCCATCGAGGCTGTAGCGTTAGAGGTTCCAAGCGTGTAATATGCGTCGTTTGCTACCGTGTACTTGCGCAGCCTTGCGTCTTGCGGCAGGTTTTCGCCGCTGCTCGTTGTGTCGTAATCGAACCACTGGTTGATTGCGTCCCTCAGGCGTGAATTTTGGTAATTATTGCCGGAGGTTGAGAAGATCGTGTTCTGGAAACCGAGGTTTGCAGGGTCTCTTGGGTCGACGACCAGGTAATCCGTGCGTATGATCAGCGAGTAGTCACCGTTGCGTGCTATCTCAAGCCAAGGGGCGCTGTCGCCTGTCTGCCCCGTCGTGAGGATCCTGCCGTCATCTGTGCTCTCCGGTGTTTCGGTGATAGGTTTCGGCGGTTTTGTCGTCGTCATGTTGCCGTCTTTATCCTTGTAGTATTTGACGTCATCCTCTTCAAGTGACTGCGCCGTGCTGTCAAGCATGCCATTGCTCTCGCCTGTCATCGGGTCGCCGTAGTAGAACTCGTTGCCATCATCGTCCGGTCCAAGCGGTCCCACATAGTATTTGCCGTCGTTGGCTGTGTTGTCATAGATTTCGGTTACGGGCGTCGTCTCCGGGTCGTGCTGCGGGCCTCCGCCAGTGAGCGGTCCGAGAGGGCCTGTCGGGTTCTGTTTGTCTACTTTCTGCCAGACATTCTGATCTACATGATGCCAGTACTCATCGCCGAACAGCTCTACGATCTTGTCGTCTCCGCCGCCGGGTTTGCCATTCGAGCCGCCCCAGACAGCGGGGGAGTCGATCAGGCTACCGTCGCTTTCATCGACATACTTCCAGATGTTGCTGCCTTCGGGGTCTTCCACCAGGAATCCACCGTTCCCTCCGGGGTAGGCCGGGCGGTCGTTCCCGTCGCCCGGGTCGCCGGTATTGTATACATATTCCGGCGGCTGCTTCGAGGAGCCATCTTTATTGACTACTTCATAGATGTGCGGCGGCACGCCTACCGGCTTGTAGTAATTGCCGTTCCCGCCCTCGATGATTCCTTCGGGCACTTTTTCTTCCAGGTTGCCCAGCGCGTCTATCAGGTCTTCAATCGCTTTATATATATCTTCATCTGTTGGGTCATCCATCGTCAGGACGTCTTTGCCATTATCTACTGCGTCCTGAAGGTCTCCAAGCGTTTCGTCCGTGTACGGGCTTGGCTGCGTATTGAGTATCACGTCTCCTTTGTTGATGAGGTCTATGAGTTCCTGCAGCTTGCTCCCGCTCAGGATCACGCCGACTCCGACCAGCACGTGTACGTCGCGGTCTACACCCCACTTATCGGTGAACTCGCCGATAATTATCGCCATGCCTTTGCCTTCCGCCGTGATCGCGCCGGTGTTCGCGTCCACGGTGGCAACCTCTGTGTTGAGCGAGCGCCATTTGATGTTATCCTGGCCGGTCGTGACGTTGACCGGCGATGCCTTCGTCTTTCCGGGGCCGCTGAGCCTCACCTCGCCGCCTTCCTTTATTGTATAGGCGCTGATGTTGCGCGAGTCGGTTACCTGGTACCTGTTGCTCAGAACTACTCCGAGCCTGTTGCCGTATGAGATCGTTACTACGCCGGCTTTGACGCCTGTTACGTTTAGGTTGTTGAGGCCGGCTGCCACCGTGGATACAGTCGCTATGCTCGTGTCGCCGCTAATGGCTTCATTCAGGTTCCCGACAGCCCTTCCCTTGGTTTGCCCGACTTCGACTGTGAACTGCTCTGCAATGCCCGACTCGCAGGAGAGGGTCATTTTTATATCCTCCGGAGCGGCCATCGTCGACGTCAGAGTGAGGGCGATAACGGTTATCAGTAGGAACGCCGCTGTGATTGCCGCGATCGGCTTGCTGTGTTTCCTGCTAAACTTTTCTCTCGTTTTCATGGTGATTCTCCTTTTCGTTCTTTTTCGTATTTTGTACTTTTGGTCTTGCGGCTCGTGCTACTTTTCGGATTGCTCTGCCGGTCCGGCCTGCCGCACCCTTACCTGCGGCTTTACCCGCTGCTGCGGCCTGTGCGCCGCGTACCACTGCGGCCTGCGCGTTATATACAACTTCAGCCGGAATGCCGGTTGTCCCTGCGGCTTTCTCGCCGCGTTCCACCGGGGCGCGCTCATATATCCAGCGCGAATATGCAGTCGGGGTAGATCATATGGATGGTTATGACTGCATGTTTTTCTCCGCGCGTGAGTCTGACTTCGACCGGGATGTCAACCAGTGCGTTTATATCTCCGGCTGCTGTGTAGTATGCTACTAATTCCGCGTTCGTGGGCTGGTAGCTGAAGATGATTGAAGGCTTGTCTTCGTGCCTGCCACATGCCCCGAGCTGGATGTACGGAGCGTACTTCGAGTTTACAGCTTCTACTGTGACGTTGTAATTGCCATCCGCGATGATGTCTTCGAGGTGCACCGAACCGGTGTGGTAGAGCTGGTTGTTGTTCGGGTCTCCGGGCGCCATGAAGTCTACTTTTGCGTAGTATCCGTCGCCATGCATCGGGTCGTTGTTCGTGATTGGAACGAAGGGGCCGGTCTTGAGCGGTATTTCCGGATTGGGGGGCATGACTCCGCCGCTGCCATCCGTGACTGTCACGAGTATCGTGCTGGTCTTAGTCTCATCGCCGTCGCTTATCGTCAAGGTTATCGTCGTTGTCCCCTCGCCGGCGCCGTGGATCTTCCCATCGGCGTCGACGGTTATCACGTCAGTGTCGCCTGATTCCCAGGTTATCGTTTTGCCGTCTTCGAAGCCTTCCGGATTGACCGTGTATGTTAGCTGCAAATCGTCGCCGACGCCTATGTTCTTGTTGCCGCCGTCTATGAGCAGCCCGCCGCCATTGCCGGGCTCGCCGGGTTCACCGGGTTCGTCCCCGCCTTCATTGCCGAGTATGATATCAATGACTTCCTTGCCGTCTACCGAGGCCTCCGGGTGCTTGTCCCCGCCTTCATTCGGGTCTGCTCCGTCTTTCCACATCGGGATGTCGGCAATGTCGACTACTTCCGCAATGACGTTGATGACATAGTAGTATGACTTGTTCTTGAGTTTACTCGTGTAGCCGACCCCGTTGAGCAGCAGCCCCGTGGCCTGCCCTTCCTTGAGCGGCTGCGACCAGTAGGCATAACCGTCCGACGTCATTATCCAGCCTACGAATGCCTTCTGCTCCTCTTCGCCCATTTCCAGGAACTCCGCCGCAGATATGATTTGCGCGTATGGAGTCTGTTTCGCCCCGGGCGTATTCTCGTTGTAGTTGTTTACGTCCTGCGCGAGGGGCTGGCCGCTGCCTGCGGGCATATACCATTTCTGCCCACCCATGATCCAGGTGAAGTAGTCATGGAACTTGTTCCCCTGGTGGTTGCTGTTGCCGCAGTCCTCCGCAGTCGCGCCGTGTATGTGCGTGAACCAGTCGGCAGAGCTTGCGGGGCGCCATTTGTAGTTGCCGATGTTCATCGCTTCTTCCAGTTTGACGCGTACATAGAGCGTTACGCCGCCTGTGTTCTCAACGTACACATCCTTCTTATTCTTGCCGTCGAAGTCGTCGTGCAGCGTTGAGTCCGAATGCTTGCCGAAGAACTCGTTCTTCTTCGATACTGTCTGCTCCCAGGCGAATGTGCCTGTCGCTACCAGCGCGACTATGCACGCGAGGGCTACCAGAACTCTTATCTTGTTTTTCATCTTTCTATCTCCTTTTTATGTTTTAGTATTCTGCCTTGAGGGCTTCCGCCAATGTTTTTACTCCTTCTTAGTTCTTGTAAAGAGGACGTATCTGAGCACTATCGCGCCGGCCGCGAGGATTGCCAGCCATAGCCTGGGATCGGTTTCGTCGCCTGTTTTCGGTATTGACCCCGACCCTTGCGGACCTCCGTTGCCATTTGACTCCCTGCCGGCTCCCGGTATGTTCGGGTCGTCGATACCGAAGAGCGGGTCCTCTGTCTCCTCAGGAGGGACTTGCGTCGTCTCTTCGGGCGGGGGTTCCTCCTCCGGTGTTTCTTCTGGGTGTGTTTCCTGCGGCGTCTCCGTTTGCGTTGGCGGGGCTTCCGTCTCGGGGGATTCTACCGGCGGCGTCTGCGTTTCTTCCGGCGTTTGTGTCGGAGTGGTTTCTTCGGTCGGTGTCTCCGACGGCGGGGGTGTCGTAGGAGGCGGCGTTGTCGGCGGTGGAGTCGTCGGAGGCGGAGTCGTTGGCGGTACGGTCGGTTTGATGGACTCGTTTGAGAACTCGTTCTCGCATGTGTTCCTGTCTTCAAGCGCTTGCGCTGTGCTGCCGGTGCCAATGATTACAACTCCCGCGAGAACCAGCGTGACCGCTGCCGCGATTATCGGCCGGAGTATCGCTGTTCTATTTTTTTTGCTTTTCGCCATATGCTGAGCCTCCTTTGCTTTCGACTTTCCCGTTTCGCTGCGGGCCTGCCCTCGGCGGGTTGCTTTTTCTGTCAATCATCCCGCTCACCTTAGGAGCCTTTCTACGCCGCCTCCCTGCAAGCCTTTCTTCGCCGGCTTTACAAAAAGGCCGCGAATGCAAAACGATAGTATCAGGCACAGTCCGAAGATAATCAGCACTATGTATACGTTCTCCGCGAGGTATGACATAACCGCTCCTGCTACCGGCAATGTGAAAATCACTTTTCCGACAATGCTTTCCGCGAGTACGATTTCTTCATCGGGGCTTGCGTTGTTTACCCCCATCGTCCGAAATCCTCTGCCGCCCGCCGGGCCCTGGTTCTCCAACACTTCCACGATATTGTGCGTTACTGTCTGGATTCCTCCGCGCATAAACGTGATTGTGTCTCCTATGCCGAGGTCTTCTGCTTGCGTTTTCTTGACCAGGATAAACGAACCTTTCGGGATCTCGCTTTGCATGCTGCGAGACTCAACGGTGAAGTATGAGAAGCCGAATATCGTTTTGGGCGCTCCCGGCTGCGTTCCTGAGGTCAGAATCGTGACCAAAATCAGCGCTATCGCTAGGTAAAAGATTACATCTGATATCAGCGCGAGGGCGCCAATGCTTTTTTTCTGCTTGCGGCTTTCCTGCACCGCTCCGTCTTCCGGCCCTGGCTTCCCGGCATCGCCATTGCTCCGGTTCTCTTTTTGAGCTATATTGCACGCTGCAATCAACGCGGGATCGATTACCAGCGGCGTAATCGGTTTGTGCTTGGCGTCGGGGGTAGGGTCGGGGGCGGCCGCAGGGGTGACCGCACCAGTGGCTGCGACAGCCCGGTCAGCCAGGTCAGCTTTGGGAGCCGCCTCTTCGGCAGCGGGGTGCCGCTGTGTCTGTTCCGGAGCTGCGCGGTTGTACTCGGCTATGAAGTCCGTATTCAGTTCATCAATCGACTTAAGCGGCATATCTATCGCTCCCTTCTATTTTTCTTTGATTGCATTTCTACCCGACTACGTTGGCTGTTTTGATTGGTATTACGGACGCTTTTTCCCGCACAGGCAGCTGCGTCCGCTCGCAGTTGTGCGCGCTGCCGTCGAGAATGCTCTCCATCTCCGACATCGTCCGCCTGATAAGGTCGTGCGACGCTTCGCGGGCTTTGCCGGCTCTCCGGTTAATCTGCTCCGCCTCGGCCTTTGCGTCGTCAATAATTTTGACGGCCCGCGCCCTTGCGGAGCTCTCTTCGAAGGCGGCTGCGTCGAGTATCTTGCTCGCTGATTCTTTCGAGTCGGCGGCTGCAAGCATCGCCTCATCGATTATGCGCATCGCTTCGTCGCGTGCGCATGCCAAGGTTTTTTCCGCTTCCGCCCCGGCGTCGGCCATGACCTTGTGCGCGAGGATTTCCATGTCGACGAGAGTCTTTGCTATCACGTCCGTGTCGGGTGTCTCCTGCGCCTTTGTTTCGAGTTCGTTGTAGTCTTCGAGAAGGCAGTTGTATTTCTCGCAGACTGTGTTGTACTCGTCATAGGCTGTCCTGTACGCTTTGGTCAGGTTCGACACATAGCTGTCTACCTGCTCCTTGTCGTAGCCATTGCGTTGCCTCGTGAAGTTGATGTCTGTGCTAGTCGTTGTCATCGTTTCTGCCATTTTCTTTTCCTCCCTACTTTTTGTCCTGCGGCTCTGCGGAGTTGTTCGCGCCGGTTCTTCGCATTGCCTCGTTTTCTGTCATGCTCAAAGTCTAAGAGATGAAGTAACTTTAAGGTCAATAGGGTTTTTTCAAATTTTTTGAAATTTATGTTTGAAAAGATGCGAAAGCCTTGAATTGCAAGGCTTTCATGGCGTAATTATTTTTTATTTTTACACTTTTGCGTGCTGAAACATAGAGAAATCAGGTGAAAAACCACCCAATTTCCTTAAAGCTGGTTTCAAGTTTTGACATTTTGCACCGAAACCCGTATACTATACGTGGGGCTCCGCCCCACACCCCATCGGACGTTTTTCGCGTTGTTCGCTCACGGGCGAAATCAATCCGCCCTACTCACTTAGCGAAAAACGCCCTCACGCGCCTTCGGCGCGCAACGCGCGTCCGCGCGTTGTTAGTTTACTATACGTGGGGGTTGCTGTTTGTGAAAAGGAAGACGATTCTTTCAATACTGTTCGTTGTGATAATGGTCGGGCTGCTGGTTCTCATGGCTGCCGACCTCTATCCGCTCATCAAGGGCGTCATCACCTCCACCGACGACGAGCATGGCATGGCGAGTTACATTTCATCATACGGGGCGCGCGGCGTCCCGATACTGCTCTGCCTTGGGGCTTTGCAGATAATCATCGCTTTCATACCTTCTGCCGCCATACAGCTCCTGACCGGTTTGTGCTACGGCGTGTGGTTGGGCGCCGCAATCAACCTTGGCGGCTGTATACTTGGGAATATCTTCATCATCGTCGCAATAAGGCAGCTCAAGAACGTTTTTGCTCCGTTTACCCGGAAGAAGGCAGCCAAGGCTGAAGGAGATACAGGCGCAACCGAAGCTTCAGCCGGGGCGGGAGAGGCGTCTCCTCAACCACAGAGCAAGAGGAGGAGGGTCAGGAACGCGCTCAGTCTCGAGAGGCTCTCAAAGGTCAAAAGGCCGGAGATGATCGCCTTCTGCTTTTTCCTGATCCCTGGCATACCGAACGGCTTTGTCCCCTACGTGTTCGCGACGACCGACATACCGCTTCGCAAGTATATTCCGGCCGTAGCTGCGGGCTGTGTCCCGTCGACGTTTATGTGCGTCATCGTCGGCGACAGGTTGAGGGCGGGAGATAAGGCAACGGTTATCGTCATGGCTGCCATTATAATTGCCGTTATGGCTGTCGTTTTGATTTTCAAAAACAGGATTTTGGCTTTCATTTTCGGAGAGAATGCAAAGTCCGGGGAAGAAGCCCGCCGGTCGTAGATGGGGCGGGAGTTTGTAGCCGGAGGGTGTCTGTTCAGGTATCCCGGAGGATTAAAGCCCATGCAGCATCAGCGTAACCAACACGGCGAGGCGCATTAGGGGCGTGACCCGTCTTACCGGTACGGGGGCCAGCTTTAAGGCGCAGCAGGTGTGGAATATATTATAAAGGAGATTGAGCTATGAGTGATTTACTGGCAAATGATGTGAGGAAAATGTTCGACAGGGCTTTCGCAACTGTCAGGGGCATCCTCGAAGTATTCCCGGAGGATAAGTTCCTTGAGCCGCACGGTGATGAGTACTACATCCCGAGCAGCATAGCTTACCACATCGCGTCTTTCATCGACGGGGCTGTCGCAGGCGGTTTCAGGAAAGATCCCGACTTCAGGTCAAAGCAGCCTTTCGGCGAATGGCACGGCATCACACGCGACCGGCTTCCCAATAAGGCCGCGCTGCTCGCGTACTATGACGAAGTCGAAAAAAGGGCGAAAGAGGAGCTTGCCGGCATTGACGACGCTGCTGTCACAGCTGCTCTGCCGCCTGAAATGGCGCGCATGGGCGCAACGCAGCTTGGCGCTTACCTGGGGTGGATGCGGGAGATTTCCGACCATACCGGCGAGCTCAACAAAATGCTCATCGAAAACGGAATCGACGACGTCTGGAAGTAGCGGTACGCAACGCTCGTATAGTTTGCGCGCAACGCTACTGTTGGCTCCTTGCGCTCGAAAGACATTACCAACCAAACGCAGCAAAACCCGGGAGGCAATAACTCCCGGGTTTTCTGTGTCGTCGGGGAGCGTACCGTTTCCGGTGCGCGCCCCGGGAAAGAGGGAAGAAAGAAAAGAGAGGGTAATCAATTAATTATGTACAGTGCTCGCGGTAACCGTCACATCGCGCTGGCGAAGTCGTCGCCCGCTATTATAATGTGGTCGTCCAGGCGGATTCCCATTATCTCGCCGGCCTGTTTGATCCTGCGCGAGACCTCCCTGTCCTGCTCGCTGACATCGAGCATCCCGCTCGGATGGTTGTGCCCGATGATGATCGACGCGGCCCGGTCTTCAAGCGCGGCGGAGAACACTTCCCTCGGATGTACCAGAGAGGAGGTCAGCGTCCCGATCGTGATGACCCTGTTGTTGATGAGCCTTCTTGCGCCATTGAGGGTAAGGAGGACGAAGTGTTCCTGTTTCTTTGCCTTTAGAAACCCCAGTTGCTCCGCGGCTCTTTCGGGGGAGTCTATCAGCGGCGCTGTTTGCTTGAGCAGCTTTCTGCGGCAAAACTCAAGCGCAGCGAAGATGGTCGCCGACTTTGCATAACCTATGCCTTTAATCGACTGGACGTCTTCGATTGATAACGTGTCGACGCCGACCTTCTGAATCTTATTGTTGAGGTTCTTCGCTATCTGTTTGAAGTCGTTGCCCTTGCCGCCGCTGCCGATAACGATTTGAAGCAGTTCGACGTCCGTCAGCGCTGCCGCGCCTTTACTGCTCAGTTTCTCCCTGGGCAGTTCCATTATGTTCTGCATACGCTTCATCTCCTCACCGGTGCTATTCGCCTTTCGTACTTTCAGTGTAAGCAATGAAGCTGCTTGAATGTCAATACCCTTTTGAAAATATTTTTTTATTTCTCCTTTTCGTTGCTATTAAAGGAAAAATGCGTCCCCCCGGAGGCGCTGCCCGCCCCGGTCAGGGGCGGATAATCTTCGACCTACATGAAAGTTTGCACATGAAAGTTTACAAACTATTCTTGAAAGAACAGTGCAAATACGCTACAATAACCGCGTTATGAATAATCTATTAGCTAAGTTGACTCCCCGCCCGCATACCGCCTCGGCGCGCCGCGTTTCGCGCGCGTGCGCGCTTGCCTTGGCGCTGCTCATGTGCCTAACGGCCGCTTCCTGTGCGCAGAAACCTGAGGTAAAAACCGCCTATTCCCCTGCGCAAATCGCGCAAGCTATCATCGAGGGACAAGGGCGCACCGGCGCTATGGAACCTCTGACTCCGGGCGATGGCATGTTCGAGGACTACCTCGCCGTAAACTACCGGCTCGACGCCGCGCTGCTTGAAGACGGCGCTGTCTACTATGCGGATGGAGGGGATGCGAGCGAGGTCGCGGTGCTGCTGGTTAAGGACGCCGCCAACACCCAAAAGGTCACCGACGCGCTTTCCGCATACAAATACCGCAGGGTTTCAGCCTTGACAGGCTATATGCCTGAGCAGGAAAAGATGGCGTCGCAGGGGATAATCACAAGCAAAGGCAACTATGCGGCGCTTCTGATTATAGAAGACCCGGCCGCCGCTGAGTTTGCGTTCGCTTCCTGCTTCAACGGCAACCCACCAAAGCTCCCTGACAACGCGAGTTCGCGGTCGCCCACTCCGGATGAGGCAGGGCAATCTACGCCTGAAGGCGGCGCTCCGGCAACAGACATCGAACTATCTTCAGACCCGAACCATACTGCTTCGCATAGCCCCGATCCGACTCCCGCGCCCGGCGTAACAGAGCCGGAGCAGGGGCAAGAAAGCGGCAGGCCGGACTCGCAGGACGAAACGCCAAGCGATCCGGGCGAGGGTGATGCTCTTGGCAGCCCAAGTGAGTCTCCAGTTCAGGAAAGCTCCCCCACGCCATCGCAGGATACGAGCCCGACGCAGAGCAAACCGCCTCAGCCCCCTACAACCCCTTCCCCGTCGGCTTCCGAGCTCCCGTCCTCCACGCCGTCGTCCACGCCGTCGCAGCAGCCTCCCACGCAGAGCCCTCCTACCGGCGCGCAGACCGAAACCCCGGATGCGACGCCGGCAGCTGACGACAGGTATAACCGCGCAGCGGTGCTCGCGGCATGGCGTTCAGGCGATAGCTCTTCTTTGACGGAGAAGAACCGCAAGATACTTGAAGCGGCTAGCGATGTTATAGGTAGCCGCATCAACCAGGGCATGTCCGACTATGATAAGGAGCTGACAATCCACGATTGGATCGTCCTTTGGACTTCCTATGACGAAGAGGCTTCCAGCACCTCGCCCAACGCGACGCCGGATCCTGATAACGACAACCCCTACGGGGTGTTCTTCAGCCGCAAGTCGATATGCGCCGGCTACTCGTCCACGTTCCAGCTTTTCATGGATATGCTGGGGATCGAATGCATCACCGTCGCGGGGCATGCGCGAGACTTGTTCACGGAGCACGCATGGAACATGGTGAAGTTGGGCGGCGAGTGGTATTGCGTGGACGTCACCTGGGATGACCCTGTCGGCGACTTGCCGCCTACATACATTTCGCACAACTTTTTCAACGTGACAAGCGAGTTCATGCGCATGACGGAGCACATCTGGGACGAAGCTGCTGTCCCGGAGGCTACGGCGACAAAATATGCCTACGGGTACAGCAGATAGTGGTTACAGGTCATTGTAGGAAGGTGTCTTTATGCAACTGAGAAGTAACGAGGAAGCTGTTAGAGTCATATACAAATGTGCAATCGATTATAAAGCAGAAACAAGCCCAACACCGATTAAAGTGCGGGCTTGTTTCCGATTAACCTTACTCAAAGAAAATCACGCATAAAATTTCCTTGCGATTCGCAGGCCGCATTAGCCCTCGTCTGTCACTTCGGACGGGCCGCTTAGGCCGCCCATGGCTCCCATGAGCGAGCCGAGAGAGAAGCCTTCGCCTTCGACATACTCGTCAAGGTCTTCCGGCGCCTCGATTACGATGCCTTCACCGTAGTCCGTGACGTCAACAGTGAGTTTCAAGGTGAGGGCAAGCAGCGGCAGCGGAACAAGCGGCATTTTTGCGCCCAGCCCGAAATCCAGTTCGAGCCCAACTATCATTCCGTCAGCATCGACGGAGAACTTCATCACGAGCGCGTCTGTCGATACCTTCATCGTGCTCAACAGGGGAACCATCAGGGACATTTCTCCCAGGTTCATGCTTCCTAGCATATCCGCAACGCCGTCGCCCGCCAGCGCTTCGCTCAGAGCGGAGTTGATCATATCGTCCGCGAAGCCTTTTACTATCTCGACCGTATACGTCGTGACTCCCCCCTGAGACGATTTGCTTATGCTTTCAATCCAGTAGAACGGGTTGAGCGACGCCTCTCCGGCGATGCTGCCCGCTGACTCCTCGCCGATCAGGGATTCCAGGGACATCTTCGTCTTGCTGTCGCCGGAGTCGATATACGCACACTCATCCGCTACGTAGATGCTCAGGGTAGTGCCTTCCGCCCCCTCCTCGTCGGTTGCCATCTCTACGGCGATTGAAGCGACGACGCCCGTCTCGGTCATGATCAGGCTGATATACGCCTCGCCTTCAATGGTATTCTTGTTGCTCATCATCGTAATATCAAGAGCAATGTCGGCAATCGCAGCCAAAGCATTAAGGCCTTCCGCTCCTGCAGCGCCGCCAAAGATCTCGTTGTACATCGCGATGCGGCCGAGAAGCCCGGCAGCGGCTTCCGCCGTCACCGCGCCTTCATCGACGAGTTTCTCGAGCAAAGTGCCGTACTGCCCGCCTTTCGTGGCGGTAGTGAGGGCAAGGTATGAGACTGCGGTCATCTCGCCGCGCAGGAAGTCCCCGCTCAGCAACGCGCTGTCAACTATGCCGATCTTTTTCCCGAAGTCCAGCGCTTCGTCATACAGGACGCCGCTTGAAGCGTCGGCGTCGCTGTAACCGAGCGCGCGCAGCACGAAAGTCACGTACATCTGCGCAGTGCATAAGCCGCCCGGGCCGAATGTTTCAGTCGTCGTGCCTGTCGTGAATCCCTTCTCGTACGCGAGGGCTACGTTGTCATCCGCCCATGCAGGTACGTCGCTGAAAGGGTGCTCATACGCGCCGCCTTCGGCTTCAGTTTCGAGCCCCAGCAGGCGCACGAGCATCGTCACGCCCTCGGCTCTGTTCGGAGCGCGCTCAAGGTCATACCCGGAACCTGTACCTTTGAAGAGCCCGAGCGCGTTGAGTTGCTCCGCGTGATAGTTATAGTTGGCTGCGGACGCCGTCAAAACAGGCGCGCACACGAGCATGACGACTGCGGTGAGTATTATCAGTATCTTCTTCATTTAATCAAATCCCCTTGTACGTTGTTGGTTTACTGTCGCAACTCTACTTGCGGTCCATCGGGATATCGCCCAGGTTGACGTCTACCGTAGCGTCCACGGCGTCGAACGTCTTGTACTCATAGCCTTTCGCCTCGATAACGACGTCGTACTTCCCAACTGCGAGATCCTTAAACCAGAAATCGCCGTATTCGTCGGTGACGACTTCGACGGTTTTCCCGCCGTTAGTCGCGCGGCAGCGCGCACCGATGAGCACTTCCTTTTCGACCGGGTCGTAGACCGTCCCGGCTATGAACTTGCCCGGTATGTTCCTGTAGAACACTTTCGGGCGAAGGCCGGTTTCCGGCTGGCGGACTGTAGAGCCGATTATGAAGTCCTGCAGCTCGCTTTCCTCGCCGTACTGCATCGCGTCTGTCGGGCAGGCTTCGACGCAGCGCGGCAGCTTGTAGCCATTATCGAGCAGGTGGGCGCAGCCTGTGCATTTCTGGCAGATCTTCAGCTCATCATTTTTGAAGATCGCGTCGTACGGGCAGGCTTCCATGCACTTGCCGCAGCCTTTGCACTTTTCGGGGTCGAGTATCACGAAGCCGTCCTCGCGGCGGTAATAGGCTTCATGTTTGCATGCTTCCATGCAGGCTGCTTTCTCGCAGTGGTTGCACATATAGGGTATGTAGTGGATCTTCACTTTCGGCATCGTGCCCCCGACGAACTCCTGTAGCTTGACCCAGAACTGCCCGGTGTCAGGCTGCGGCTTCGCGTATGGCGTCCAGTCGTTTCCGGCGTGTTCGTCTTTGCAGGCCAGTTGGCAGTTGTAACAGCCATTGCATTTGGCCACGTCGACGGTGATTACTTTCGGCATTTAGGTGTTTCCTCCCTTTCTCAGCTCTTCAGAAGCCATCCGTCCAGGCATACGCCCGTCGCTTCGTCGATCTTCCTCGCGAACGCGTCGGGGTATTGCGCTTTCCAGGACGCCATTTCGTCGTCTGTCACTTTCTCCACGTTGACGAGGAATCCGGACACGACCATACCTGTTGCATGTTTCGAGATGTTGTTGCGCGGTGTGATGAGGTTGATCGCGCCGCCCCTGTCGAGAGTCTCTGCGTCTATCGGGTCGAACCTCGAACCGTGGTCCACATATACGACTTTGGGGATCAGCCTTTCTGTGAGGTAGGCGGCGCAGAGGACTGTCCCGCGCTCGTTGAACACCTTGACGATATCGCCGTGCTCAATGCCGTGCTCCGCCGCTGTCGCAGGGTTCAGCCAGGCTGGTTCGTACTGGTAGCCGTCTTTCGCGCGGATTTTCATTGTCTCGATCTCGCGGCTCCAGGTCACGTCGTCCAGGTTCGCATGGAAGCGCCATCTTCCGTGGTTGGACATGCACAGGTAGGGGTAGTCTGCGGCGCGCGTCGATGAGAGCCTGTCGTCGTGCAGTTCGCTCTTTTCGATCCACTTCGGGTATGGCGGGCGTTCGGGGTCGCCCGGGAAGTGTTTTTGAATCGCTGTCGAGGTGAACTCCAACTTGCCCGTCGGGGTTGTCAGCGGGTTCTTCTCCGGGTCTTCCGCGAAGGGGTTGAGCCCCGCCGGGTGTTCTTGTATCTTAGGATCGGCCGGTATAATGAATATATCGTTCTTGTGGAACTCATCGTCGTGGTCAAGGTGCGCTACGCCGCAGCCTTGCCAGAAGAGTTCTATAACGCGCTCTATGGCTTTCTCGTTGCCTGTATATGCCATATACACGTCCTCGCTGACTTTCTTCGCCACGGAGGCGACGCACTCGAAGTCGTTGCGCGACTCGCCGACCGGCGGGCATGCCGGGTATTCGTGGAAGATAGCCGTAAGCGTCCCGCCGCCTTTGTCGTCGCAGATGTCCTCCATCTCAAACTTCGTCGCAACGGGCAGGATGATGTCCGCCATGTAGCAGTCGTTTTCCATCCAGGGGTGCTGCGCCACTATGCACTCAATATCCGTGGAGCGCATCGCTTTGACGAAGGAGAAGCCGTCGTTCCAGCACGTGACGTTGCAAGGCGAGTCTGTCCATATCATGTGCAGGCGCGAGCAGCCGGGCCTCGGGAATACATGTTTCTCCCATTGCTGTTCAGCCGGCCCGCAGAACGAGTACAGCCCCCACCACTCGATGCTTTCGTTGAGGATGGCCTGGTGGACCATGCACCTCGGTATCGACTGTTGAGGGGGCGTGTCGGTTATCTTGCACAGCTCGGCCAGTTCTTCGATCATGCTCGCAGAATCGCTGAGTTTGAAGCGGCCTTTTCCGATGTCGTCCTGGATGCCAAGCGGTTCGTCCGATTTGCCGAACCTTGAGGTCATGTCTGTATGCAGGTCGTTCTTCGACCCATACGGCCTGACTATCTCGGCGCGGTGCGGGACGTTAATAAGCGCTTCGCCCTGATGCGGCATCTGGTAGACCGGCGTGTGCAGGTTCCACTCGAGCCATTTCGCGTGATGCACCCCGGGTTTCCCGAGGCCTTGCATGCCGAGAAGGATAGACTGCAGCCTGGCCGGCTCAGTCGAGAAGGCGCCGCGTATCCCCGGGCCGCCGTTGCCTATGGTCATGCTGGTGACTTTTTTCGCCCAGTCGCGCGCGAGGGCTTTTATCGTCCATTCGGGGACGCCGCATTTTTCGCTGGCCCAGGCGGGCGTTTTCGCTTCGCCGTCTTCTTTGCCGAGGACATAGTCGAAAAACGGCTCGGCTCCTACGGCGTGGGTTTTGACGTATTCTTTGTCGTATGTGCCCTCGGTGAGCCAGACATGTGCGATTGCGAGGAACATCGCCGCGTCTGTGTTAGGGAGGATTGGTATCCATTTGTCGGCCATGCGGCAGGCGGAGTAGTTGAGCGCCGGGTCTACGTAGATGTACTTCAGGCCGATGCTGTGCAGCCATTCGTTCAGGCGGCTCGACATGTAGCCGTCGAATCCGACCGGGGTCGTCTCAGGGTCCGCCGCCCAGAACAGCAGCAGCTCGGAATGCTTTGCGATGTCGGGCCAGACGTTGCCGGAGGGTTGCATTTCGCCGACAGGCTCGCCGCCCCAGACGTTTTTCGAGCCCCAGGAGTAGCCTTCCCAGCTATCCTGGTTCCTCATTTGAATCGTATATCCGCCCATCAGCGACAGCAGCCTGTTCGCGCAGCCGTGGCTGGGAGCGACGTGCTTGCCTTCGCCGTGCATGTCGGCTTCCGATAGCACTGCCGACATTCCGTATGTCTCGCGTATGCGCATAAGCTCATCGGCGACGAGCTGCGTCGCTTCATCCCAGGAGATGCGGACATATCCGGACTTGCCTCTGTTTTGCGGGTTTCTTTCGCCTTTCGGGTCCCAGTCCACGCGCTTGAGCGGGTAGCGCACCCTGTTTTCGGAGTAGACGCGTTTTTTGTATGACATGAAGTATACACCGGGCAGCGTGCGGTCCGGCGGCGTCAGCGTTTTCCCGCGCGCTTCGATTTTCCAGGGGGTTTTGCTTTCCCAGTCGACGTAGTCCCGGTAGTGCAGCGGGCGGATCCGCGTGAGTTTGCCGTCCTTGCCGGACTCTACGACGGTTGGCAGTCCGCTGCTCGGTCCCATGAGGCTGGCCGCCTTGAATACGCGCTTGTCGCGTTTGACGTCGATAGGTTTAACTTTCATATGGCTCCTCCTCCTATTTTGGTTGGTTTTGACGGTGCAATGAGTATATCACTCTATGCAGCTTGTTGCAACTTTTTGGTGACTTTTGTCCAAGGCTCCTCGTAACTATTCAGTGCCACCTTGGTTCGGCCGTTACATCACCGAGGCACTGAATAGTTACTGCTCCTCACCGTCCGAATATCTCCGCCGCTTCCGCCATATTCTGCTTTATCTTCACGCCAAATGGGCAGCGCGACTCGCATTCGCCGCATTTGCTGCATTCGCTGCCGCCGTGCTCGAGGCTGCTGTAGTGGGAGCGTATCGAAGGCGGGACGTTTGATTCGTCGAGCCGGGCGATGTCGAGGTACCTGTTGACGGCGGCGATGTCGATGTTCGAGGCGCAGGGCTGGCAGTGGCTGCAATAGACGCAGTTTCCTCTGAAGTCGTTCATGGGGGTGTTGATCGCGCGGGAGTAATCGCGTTCCTGCTTGCTCGCGTTGAGGTATCCCACGCAGTCGAGGACTTCTTCGCGCGTTTGGCAACCGACCATGACGCTTGTGACTGCCGGGCGCGTCAACGCATAGTGTATGCACTGCGTAACGGTTAAAGGCTCTTGGAATGGCGTATGCTCTGCGGATATTAGCTTGCCGGCGCCGAGCGTTTTCATAACGGTGACGCCTATCCCCCGCTGCTCACAGAGCTTGTACAGTTCCGCGCGTTTCGGGTCTATCCCCCTGAAAAGCTCGGGCATGAACCCGTTCTCCAGTTGCTTGAGGATATATTGATCCGGTGGCAGCATGTCATATGCGGGGTTGATGCTGAACATCATTATCTCCGGCAGCCCTGTTTCGATGACGCGCTTTGCCATCTCAGGGTTGTGCGAGCTGAAGCCGATATGGCCTATGTCTCCCTTTTCCTTCAGGCTCTTGGCGTAGTCCGCGAAGCCTGTCTCGAAGACACCTTTGTAGTCGGCTTCCGAGTCCATGAAGAACAGCATCCCCAGATCGATATAACCGCCGAATATGCGTAGCAGATCCTCAAAGTATTTCTTCACTACGCTAAGGTCGCGGCTGATGTCATACTTTTGGTTGAGATCGACCGAGCCCAGATGGCCTTGTATCATCACTTTGCCGCGCCGCGTTCCGATGGCTGCAGCTATGTGCTCGCGGATTTCCTTCCCCGGCATGAACACGTCGAAGATGTTTATCCCGCTGTCGATCGCGGCGTCGATCGTGTCTTTTACCTGGTCGTATGGTTTGCCGTCAAGGTTTTCGCAGCCCAGCCCTATAACGCCGGCCTGCAGGCCTGTCGCCCCCAACTGTCTGTATTCCATAGTTTCGCTCCTCCTTAGGTATTATCTACCGGATTTATATGCACCATGCAGTGCTTGACTGAAGGGAAACTGCTCTCTATCGCGTCGTGTACGCGCTGCGCGATGCTGTGCGCTTCGTTCAGCGAAGCATCCCCGTCTGAGTTGATCTCGATATCCACATAAACCTTGTCACCAAAAAGCCTTGTGTTGATGAGATCGACTCCCATCACGGAGTCCTGGGCCAGGACAACCTTTTTTATCTCCTCAACGAACTCGTCGTCGCAAGCCGTATCGGTCATTTTTGAAACTGCTTCCCTGAAAATGTCAATTGAGACTTTGAAGATGAATATGCAAATCACGACGCAGGCTATTGAATCGAGTATCGGCAAACCTAAGCGCGCGCCCAGAATCCCGGCGAAACTGCCTATCGAAGACATGGCGTCGGAGCGATGGTGCCACGCGGACGCCTTCATCGCCACAGAGTTTATCTTCTTCGCTGCGCTTATCGTAAGCCTGTACATGGCTTCCTTGACGACGATAGAAACGATGGCCGCGACCAACGCCAGAGTGCCGGGGATTGTTAGCTCGCCGTAATTGCCGCCGATTATTTTCTGCAGGCCGCCCCAGCCTATGATCGCCCCGACTGCAAAGAGTATGAAGGCAAGGATTAAACCTGCGACGCATTCCATTCTCTCATGGCCGTAAGGGTGCTCTTTGTCCGACTTTCTGTTTGAGAGCTTCACGCCAATCAGCACGATGATTTCACCCATCACATCCGAAAGGGAGTGTACTGCGTCAGAGACCATTGCAGCGGAATTTGCCAGCAAACCCGCGAGGAGCTTAAACACGGTCAGCGCGACATTACCGATGAGCGTTACGCGGATAACGCGAACAGCGGTTCTTTCGTTAGTCGATGATGGACTTTGCGATTCGCCCAACTATATATCCCCTTCCCTAGGAGCCTTGGACAAAACTCCCGCCATCATCTAGAGTCGGCGCAGCCGGCTTTGCACCGCCTCTTTCCGCCTGTTTTGCGCGTTTTTCGGTTAAATACAGCAAGTATTCGCCCC
>Ga0082212_10004057_pt1 | contig 20506 bp, 12 predicted proteins | sample TergutNt197P3_FD_71548 | JGI IMG/M metagenome (GOLD analysis project Ga0082212, IMG submission 71548) | Neocapritermes taracua P3 segment gut microbial communities from Petit-Saut dam, French Guiana - Nt197 P3 | ecosystem: Host-associated > Arthropoda: Insects > Digestive system > Gut ... | reverse complement strand
GAAATTAGTACTCCCATAGCCCAAGCAAGATCATCAAAACATTGCGAGAACTCCGTTTGCTCCTCCTGGGATGAAATCGCTGATGCGCTTAACTGATGCGCTTCTAATACCACCGGATCAGTTGGAAAGCGTCGCTCGGTTGCCTGTAAACCGAACTGATCCTCAAATAGGATAATTGCAAGCATAATTTCAAGACGCTCAAAGTCGCTTATCACGTAGCTTACAGTTTCGAGACCAGCTTCACAACCTAATCGAAATTCCTCCCCGTTGGATGCTGTAAGTTCGCTAAAATCCTCCCCGTCCCATATCTCAGGAATTCTACAGGATTTCAGGAGATACTGCCATGTTTCTTGACCGAAGCTTGTGGACCAGAATTTCTTGAGGCTGAGACTGTTATCCTCCACCAAAATGCCATCGGCATATGCCAGTCCAATCGTCCCCGCTAATCTGGCACCTTTCCAACAGCCAAGCATCATTGACGCAGAGGCCGGATCTGTACATGTTGCTTCCGGGGATCCACCCCGAGCAATAGCCGCGACCGGTAATCCGATTGACAACATTAGTGCCAAGACAGCAAAAGTGACAAGCCCCTTGATTCCGAGGAGCTTGTGAGTGCTCTTGATGGACGCGACGAACTTACTAGTTATTTTATCGTCAGTTACATCTGGGTTCGAGATTGCACTACGAAGCGATATTGGTGCCCCGCAATCCACACAAAAATTGCCAGTTCCCCGATGTTCACATTCATCAGACGAGACAGTGCCGAGTTTCGCAACGGACGCATCTACTTGTGATCGAAGTAGCCGTAGATCCTTGATGACTAGTGGCCGGATGTTTGAGTTGCGTAAGACTGCGGATGGATGATAAGTAGATATCACGTCATAAGACTGCCCATCCAGTTCGACCTTTCGGGAAGCACCGTGTTCATCAGCCATATTGGTGAAACCTGCAGTGATTGCCCTACTGGCAGAAACCCCTAAGGTCAGGATAATTGTGGGCTTTACAATTGAGATTTCTTCGATTAATAGCTCAGTGAACTCGCGAACTTCCCCCGCCAAGGGTGATCGATTTCCAGGAAGTCTCACCTTAATTAGGTTCGTGATGTAGGCCTCTTGCCGCAGAATCCCGGCATCACTGAGCAGTTCATTTAGTAACTCACCAGAAGGTCCAACAAAGGGCTCTCCGCATTGGTCCTCCAACCAACCTGGCGCCAACCCGACTATCATTAGTGGGACATGAGTAGCACCGGTGCCTGCGACGACATTACCAACTAGATTGTAATCGCGGGCTAATGCAGCCGCTTTCTGGTTCAAGATGGAAATTGCGAGTTTTTCTTTAGCACTCATTGACCCAAGCCACCTACTCATATCGATCTACAGTGGGACACGTCGACGATCCTAGAATGCCCCCCGCGCGATCTCGAGGATTAAAGGTGGACTCAGACCAGAAATGGCGTGGGTCGCATACCTATTTGACGTTCGATAGCCTCTTCTGATGCTCACATAGGATGGTCTAGTTCACGGTAGCCGCCAGCACAAGTCCGCTTCCGATGCAGCAAATGTGGGTGTCGTGTCGCCACGTCGACGTCTGGAAACCCTACCTCGCCGCTAGTTGAACCACCTTATTATCTCGGTCACCCAACTTCAGTTTGCTACGAGCGCGTCATCAGCTTATGCCGTGATTAATCCACACCGCCGTCCAACTCCAAGTCACACTGGCAGCGTTTATCTTGTGCGGCGCAGAAGCAACTAACTGCGCTAGTCCGACTAGGCCCTTGGGTTTACCGTGGTTATAGTGCCGTCGTCGGCTATTTCGATTTCGCGGAACTTCATTCCGCGTAATTGGGTTTTGCCGCCAGAGAGTTCGGAATCGTGGTAGAACAAATACCACTTGCCATCCCAGTTCACTACCGACTGGTGAGTAGTCCAACCACTCAGCGGTGGCTCCATGATCCGGCCCTTATAGGTGAAAGGACCATAGGGATTGTCGGCCTCGGCATAAGCGAGATAATGCGTATCGCCGGTGGAATATGACAAATAGTACTTGTCATTGTGCTTGTGAATCCAGGGCGCCTCGAAAAAGCGCCGATCAGTATCGCCAGCCGTAATGGGTTTGCCGGTATCGGGATCCAGAATCTCGATATAGCGCGGCGGGGCCTTGAGGCTCACCATGTCATCATTCATCTCGGCAACCCACGGTGTCAAAGCGGGGGCGTCTCCTTGGGGGCCGTCCTCACCTTGAAGGTGCGCGGGATTACCCCGGACAAACTCACCAGTTTGCCATTTCTCCAATTGGCCACCCCAAAGGCCACCCACATACATGTAAGCCTTGCCGTCGTCGTCGGTGAAAACCGCTGGATCAATTGAGAAACTTCCGTCAATGTAATTAGGCTCTGGGGTGAATGGACCTTCAGGCTTATCCCCCACGGCGGCGCCGATGCGGAATATGCCATCGTGGTCTTTGGCCGGGAAATAGAAATAGTACTTGCCATTCCGGGTAGCGGCATCAGGCGCCCACATTTGCTCTTTGGCCCACGGCACATCTTTGATATGCAATGCCTGCCCATGATCGTGAACCGGACCGTCCGGGCTATCCATGGAGAATACGTGATAATCCTCCATCCAGAAGTGATCGCCCGAGCCATCATCTGGGTTGTCGTTCCCCAAGTCGTGGGAGGGATAAATGTACAACCGATCATTGAACACGTGCGCCGAGGGATCGGCGGTGTACATATGCGTGACGAGCGGCTCGTTTTGGCTGGCGGTATCGACGATGACGGGTTCGCGGTTCATGGTGGCTCCAGTTTTCTACTTCAAATTGGTAACAGACCGCTAACACCTTACCCCTAAACCACCGGATAGATCGGCACAATGGTTCCGGTGCGGGGGGCGAGCGTTACGGGTTCGCCATCGAACAAAGGAGTGCCCTCTAACTCGTACGACGATGACGCCACCCTGCCGCTGACGTTTAGGGCATGCAATAGCTGGGTGCCATCGGCCGAACGGGTGGTGGTTGCGATCAAGCCCGGAATGGGCTCGCGGCGCAATCCTGGCTCTACGCCCAGGCGCGTCAATCCCTGAGCCCAGAATCCGAGATCAGCGCCGAAATCGCAGCCGATCATCAGTGCCCGGCCCCCGCCGGGTAGTGTGAGGAACACCCCTACGGGCTGGCCGGAGATCGCCTCCGTTAACACCACCTCGGCCTGGCGCCCGGCAGCAATCTCATACCATTCCAGTTGTCCGACGCGGCGCTCCGTACCCCAACCCCAACCTGCAGTGGTTTGCACCGAAGTGAACCACCCTGGCCGGTCATGCTCCTCCCCGCCAACGCGCAAGCCAAGCGCATCGGCCAACACGAAACACGGCGTTCCGTCCAGTTCCTTCACAGGGAGCCGACCCGCCAGGAGTAGGCTGCCGCCATCCGCAAGATGATCCGCCAGCCGATGCTGTACGGCCCGATCCATTCCGCTAGGCGAGCCCAACACCACCAATTTCGGGAGCGGAACCGAAAGATTTTGCAGGTCAACCGCGCCGTATCGGTAACCCAGAGTGAGCAATACCCGCGTCAAGATCCCCCGCGGTCCGGCGCCGCGAGCATACTTGAGATCTGCAATGGCTTCTGTGTCCACCGGGGAATCCGGGGGACGATACTCGGTGAGGTAATCATCCAAAATCAAGCCCAGTGCGACATCGTCGTGTTCCTCAAATGCCGTGGTCAGGTCCGGCGTCGTCGTCATTAACTCCAATGCCTCGGCGGTGGGCTCGTACGAGCCACTGCGCGCGCCCTCGGGGGTAAGTGGTGCGGCGAATCCGTGCCGCTCACCGGTGATTGCGAACCGGGTAGTGCCGTCGGAGCGGGGTGGGTCGGCGAAAAAGTTGGTGCCCCCGGCAAACAGGTAGTAATTAATCAGTTTCAGGCCCTGCGCTAGTGACAAACGGGTCTTGAGCAACACCGCGGAAGGATCCACGTCGTTCCACAAGTCATCCCCGTAATCGCCGTTGCCCGTCTCGAACTCGAGGGCGGTTCCGGGCTGGTCGGGACCGTTGACCGCGGCCATAAAGGCATTCATCAGGTGTAGGTCAGCAGCGGTGCGCAGGTTCATGTCGCCCAGGTAATGGTCGGAACCGGCGGCGAACTGGGGGCGATTCTGATAGGTCTCCACCAGTTGGGAGATGCCGATGGGGAACGATGCCCCGGAACCCGCCTCCGTACCATGGATGTTCACCAAGTAGGGCACGCCGCCCATCGCGGCTGCGTCGGCGTATTCGGCCAAAAGCCCCACATATCGCGCGAATTGATCCCGGAAAAACCTCCCCAAGTCCAGCCGGAGTGCGGTGGCCCATTCGGGCCGGGGATTGCGGATTGCGGCGGCGAAATCAGCAAAGCCCGCGAAACCGGAAGCTCTAGCGGCATCCGGCACGGCAAGTCCCGGATAGCGGGCAGCCAGCCCGTCATCGTCGTACCGCCGCCGCAACCAAGGGCCGAACTCCCCTACCGCCCGATCAGTAAGTTGCGGCGCATTCGCCACCCAAGCGAGCATGCCGATCTCGTTGTCCAGTTGGACGGCAATCACCGGGCCACCGCGCGGGGCCATCCGGGGCGCCGCTATCTCACCCACCGCCCCATACCAGCGCTGAACCTCGGTCAGGTAGCCGGGGTCCAAATAATCCAAGTCGCCAGTGGGCGCAGGCCTCCCCTCCCAGCCGAGCGGAATCGCCTCCGGATGTTCGGCTCGCACGGCATCGGGAATGCCCTCATTGGCCATCTCCGCCATGACGAACGGCCCAGGCCGCAAGATGACATACAAGCCCTGCTCAGCAGCCAGATCAATGAAGGCCCCTAAATCCAAGGTGGGATCAGTGGTTCCGCGCAGGTCGATTTCGCCATCGCCACGTTGATGCACCACCCACGGCACATACGTGGCGACGGCGTTGGCCCCGGCGGCGCGCAGTTCCGCGAGGCGGGACTCCCAATCGGAACGGGCCAGCCGGAAGTAATGAATCTCCCCCGCGCCAATCATCACCGGGGTGCCATCAATCATGATCTGCCGCTGTTCCAGCCGAACTTCCGTCACGCGCTAAACCCTAGACCCACTGTCCGGTTGCGCGAACGGAAACTAGGTCCAGTATTGGACGTGCTGAAGGTTCCGCGAGTTAGGACGGTTTGATGGCGCAGGCACCCGGGTTAGTGCAAGTTGGTTCCGAGAAGGGTGTGTGGGCCGAACCCCAGGCCCATGGCGGCCTTAAATGGCTCAACTGGCGCACCACCAAGCTGAACATGTACGCGGCCAACCCGCTGGAAATCCCGCTCGCGAACCTGTGGTTGCGGCTCCGCGATAACGCGGGGGTCACCGCTGTCCACCCGCTACTCGGACCTACTTCCCAATCCGCCGTTAGTACGGCAGGCGGGGATCTGGTGGTTTCGGGCAGTTTCGCTGGCTTGGACTACCGCGCTCGCCTGGTTTTGGGCGATGCCGAGTTCGGCTGGCTGGTGAGCATTACCGCCCACGACGACGCCGCCGCGTTTGACTTAGTTGCGGTACAGGACGTTGCGCTGGCCCCACCGTGGCTGGTGCGAATGAACGAGTTCTACGGCGCGCAATACCTGGACGTGACGCCGCTTGACACGACGACGGGCCCGGCGTTGGCCGTACGCCAGAACCAGCGGTTTGAGGGCACCAACCCGTGGCTGGTCTATGTGTCTACGGACCAAGTGGTTGGTTATGCCACTGACTTACTTGACCTGGCCGGGTTCTCGCTGCGCACGGGTCAAGTACCCGAAGGGTTGTTCAAGGATTTGCCCTCGCGGCGGCGGCAGCATGAGCACACGTTGGTGGCCCTGCAAACCGCGCCGGTTACCCTGAAAGCAGGGCAAACCCATGAGGTGGCGTTCGCTGGGCTTTTCGTTCCCGACCACCCTACGGCTACCGGAACAGCCGATTTGGACCTTGCCGCCCGCGCTCTAGCCTGGGCACAAGCGCACTTGGGCACGGCTGGTTCCCAAGCCGTTACTGACACAATGCCCTTGGGCGTACCGGTTGCCGAAACCTTGTTCGCACCCGTGGCCTTGTTCCCCGCTGACGACTCCGCCGATCTACCCGGCCTGGATACCGCTGAATATGTGGAGTCTGACGCCGAGGGCACCCTGGCCTACTTCACCAACCAACCCACTCCGCTCACCCCCGCGTTGCCGACCCATGTGGTGACCCGCCGCAAGGAACTGGGCATTTTGCGCCCCCACGGCCACCTGCTCCGGTCGGGCGGCAAATGGCTTCCCGAGGAGTCCGTACTCACCGACACCGTGACCATGGGTGGCCTCTTCACCAGTTTCCTCACGCAAGGCCATGTCGCCAAAGACCGCATGCTTTCAGTGGGACGCGGCTATCTGGGACATCACCGGGCTGCGGGCCTGCGCATTTTCGCCGATCTGGACGGCGTCTGGCACCTGCTGGATGTACCGACCTGGTGGGCGGTGAATCCGCAAGCCGTCACTTGGTCCTACGTAACCGGCGCGCGCGAGATCCAGGTTCAGGCCACCGCGCCAACGGACCGCCAGGAAGTCGCCGTGACCGTAACAGTCAACGGCGGACCGGTCCGATTGCTCTTCGCCCTCAATTTGGCACTAGACGGCGACGACGGCCTGGAACCTTACGCATTCTTACGCGACGACGACGGCCCGACGACGACGCTGAAGCCTCCCCCCGGGTCAGCGCTCGCGGAAAGGCGCCCCGGCGGTGGGTTGGTGGTGACCCGAACCGGCGCCGCAGCCGAAGTTCCCTTGGGCGACGATGCCCCGCTGTTCCGCGACGGCGAGTCCCGTGGTTTGCCGTGGATCACAGTGGTCACCACGCCAACGCAAAATGCGGGATTGGAACTGACCTCAACGTTGGTTACCGCTCCCGCTAACGTCGGTCCATCCGATTTCTGGCGTGAAGCCCTGGGTGGGTTCACCGCCACCAGCCCTGATCCCCAAGTGGATCGCCTAACGCAACTGCTCCCCTGGCTGGTCAACAACGCGCTGACCCACTACCTCTCCCCGCGTGGGATAGAGCAGTACACCGGTGGTGGCTGGGGCACCCGCGATGTCAGCCAAGGCCCAGTTGAGATGCTACTGGCACTCGGGCGGCATCAGGAACTCCGCGAACTGCTACTGCGCATCATTGCCGCACAGGGCCCCGATGGCGGTTGGGCGCAAGCCTTCGAGATCTTCCCCATCGACCAAACCGCACCCAATGGTGATGCCCATGGTGACGTCATCTTCTGGCCGCCCTTGGCCGTGGGCCGCTACCTGCTCGCCACCGGCGATGGTTCCATTCTGGACGAAGTGGTGCCCTTCCACACCGGTGAGGCAGGGGTGGAGCAAAACCCGTTCACAGCCGTGCGTGAGGAGTCCGATCCGAACATTGAGTTCGATGAAACGCCTGGCCCCGACGACGATGACGACACCACCCCGCAAGCACAATCCGCCGCCCCGGTTACCGTGTGGGAGCACCTGACCCGGGCCATCAAGCGAGCCGGGGAACTGGTGGTACCCGGAACCCACTTCACCGCCTACGGGCACGGGGATTGGAATGATTCGCTCCAACCCGCCGACCCCGCAATGAAGGTGGGGATGACCAGCAGTTGGACCGTCACCCTGCACCACCAAATGCTGGAAACGCTGGCCGCTGGCCTGGAAGCCGCGGGCCGACCTGGGGCTGAGGCCCTGCGCGAAGAGGCCGCCGTCATCCTGCGAGAATTCCAAGAGCACCTGCTCCCAGACGGGATCATCGCCGGGTACGGATTGCGAAATGATGCTGGCGGTTACCGTTACCTACTGCATCCGAGGGATCACGAAACCGGACTAACGTATTCAATTCTGCCCATGATTCACGCCATCAGCGACGAAATGCTGACCGCCGAGCAGGCAGCCCAGCATGAGCAAATCATCCGCGATCACCTGATCTTGCCCGACGGCGCCCACCTCTTTGACAAACCGCCCGTCTATCGCGGGGGCCCGATGGTGTTGTTCCAGCGTGCGGAATCGGCGAGTTTCTTCGGGCGTGAAATCGGCACCATGTATACCCACGCCCACCTAAGGTACGCCGAGGCGTTGGCCAAACTCGGGCGCGGCCGGGAGTTGCTCCATGCCCTTGATCTGGCCAACCCGGTGGATACCCACGCGGCGACGCCGGTGGCCCGACGCCGCCAGGGAAACACCTATTTCTCCTCCTCCGACGCCGTCGTGCTGGATCGCTACGAGGCCACAGACAAGTGGGACCAAGTGCGGGCTGGCGAGGTGGATGTCGAGGGTGGCTGGCGCGTCTACTCCTCAGGCCCCGGCATCATGCTCCGCATCATCATCGAGTGTCTACTCGGGATAGTCCGCGAGGCCGATGCCCTGGTTATTGACCCGGTGCTGATTCCCGAACTCGATGGTTTAACCGTTACTGTGCCGGTTTTCGGGGAAATGCTCACCATCCAATTCCAGGTTGGGCCACGCGGTTTCGGACCTACGCGCGTCACCCAAAATGGTTCCGAAGTCACCACCACCCGAGTCGCGAATCCCTATCGCGAGGGTGGCCTACGCATCTCTCGGGCCGACATCGTAACCGCCGCTGCTAAGGCGGGGGTGTTGCAAGTTGTGGTGCCCTAATCGTTACCCGCTGGTCGCGCTGATGTGGGCCAAGTGTAATAACGTGGAAAAACCAAGGTAGCCATCAAAGGAGTTGAGCGCGGTGGCGAAGTCCAAACAACTATATTGGCTGGGTGGTGGCCTGGCTCTGGCGCTGACCCTGGGCGGCTGCGCGAACGTCGGCCTCCATGCCCTCCCCGAGGCGCCGCCGGGCATGATCCAGGTGATCCGCATGCCGTCGGAGTCCATCGGCTCGGTGCAGGGCCTGGTCAACTACAATTTCCTGGGCTCTAACCCCGTGGTGCGCACTTGGTTGTTCGAGCCATTGATGATCCGTGATGAGTTCACCTGCGATGCCATCCCGTGGTTGGCCACTGGTTACGAATGGGAGACCCCGGAGCGCATGCTGCTGCATGTCCGTGAGGGCGTGGTCTGGACCGATGGCGAGCCATTCACCGCAAACGACGTGGTGTTCAACTTCAACATGGGTCAGGAGTGGCCCGCGGCTGACCGCTCGGGGTTATGGACTTCCTATTTTGGGGCCGCCGCCACTTCGGTTACCGCCCTGGATGACTACACGGTGGAGTTTGTGTTCGAGGGCAATGCCGTGATGAAAACTGACGCCATTCTCCGCACCCAAATCCTGCCCGAACACGTATATGCCCACGTGGGCGATCCCACCCTATTCATTGACGCCAATCCCGTTTCCACTGGGCCGTTCGTTCCTGAAAGCTACAACGGGCGGCGTCTGGTAATGGAGCGCAACCCCACTTATTGGAATGCCGAGAACCTGTATGTGCAGTACCTGGTTCTGGAGGGAAGCTTTGACGCGAACTCGGCCGCGCTGCGGTTGCGCACCAATGCCCTGGACATATACCTGGGCGATATTCCCAACCCGGCCCGGTCGGTTGAGGGCCATGGGGTGTCGTTCTTCTACCCGCCGGGTGGTACCGCCGTCGTCGCCATGAATATGACTGACCCAATAACTGGCGATGTCGCATTCCGCGAGGCATTCGCATACGCGGTGGACAAAGAGGCCCTGGCCCTGCGCGCGAGTTTCGGCATCATGACACCTGGCAGCCAGACCATGTTGAAACTACCCATGCAGCAACCCCAAGTACCTGCCCAGTGGGTGGGCGAGGAGTTCATCCCTTACGACCCCGCCCACGCCGAGGCAATACTCGATGCCGCGGGTTACCAGATGCAGCCCAATGGGTTCCGCAATGATCCTCAGGGCCAGCCCTTCCATGTGGTGTTCTCCGTACAGGCCGGGTGGATGGACTATATCGCGATGGTTGACGTCATCGTGCGGGGTCTGCAAGATGTCGGGATTGATGCCCGGATGGTCACCACGGACCCCAACGCCATCGACTCGATGAAGAAGAGCGGCTCCTATCAAATGGTGCTTGACACCATTGGGGGCGGGTGCCAGCGTTCGGTTGACTTGGGGGGCCGCCTCATTACCGATCAAATTTCCGAGGGCGACCGCGCTGATCAGCTACTGCTCAACATTGCCCGTTTCTCAGATCCGGCAATTGACCAACTGGTTGCCGATTGGGGTGCCAACACTGATCCGAGCCGGGATTCCTACTATCTCGACCAAATCATTGACGTGTATATGGAGCAGTTCCCGTATGTCGCCATGCAGTACGCCCCACAACGTCTCATCTACAACACCGATACCGCCACCGGCTGGCCGAGCGTGGATAACCCGTACCCAGTAAACAGCCTGCTGCGGATCATGATGGAACTTAGGCCGCCCAACTAGGGCTCCCCTAGGCAACCGGAGGAAAAACCAGTGAAGTACTACCTGCGCAAAACCGGCTACTTTCTGCTGACACTTTTCTGTGCTATCACGCTCAACTTCATGATCCCCCGCATGCAGCCGGGCGATCCTGCCGAGGTGATGGTGCGGCAGATCTCCGGGCGCGGCCAAGTTGACCCCGCCCAGGTGGAGGCCATCCGCACCATGCTGGGCTACTCCAGCCCCAACGTGTTCATCGCGTTCCGCGATTACCTGGTCAATTTGGCCCACGGTGATTTCGGGATTTCATTCACGTATTTCCCCTACCCAGTTACTGAAGTAATTGGGAAAGCACTCCCCTGGACCCTGGGCTTGATAGGCGTCACCCAAGTGCTGGCGTTCATTGTGGGTACGCTGCTTGGCTCGTTCGCCGCTTGGCGCCGCAATTCCAAGTTCGACTCAGTGGTGTCCATTGGTTCTACCTTTATCGGCAACCTGCAGAGCTTCTGGATTGGCATGATCATTTTGTTCCTGTTCGCCTATCAACTGGGGTGGTGGCCCGCCACCGGTGGTTACGGCAATACCGATCCCGGGTGGAACTGGATGTTCGTGGCGGATGTGATCTCCCACTCCTTCCTCCCCGCCTTGACCTTGATGGTGACGGCGCCCATCGGGTTCATCCTGGGGATGCGCAACACCATGGTCCAAGAACTAGGTGGTGATTACATCCGGCTTGCCCAGGCCGCTGGCTTGCCGGACAACAAGGTGGCCCTCGGTTATGCCGCCCGCAATGCACTGCTGCCCACCGTTACCAGCTTCGCGCTCTCGTTGGGGGTGTTGATGGGTGGCTCCGTTCTGGTGGAATCATTATTCGACTACCCAGGGATGGGCCGACTCATGGGGGAGGCGGTGGGGAACCGCGACTTCCCCTTGATGCAGGCAATCCTGCTCACCACCATCACCATTGTGCTCACCGCCAACTTTGTGGTTGATCTGCTGTATGGCGTGATTGATCCCCGGGCGCGTAGGTCTTAAGGGAGGAGCGCGACATGGCCGCCGACGAAATCACCGTAACTGGACCCATTCCCAGCCCGCCCCGAACCGGCACCGTCCCGTTTGTCCCCGAACACGAAAGCGATGTCGAGGCATTCCGGGAAGTCAAGGTCCAGAAACCGCCGCGCTGGTACCAGGTGCTGTGGTCCAGCAAAAAGGCCCGCATTGGCATCATCATGTTGGGCATCTTCGCGCTAATGGCGATCTTCGCCCCACTGCTTACCCCGTACTCACCCAACGATTCCACGTTCATGCCCGTGCAGGATCCCTCCGCCCAACACTGGCTCGGAACCAACACACTGGGCTATGACATTTACACCCAAATCCTATACGGCACTCGGTTGTCACTACTGATCGGGGTGCTGGGTGGCGCGGGCGTCACGCTGGTTTCGCTGGTGATCGGCATGATTTCCGGCTACACCGAGGGCACCTGGGTGGACGATGTGTTGAGTTTCATCACCAACCTCGCCCTGGTGGTGCCCGTGCTGCCGCTGATGATGGTTATCGTCGCTTACTCCGAAACCCGCGGCCTGCCGCTGTTGGTGTTCGTGGTCTCCATCACCAGTTGGGCCGGGGCCGCCCGCACCAAGCGGGCGCAGATCATTTCGCTGCGGGGTCGCGAGTTCGTCCAAGCCGCCCGCTTCGGAGGGGATGGCATGTGGCGCATTGTGTTCCGCGAAATCATGCCCAACATGACCTCGCTGGTGGTTTCCGGATTTGTCGCCGCCGCCACGGGTGCCATTGCCGCCGAGGCCGGTCTGTCTTTCATGGGATTCGGCGACCCGAACACCGTTAGCTGGGGTCAGATGCTGTTCCAGGCCAACGCGAACGGCGCCTTGGTCCAGGGCCTGTGGGTGTGGCTCTTCGTTCCGGGCATTTTGCTGGCCTTGATCATTACCTCACTGACTTTCGTAAACTTCGGGGTGGATTTGCTGAGCAACGTCCAACTCCGCGAGGAGGAGTAACCCATGGGAAGTGTCCTGAACGATCCAAGTGCCCTTTCCGGCGAAAATGCGCACGCCAAGAGGTCGCGCCTCACCAAGGATGCCCGCGACGGCGTAGGCCACGTTGACCGTGCGCTCGGTGAGGGCTTGGCCGACGACGGCGCACAAGGGCTCGATGGCCTGGGGGACGACGGCGGGCTCGCGCTCAACTCAGCGTTGGGTGATATGAGTGACGCGGGCGCCCGCGCGCAGGTGGCGGAGAGCGATGAGGGCTACGCCGATTCGCATGGTGGGCGGCATTTGGCCGGGGCCAGCAACGTTTTGGCTGACGATGGCCGTCGCGAGTTTGATGACTTGCCGAATGTGGGCCCGGAGTTCGTGGATGGTTTGGGACCCGCGCCGGTGGACAACATCGGGCCGGGTGCGGACTACGAACGTTACCCTGATTTAGTTCCCATTGATTCTCCCGATATTCCGGTTCCGATTTTGGGGGCGCCCTCCCCCGCGCGGATACAGGCGGATCTTGGGCTGGGCCATGCCGCTGAGATTCCGGCGGGGCAAAAGTTCGGTGCCCCGGTATTGCGCTTGGAAGATCTCTACGTGCGCTATGAGCCGAAACTGGGTCAACCCGTGGAGGCAGTCAAGCACGTGAGCCTCACCGTCCGTGAGGGTGAGTTCGTGGGCCTGGTCGGCGAGTCTGGATCCGGAAAAACCACGCTGGCCCAAGCCGCCTTGCGGTTGCTGCGGAAGCCCGGTCGGGTGGCGGGTGGCCGGATTTGGTGGGGCGATCAAGATGTGACCGAGGCCCCGGAATCAGCACTGCGGCGCGAGCGGTGGACGGAAGTGTCTACCGTATTCCAATCCTCCATGAACTGCCTAAATCCGGTGGTGAAAATCCGGAAGGTATTTGAAGACGTAATCACGGCCCACACCGATATGAGCCCGGCCCAAGCGGACGCCCGTGCGGCAGAGCTGTTGGAAATGGTGGAGATTGACCCGTCATTCCTGAACAACTTCCCCCACGAGCTTTCCGGTGGCATGCGCCAGCGCGTGAACCTGGCCCTGGCCTTGTCACTCAACCCGCGCTTTGTACTATTTGACGAGCCCACCACGGGCCTTGACGTCGTCGTGCAAAAATCAATTCTGGATGAGATCCGCAAATTGCAGGCGCAGCAGAAGTTCGGTGCGATTCTGATTTCGCATGATCTCGGCACCATTTTGGACTTCTGTGATACCGAGGCCATCATGTACAACGGCGAACTGGTGGAGACAATTGACACCGGAACCATGTTGCGCAACGGGCCCAGTCACGTGTACTCCAAACACTTGTTGGGCAGTTATGGCGAGTTGCTCGGTGAGACCGTAGAGGGGCACGAGGCCAGCGGATTGGTGGAGAACTCCCATGCGGCGGCCGCCGCGCGGCGGGAGGCCGAAAAGGGCAAACCCATTGTCGAAGTGCGGCACGTTTCCAAGCGGTTCGAGAAACGTCGTGGTTTCAAAACGACTTTCGTAGACGCGGCCAAGGACATTTCCTTTGACCTGCGGCAAGGCGAGGTCACCGCACTTGTGGGCCAGTCAGGTTCCGGCAAATCCACCATGGCGCGCATGATCATGACCATGGAAAAACCCACCACCGGCGAGATCCTGTACTACCCCGACGACGGCTCGGCGCCGTGGGACTTGGCCAAGATGTCCAAATCCCAGCGCCGCGCGTATCTGAACGCCGTGCAGTACGTGTTCCAAGATCCCTATGCGGCGCTCAATCCGGCGCTGCCCATCGCGTACCAACTGAGCCGTCCGCTGGCGAATTACCGTGGGCTGAAAGGTCAGGCGGCACTGGATGAGTCGGCCGAGTTGCTGAGAAGCGTGGGGCTAACGCCGCCAGAGCGCTACCTGATGCGGGTGCCGTATGAGCTTTCCGGGGGGCAGCGGCAACGCGTGGTGATCGCCCGGGCATTGGCAGCCCAACCACGGTTGCTGATCGCGGATGAGCCGATTGCCTCGTTGGACGTTTCGATTCGGGCGGAGATTTTGGAACTGCTGCAATCCCTGGTGTTATCCCATGGGGTTGGCATGTTGTACATCACCCACGACTTGCTTTCGGCGCAGATGCTCGCCGACCACGCCATTGTGCTCAACCACGGCGAGGTCATTGAGCAGGGCCTGGCGGAGGGAGTTATCCACAGCCCGCAGGCCGGTTACACGCGCGAGCTGCTAGATGCGATCCCGAATCCCTGGCGTGATGCCCGGAAGGCTGCGTGATTCTGTGGCAGTTCTCCCCCCGGACATCGCAGTACTAGCCGAGGGCGAGGTTGACGCCAGCATCCGCTGGCTGTGGGACCACTCCGAATCCGACGCTGGCTTACCTGGCTACGGTTTGGTATTGGACCGCGACGACCGCGCTGACTCACCGTGTTCCGTGGCCGCCACCGGATTCGCGCTCGCCACATGGGTGTTGGGCGTGGAGCGAGGCTTACTGGACCGCGATGCGGTATTGGCCCGCACCCGCGGCACTCTGCGGAGCCTGCTCGGGTTGCCCCAGCGCGGGGGGTTGCTCGCCCACTTCGTGGATGCCACCACCGGGAAACGCTGGGAACGCAGCGAGTACTCGACCATTGACACGGCCCTCGCGCTGGACGGCGCCATTGTGGCCGCCCAATTCTTCGACGACGACGAGTGTTCCGCCTTGGTTGAGCAATTGTTGGAACGGGTGGATTGGGCGGCGTTGGTTTTCACCGACGACGGCGAACGCACCTTACTCCGAATGACTCGCGTGGACGCCGGAGATCCGGAGGTTTACGGCGAACCGGATGCGGCTGGATTCCTGGGCGCCTGGGACATGACCGCCGAGCAGTTGACCCTGTATCTACTGGCCGCTGGCCATCCCGACCCCAACTCGCCTTTCGCCATTTCGGAAGCCACTGCCCGGGAGTTGTGGAACGGGTTCGCCCGGCCCGTAGGGACTTACGCAGGGCATGAGGTGGTTTACGAATGGGGTGGCACCTTGTTCGTCTACCACTTCCCGCACGCCTTTTGGCCTTTCGGCGTGGATGATTCTGGGCTGAACTGGTGGGAGAATTCGGTTTCCGCCACCGCAGCCAACGCGGCGTGGTGTGCTGCTCAGGGTCGTCTCCCCCGCCCAGCATTCCGCAGCCCCGCGGGCTCGCGCACTTTCGCTGGCGGATTGTGGGGCACTTCGGCCTGCGACGGCCCCTGGGGTTACCAGGTAGGCGGCGCGGAACCAGCTCGGCCACCCGCGCCCTACTATGACGGGACCATTAGCCCGGCATCGTTGGTGGCCTCCCTAGCTTTCCGCCCGGTTGAGGCCAGTGCTGCCTTACGAGTGCTCCGCGATCGGCACCCTGGCGCCTGGGATTCCCAGTACGGTCTGTGCGATGGCGTGAATCTGGACCCCGGGAATTGGTACTCGAAATCACGGCTTGGCATTAACAAAGGTCAGACCGCACTGTTGGGGGCCGCCGCCCTGGGGAGCACCCTGGTTTGGGAGCTCTTCAACTCCCATCCCTGGATTCGCCGGGGAATCCAGACCATCGGGCTCTCCCCCGCGATACCCCTCGCAGCCAAAGGTCCGCCATCGTCGTTATAAAAGGAGCCACACATGGAGCCGTTCCGCAACCCGCAACTTAGCCCAGAGGAACGCACGGAGGATTTGCTGGGGCGCCTGAGCCTGCCGGAGAAGGTGGGCCTGATGTTCCAGACCGTGATCGAGACCGGGCCGGAGGGCACGTTGCTGGAGAATGCGGGTGATATCAGTAAGTCTTCCACCTCGAAAGTGGTGCTGGGCAAGTTGATGAACCACTTCAACGTGCACGCGCTCGGCACGCCGCGCGAGGCGGCCCGGTGGAACAACGCGCTCCAAGCCCTGGCGGCGCAGACCCCGCATGGCATCCCCGTCACCATCAGTACCGATCCCCGGCACGCCCAAATGGAGAACAAGGGCATGAGTTTCACCGCTGGACATTTCTCGCGGTGGCCGGAAACTTTGGGGCTGGCGGCGCTGCCGGATTCGGTCATTTCCGAGTATGCAGAAGTGGTGCGCCGCGAGTACGTGGCGGTGGGCATCCGAGCCGCGCTGCATCCGCAGGTAGACTTGGCTACCGAACCGCGGTGGGGGCGGCAGATTGGAACGTTCGGCGCGGACCCGGCCCGGGTGAGCCGCGCGTGCGCCGACTACCTCACCGGGATGCAGATCTCGCCCGAGCTCGGGCCCGAATCGGTGGCCTGCGTCACCAAGCATTTCCCCGGCGGCGGACCCCAGAAGGACGGCGAGGATTCCCACTTCCCGTATGGCCGCGAGGAGATTTATCCTGGTAACCGATTCGCGGATCACTTGGCGCCGTTCTTGGTGGCGATTGAGTTGGGCACCGCCGGAATGATGCCCTACTACGGCATGCCGGTGGGTCTGGTGCTGGACGGTGTGCCCATTGAGGAGGTTGGGTTCGGCTACAACCGACAGATAATCACCAGTTTGCTGCGGGAGCAACTGGGCTACCAGGGCGTGGTGCTCACCGACTGGGAACTGATCAACGACAACCACGTGGGCGATAAAGTGCTTCCCGCCCGTGCCTGGGGTGTCGAGGAACTCACTCCCCCCGAGCGGCTGCTGAAGTTGCTCAACGCCGGGTGCGACCAGTTTGGCGGCGAGGAATGCGTTGACTTGCTACTGGACTTAGTGCGCAGCGGGCGCGTTCCCGAATCTCGACTGGACGAGTCGGTGCGGCGGATCTTGCTGGTGAAGTTCCGCCTGGGACTGTTCGAAAACCCATACGTTTCCGAGGACGACGCGGCTGCGATTGTCGGCAATGTTGAGTTTCGCGCCGCCGGTCATCGCGCCCAGGCGCAAAGCACCGTGGTGCTGGTTAACCGCGATGCGATTCTGCCCTTGAGGAATGTGAGGATAGTTGGCCCGAAAGTTTATGTCGAGGGGATTGAGGCCGCCGAGGCCGCTCGGATTGGTACCGTGGTAGCCGACCCAGCGGAAGCCGATCTGGCACTGGTCCGGATCGCCGCCCCGTTTGAGCCCCGGCACGATCTGTTCTTGGAAGCCGAGTTCCATCAGGGCTCGTTGGACTTCCCGCCCGGGTTGGTAGTGCGGATGGCCCGGATTGCCGCCCACTGTCCGTTGGTGCTTGACATTTCGCTGGATCGCCCCGCCATCGTCGAACCGTTGCTTAAGTATTGCGCCGCACTCACTGTGAGTTTCGGTAGTTCGGACGCCGCTTGGCTGGATGCGATCACTGGCGTTATCCCCGCGCGAGGAAAACTGCCCATTGATATACCCAGTTCCATGGCGGCAGTACGTGTCGCACGCTCAGATGTCCCGAACGATACCGCTAACCCCAGTTTCAAAATGGGAGACGGAATCGCGTTGTAGTCCCTACATCGCCGTCCCACGAATCGAACCCGTGGGCAACGCCGTACCGCCTTCGTTGGTGGCGTAGCACACAATTTGCCGTGCCCCAAGCGCCCAGCTAGCTTGATTGGGCACGGTGAACCTGAGCGTGTACTGCGAGTAAACGGCAGGGGTGCCCACGTAGTCGGCGAACATAGCCGAGCAGACCGCTTGGGCCTGGGTTGACAAAGCGCTAGTCCCGGGGAACTGGCTGGTATCGAGCTGCTGTACCCCAACCACCTCGGCGGCGTGGTCTCCGGTGCAAAGTGTGGTGGCAAACCCGGCGTTGTCCATGGTGAACACCGCGCAATCGCCTACCTCGGATGAGTTGAGGTGCTGTACCACCACATCGGACAGGCTGCCGGTATTCATGTATAGCGAAATGCCAAACAAGGCAATAATCCAAAACAGGGTGCTGACCCCGCCCAGCACGATCCCCGCAATGGACAATCCCGCACCACTGCCGGTGAGATAACGGGAGCGCCGATACCCCAAAATTCCGAGCACCAACGCAATGGGACCCAACCACAACACTCCGGTGACCAGTGCGGCGACCCCCAGTGGATTACCGGGACGCGGATGGGGATAAGCGCCAGGCTGTCCGTGATACCAGTAAGGCGAGTATGGCGGAGGCGGTGCCAAAGGATGCGTGGGGGTGGCCGGGTACTGCGAGTGCGCCTCGGTGGCCGCGTACTCGTCCGGGTGGCGCTCCACCGGTTCCGAGGGGGGCATGACGTACTGGCTGGGGGCCAGATACTGCTCGGTTTGCTCTGGAGCACTCATGACTCAATCCTAGGGCAATGTCCGCCGCGCTACACCGTGAGTATTGCGGAGAGCAGCAAAATCACAATGGGAGATATCACGGTGGTGAGTAGCACCACCCGGCGCGCGGTGTTGACGCCGGTGTCGAACTTAACCGCGAAGTTGTACACGTTCCCTGCGGTGGGCAATGCGGCAACTACGGTGGCGATAACCATTTCACGATGGGTAAGGCCAAATGCCGAGGCAATAATCACGGCAAAGAGCGGCATCAGAATGGATTTGGTAACCGTGGCGAATATCACTCGGCTGTTGGCGTCTTCCCGCAGGCGCTTCCCAACCAGCCCGGCTCCAAAGGCGAACATGACCATGGGCACCGAGCCCGCGCCCAAGGATTGGAACGGCGTGATGAAAACCTCGGGAATGGTAATGGGGAGAGCCCGCAGCGTCACGCCGATAATCGCGGTCATAATGAGCGGGTTCTTGAGCGGCATCATCAGCAAGGTGCCAACCGCTAATTTGCGGGTGGCTAGATATTCCAACAACCCAAGTGATATGGGGGCGAAAATTATTTGCTGCAACAGCAAATACGGCACCATAATTGACGGATCGCCGAACAACACAATCATCACTGGCATACCGATATTGCCCAAATTGGCATAATAGGACGATGTCGCAGCAATGACCCCCGCCGAGCCCGTTTCCCGCCGACCAGGCAATAACATGTTGGCCACGCCGTAACAGGCAACCGCAGCGCCCATAACAAGGGCCTGAACCAAAATCTGACGATTGAACAGCTCAATCCGCTCGGCATTGATAATACTGGCGAATGTCATTGACGGCAGCGCGAAGTAAAATACTAACCTATTGAGGTCTTTTTCGGCGTTGGGACCGATTATCTCATTTTTCCGGGCGATATAACCTAATAACGCGATCAGAAATAGCGTAAAGAAACCGCTAAACAACCCGATCATGGTGTCCATCCTGCCACGTTCCGCCGTTGCTTGCGGATCGGGGGGTGGCCGTACTTTTGTCTTAGCACTTGGGTAGGCTCAGCGCCATGTCTGAAACCGCCCTCCCGATCGCTGGCCACCACCCTGCTTGGCTCCCGCCAGAGGCATACCTGCCATTGCTCCGCCACCAAATCGAATACCGGATCCCCGATCCCAGTGGCCCAGGTGCAACGGGCCATTGGGGAGACCTAGATGCGGCCGTGGCCCGTAACTTCTCGGCAATTATTCATGCTGCCGCTGCTGCTTTGGAGGACTCACCCGGATTGAACGGGGAACCCGGTGAATTCTGCATCAAATGCGAAGTGATTCCCGATGCGGCGGCTAATCCGGAAGCGTTCACCATCATGAACCAGCGCGGCAACGTGTACCTCACGGCTGCCACCCCGCGCGGCCTGCTTTACGGAACCTTTGAGCTGGTGCGCCTTGGCGAATCGGGACTAGGCAGAATCGCGGCTGACCGAGACTTCTCGCAGACTTACACTCCCCACACCCCGTACCGGATGCTGGACCATTGGGACAACATCAAGCGGCACAACGTCATGGGCCAGGTCGAGCGCGGCTACTCCGGCGGCTCACTCTTCTACGACGATGGCGAGGTCCGGGCCGATTTATCCGCCGTTTCCCGGTACGCCGAACTGCTCGCATCAGTGGGCATTAACCGCGTGGCAATTAACAACGTGAATGTCGGGCCGCTGGAAACCACGTTGCTCACAGATTTACTCCCCGAGGTGAAGCGAATCGCCGATATCTTCCGCACCTGGGGTATTACCACTTTCGTCTCCGTCTCATGGGCCGCTCCCAGACGTCTCGGCGGCCTTACCACAACCGATCCTTTCGACGACGATGTCCAGCGGTGGTGGGCTGATGCCGCACGTAAAGTCTGAGTGGCAATTCCAGACTTCGGGGGCTTCGTCATCAAGGCCGACTCCGAGGGCCAGCCCGGTCCCTTTGCCTATGGGCGCACCCA
>Ga0082212_10004056_pt1 | contig 20506 bp, 18 predicted proteins | sample TergutNt197P3_FD_71548 | JGI IMG/M metagenome (GOLD analysis project Ga0082212, IMG submission 71548) | Neocapritermes taracua P3 segment gut microbial communities from Petit-Saut dam, French Guiana - Nt197 P3 | ecosystem: Host-associated > Arthropoda: Insects > Digestive system > Gut ... | reverse complement strand
CAGAACGGCGGCGGAGGGGGGGGCCGCCCCGGCGCCGGGGGGGGGGCAGGCGCGGCGCGCAAAACGCAAAGCACCGAGGCCGATGCCCTGCACGGAGTCGGCGATGTTGAACGCGACCTCGGCGAGCCCCGGCTCGACGACGTCGTACCGGGCGACGCCGATGATGTCCTCGATACCCGGCTCCTGCGGGTCGGGACGCACGGCCACGAGCGCGACCCGGTCGGTGTGGTCGACGTGCGTGAAGAACGCGAGCTCGCGGTCGCTCAGCCGGCGCACCGGGGCGAAGAACCGGAAGTAGGACGACCGCTCCGACTGCCTGACCTGGAACCTCTGGAGGGCGTCGGCGTCGGCGGGCCGGATGGGCCGCACGTGCGTGGTGGTGCCGTCGCGCAGCACGACGTCGGCCTCCCAGGCGAGGGGGTACGCGGCGTCCGTGTCGGTCACTGGCCCAGGTTATCGGCGCACTCGGACCGGCGGGGCGGCCACGCCGTGCACGTGCAGCAGGGCTCCCGCCGCTGGCGGGATAAGGTGCCTCGAACGTCCGTCCGAACCGTCCGACCTCGCAGGAGCCCGCTGCACATGGCGCGCACGCCCGCCGCACCCCCGGCCGAGCCTTTCGACGAGAAGATCGTCGACATCGACGTCGCGTCCGAGATGCAGACGTCGTTCCTCGAGTACGCGTACTCCGTCATCTACGCGCGCGCCCTGCCGGACGCCCGCGACGGCCTCAAGCCCGTCCAGCGCCGCATCCTCTACATGATGTCCGACATGGGCCTGCGGCCCGACCGCGCGTACGTGAAGTCCTCGCGCGTGGTGGGCGAGGTCATGGGCAAGCTGCACCCGCACGGCGACGCCGCGATCTACGACGCGCTGGTGCGCCTGGCGCAGGACTTCTCGCTGCGCCTGCCGCTGGTGGACGGCCACGGAAACTTCGGCTCGCTCGACGACGGCCCCGCCGCCCCCCGGTACACCGAGGCGCGCCTGGCCCCGCCCTCGATGTCGATGACGGCCGACCTCGACGAGGACGTCGTCGACTTCGTGCCGAACTACGACAACAAGCTGACCCAGCCCGAGGTGCTGCCCAGCGCCATCCCGAACCTGCTGGTCAACGGCGCGTCGGGCATCGCGGTGGGCATGGCGACCAACATGGCGCCGCACAACCTGGTCGAGGTCGTGGCCGCGGGCCAGCACCTGCTGTCGAACCCGGACGCCACGCTCGAGGACGTCATGCGGTTCGTGCCCGGGCCGGACCTGCCCACGGGCGGCAAGATCGTGGGCCTGGAGGGCGTCCGCGACGCCTACCGCACGGGCCGCGGCACGTTCCGCACCCGCGCCACGGCCCGCATCGAGAACATCACCCCGCGCCGCCGCGGCATCGTCATCACCGAGCTGCCGTACCTGGTGGGCCCGGAGAAGGTGGTCGAGAAGATCGCCGACGGCGTCAAGACCAAGAAGATCCAGGGCGTCTCGAACGTCCAGGACCTCACCGACCGCTCCCACGGCCTGCGCCTGGTGGTCGAGGTCAAGACCGGCTTCGACCCGGACGCCGTGCTGGAGCAGCTGTACCGCACCACGCCGGTCGAGGACTCGTTCGGCATCAACAACGTCGCCCTGGTCGAGGGGCAGCCGCGCACTCTCGGCCTGCTCGAGCTGCTGCGCGTGTGGGTGGAGCACCGCATCGACGTGGTGCGCCGCCGCACCGTGTTCCGCCTGGGCAAGCGCAAGGAGCGCCTGCACCTGGTCGAGGGCCTGCTGCTGGCCATCGTCGACATCGACGAGGTCATCCAGGTCATCCGGTCGTCCGACGACGCCGGCATCGCGCGCACCCGCCTCATGGACGTGTTCGACCTGTCGGAGGCGCAGGCCACCTACATCCTCGACCTGCAGCTGCGCCGCCTGACCCGGTTCTCCCGCATCGAGCTCGAGAAGGAGCAGAGCGAGCTGGAGAAGGAGATCGCCTCGCTCGAGGAGATCCTCGGCTCCGACGCCGTGCTGCGCCGCGTGGTCTCCGCCGAGATGGGCGACGTCGCGGCCACGTACGGCACGCCGCGCCGCACCGTGCTGCTCGACGCCGCGGGCGGCGCGACGACGTCGGCGGCCCCCGCGCCCTCCGCCGCGCGCGGCCGCGGCGCGCCCGTCATCTCGCTCCAGATCGCCGACGCGCCCACGCGCGTGCTGCTCTCGTCGACCGGCCTGCTCGCGCGCACCGCGGGCGACGCCGCGGACGCCCCCGTGGACCGCCACGGGCGGCGGCACGCCCACGACGCGCTGCGCGGCGACGTCGCGACCACGACGCGCGCCGACGTCGGCCTGGTGACGTCGGCCGGGCGCGTGCTGCGCCTGTCGGTGCTGGAGCTCCCGGCGATCCCCGTGACCGACGGCGCGCCGTCGCTGACCGGCGGCATCCCGGTGGCCGAGCTCGCCGACCTGGCCGCTGGCGAGGTCGCGCTGGCCGTCGTCTCGCTCGACGCCGACGCCCCGACGCTCGCGCTCGGCACGGCCGCCGGCGTCGTCAAGCGCGTGGTCGCGGGCGACGTGCCCGCCAACAAGGACGAGTGGCCCGTCATCGCGCTCAAGGACGGCGACGCCGTGGTGGGCGCCGCACCCGTGGGCGACGACGACGAGGTCGTGTTCGTCGCGTCCGACTCGAGCCTGCTGCACTACCCCGCCTCCGCGGTGCGCCCGCAGGGCCGGGCGGGCGGCGGCATCGCCGGCATCAACCTCGGCGCGGACCAGACGGTCGTGTTCTTCGGCGTGGCCAAGGCGGACGTGCGCCCCGAGCTGACGGTCGTCACGCTCGCGGGCTCGGGCTCGCAGCTGCCCGGCGTGGGCGGCGGGTCCATCAAGGTCAGCCCGTACGAGCTCTACCCGGGCAAGGGCCGGGCGACGGGCGGCGTGCGCTCGCACCGCTTCCTCAAGGGCGAGGACCGGCTGGCCCTGGCCTGGGTGGGCGAGGGCCCCGCGCGTGCCGTCGGCGGCGCCGGCCAGCCGGTCGACCTGCCGCAGCCGGACATGCGCCGCGACGGGTCGGGCACCCCGCTGCCGGCCCCGATCACGTCGATCGGCTGACGGCAGTACCGAGACCGTTCACCGGGGCGACAGAGTCCCACCACCGGGGGTTCCCGTGGACGTCACCCGCGGTTCCTAGCGTCGTCGGCATGTCCGCACGCACGCGCACCCTCACCGCGCTCTCGTCCACAGCAGCCCTGGCCGCGGCCGTCGTCACCGTCGGGGTGGGCGCTGCCCACGCCGACTCGGCGGCGCTGCCCACCGCCCAGCAGCTCTTCATCTCCGAGATCCACCCCGACAACGGCGCCTCGGGCGCGACGACGGGCACCACCAACGTCGACGACAACTACGAGTTCTTCGAGGTCACCAACACCACCGGCGCGGCGATCAACCTTGCGTCGCAGGGCATCGCGATCTCGTACTCGACGTCGGCCACGCCCGCCACGACGGCCAAGTTCGCGGTGTCCGACGGCGACTCGGCCGACGCCGTGGCGGCCGGCCCGCTCGACGTGACGATCCCGGCGCACGGCAGCACCGTGTTCTGGCTCGAGTACACCAGCAGCGCCACGCTCAACACCTACGCGCGCACCGAGGCCGACTTCCGCGCCTTCTACAGCAACGTCCCGGCGGCCGCGCCGATCGTGCGCGTCGAGGGCCAGCCCGGCATCGCCAACGGCGGCAGCCGCACGCTCGCCCTGATCTCGGGCGGCCAGGTGCTGTCGTCGTCGTTCCTGCCGGAGCGCGCCCCGACGACGCCGGGCATCTCCACCGACCTGCAGGTGCCGGCCACGGGCAACGCCGCGACGTTCCTGCGCGAGGACCAGCCGACGCCGGGCAGCGTCACCGCCGACCAGATCACGGTCGCCACCCCGGAGCCGACCCCCACGCCGACGCCGTACAACCCGGTCCAGCCGACCCCCGTGATCGTCGGGCAGGCCGCCGCGGGCAAGACGCTCACCGTCGAGCCGGGCGCCTGGATCCCCTACGACACGCTGCTGACGTACCAGTGGTTCGCCGACGGCGCCCCGATCGCGGGCGCGACCGGCACCACGTTCAAGCCGAGCGGCAAGCTGGGCGGCGCCGCGATCACGGTCGCGGTGACGGGCTCGCACGCCGGCGTCTCGACCACGATGACGTCGGCGCCGACGTCGCCCGTGGGCTCGGACAAGGGCAAGAACTGACGTGGTCCCGGGGCGGGCCCGTCCGGGCCCGCCCCGGGGTCATCCAGGTCCGGGACCCAGCACGTCCGCGATCGAGTGCGGGAACCGCGCGGGCGTGAAGTGGACGGCGCCCGCCGGCAGCCGCCACGGCACCACGCGCAGCCGGTAGAGCCCGGCGACGACGGCCGGGTCGGCGCTCTTGAGCTCGAGCGCCCGCTCCGGCGAGACCGTGAGGACCGAGATCCCGCGAATGATCCCCTGCGGGTCGGCCGCCGGCCCCGCAGCGACCAGGTGGCCCTGCTCGTGGAGCGTCGCGAGGAAGTCCAGGTGGGCGTCCTGCAGCGCGTTCGCCGCCGCCTCGTCCAGCGCGGGCGCGTCCTCGCGCGCCTCCAGGAGCACCACGGTGAGCCTGTCGAAGTCCATGCCACTCAGTCCCGGTCGACGGCCGCGAGGATCGTGTCGGCCAGGTCGGCGGGCCGGGTGAACATGGGCCAGTGGCCGGTGGGCAGGCCCACCACCTCGTACTCCGTGCACGCCCCCAGCTCGGCGAAGAACGGGTGGCCCTGCCCCGCGAGCTCGCGCACCTGCGCCTCGGGGAACTCGCAGGTGATGACGGTCGCGGGGATCGAGCGCCGGTCGGCGGGGTCGACCTCCGGATGGTGGTGCCCCTCGCGCACGGTGTTGCCCGGCTGCGGGAGCGCCCGCGCCCTGAAGGCCGCGCGGAGCTCGTCGGTGAGGTCCGTCAGGTCGGCCTCCCCGAACCCGTCCCAGGGCGGCAGGTCGAAGGCGACGACCGAGGGGTCCAGTCCGGGGTTGATCGCGTGCCCCTCGGCCATCGGACCGCTGTCGACGTACACGATGCGCGGCACCCGCCCCGGCCGGCGGCCCGCCGCGTTGTACACGAGCCCGCCGCCCGCGGAGTGCCCGACGAGCACCACCGGCCGGCCGTCGCCGACGGCGTCGATCGCGCCGACCACGGCCTTGACGTGGTCCTCGAGATGGATACCGGAGAGGTCCGCCCCGGGCGTCATCCCGGGCAGCGTCACGGGATGCACGGAGTGCCCTGCGGCGGTGAGGGCGGGGACGATGCCGTCCCACGCGGACGCGTCGAGCCAGAACCCGGGGATCAGCACGATGTCCATGGCTCGACCCTAGAACCGGCCGCCCACACTGCACCTGCGCACACCCGCCACGAGCAGCGTCTGCGCGGCGATGTACAGCAGCATCACCAGGAAGGCGTACAGGCCCCAGGGGAGCTCGAGCCCCACGGTCGGGACCGCCTGCTGCACGCCGAGCAGCCCGTCGGAGGCGACGAACAGCACCCCGCCCAGGCCGGCGAGCCGGTCCACGCCCGTGGCCAGCATCGCCATCGTCACCAGGACTGCGCCGTAGACGGCCAGCGCGACGACGAGCGCCGGTGCCCCGGGCACGTCGTCGTCGAGCAGCCGCACCGCCACCGTGCCGACCAGCACCACGTAGACGACGCCGTAGAGCGCGGCGACCGGACGGTTCGCGAGCAGCACGCTGCGCCGCCGCAACGGCCAGAACGCGAGCACGTAGACCACCTGCGCGCACAGGAAGATCGCCATCATCACGGGGAACGACGCATCCGGGGAGACCAGGGCGGGGACGGTGTCGCCCGCCCAGGAGCACATCAGCCCGACGACGGCCAGGGTGACCAGGCGCGGCCGGGGCACCGCCGTCGTCGCGCACCAGAGCGCGGCCGCGAGCGGTGGCACGAGCAGCCCCTGCGTCATGCGGGCGACGTCGCCGCCCACCGGCCCCACGAGCTGCGCGGCCAGGTGCAGCACCGCGACCAGCGCGAACGCACCGAACCAACCTTGCGCGGCCGGGTTGGGCAGCCAGGGCTCGAGGCGGCGGGTCAGCGCCGTGATCAGAGCCGAGGGCAGCGCCCCGCCCGGTTCGGGGACGGGCTCGGGGTCGAACCCCGGCCCCAGGTCGTGGACGTCGTCGTGCACCCGCCCAGCGTAGGGGGAACTGGGCCCTCAGCGGGAGAAGGGGCAGCCCGCGCAGCTCGGCGCGTGCTCCACGCGCTCGCCGCCGTTGAGGCCCGAGCACCCGGTGCAGCCGAGCTGCAGGTCGCCCGACTGCGTCACGATGCCCAGGCGCACCCAGTGGTCGAGGGCGGCGTCGGCGAGCCCGGGGTCGACGCCCAGGTAGGCGCCGACGCGCTCCCCCGGCACGCCCCGCTTGACGGCGTCGAGCACGTCGATGAGCACGCTCATGTCAGCAGCCTCCCGACCTGGAACACGGCCACGGCGAGCAGCCACGCGACCGAGAGCTGCACGGCGACCGCGCCGGCCGCCCACCGCCCGCCGAACACGCGCCGCTGCTCGGCGACCGTCGCGAGGCAGGGTGTGTACGCGAGCACGAAGATGAGGAACGCGAGCGCCGCCGCCGTCGCGTGGCCGCCCGAGGACTCGTCGAGGGTGGCGCGCAGCTTGTCGCCCAGCGCGCCCGTGGGGGCGGTCGCGGCGGTGTCGCCGGCGTCGATCGAGAACGACTGTGCGAGCGACCCGACCACCACCTCCTTGGCGACGAACCCGGTGGTCAGCGCCGAGGCGATGCGCCAGTCGTCCAGCCCGGCCGGGGCGAGCACGGGGGCGATGCCGTCGGCGACGCGGCCGTACAGCGAGTCGTGGACGGGGACGTCGGCCACCTGGTGGCCGCCCGTCACGGGCACGGCGCTGAGCAGCCACACGACCACGAGGGTGCCGGCGATGATGCCGCCGGCCCCGCGCACGAACGCGAGCACGCGCGTCCAGGTCGAGATGAGCAGCGGCTTGAGGCGCGGCACGTGGTAGGCGGGCAGCGCGAGCACCAGGGCGCGGGTCTGGCGCAGGTCGCGGAACGCGGTCGAGCGCAGCAGGTACCCGCCGAGCACCACCAGCAGGCCCGACACGACGTAGAGCCCGAACACGACGGTGCCGGCGTACCGGGGGAAGAACGTGCCCGCCACCAGCACGTACACCGTGAGGCGCGCGGGGCAGGAGGTCAGCGGCACGAGCAGCCCGGTGAGCAGGCGGCGGCGCGCGTCGGGCATGGTGCGGGTCGCGGCCATGGCGGGCACGTTGCACCCGAACCCGATGACCAGCGGCACCATGGCACGCCCGTCGAGGCCGATGGCCCGCAGCGCGCGGTCGGCCACGAACGCCGCGCGGGCCAGGTAGCCGGAATCCTCGAGGATGCCGATCGCCACGAAGATCAGGGCGAGGAGCGGCACGAACGACAGCACCGTGCCCACGCCGGAGAGCACGCCGTCGACGAGCAGGCCGGCGATCCACGCGGGCCCGGGGATCACGCCGTGCAGCCACGAGGCGAGGGGCCCGTTGAAGAACCCGGCGATGCCGCCCACCAGTGGTGCCGCCACCACGGTGGTGAGCTCGAAGACGGCCCACATGATCGCGAGGAACACGGGCACGCCCAGCACGGGGTGCAGCAGCACGCGGTCGATGCGGTCGGACGTCGAGCGCACCGGCACGGCGGGCGGCGACGGCACGGCCGCGTTGAGCACGCGCTCGGTCCAGGCGAACCGCTCCTCGTCGTCGCGCGACACGGGCACGTCGAGGTGGTTGGCGCAGGCGCAGCTGCCGGTGCAGCCCTCGCAGCGGCACACGTGGGCCTCGAGCTGGCGCTCGACGGCGACGCCCAGCGCCTCCATGCCGGCGCCGGAGCGCGGGTCCAGGGCGACGACGGGCACGCCCGCGGCGTCGGCGAGCGCGTCGAGGTCGGGCTCGACGGCGCGCGTCGAGGCGACGTCCAGCATCGTGACGGCGGCGACCACCGGCGTGCCGGTCTCGCGCACCTGCGCGAGCAGGTACAGCGACCGGGCCAGTGCGGACGCGTCCAGCACGACGACGGCGAGGTGGGGCCGGCCGAGGTCGCCGCGACCGGCGACGAAGTCGGCGGCCACCTGCTCGTCGGGCGAGCGCGGCACCAGGCTGTAGGTGCCCGGGAGGTCGACCACGGCGATGCGCTCGCCGCTGCGGCGCCAGGCGCCGGTCTGCAGCTCCACCGTGGTGCCGGGGGCGTTCATGACCGTCTGGCGCGCGCCGGTCAGCGCGTTGAACAGGGTGGACTTGCCCGCGTTCGGGTTGCCGACCAGCGCGATGGTCGGGGTGCCGGCCGCGACGGCGACGCCGGGCGCCGGCTCGTGGCAGCTCACGCGGGGACCAGCGCGCTCTTCAGCGGCGTCACGCCGATGCACGCGCAGGTGCGACCGTCGATGGCGATCCGGTCGGACCCTACGGCGATCACGCGGGCGCCGAACGCGCCGCAGTGGACGACGTGGACGACGGCCCCCTCGCGCACGCCGATCTCGCGCAGGCGCGCGCGCTCGTCGTCCTCCAGGTCGACCCAGCGCACCTCGGCCTGGGTGCCCGCGGGGCACAGTCGCAGATCCACGAGGCAAACCGTACGGCTGAGGTAAGGCTTACCTGAAGGGGGTGGCGCTGAATGTGACCACGTTCGCGGCCCGCGCGAGACGGCTGCACGGCGTCCCACCCCTCCGCCGTACGCTTCCCCTCGTGACGACTGTGGACGCCGCCCTCAACACCGCCGCCGACGCCCGCGCGGCCGCCCTGCTCGAGGCGGTGCGCTCGCGCGTCGTCGTCGCCGACGGCGCGATGGGCACGATGATCCAGGCGCAGGACCCCACCCTCGAGGACTACGAGGGGCACGAGGGCTGCAACGAGGTGCTCAACGTCTCCCGCCCCGACATCATCGCGGCAGTCCACGACGCCTACCTGGAGGCGGGCGTCGACGCGATCGAGACCAACACGTTCGGCGCCAACTGGTCCAACCTGGGCGACTACGGCATCGACGACCGCATCCGCGAGCTGGCCCGCGCCGGCGCGGCGATCGCCCGCGAGCGCGCCGACGCGTTCGCCACCGAGGACCGCCCGCGCTGGGTGCTGGGCTCCATGGGCCCCGGCACCAAGCTGCCGTCGCTCGGCCACACGACGTACGCCAACCTGCGCGAGACGTTCGCGCAGCAGGCCGCCGGCCTGCTCGAGGGCGGCGCGGACGCGCTGCTCATCGAGACGTCGCAGGACCTGCTCCAGGCGAAGGCCGCCGTCACGGCCGCGCACGACGCGTTCGCCGAGCTGGGCCGCCGCGTCCCCGTCATGGTCTCCGTGACCGTCGAGACGACGGGCACCATGCTCATGGGCTCGGAGATCGGCGCCGCGCTCACCGCGCTCCAGTCGATCGGCGTCGACACCATCGGCCTCAACTGCGCCACCGGCCCGGACAAGATGTCGGAGCACCTGCGCTACCTGTCGCAGCACTCCGAGATGCCCGTGACGTGCATGCCCAACGCGGGCCTGCCCGAGCTCGGCCCGCACGGCGCCGTCTACCCGCTCTCGCCCGCCGAGCTCGCGACCGCGCACACGCAGTTCGTCCGCGAGTTCGGCCTGGGCCTGGTGGGCGGCTGCTGCGGCACGACGCCGGAGCACCTGCGCGCCGTCGTCGAGGCGGTGCGCGGCAACGCCCTGCAGGACCGCGAGGTCGCGCGCGAGAACGCCGTCGCCTCGCTCTACTCCCCCACCGACCTGACCCAGGAGCTCAGCTACCTGGCCATCGGCGAGCGCACCAACGCGAACGGCTCCAAGGCGTTCCGTGACGCGATGCTCGAGGGCCGCTGGGACGACATCGTCGACCTGGCCCGCGCCCAGACCCGCGAGGGTGCCCACCTGCTCGACGTCTGCGTCGACTACGTGGGGCGCGACGGCGTCTCCGACGTGCGCGAGGTGGTCTCGCGCCTCGCCTCGGCCTCGACGCTCCCGCTGGTCATCGACTCGACCGAGCCGGCCGTTCTCCAGGCAGGCCTGGAGCTCGTGGGCGGCCGCGCCGTGGTCAACTCGGTCAACTTCGAGGACGGCGAGGGGCCCGGCTCGCGGTTCGACAAGGTCATGCCGCTGGTCCGGGAGCACGGCACCGCCGTCGTCGCCCTCACCATCGACGAGGAGGGCCAGGCCCGCACCACGGCCACCAAGGTGGCCATCGCCTCGCGCCTCATCGACACGCTCGTGCAGAAGTGGGGCATGCGGGTCGACGACATCATCGTCGACGCCCTGACGTTCCCCATCGCCACGGGCCAGGAGGAGACCCGGCGCGACGCCATCGAGACCATCGAGGCGATCCGCCAGATCACCGCCAAGTACCCCGGCGTGCACACCACGCTGGGCGTGTCGAACGTGTCGTTCGGCCTCAACCCCGCCGCGCGCACGGTGCTCAACTCGGTGTTCCTGCACGAGGCCGTGGCCGCCGGGCTCGACTCCGCCATCGTGCACGCCGCCAAGATCCTGCCCCGCACCGCCATCCCCGACGAGCAGTGGACCGCCGCCGAGAACCTGGTCTGGGACAAGCGCGAGTACGACGCCGACGGCAACCTCACGCACGACCCGCTCTCCCACCTGCTCGAGCTGTTCAGCGGCGTGGACAGCGCCGCCCTGCGCGACGCCCGGGAGGCCGAGCTGGCCGCGCTGCCGATCGGCGAGCGCTTGGGCCGCCGCATCATCGACGGCAACAAGAAGGGCCTGGAGGCCGACGTCGACGAGGCCCTCGGCGACGGCATGAAGGCCCTCGACATCGTCAACGACCACCTGCTGGGCGGCATGCAGGTGGTCGGCGAGCTGTTCGGTTCCGGCCAGATGCAGCTGCCGTTCGTGCTGCAGTCCGCCGAGGTCATGAAGTCCGCCGTCGCGCTGCTCGAGCCGCACATGGAGAAGATCGAGGGCGACACGGGTACCAAGGGCACGATCGTGCTCGCGACCGTGCGCGGCGACGTGCACGACATCGGCAAGAACCTGGTCGACATCATCCTCACCAACAACGGCTACACGGTGGTGAACATCGGCATCAAGCAGCCGATCAGCGCCATGATCGAGGCCGCCGAGCAGCACGACGCCGACGTCATCGGCATGTCCGGCCTGCTGGTGAAGTCGACGGTCGTCATGAAGGAGAACCTCGAGGAGCTCGCCTCCCGTGGGTACGCCGGCCGCTGGCCCGTGCTGCTGGGCGGCGCCGCGCTGACGCGCACCTACGTCGAGGACGACCTGGCCGGCCTGTTCCCCGGCACCGTCCGGTACGCGCGCGACGCCTTCGAGGGCCTGCGCCTCATGGAGCCGCTGGTCAAGATCGCCCGCGGCGCCTCGCCCGACGAGGTGGGGCTGCCCGCCCTCAAGAAGCGCCGTCACGCCGCGGTGAGCCTCATCGAGACGCCCGACGAGGAGATGCCGGCCCGCTCCGACGTCGCCGCCGACAACGAGGTGCCGGAGCCCCCGTTCTGGGGCACGCGCATCGTCAAGGGCATCCCCCTGGCCGACTACGCCGCGTTCCTCGACGAGCGCGCCGTGTTCCTGGGCCAGTGGGGCCTCAAACCGGGCCGCGGCGACGACGGCGCCTCCTACGAGGAGCTGCGCCAGCGCGAGGGCCTGCCGCGCCTGGCGATGTGGCTCGACCGCATCCGCACCGAGCGCATCCTCGACCCGTCCGTCGTCTACGGGTACTTCCCGGCGTGGTCCGAGGGCGACGACGTCGTCATCGCACACCACGACGGGCCCGACGGCGGCTCCGGCGGGGAGCCCGGCACCGAGCGCCTGCGCTTCACGTTCCCGCGCCAGCGCCGCGACCGGCACCTGTGCCTCGCGGACTTCATCCGCCCGCGCTCGTACTACGAGGAGACCGGCCGGTTCGACGTGCTGCCCGTGCAGCTCGTGACCGTCGGCGACACCGTCGCCGAGCACACCGCCAAGATGTTCGCCGCGAACGAGTACCGCGACTACATGGAGCTGCACGGCCTGTCCGTCCAGCTCACCGAGGCGCTCGCCGAGTACTGGCACTCCCGCGTCCGGGCCGAGCTCGGCTTCGCCTCCGAGGAGCCGACCGACGTCGAGGGGCTGTTCAAGCTCGACTACCGCGGGGCGCGCATGTCGCTCGGGTACCCGGCCTGCCCCAACATGGAGGACCGGTACAAGGTCGTGGAGCTGCTGCGGCCCGAGCGCGTCGGGGTGGAGCTGAGCGAGGAGCTGCAGCTGCACCCGGAGGCCTCGACGGACGCGTTCGTGTTCCACCACCCGGACGCCAAGTACTTCAGCGTCTGAGCGGTCGTCGGGCTCGCCCTGGGCCCGACCCTGGCTGACGTTCAGGGTCAGCTCAGGGCGCCCCCGCATGGTGTCGGTGGCCCGGTCGGCGTTCCTCTGGAGTGGTGAACCACCCGACCACCACCACCGCCGACGCCGTCCGCGTCGAGTCGCTGACCAAGAGCTATCCGTCGCGGGCCGGCCTGGTGCCGGTGCTGCAGGACCTGACCTTGGCCTTCCCCCGCCACCGGATGACGGCCGTCATGGGTCCGTCCGGGTCGGGCAAGTCCACACTGCTCCAGGTCGCCGCAGGCCTCGACCGCCCGACGGCGGGCCGGGTCATGCTCGGCGACGTCGACCTGGGCACGGCGGACCGGCGCACCCTGAGCCGGATGCACCGGGAGCACATCGGGTTCGTCTTCCAGTCGTTCAACCTGCTGCCGATGCTGACGGCGGCCGACAACGTCGCCCTGCCGATGCGCCTCGCAGGCCGTCGGCCGCGGTCGCGGGACGTCGCGGCGCTGCTCGACCAGGTCGGCCTGAGCCGCGTGGCCGGCCGCCGGCCCGCCGAGCTGTCCGGCGGGCAGCAGCAGCGGGTGGCCATCGCCCGGGCGCTGGGCGTGCGGCCGCAGGTGCTGTTCGCCGACGAGCCGACCGGCTCGCTGGACACCGCCGCCGGCCGGCAGGTGACCGCGCTGCTGCGGCGGTGCGTGGACGAGTTCGGCCAGAGCGTGGTGCTCGTGACCCACGACCCGGCGGTGGCGGCGCACGCCGACCTCGTCGTCTTCCTGGTGGACGGCAGGCTGCGCGGCGGCCTCGAGCACCCGACGGTCCAGGCGATCTCCGAACAGTCCGCCCACTGGGAGCGATGATGCTGCGGCTCAGCCTCCGGTCGGTGCGGCACGACGCGCCGTTGTTCGCGGGCGTCTTCCTGACGATGGCGCTCGGTGTCGCGCTCGTGGCGACGGCTCTCGGCGCGCTCTGGGCGACGCAGCGGGTCTCGCCGGCGCAGACCGGTCCGTCGGTGCTGATCGGCGGCCAACGGTTCTTCCGCGACGCCGCTGACCTGCAGGGCATCACGACGGTCCTGGCGCTCACGGCCGTGATCTGCGCCTTCATGACGGTGCTCGTGGTGGCCGGGTCGTTCGCGTTCTCGATCGCGCTGCGGCGCCGCGACTTCGGCCTGCTGCGCCTCGTCGGGGTGGGGCCGGGCCAGGTCCGTCGCCTGGTGCTGGGTGAGTCGCTGGTAGTGGCCGTCCCGGCCGGGGTTGCCGGGTGCGCGGTCGCCTGGGCCGTCACGCCGGTGCTCGTCGGCGCCCTGAACCGCAGCGGGCTCAGCCCCGTCGCCCTGCCCGAGCGCGTCGGCGCGGCGCCGCTCGCGGTCGGCTTCGTGGCCGGCATCGCGCTCGCCCTCGCCGGTGCGCTGGCGGCGTCGTCGCGTGCGGCGCGCGTCCGCCCGATCGAGGCGCTGCAGGACGCCGCCCTCGACGTCACGGTGATGACGCCGGCCCGGTGGGCCGTCGGCCTGCTCACGCTCGTCGGGGGTGGCGTGATGATGGCGGCCGCCCCGTCGAGCGGGGCCGTCGACGCCGCGCCGCTCGTCATCCTGGGCACGTTCGCCCTCACGGTCGCGGCGGTCACTCTGGGGCCGGCGTTCCTGCCGTGGCTGGCCCGCGCCGCCTCGTGGGTGGGGCTACTGCCGACGGCGGTCGCGGGCCGGCTGGCGATGGCCGGCGTCACCACGGCGCGGCGGCGCACCGCATCTCTCGTCGCGCCGACGCTGAGCGTCATGGCGGTGGTCGGCATCATGCTCGGCGTCATGGAGACGAGCAACGCCACCGACGCCGCCGACGAGTCGGCGCGGCACCGGGGCGAGCTCGTCGTCGAGCCGGCGGCCGGGTCGGCCGTCGACGCCGGCGCCGTCGCGCGCGTCGCGGGGGTGGCGGGCGTGCTCGCAGTCTCCGCGGCGTCGCCCGTCACGCTGGCCTTCAGCACCGACGGCGGCCAGCAGAGCGGCACGGGCGCGAACGGGGCGCCGGGCACCGTGAACGGGACCCCGGACTCGGGCGTCGTCCAGGCTGCCGCGGTGGACCTGCCCGCCCTCGTGGCGGTCGAGCACGCAGACGTCGTCGAGGGCACGCTCGCACCCCTCACGGGCAGCCGGATCGCCGTGTCGCAGGACTACGTCGGCTGGTACGGCCTGCACGTCGGCAGCCCGGTGCGGCTGGGGCTGTTCGACGGGCGCGTCGTGGACGCCACCGTCGCCGCCGTGGTCCGGGGCGGCGCGGGGCTGCCGGGGATCATGGTGTCCCGCGCGCTCGCCGGCCAGCAGGCGCAACCCGCCTCGCACGCCATGGTGCTGCTCGCGGGGTCCGGCCAGGGCGGGGCCGCGGCGCGGGTCGCCGCGGCGCTCGGTTCCGGGTACCGGGTTGTCCCCGCGACGCACTGGCAGGCCGGCGGCCTCGACGGTCAGCAGCGGCTCCAGCAGGTCGTCGTGCTCGTGATGGCCGGGCCGGCATCGGTGTTCGCGCTGGTCGCGGTGGCCAACACGCTGGTGATGGCCTTCAGCCGGCGTCGGCGGGAGGTCGCGGCACTGACGCTGCTCGGCGTCCGGGACCGGACCGTGCGCGGCATGGTCGCGATCGAGGCGGCCCTCGTCGTCGTGCTCTCCGTGGCCGTGGCCGCGCTGCTCGTCGGGGTCGGGCTGGTCGGCTACGCCGACGCGCTCGGCACCAGCTTCCTGGCATCGGCCCTGCACCCGCCCGTGCTCGAGCTCGGCCTGCTCGCCGCCGCCGCGCTGGCCAGCGCCGTGCTCGTCAGCCTCATCGTGGTGGGCCGGCCGCTCCGGCGGGCGCCGGTGGCGGCGGTGGGCGTGCGGGAGTGACGCCTTGGCTGGTGAGGCGTGCGACGTCAGACCAGCTTCTCGAACACCATCGTTGCCTGGATTCGGTCGCCCCCGCCCAGTCCCTTGCTCCCGGACGACGCCGTCGTGATCGTGTGGAGCCGGTAGCCGAGCGCCGCCTGCGCGTTGATGGCCTTCTCGAGCTCGGTGAGGTTGCCGGAACCGGTCCCCCACAGCTTCTCCCTCAGGATCACCTGCAGCACCACGTAGCTCATGCCCGCGGCGGCCGGGCGTGGGCGCGCACCGGCGACGGCCTCGGCCTGGATCCGGTCGATCACCCCACCGATCCCGGCCGGTGGCGGCGGCTGGGTCTGGTCGGTCCACTGCTTCCCGTCCCACCACCTCGTGGTGCCGGAGCCGTCGTCGTACCAGCCTGCCTTCGTGTCAGCCATGAGGTCCCACCTTCGCGTCGTGGGCTCGTGGAGCCCAGGCGATACCGTCGGACGCCCAGCCTGTCACCGGCAGACCTGCACCGCCGGGACGTGTCGCTGGTTCAGCCGGGCGCCGCCCGCCGGCGCGCCGCCCGGTGACGCCACGACCGGCGCGGTCCTGCGGCCGCCGACGCTGGCGCACGACGAGCCGCGAGCGTCTGCGCGCACGAGCACCGCGGCGATCTGCTGCTCGAGGCGGGCCGGCCGGCATCATGCGCACCGCCGAGGCAGCCCAGAAATCGTCCACCATCTGCGCTAGCGCACCGATGGCTATGTGACTACCGTCACATCATGACGCGCCTGATGCGCACGGCGAGGCCCGCCGCGCTGGCTCTGATCGCTGCCTTTGCACTCGTCGGCTCCGCCGCCACCGCGGCGCCCGCCGCCCCCGCCCCGCGCGTCGTCTACGACGCCCTGGGCGACTCCTACGCCTCCGGCTTCGGCGTCCCGCCCTACGGCCCCTGCGGCCGCTCCCAGAGCGCGTACGCCGAGCAGCTCGACGGGCGTCAACGAGTCCAGCTCGACGACTTCGTCGCCTGCGCGGGCGCCACCACGACGTCGCTGGTCAGCGGCGGGCAGCTCGCTGCGCTCGATGCGAGCACCGACCTGGTGACTCTGACGATCGGCGGCAACGACATCGGCTGGTCGACGGCGGTCGCCGCCTGCCTTGCCGGGTCCGACGCGCAGTGCGCGGGCGCGACGGCCCTCGTCGTGGGCCGCGCGACCGGCCAGCTGCCCGCGCTGCTGGATTCGCTCTTCGCCCAGGTCGCGACCGACGCCCCGAACGCGCACGTCGTCGTGACCGGCTATCCGCGGCTCTTCTCGCCCGAGTACGGCGCGTACTTCGCCGCCTCGCCGGCGGAGCAGAGCGCGCTGAACGCCGGAGCCGACACCCTCGACTCGGTGATCGCGAGCGCCGCCTCGCGAGCCGGCTTCCAGTACGTCGACGTGCGCAAGCGGTTCGACGGCCATGGGGCCAACTCGCCCGAGGCGTGGATCCACGGGCCGCTCGACCCGGCGGCCTTCCACCCGACTCTGGAGGGCTACGAGGCCTACACGGCGGCCGTGAACTCGGCGCTGGGCCCCGTCAAGCTGGGCTGACACCGCGGCGGCGGGTTCTGCCAGACTGCCGGCCATGCTGGTGTGGATCAACGGACCCTTCGGGGTCGGCAAGACCACGCTCGCCGGCCGGCTGGCCGAGCGGTGGCCCGACGCTCTCGTCGTCGACCCCGAGCACGTCGGGATGATGCTCATGCAGTGGAGCAGGCCCCACGGGATCGGCGTCGACGACTTCCAGGACCTGCCGCTCTGGCGCGAGCTCGTCGTCGCGGCCGTCGGCGGGCTGCACACGGAGGTCGGCAGGCCGCTCATCGTGCCCATGACGTTGCTCGACACCGGGTACTTCGAGCAGGTCGTGGGGGGCCTGCGTGGGCGCGGCATCGACGTCCGGCACTTCTGCCTCACGGCGCCGGCCGCGGTGGTCACGGGGCGGCTGGCCTCCCGGGGCGAGCCGGGGCAGCCGGCCGACCCGGGGGCGATGACCTGGGCGCTGGAGCGCCTCGAGCGGTACACGCCCGCGATGAGCGACCCGCGGTTCGGGGAGTTCCTCGACGCCACGCTCCCGCCCGACGACCTGCTCGAGGACCTGCTCGGACGGCTCCCGGCGCCGCTGCCCTCGACGGCCTGACGGCGCGCGGGGCGGATCTCAGGGGCCTCGGCGGGTCGCGCGGTTTCTTGGCGCCACCTTGGCGGCGGGTCGCGACGGTCGGTCCATGGCAGTGAACAAGTCGGCCACCGCGGTGTTCGCCACCGTCGGCGGGATCGTGCTCCTGTTCGCCTACCGGGCGTCGACCGAGGCGGCGCCGCCGGTGGCTCTCCCGGCCGCGAGCGCACCGAGGTCCGCCGCCGCGTCCGTCACGCCCACGCCCACGCCCACGCCGTCGTCGACCCCGACGCTCTCCGCGTCCCCCACGCCGACACCGTCGCCGACGACGGCACCGTCCACGACGCCGACCCCAGCACGCCGGGCGCCCTCTCCGTCACCCACGCCAAAGCCCACACCGAAGCCAACCCCCTCAAGACCCCCGTCCCCCACCCCGAAGCCTCGCCCGACGCCCGCGGCGCCCCCGCCCCCGCCCACCGGCCTCAAGGCCGGCACGTACACGGGAGCCGTCGAGAACACGCCGTACGGGCCGGTCCAGGTCCAGGTCAGCATCGCCGGCGGCAAGGTCGCGGCGGCGACGGCGATCGCCCACCCGAACAGCCCCGGCACGAGCCAGGCGATCAACGCCTACGCCGTCCCGCGGCTCCAGGGCGAGTCGGTCGGCACCACCGACGGCCGGATCGCGATGGTCTCCGGGGCCACGTACACGAGCGACGGCTACGTCGGGTCGCTGCAGAGCGCGATCGACCAGGCAAAGCCCTGAGGCGTGACCGACCGGGGCCGGACGGACCCGAGGAGGGGCTCGTCGAAACGGTCGTCCACCTGCACGGATGCCCTCCGGTTCCCGCGCCCGGGTGAATGACGCAAGGATGGTGTGACGCAATTCGGGGCCGCGCGCGGGTCAGTATCCATCGCGGCACGCCCGGAGAGGGGCAAAGTGTGACGCAAACCCTATGGCAGAGGGTCCGTAGCGGGTTTACTCGTCCGGTGACTTTCCAGCCCCGCGGTATCGGCTCGGCGCATGCCAAGGCGATCCTCCTCGGTGAGCACTCCGTCGTCTACGGTGCTCCCGCGATCGCCCTCCCCGTCCCCGCCCTCACCGTCGGCGCCGCCGCGCAGCGCGTCGCGGGCAGCGGCCGCCTCAGCACCGCGCTCTACGACGGCCCCGCCGCCACCGCCCCCGCCGCCGTCGGGTCGACCGTCGCGGCCGTGCGCGCCACGCTCGCCGCCCTCGGCGACACCGCCGCGGGCGCTGGGCTGGACGACGTCGACGTCCGCGTCGACAGCGCCATCCCGGCGGGCCGCGGGCTCGGGTCGAGCGCCGCGGTCGCCGCGGCCGTCGCCGACGCCGTCGCGAACGCCTTCGGCCGCCCGCTCGACGCCGCGCAGCGCCACCACGTGATCATGGAGTCCGAGCGCATCGCGCACGGCACCCCCAGCGGGCTCGACGCACGCACCGTCGTCTCGTCCCGGCCCGTGTGGTTCCACGAGCGCCTCGCCGAGGACCTCCCGGTCGGCGCCCCCGGCGCGCTCGTCCTCGCCGACACCGGCTCCGCGGCCGCGACCCTCGACGCCGTCGCCGGCGTGCGGACGCTGCGGCAGCGCACCCCCGGCTCCGTCGACGCCACCATCGACGCCCTCGCCCGCCTCACTGCCGCCGCGCGCACCGACCTCGCCTTCGGCGACCTCGCCGCCGTCGGCGCCGCGATGGACCAGGCGCACGCCCTGCTGTCCACGCTCGGCGTGAGCAGCCCCGCCCTCGACCACCTGGTCGCGCACGCGCGCCGCGCCGGAGCGCTCGGCGCCAAGCTCACCGGAGGCGGCCGCGGCGGGTGCGTCATCGCCCTCGCCGACGACGCCGACGCCGCCCGCCGGATCGCGCTGAGCCTGCGTGACGCGGGCGCACCCGCCGCCTGGACCCTCGACCTGGTCCCGGCCGTCGAGGCGGTGGCCGCATGAGCACCGCCACCGCGATCGCGCACCCGAACATCGCCCTGGTCAAGTACTGGGGCAAGAGCGACGCGACGCTCAACCTGCCCGAGACCGGCAGCCTGTCGTTGACGCTCGACGTCTTCCCCACCACCACCACGGTCACGCTCGACGACGCCCTCACGGCGGACACCCTCGAGCTCGACGGACTGCCCGCCGCGGGGACGCCCCTGGACCGGGTCCGCCGGTTCCTCGACCTGGTCCGCGCCCAGGCGGGCGTCGCCACGCACGCCCGCGTCGTGTCCCGCAACACGGTGCCCACCGGCGCCGGGCTCGCATCGTCGGCGTCCGGCTTCGCGGCCCTCGCCGCGGCCGCGAGCGCCGCCTACGGCCTGCCCACCGACACCGTGAGCCTGTCGCGCCTGGCCCGCCGCGGGTCGGGCTCGGCGTCCCGCTCCGTGCTTCCGGCGCTGGCGGTGTGGCACGAGGGCGACGACGCGACGTCGTACGCCGAGCCGGTCACCGGGCCCGAGATCGCCATGGTGGTCGCCACCGTGGACGCCGGGCCCAAGGCGGTGTCGAGCCGCGAGGCGATGCGGCGCAGCGCCGCGACCTCGCCGTACTACCCGGCGTGGGTCACCTCGACCCGCGAGACGCTCGAGGTGGCGCTCGAGGCGTGCGCCGACGACGACTTCACGGCCCTGGGCCGCCTGGCCGAGACCAACGCGCTGCGCATGCACGCCGCGATCCAGGGCTGCGAGCCGCCGGTGCGCTACCTCGCGCCGGCCAGCGTGGCGCTGTTCGACCGGGTGGCGGCGCTGCGCGCCGAGGGCGTCGACGTGTGGGGCACCGCCGACGCGGGCCCCAACGTGGTCGCGGTGTGCCGTCCTGCCGACGCGGGCCGCGTCGCCGACGCGCTCGCGGACCTCGCCCCCGTGACCGTCGCCCTGCCCGGGCCGGGCGTCCGGCTGGTGGAGGGCGCCGAGTGATCGTCGAGCGCGCCCCTGGCAAGCTCTTCGTCGCCGGCGAGTTCGCCGTCGTCGAGCCGGGGCAGCCGGCCGTGCTCATGGCGGTCGACCGCCACCTGACCGTCAGCCTCACGGAGGCCGACGGCGCCGGCACCGTCCGCTCGCCCCGCTTCCTCAGGGGCGAGGCCCGGCTGGTCCTGGCCTGGGTGGGCGAGGGCCCCGCGCGCGCCGTCGGCGGCGCCGGCCAGCCGGTCGAGCTGCCGCAGCCGGACATGCGCCGCGACGGGTCGGGCACCCCGCTGCCGGCCCCGATCACGTCGATCGGCTGACCGCCGTACC
>Ga0082212_10004055_pt1 | contig 20508 bp, 9 predicted proteins | sample TergutNt197P3_FD_71548 | JGI IMG/M metagenome (GOLD analysis project Ga0082212, IMG submission 71548) | Neocapritermes taracua P3 segment gut microbial communities from Petit-Saut dam, French Guiana - Nt197 P3 | ecosystem: Host-associated > Arthropoda: Insects > Digestive system > Gut ... | reverse complement strand
TACGCTGTTCATGGACAAACCGCAGCAGAAGTGATTTACACACGCGCAGATGCAGAGAAAGATTTTATGGGATTAATGACATTTTCGGGTAGCCGTCCATATTTGAAAGATGTTGTAATTTCTAAAAATTATTTAGATGAAAAGGAATTACGATCACTTGGACAAATAGTTTCGGGATATTTAGATTTTGCAGAGAGACAGGCAGAGCGAGAACAACCAATGACAATGAAAGATTGGGCAGCACATTTAGATAGAATTTTGACAATGAGCGGTGAAAATTTATTGCTTGGCTCGGGAAGTGTAAGCCACGATCAAGCCGTAGATAAAGCCACAACAGAGTACAAAAAATATCAACAGAAAACATTTAGCGAAGTAGAAAAAAACTATTTGGGAAGTTTGAAAATGTTGGAGGATAAAACTAAAACGCAAAAATTATGATACTACGAGGAGGTTTGCCAGAAATTCAGCCGTCGCCAGCCACACACGCTCAGAAAAGCAATCCCGCAACACTTAGGAACACAAGGTATTTATGTGGTTATAAGCCTCTCCTTACAGTCGAACCGGCTGAGCCTGCGGCGCAAGGTATTATTTTGATAAAAACGGCTAACGCCGTTATTACTTTTTTTCCTAATGTACACCTTTATAGACAAAAAATGGATTTCAAGGAAACAAGGCTTTGTGAAAGCAAATCCGAATATGACAGAGACCGTGAATGGCATGCTACTATTTATAACGAACATATTGGCTCAATGGCGGCACTATCCCCGCTTGAAAGAGCAGTCCTAAAGCAAGTTTATCGCCCGCAGGAAAGTACTTGGAAGCCGCCACTGCCCCAAAAATGGACAATCAACTATCTTTAAATTGAAAACGCTATGTTAAAACTAAAATACATATAACATAATTACGTTTATTTAACATAAAAAATAAAAACATGATTCAAACCATCAAATTAACTCTCCTCAGCCTTGCGCTTTTTTTAACCATGAACATTTTTGCCCAAACCAAACCCACACCCCCGGAAGAATACGAAAAACTCTGGAAACAGGTGGAAACATTTACCTATGATGCCCTGCCCCAATCGACACTGAAAGTGGTAGAACAGATTTACGATATCGCCATTGCCGATAACAACGAAAAACAAATTATCAAAGCCATTGTTTACAAAATGAGATACACCAAAACCTTAGTAGAGGAGGGCAGTAAAAATGCGATTACAAAATTAGAATCAGAAATGGATAATTATAAAGGGATTGTTAAGCCCTTTATGCACCTGTTTTTGGCAGTGATGTATCAATCGTATCTGTCGCAAAATTCATATCTCATCAATCAACGCTCGGTTACTTTTGATTTTGAAAATCAAGATATTGCCGCGTGGGACAAAACCAAATTTCAAGACAAAATCATTAAAAACTATTTGTTAGCATTAGACGACATCTTAAAGAAAGAGCCTATTACCGAATATGCCGAGTTTATTGATGAAGCAAAAGAATCGCAAAACTGTTTCCCTACGTTGTACGATTTAGTAGCGTATTACGCTATAAATCAACTGAGTACCAACTATGGATATTTTTATTACGATAATTCCACTACTAACGACAAATTAAAAGACAACGTTTATCTTTCTGATATTAACACTTTTGTTAATTTAGAAATAGTAGCAGACACGCTTTCTTATAATCATACCGCCTTAAAAATTTATCAAAATCGGCTACAATTCAGATTGGAAAACAAAGCGGATACTGAGGCGCTTGTAAATGCCGATTTGGAAAGATTGAGTTTTGTAAAAAATAACATAGTTACCGCAGATAAAGATAAAATATGGGAAAAAACATTGACTGATTTGCAAAAAAAATACCATAATATGCCTGAATTGGCGCAAATCAATTATATGTTGGCAACTTATTACAACCAATTGGGAAGTAGTTACAATTTTCAAGACTCCACCACTTTTCAATATAAAATGCACAAAGTAAAAGCATTAGAATTGCTTGATGATGCAATTAATCGTTTTCCGAAAGCAAAATATGCTCCCCCTTGCATTAACTTAAAAAATGAAATAGAGAAAATTAGTTTTTCATTCCAAGTAGAAAATGTGGTAAATGCCAATGAAAAATTTCCATTAAGAATTTCTTGTCAAAATACTGATATTGCTTACATTACTATTCTAAAATGTAATTATGAGAAATTTTTGAGCATAGATTACTATGCTGCAAACCCTGTGGCTGAGATATTAAAAATATCGGAAAAAGTTCAGGAGCCCAAAGCCATATTACTGCCAAAAACTATTGATTATAACACGCATTACACCGAATATTTAGCCGATGCGTTGCCCTATGGATTTTATGTAATTCTTTTACACGCCAAAAAAGAGTTAAAAATTGAAGAAAATTATTTTGCACACGCCTCCGTTTTTTCTTCGGATTTGTGTATGATTACGAAAGAATATTACAATGATAATTCCGGGTTGTTTGTGTTTAACAGAAAAACCGGACATCCTGTGGAAAACGCTAAAATTGAACTTTATAAGCGGGAATACGACTCAAAACAAGGCAAAAATATTTATACCAAAGCCCATACATTTTCTACCGATAAAACCGGATATGCCGATGTGAAAACAGAGCAAAAAGAGCGCTGGTCGAATTATTACCGTGTGGATGTGAGTGTTAAAAACGATTTTATTTCAGACAATGCAAGTTTTTATTCCTATTCTGAAACAGAAGCGCAAAAAAGAACCGAAATAAAATTTTTTACCGACAGAGCAATTTACCGCCCTGGGCAAACCGTTCATTTTAAGGGAATTTGTTTAGAAAAACAGGGCAATAATGTGAACATCGCACCAAAATTTTCTACTCAAGTTGCTTTTAAAGATGTGAATTGGCAAAATATTGAAACGCATCATTTGGTTGCTAATGAGTATGGTACGATTTCCGGTTCGTTTACCATTCCAATCGGCGTTTTAACCGGAACCTTTACCATTCAAACCGCGAATGGCAGTTGCAACATTCAAGTGGAGGAGTACAAACGCCCGATGTTTGAGGTAAAAATGTTGCCCGTAGAAGGCGAGTACAAAATTAACGATAATGTGGCAGTGGAAGGGGAAGCCAAAACCTACGCCGGTACCGCCCTCACCGATGCAAAGGTGGCTTATACGGTGGTGCGCAATTCCCTGTGGCGCCCCATCTCATATCTCAAATCTCAAATCTCATATCCCAATCGAAGCTCGGAGGAAATTGCTTTCGGCGAGGTCTCTTTAAATGATGAAGGAAAATTTACCATCCATTTTAAAGCGGCAGTAGATGAAATTGAGTTGCAGAGAAGTTATGTGGCTTATAATTATACTGTAAATATTTCGGTTACGGATATCAATGGGGAAACGCAAACTACCTCAACGGCGGTTTTGGTATCGAATCGGGCGTTGGAAATTTCGAGCCAGATTAAATCACATATTGTTAAAGAACAAATAGATAGCATTTCCATAAAAACCGAAAATGTTTCTGGGGTTTTTGTGCCTGCGGAGGTTAACATTGAAGTATTTAAACTCAAAGACAACAAAACCTTACTTGCGCAAAAACAGTGGGAAATCATTGATCTGCCGTTATATACAAAAGAGGAGTGGTATAACGAGTACCCCGGACACGAATATAAAAACGAAACCGATTTTTCTAATTTTGAAATTGAGAAAACGGTTTATCAGCAAAAAATAAACAGCGCTACTACCAAACAAATTAAATTTGATGGCGCAGAAAAGTGGGCATCAGGCGTTTACCGTATGGTATTAAAATCTGTGGACAAATGGGGCAATCCGGTGGAGTTTGTGAAAGAGTTTGTTTTATGCTCTGAAAAAGATACGAAATTGCCTTATCTCGCTACCGATTTTTTTTATGTGGATAAAACCTCCGTGCAGCCCGGTCAAACCGTAACTATTTCGGTGGGGTCTTCATACAAAAATGTGTATCTGTTTTACGATTTGGAAGCGCAAGGACAAATTGTAAAATCGGAAATCGTTACATTGAGTTCGGAAATTAAGAAAATAAAAATCCCCATTGAAGAATCGTATCGCGGGGATATTTCGGTAAAGATGATGTTTGTTAAAAACGGCAGAACTTACAAATTTGCGCAAAACATCACCGTAGATTGGGAAAATAAGAAATTGGATATTAAGTTTATAACCTTCCGAGACAAAACGTTGCCGGGTGCAAACGAAAATTGGCAGTTAAAAATTACCGACTACACCTCGCAGCCCGCAACCGCCGAATTTATGGCTTCCCTCTACGATGCCTCATTGGATATTTTTGCCAAAAACAGTTGGAACTTAAATCTTTATCCTAAATATTATTCTCGATTAAATTGGAATAATTTTGGCTTTAACAACGCTACTTCTCAAATATCATTTAACGATTTTTTTGCTACCCCAATCCCTGTGAAAATTGCTTATCCTTATTTGAATTTGTTTGATTCTTATTCTTATTCAGGTTATGGAGGTTATAGAAAAGGTAGTGGAGAGAATGGTGAGCTGATACTGCAAGTGGTAGAAGATAATATTAAGATGAGTGCGAATTTTGATTTTGCAATGGAAATGGACGTTGCTGCGCCCCCAAAAATGATGAGCGCTAAAGGAGAGGTTACAATGGCAGAGGAAGCAGAAGCAGAGGCTGGCGGCGCAACTTCACCTCCTATCCAAATTCGCAAAAACTTTAATGAAACCGCGTTTTTCTATCCTTCATTAACCACCAACGAAGCGGGCGAAATATTTCTCAATTTCACAATGCCCGAAAGTTTAACCCGCTGGAATTTTATGGGACTTGCCCACACCAAAGATTTGAAAGTGGGTACAATAAACGAAGAAATGATTACTCAAAAAGAACTGATGGTAATGCCCAACCTGCCGAGGTTTTTCAGAGAAAACGACCACATAACCATTTCCGCAAAAATTAATTGCCTTGCAGAAATGGGCGTTTCCGGCATCGCAAAAATTGAGTTTTTTGATGTTGAAACCCTTAAATTGTTAAATGATAAATTCTTGGGTAAAAATACGAATGAAGTTGTTTTTGCAACAGTAAAAGGTGAAAATAAAGTTGTAGAGTGGCAAATCTCCATTCCCGAAGGCTTATCTGCTGTGGGCGTTAGAATTATTGCCGATGGGCGAACTCACTCCGATGGCGAAGAACGAATTTTGCCGATACTGTCAAATAAAATGCTCGTAACAGAATCTTTGCCGCTTCCGGTACGCCGTACCGGAACTACAAACTTCAACCTCAGTAGCCTGAAAAATAACAACTCCACCACGCTACGCAACGAAAGTTTTACGCTGGAATTTACGGCAAATCCTGCGTGGTACGCCGTGCAAGCGTTGCCCTATTTAATGGAGTATCCTTACGAGTGCGCCGAGCAGGTGTTTTCGCGGCTCTATGCCAATTCGCTCTCCTCGCACATTGCCAACAGCGACCCGAAAATACAGCGCGTTTTTGAATTATGGAAAACCATTCCCGAAAGCAAAGCGTTACTCTCTAATTTAGAGAAAAATGAAGAATTGAAAGCGTTGTTAATTGAAGAAACGCCCTGGCTGTTGAACGCCAAAGATGAAAGCGAAAGAAAACGCAGAATCGGAATTTTGTTTGATTTGAACCGGATGGCAAACGAAAACAGCACGGCAATAAAAAAACTGTCGGAGATGCAGCAGGCAAGCGGTGCATTCCCCTGGTTTAAGGGGATGACCGAAAGTTGGTACATTACACAGCACATCGCGAGCGGCTTTGCCCATTTGGACAAATTGGGCGTAACGGACATCAGAACCAACCAAACTGTTTGGAATATGGTTAAAAAAGCGATTCCTTATTTAGATAAACAGTTGGAAAAGAATTATGAAGACTTGAAAAGACACTGTGATGCCAAATGTATGGAAAAGGATAATTTGGGTTATATGCAGATTCATTATTTATATGTACGTTCCTTTTTTATGAATGATATTCCTTTGCCGGAAACCACCAAAGATGCTTTCAATTATTATAAAAATCAGGCAATTAAATATTGGACGGGCAAGGGTTTTTATATGCAGGGAATGATTGCGTTGGCGTTGTACAAACAGGGCGAACCGAAAGTTCCTGCCAGAATTGTAGCCTCTTTGAAAGAGCACGCTCTGCATAACGAAGAGATGGGAATGTACTGGAAATACAGCAACGGCTGTTTCTGGTATCAGGCGCCCATTGAAACGCAAGCGTTATTGATAGAGGTGTTTACAGATGTAGCAAACGACCAGAAATCGGTGGAAGAGATGAAAGTGTGGTTGTTGAAACAAAAGCAAACGCAAGACTGGAAAACCACCAAAGCCACCACCGAAGCGATTTATGCGCTGCTATTGCAAGGCGCTAACTTATTGGCAGAAACCGATTTCCCCGTTATCAAAATTGGCGATATGACGATTGATGTTGCCGCCGATCCGGAGATTAAGACCGAAGCGGGCACGGGCTATTTCAAAAAACGCTGGGACGGCTCGCTCGTAAATCCCGATTGGGGCAATGTTAGCGTTACCAAAAAAGAGAACAGCGTAGCGTGGGGCGCAATCTATTGGCAATATTTCGAGCAGTTAGACAAAATTAAGCAGTTTGAAGAAACACCGTTAACCATTAAAAAAGAACTATTTGTAGAAAGAAGAAACGGCGATAAGATTGTTATTGTCCCCATTAACGAAACAATGGGGCATGCCCCATTGCAAATCGGTGACAAAATCAAGGTTCGTATCGAAATCCGCGTGGACCGCGATATGGAATATGTGCACCTGAAAGATATGCGTGCCGCCTGTTTCGAGCCGGTGGATTACATTTCCGGTTACAGATACAAGGCTGGGCTTGGTTACTATCAAGGTATTAAAGATGCCTCGATGAATTTCTTTATAGACTATTTGCGCAAAGGTACTTATGTATTTGAGTACGATCTGCGCGTATCGCAAAAAGGTGAGTTTTCCAACGGCATTACCACGATGCAATCAATGTATGCGCCGGAGTTTACGACGCACTCGGAAGGAGTGCGGGTAGTGGTAAGTGATTAATCTTTGTGAATTTCTGTGATCTTTGTGCCTCTGTGTTGATTTTTTGCAGCACAGAGACAATGGAGTACGCAAAACTACACAGAGTATTTATTCTACCTCTCTCATCTTTTTACTCTTAAAAGACTCAATAGCAATTTTTACCGAAAAAATATGCGAATCTAACGCGATGGAAAGATTGCCCAAATTGGTGTAGGCGTAATCTATAAACACAATATCTTTAATACCAATGCCAATGCCGAAATTGATTTGGCAAGTAAATTTGTTTTTGTTGTCGAAATAGGGAATTTGCTGAAAATTGCCGATTCCTGCGCGAAGGGCAACAATATTTTTATACGCAAACTCCATTCCAAAATGAGGGTCAATGGAGAGCGGTTTGCTTTTAATTAAGGTGTTGCGTTTGCCGTCGAAAGTGCAATCGAAATCCAAGGCGAAGGTGCCGCTAAAACCTTTTCCGAAAGGCACAAACTTAGCGCCACCGATGTTCAGTTTCGGAACGGTTAGTTCTAAACTGTTTTCAGGAATTTCGTTTTCTGTTTCTATAAACACTTCTTTTTCTCTGTCGGTTAAATTAAAACTCCAAGCGTTGAAGGTGCTGGTGGCGTCTTTCAACATCACGCCTACTTGCCAGCCGCTATTATTATATTGTAAACCAAAATCTAAACCGAAACCCCACGCGCCGCCGAACTTACCAATTGTTCTGCGAATAATTTTGGCATTGGCACCCAACGAAAGCCCTTTTACCTTTTCAAAATTATAAGCATAACTCAACAAAAATGCATTATCCGCCGCAGAAAAATAGGTAATTCTATTGTAGTCAAGATTGCCCTGTTTGTCAATCAATTCTGTTGTATTCATAATGTTATCCACGCCGAAACGGATCCACGAGAAAGCCACTGCCTGTTTGTTGTCAATTTTGTAGGCGGCGCCGATGTAGTCGTATTTAGCGATTCCTGCAAAATATTCGGCGTGCATAGCGGCTAACTGGTAAGGCTTTTGCATACGCACCAAGCCGGCGGGATTCCAATAGGCAGAAGTAACATCATCGGATAAAGCAACCATCGTGTTCGACATAGCCAATCCCCGTGCACCAATGCCCAACGACAGAAATTCATTGCTGTATTTGGCAACTTGCGCATTAGTTACCAAAAATGAAAAACAAAGGACAATTACAGGGAGAAACTTTTTATAATTCAGCATAACAAAAAGATGTTGCACGTTTTTTAACGCTACTCAAGCGCTTTTATTTTGAAAGAATAAAAAAAAAGAAAAAGTGAGATTTCTCTATGTTATGTAATTTTTTTTGTACAATTATTCTTATGGTAGCAAAAGTTTTCATGCAATTATTATGATGCTTTTGAGAAATTGAAGTAATGAGAACACCCATATAATCAAACGATTAGTCAAAATCCGGTCGTTTCCGTTCCTTCGGTTTTTCGTTGCAGCCGCTCGGATCGCCCGTGTATGCAGCAGGAATGGTAAAGTTGTAGCCCGGATACTTATCGGGTTCGGAAACTATTTTTTGATAGGGAAGATTGGGGTCTTCATAGCATTTTTGCATAAACATGGCAAAAACAGGCATAGCGGTGCGTGCGCCCTGTCCTAAAGCAAGGCTTCTGAAATGCGCGGCTCTGTCTTCGCAACCCACCCACACGCCTGCCGTGAGCATCGGCGTATAGCCCACAAACCAGCCGTCTGAATGGTTGTCGGTGGTGCCCGTTTTGCCTGCAAGCGGAAAATCGAGCTTGTATTGAAAACGCAAGCGCACGCCGGTACCGTGATCCACAACGCCCTGCATCAATCGCGCCGTTTTGAACGCCGTAATCTGATCCATCGCCTCGTTGGTTTTAGGCACATATTCGTAAATGGTGCTGCCGTTGTTGTCGCATATTCTTGTGATAAAAGTGGGTTCAACATACACGCCTTGATTGGGGAAGCAGTTCATAGCGCCCACCTGCTCATACAGCGACAAATCGCACGAGCCCAAACAGATAGACGGAACAGCCGGAATATCGGAGGTTATACCCATATTGCGCACCAACTGAATAACCGCCTGCGGACCAAACTGTTTCATCAAATACGCAGAAATATAGTTTAGCGATTGGGCAAGCGCTTCGTTCAAAGGTAGCATCTGTCCATTTTTATAATCGCTTGAGTTTCTGGGCGTCCAAGTGCCGCCTTCGGGCAGGTGAAAAGTAACCGGCACGTTCGGCACCATCGTGCAAGGCGAGTACTCTCCCGATTGCATCGCCACCGTATAAACGTACGGCTTAAACGTGGAGCCCACCTGCCGTTTGGAAAGTTTTACGTGGTCGAACTGAAAATATTGGTAATTCACGCCGCCCACGTAGGCTTTCACGTGCCCCGTATTCACATCCATCGCCATCATACCGCAGTGCAAAAACGATTTCATATAGCGGATAGAATCCATAGGAGTCATCAGCGTGTCAACCATTCCTCTATCCCAAGTTAAGAGTTTCATTTGCGCTTTGGTGGCAAATGCTGCCCTAATCTCTTCATCGTTAGCGCCGGCATCTTTCATAAGCGCGTATCTTTCCGAGCGCCGCATGGCGTTTCGCAAAATTGTTTGCGTTTCTTCATCGCTAATTTTGGTAAACGGCGCGTTTTTTTGTCCTTTAATATGATTAAAAAACAAGGGCTGCAAATACTTACACACATGTTCCTGCACCGCTTTTTCCGCGTGTTTTTGCATCCGCGAATCTATGGTGGTGTAAATTTTCAACCCATCTTTATAAATATCGTAATGCGAGCCGTCGGGTTTGGGATTTTTTTTGCACCAATCGGCTAACCACAATCGTAAATACTCTCTAAAATAAGTAGCGATGCCGGTGGCGTGGTGCTGCACGGCAAAGTGCGACAAATCTATAGGCAGCTGTTGCACCGAATCGCGCTCGCTTTTAGATACATATTTGTATTTATAAAGTTGATCAATCACCACATTTCTGCGTTGCAAAGAAGCGGTAGGGTTTCTTTTCGGGCTGAATTTCGTGGGCGCTTTCAACATCCCTATCAATAGCGCGGACTCTTCCACCGTTAAATCTATCGGCGTTTTATTAAAATAGGTAGCGGCTGCCGACTTGATTCCCATAGAGTTATTGCCAAAATCTACCGTATTCAAATACATCGCTAAAATTTCGTTTTTCGAGTATTCGCGTTCCAATTTCACGGCAACCACCCATTCTTTAAATTTGGTGATAACGGTTTTGAATTTTCCGCCGTCGGGGTCGCGCGGGAACAGGTTTTTAGCCAACTGCTGCGAAATGGTGCTGCCGCCGCCTTTGCTTGAGCGTGTGATGACGCCGGAAAGAACGCGCCCCAACGCCCGAATATCTACACCGGAATGCTTTTCAAAACGCACATCTTCTGTGGCTTTCAACGCATGGATGAGGTGCGGCGAAAGTTCATCATACTTGCAGGGAGAGCGGTTTTCCAAATAGTATTTGCCCAGCAATTCACCATCGGAAGAATAGACCTCCGTAGCCAAGTTCGTACGCGGGTTTTCCAATTCAGAGAAGGAAGGCATAAAGCCCAACCAACCCACCGAAATCAATGTAAATAAAATTGTTAACGCTAATAATACAAAGCAAAATAATATCCAAAATGGTTTAATCCACTTTGATTTGGATACTGTTTTCTTTTTGTTTTTCTTTTTTGGGGATGAGGGGTTGTACATCTATTTTTTTTGAAACGCGAAAATATTATTTTTTCCGGGATTATACCCTATGTTATTGTAACTCCCTACTTCAATAAGCATTATATTCATCGGAAGCAAAAAGTTTTCCTTAATAGGTGCTAAAACTTGACTTACGATTTATGATATATATAAATACCAATTATGAATAAACGTATTATAAGTTTAGAAGAGTTTACAAAACAGAAATTTCGTGTGTTTTATTGGTGCTTACAATAACAGTAGGGTATATCCAAAAAATGAAATTAAGGTTGATATGTCAAACTTATCAGCGGGGGTTTATGTTTTAAGAGTTGGAAATGAGACGGTGAGAGTTTAGAAGGAATAACATAAGCTGGTAATCTGTATTTGAAGGGCTGTCTTGGTGGACAACCTTTTTTGTTTCTGCATTTGTTAATTATATATTCAGTATCAGCGAATTAGTTTTGGACAGTTTTAACATTTTTTAAGAAAACTTTTTGCTTCCGACATGTGATGCTTATGAAGGTAGGAAGTTACAATAACATAGGGTATAATTCCGTACAATTTAATCAAATAGGAGGTTAAATTACTAATTTTGATTATTTTTGTGCCAAAATTATTAATTTATTCAAATTTTTATATGAAAAAAAACACCTTAATCCTCAGTTTATTACCCATTTTCTTCGGCTTTTTCGTAATGGGTTTTGTAGATGTTGTGGGCATCGCTACCAATTATGTGAAAGATGAATTTGGGCTTTCCGAAGCGATGTCGGGATTTTTGCCCTCCGTTGTATTTATATGGTTTTTTCTGCTGTCGTATCCTACTGCCGTAGTGATGAATAAGATAGGACGGAAAAACACGGTGCTTATCAGTATGGTGGTTACTATTGTGGGGATGTTTCTTCCCTTCTTTATTTTCGACCGCGTAACCTGTTACTTGGCGTTTGCGCTGCTTGGCATTGGAAATACGATTTTGCAAGTGTCGTTAAATCCGTTGGTTTCCAATATGTTTAGCGGAAAAGCGCTGACCAGCGCATTAACCGGTGGACAAGTGGTAAAGGCAGTGTCTTCGTTTTGCGGACCGCTAATTGCCTCATTCGCCGTAATTTATCTTGGAAATTGGCAAAATTTGTTTCCCATTTTTGGCGCAGTAACCATTTTATCAGGGCTTTGGCTTATGATAACGCCGGTTCCCAAAGAAACCACAGAAAAAACAACCACCGGAAATCCGCTAAAACTGTTAGCAGACCCCAAAATTTTACTTTTCTTTTTAGGTATCGTTGCCGTTGTGGGTATTGATGTGGGTACCAATATGATAAGCAAAAAGTTGTTGATTGAACGTTTGGCTTACGATAATGAAACTGCCAACTTGGGTGCGAGTATGTATTTCATTTGCAGAACCATCGGGGCATTTATCGGCACGTTTCTATTGGCGGTGATGAGTACGCGCCTCTATTTTCGCACGAATATGATTGCCGCGCTGGCGTTTATCCTTTTGTTGGCGTTTATTCCCGTTTCCTCCCCTGTTTTTGTGCTGGGAATGATTGGCGCCATCGGTTTTGCCTGCTCCAGTATTTTTTCGGTAATATTTTCCTCCGCCATTCAAGCCGTTCCTGAAAAAACCAACGAAATTTCGGGCTTGATGATTACCGGCGTGGTGGGCGGCGCAGTTTTTCCACCGTTAATGACGTTATCTACACAACTTTTCAACGGCGCACAAATGGGCGGATTATTGGTGTTGAGTTTGGCGGCGGTGTATTTGTGTGTTTTGGCAATGAAACGGTAAAAAGGTAAACTACTTTTTCTATATTTGCCGCTCAAATTTTTGTGGTAATATGAGTACAGAAACCTTTTACATCCTATTAGTTGGCTTTCTTTTTTGCTTGGCTATCTTCGACTTAAACGTGGGCGTGAGCAACGATGCGGTAAACTTTCTAAGCTCTGCCATTGGCAGCAAGTCGGGAAAAATTAGAACCATTTTTATAGTGGCGGCATTGGGCGTTTTTATCGGCGCCGCCTTTAGCAACGGTATGATGGAGATTGCCCGAAACGGCATTTTCCAACCACAGCATTTTTATTTTCGAGAGATAATGTTCATCCTGATTGCCACTATGCTAACGGATGTTATTTTGTTAGACCTCTTTAACACACTGGGAATGCCAACTTCCACAACAGTTTCGTTGGTGTTTGAACTCTTGGGCGCCACCTTCGCTATGGCAACTATCAAAATTTTTAACGACCCCAATTATACGTATGCTATGCTGCTCAATACCGACAAAGCGCTGCAAGTTATTCTGGGTATTTTTGTTTCTGTGGCAATCGCTTTTCTTATCGGCGCACTCATTCAATATCTTGTACGTCTTTTGTTTACATTCAATTATAAAAAAAATATGAAATATTTTGTGGCTGTTTTCGGTGGGTTTGCCATTACAGCCATCATTTATTTTATGTTGATAAAAGGGTTGAAAGATACCAACATTCTTAAACCTGAATTGAAAGCAGAGATGCTGGCGCACACCGGAAGGGTGCTTTTGTTGTGTTTTGGTTTTTTCACGGTGGTAATGCAACTGCTTTATTGGTGTAAGGTAAACATTCTTAAAGTAATAGTGCTTTTTGGTACTTTTGCCTTGGCGATGGCATTTGCCGGCAACGACTTGGTGAATTTTATCGGGGTGCCTTTAGCCGGTTTCTCTGCGTTTCAAACCTATATGGAAGCGGGCGGCGGCGCTATTGATATGAATTTGCCGATGACAACGTTAGCCTCCATTAAAAACGGTGGAGTGCAATATTTTGCCCCATGGTACTTTTTAATAGCCGCAGGCGCCATAATGGTGTTTGCGTTAACTACTTCAAAAAAAGCAAAAAGAGTTATTAAAACATCGGTAAGTTTGTCGAGGCAGGGAGAGGGAGACGAAATGTTCAGTTCTTCGGCGCTGGCACGCAATATTGTGCGCGGAATGCGTAGAATTAGCACCTATATTGTGAACAATACCCCCAATACGGTTTCGCGATGGCTGAACAAACGTTTTAGCAGAGAAGGCATTAAATTGGAAGAAGATGCCGCTTTCGACCAGCTGCGTGCTGCGGTGAACCTCATTATTGCCAGCTTGTTAATAGCGCTGGGAACCTCTTTGAAATTGCCGTTATCAACCACTTATGTAACGTTTATGGTGGCAATGGGTACCTCGCTCGCCGACAAAGCGTGGGGAAGAGAAAGCGCCGTGTATCGCGTAAGCGGCGTGGTGAACGTGATTGGCGGCTGGTTTATGACCGCTATTGCCGCATTTATTAGCGCCGCAATTATGGCAATTATTATTTGGTTTGGCGGCTACATCGCGCTGATTATCGTAGTGGTTATCGTAATTAGTATCCTCATTCGCAGCCAAGTTGTTTTTCGTAAAAAAACTAAAAAAGAAGACAGCTCTAAAACAATGGACGACATTATGGCTAACGACGATGAAAACGAAGCATTAGTACTGTTAAGAAAATATGCTAAAGAAAACTCTATTGATACTGTACAGTATTTGGCTGAGAGGTATCAACAAATTGTGCAGGCTTTTATTACTGAAGATGTTAAAATATTACGAAATTTAGCCGCCAAAATAGACAGCCACAAAGACGATGTGAAGAAAATGAAACGAATGGGAACGCTCGGCATTAGAAAACTCTCTGCAACAGATGCTTTTGAGCGCGGACTCTATTTCTACCAGGCTAACGATTTTATGGGCGAATTGATTTATGACATTGCCCGTATGAGCGTTGCCTGCGAAGAACATATTGATAATAATTTCAATCCGCTTGATGAAGAACAAAAAACGGAGTTGCTTAAAACTGCCCAAAATGTTACCGCTTTCTTAAAAGATGCCATTAAAATCATTCATTCCGGAAACTATCAAGCCCAAAAAGATTTGTATATCAACAACAAAGATTTAACCAATCAGTTTGCCGAAATGAAGCGCCGCCAATTAAAGCGTATTCAAATCAACCAGGCGAGCACCAAAGTAAGTATGGTTTACATCAGTATTGTGCAAGAAACGCAAAACATTGTTTCTTATACCATTAATTTATTGAAGGTGAACAGAAAATTGCAGGAGAATAGTTAAAAATAAAGGAAAACCTGTAAAATAGAGTTTAGTAATAATAGTAAACCATGTGGCAATTTTGTTTAGGAAAGTAGCCCCGCCGGGAATCGAACCCGAATTTAAAGTTTAGGAAACTTTCGTTCTATCCATTGAACTACAGAGCCTGCTTTTTTTTGAAGGGCGCAAAAATATTATTTGTCCGCAGATTTACGCAGATTTCCACAAAAAAAAATTACTGATTATCCCATAAATAAAATCTATTAAAATCTGCGGACAAAAAGTTTTAGATAATTATTAGTGGATTATCAGTAGCTCTTCCAAAATATTCTTCGCCTCTGCAAACTTATCAATAATGAATAGGATATACCGAATATCAACCGCGATAGCGCGTTGTTTATCAGTGTTGTAAATAACGTTGTTGGTTAATGCCTCCCAATTTCCGTCGAATATGCAACCGGTGAGTTCGCCTTTGGCGTTGAGAACGGGCGAGCCGGAGTTGCCGCCGGAAATATCGTTGTTGGTTATGAAACAAATCGGGAGTTGCGTGCCCACCGCGTAATTGCCAAACTCTTGTGCTGCAAGCAACGTCTTTAGTTTTTCCGGAATTGAAAACTCGGGGTGTCCGGGAATTTCCTTCTGTATTATGCCGTCGGAAGTGGTGAAAAAACTGTAGTTAACTCCGTCGGAAGGGGAATAATCGCTCACTTGTCCGTATGAGAGTCGTGGCGTTCCATTGGCATCAGGGTACATCGAACGGTCGTTCTCGTAGCGCATCTCGCGAAGCGCAAACAGATAGTTTTTCAGCAACGGCTCCAATGCCTCCTGATATGCCCTGAGTTTCAGTTCGCCCTTCGCCAAATATTCCATATTCAAATAGTAATAACGCACCAACGGATCTCGTTCATAGCGACTTACAGAAGCCTTTTTCAAATATTTCTTAAACAGTTTTTCATTTGTAAAAATAGATTGATTGACAATGGCATTTTGAAAATTAGCGGCATTTCCGGCATAATATTTTAAGATATAGGCATCTAACAAAGGGCGCTGCGCCACCGGTATTTTTTGCCAAAGTTTATAAGAAGCCTGAATGGTTTTCAGCTCCGTTGCCAAATCAATATTTTCCATTAACTTCTTGTAATTCTGCAACAAAATCTCTTTTTTCTTGGCAGCAAAACGCTCGCCTTTTTCGGGCTTAACCCCCTTTAATTGCAAAGGAAGTAAGAGCATTTTTGAAGAAAGTAGCGTCATATTTGAAAACCAAAAATATTGCTCGGCAAGTGGGTCTAATCCGGTGCAGATTTTCTCAATATCTTCAAAAAGATTGTCATAATGTGTTGTTTTTGTAGAATCTCTTGCTATCCAATTTTTTACGCGACTTTCTCTGGTTTGTCTGCGTTCCATGGCGTTATATTTTTGCAAACTGTAACTTTCGCCTTTTTTCTGTTTCCAATTGTTTGCCAACCCCGAAAACCAATCGCTGTATTTCAATCGAATGTTTTCGCTGCCATAGATAGCGCTTTGAATAACAGGCAATAGGGCGTCGCAAGCCTCCAAAAATGCGGGGTTTGTTTTGCCCAACAAATTCGCAATTTCAAACGACGTCATAAAACGGTTGGTAGAAATGGGAAAGCCGAGCACTGCCGTAAAATCATCTTTCTGAACTCCTGATAACGAAATAGCATAACTATATTTTGGATGCAGCGGTTTGTTGGTCGGCTCATATTGGGCAGAATTTCCTAACGAATCCCCGTACACCCTTAGTAGCGAAAAGTTTCCGCTATGTCGGGGCCACACCCAATTATCAGTTTCACCGCCAAATTTTCCGATGCTTACAGGCGGCGCACCCACCAACCGAACATCATTAAATTCCTCATAAATAAACATATAATAATTGTTTCCTTTGTAAAAAGGCTTAACCTCAACCACATATCGCCCACCCTTTGAATAAATTTCCGTTAGTTCGTTAATCCTGTTTTGAATCCAAACCGATTGCATATTGGAGGTGGCATTTTTTGGAATGCTATTAAGAATGAGCGCCGTAACATCTTCCATACGAATAAAAAAGCGCACGGAAAGTCCCGGACAAATCAGTTCTTCCTCTTTAGTTTTTGCCCAAAAACCCAACTGAATTAAATTGCGTTCTTCGGTAGCATATTGCGCAATGTAGGAATAGGCGGTTTGGTAACCGGTGAGTATCAACCCTTCTTCCGAAACAACTGCGCCGGTCCCCAAATTGTGGTTAAACTGCACGATGCCGTTGAAAAGCGAAGGTGCAGTGGTATTATACAAAGAATCACAGGGAATTTCGAGCCCAAGGCGTGCCAATTCATCACAATTATAGTCTTTTAAAAACTGTGGTAGCCAAAAGCCTTCAAAGGTATTTTGAGAGTATGTGTTATATGAAATATAGAGAAGAAATAATATGAGTAAGCGTTTCTTTATCATTCTGATTTTATTTGCGCGCGAAAATATTAGTTTTTCTGTGAAACTTTGTGCTCTTTGTGTCTTTGTGTTGATTTTTTTTACAGCACGGAGACAAAAAGGGCACAGAGAAGCCCAGAGTTTCCAAAGTACGCTACTTACCGTCAAAAAATTTTACGCCACTGTAAAATATTTTTACAATTCGCATCGTTTTCAAAATTATTAAATTATTCATATTAAACATATTAATTATTTTGGCATAGTTTTTGGAATAAAAACTATTTATTATTTATTACTATATATATGAAAAACCTCCTCCGCAATTTTTGGCTTACCATTACTCGTTTCAAAACGGCTTCCGTTCTCAATATTTTGGGATTAACGGTGGCAATCACTGTCTTTATGGTAATTATGTCTCAATCTTATTGGGAGTTAACATTTAACAAAAAAATTAAACAACATGAGCGAATTTTTAGGTTATACTCAGTAGAAAATGATGGCGAATTATGTGGCATTACTTCACGACCTCACGGCGAAACAGTAGGAAAATCTTCGCCCTCTGTAGAGGTTTATGCATGTGTTTCAGCAACTGGAAACGGATTGGTGAAAACGCCGGAAATCAACGAACAGGCTAAGGAAACGAAAACCTATCTCACAAAGGCATCCCCCTCTATTACCGACCTCCTTTCGTTAGAATGTTTGGAAGGTGATTTTAAGCGTTTGGAAGAACCCAACGCAGCCATTATTTCTCAAACGCTTGCAAAGACTCTGTTTTCCGGTAGAAATCCCATGGAAAGCATAACATTTTCAAATGAGTGGGTTTCATATAATCTTAATATTGTGGCTGTTTATAAAGACTTGCCCGAAAATTGCACTTTTAAGAATGGAATTTTTTCAAATATTGGCGACGACTTACTTACCAATAAATCGGTAAGAAGTTTCAGGTATTTCTATAAATTGAATGATAAAAATGCAAAGCAAGATGTTGAAATGCTGGCAGGTAGAATAAATAAGGAATTGAATGCTCCGGATGAAGATGATGAAGATGAGGAAGATGAAGAAACCTGTTATTTTTTGGAACCTTTTTCAAATCTTTATTATAGTGAATTGGTGAATTATTTTTCCGATGAAACCGGAAACAAAACATTAACCAATTTGTTAACTTCCATTGCTATAATCATTTTACTCATCGCCATCATTAATTATATCAATTTTTTTATGGCGTTGGTTCCCCTACGCATTCGCAATATAAACATTAACAAAGTGTTCGGAACGCCCACTTCGGCGTTGCGGTGGAATATTATCGGCGAAACAGTGGGTATATTACTCTTAGCCTTTGGGTTGGCGCTGCTTATGGTAGAAGCTTTATCAGACACTTCTATTAACGATTTAATAGTTACATCATTAAAAATTGAAAACAATCTATTCGTGGTTACCATGATTGGCATTTTATTGATTATTATTGGGGTTGTGGTGGGATTATTTCCGGCGTTTTATATTACTAAATTTAATCCGGCGTTCGTGCTAAAAGGCTCTTTCGGGCGCAGCAAAAAAGGACAAATATTTAGAAATACGTTGATTGTTTTTCAATTCACTATTTCTATAACATTAATTATCAGTGCATCTTTTATATATTTACAAAACCGTTTTATGCAAAAATATGATTACGGTTTTAATCGGGATCGTTTGATAACCGTTAGAGTGAGCAACAAAATGGCTTCCGAACCTCAAACATTTTTATCTGAATTAAGAAAAAATCCTGCTATTGAAGATGTTGGATATGCTGCTTTTTCTATAGTAGGCATTGGGCAAAGTTGGGGAAGGAGTTATAATGGAGAACAAATTACGTTTACCAACTTTGCAGTGGCGTGGAATTTTCCTGAATTTATGGGATTAACATTGAAAGAAGGGCGTTTTTTTATGGAAGATGATGACTCTAAAATTGGAGGTACCATCATTTTTAACGAAACGGCAGCCAAACAATACAATATTAAAGTCGGAGATTTTTTATTTACGCATACCGATAAAGAACTAACTGAAATTGTGGGTATTGTAAAAGATTTCAATTTTTCTTCTTTACAAAAGAAAATTGAGCCGCTGGCGCTTTTTCAATTTGGAAAAAACAAATGGTATCAAAACGCTGTGGCGCATATTCGTTTGTCTCCCGATGCAGATTTTAAACAGAGTTGTGAATTTATTGCCTCAACCATTCAAAAGTTAGACCCGACTCTTGAGCCGGAAAAAATTGTCATTACCCCATTTGATGAAAGTATTGAAAATCTTTACACTAAAGAAATGAACCTCACCAAAATCATCTCTCTTTTTTCCATTGTAGCCATCATCATTTCCTTAATGGGTGTTTTCGGTATCGTTGTATTTGAAAATCAGCATCGAAGAAAAGAGATAGCCCTGCGCAAAATTCACGGCTCTACCGTAGCGTTAATATTGGGAATGTTCAACCGCAAGTTCATCATTATCTTGTTCATTAGCGCCGCCATTGCCATTCCGCTTGCCTACGTCGGCATTACCAAATGGCTCTCCGGCTTTGCCTACAGAACGCCGATGCACTGGTGGGTGTTCTTGCTCGGTTTTATCGTGGTAGCGTTCATAACCTTGCTAACGGTAACGCTGCAAACCTTCCACAGCGCAAACGAAAATCCGGTGAAAGCGTTGAAAAGGGAATAGATATTAGATATTAGAGTTTAGATATTAGAGTTTAGATATTAGAGTTTAGTGAATAGTGGTTAGTGGTTAGTGGTTAGTGGTTAATGGTTAATGGGAAGGGTGGATATCCCCCGCTGGCGGGGGACAAAGGGGGTGGAATTTAAGTAAAAGGAGAAAAGGAGAAAAGGAGAAAAGGAGAAAAGAAGAAAAGGAGAAAAGGAGAAAAGAAGAAAAAGGTAAAAGGTAAAAGGAGAAAGGAAAAAAAAAGTTTATGTTTAAAATTTAATGAAATGATGATATGATAAAGCAAAGTCGGCACACGTCCCGCAGGGACGGGGTTTTATTATCCGTAGGCTTCAGCCTACGGTGCAGAGCGGTACGGCGTAGCCTGCGGTGCCTCGCAGTGGGGGACAGCCTGCGGTGCCTCGCGGTGTGGAGTAGCCCACGGTGGCTCGCGGTACATCTTGCCCTACCTCGCTCGCGTAGCGAGCACAGCTACGTAGGCAGTACGCTCAGCGTACTGTATGCGCGTGTGTATGCGTATGCAAATCAAATCAATCATCCCGTTAGGGATGCAATATGGGTAGAAACGAACGATACCGATGCAAATCCGGCGTGCCGTAGGT
>Ga0082212_10004054_pt1 | contig 20517 bp, 19 predicted proteins | sample TergutNt197P3_FD_71548 | JGI IMG/M metagenome (GOLD analysis project Ga0082212, IMG submission 71548) | Neocapritermes taracua P3 segment gut microbial communities from Petit-Saut dam, French Guiana - Nt197 P3 | ecosystem: Host-associated > Arthropoda: Insects > Digestive system > Gut ... | reverse complement strand
TTATAAATAATTTTATATAATTTTATATAATTTATATATTTTTTATGATAATTTTATAAATAATTTTATATAATTTTATATAATTTATATATTTTTTATAATAATTTTATATAATTTTATATATTTTCTATTATATAATCTAATATATATCTATAATAAAAATAATAAACTTGGAGTAATAACAAATGGCAAGTGAAATAAGTAGTGAAACAATAAAAGAATACGGAATAGAAGTTGGTGCAAGTGTAGTTGGTATAGCTGCTTCTAAAGATTTTGATTTTGCACCGAAAGGTTTTAAACCCGAAGATACAATGAAAGGATGCCTTTCAGTTATTGTTTTAGGATCTCCATTTCCACAAGAAGCTATAATTGATGATTCAGTTGAATATATTGATGTTCGAAAAGAAATTAATGAAAAAATGAACGATATAGCAAAAAATGTAGCTAAGAAAATCAAGGCTGAAGGATACAAAGCACGAGCTATAAATGGAATGGGTGGTAAATGGGTGGATGGGAAACAATTCGGACTTGTATCCTTAAAACATGCTGCTGAATTAGCAGGCCTTGGTACTGTTACTCGAAACTATTTACTTACAAATCCCGAATATGGTAATCTTCTTTGGTTTAGTGCGGTTCTTACTGATGCAGATTTGACTCCAGATGAAAAAATCCAAGCTATAGACTGTGATAATTGTAACAAGTGTGTTGAAATGTGTCCATCAAATGCATTGGATAATTTTGGTTTATTTGGAAAAGATGAATGTTCTAAAACGATGATGAAAATGGAAAACCGTAAATGGAAAATAAAGTGTTTTTTATGTCGTGAAGTATGTCCTCATCGTTTTGGTAAAAATGATTAAATATTTTTTTATAATAAAATTATCGATGATATTTAATATAACAGAGGAAAAAATATGAAACGATGCGAATGGTGTCTTAATTCAGAATTAATGATGGAATACCATGATAGTGAATGGGGTGTGCCATTATTTGATGATAAGAAACATTTTGAATTTTTATCTCTCGAATCTGCTCAGGCAGGTTTGAGTTGGATAACAATTTTGAAAAAAAGAGAAAACTATCGAAAAGCTTATGATGATTTCAATCCAGAAAAGGTTGCTCTCTATGATGAAAAGAAAAAGGAAGAACTTTTAGCCAATGCAGGTATAGTTCGTAACAAATTGAAAATTGCAGCTTCAATAACAAATGCTCAAAAATTCTTGGAAATCCAAAAAGAGTTTGGTAGTTTTTCAAATTATATTTGGGGATTTACTGATGGAAAGACCATTATTGGAAATTGGAAAAATATACAAGAAATACCTACTAAAACAGAACTGTCTGATAAAATTTCATCTGATTTGAAAAAAAGAGGATTTAAATTTCTGGGTAGTGTAACTGTATACTCTTATTTACAAGCTATAGGAATAGTAAATGACCATTTAATGGATTGCTTTCGTTATGAAGAAATAAAACAACTCCCCAGCTATAAAGACAAAAAAGATTAATAAAACATACAAAATATATATCCTACAAATTATTTTTCAATATTTTCATGATAATATTTACAAAAATCAGTAAATGGGCATTCTTCACATAGTGGATGAAGTGGACGGCAAATAGTTTGACCAAATTGAACGATTAAATCATTCATTTCTATCCAAAGGTGTTTTGGAACTATTTTCATCAATTCTTCTTCGGTTTTCTCAGGAGTATTCGTGTTAACAATTCCCCATCTATTAGGAATTCTATGAACATGAGTATCTACAGGAATAGCTGGTTTTTGAAAAGCAAATACTAAAACACAGTTAGCTGTTTTTCTTCCAACTCCTGGTAGCTCAAGAAGTTCCTCCATATTATCAGGTACCACTCCTCCATATTGGTCTAAAATAAGATAGGATACCTCTTTAATTCTATTAGCTTTTACCCTAAAAAATCCAGCACTTTTAACTAATTTTTCGATATCTTCAATTGGAGCATCAGCTACTTCATAGATATCTTTATATTTAGAGAATAATTGATTAGTAGCTTTATCAGTATTTGCATCTTTAGTTCTTTGAGAAAGAATAGTTCGAATCAATACTCTGTAGGGATCTCTATCTTCAAAAACACGAAGAGTATAAAGATTATTTAACTCTTTCATTATAAATTCTATTCTTTCTTCCCAAATATCTTTACTCATGAAAGTTCCTCCTTAAAAACAAGATACATCATCACATAATCTAATATCAATACCTATTTCAGCCATGCTTTCTAAAAAATTAGGGAAAGAAACATTAAAAACATCCCCATTTTCAATTAATATTTCATGTTTTAAGCCAATTAAAGTAAAGGCCATAGCTAATCTATGATCCATATGGGATGTAACTATGTTGGTATTAGCTTTTTCTAGATTGATTCCTGAAATGATTTCCATTCCATCTTCATTTTCAGTAATTTCACAACCTAATTTAGTTAATTCTTCTGCACATTTAGCTATTCTATCAGTTTCCTTAAAGCGAGCATGGGCAACACCTGTGATTAATGTTTTTCCATTAGCTAAGCTTCCTAAAGCAGAAACTGTAGGTAATAAATCTGGAGCATCGTGTAAATCAATATCAATTCCTTTTAGGTTTCCATCAGAAATTAATGTAACTGAATCAGGAGTGATTTCTATTTTAGCACCCATCCTTTCTAAAATATCCAAAATTAATTTGTCTCCTTGTTTAGAGTCTGCAAACAGGTTTTTAACCCTGATTTTTCCTCCCAAAATAGCTACTGCAGATAGTAAATAAGAAGCAGAAGAATAATCTCCTTCAATAGTATAGTCTGTAGCTATATAATTTTGAGGTTTAATTGAAAAAGAGGTTGAAGAACACTTTTTATCAACCATTTCACAGTTTTCATGTTTAGTAAAAAGGTTTGTTTCTAAGTTAATTTGGAATTTTTCCATAACATCTAAGGTCATAGCCACATATGGTTTTGAAATGAAATCTCCTTTAACTTTAAGATTAATACCTTTTTTAGATATAGTTCCTGCTATTAAAAGAGAAGAAATAAATTGAGAACTTACATTTCCATCTATAGAAGTTTTTCCACCAACAAAACCTGGTTCAATAGCTATTGGAGGTTTTCCATTATTTTTGATAGATTTAGCATTTCCTCCAAGAGGTTTTAATGCCTCAAGAAGCATGCCCATTGGGCGGGTTTTAAGAGAATCATCCCCTGTAAAGATTGCTCCATTATATGATAAACAAGCAACCGAAGTCATAATCCTAAGAGTGGTTCCAGAATTTTTTAAATCAATAGGACTATCAGATGAATTTTTTAATCCTTCTCTTCCATTTACTCCTTTTATTTTCCAAAAACTATTTGAATTTGGATTATTTCCAAGAGAATTGAAATTGGAAGTATCAATTTCAGCACCAAAAGCTCTGCAAGCATTAACTGAAGCAAGAGTATCTTCTGAAAGTAAAGGGTCATAGAGTTTAGAAATTCCTTCTGCTAAAGAAGCTATTATTATTGCTCTATGAGTATAACTTTTCGAAGGAGGTGCTTTAACAAAACCTCCAATATCTACTGCTTTTTTTACTTTTAAAATCATTTAAATCATAATTATTTAAAATTGAATAAATTTTTTTAATTTATTATAATGTCTTTCTATAAATTTATTATAATATATTATATATCTTTTAAATATAATTTAATATTAGTTAAAATATTTATATAATTATTATTTAAAATATTATAAATAAATTATTATATTAATTAAAAATTTATAAAAAATACTTATTTCAATAAAAGCTAATTATAAAAAATACTTATTTCAATAAAAGCTAATTATAAAAAATACTTATTTCAATAAAAGCTAATTATAAAAAAATAAAATAAAAAAATAATTAAAAATATAAAATAAAAAATATTGAAATTAAAATATATATTACATATACTCTAATATACCTCAAAAATCATAGCAATAGTTCATAATGACTATATTTAAAATAAAAATGAATTAGCTCCTCAATAAGTTATAGCTATCATTTAGGTTGAATATTAATATAAACCTTATTAATTGTGGTAGATCCATCAATATTGAAAATTTTTATAAACACATTTGTGTTCCCTGCTTTTTTTGCTTTAAAAACATAAACTGGAGGGTAAATCATTGGTACTGGAACATCAAGTTCTTCGAGATAAGAAGAATCATATTTTATAACATTAGCACTAAGAGGGAATTCCTCCCCAACATATAAAAACAGAGTACTACTCTTCAATATAACCTCTGTAGAAATCGCCCCATTGGTATAATAAGTGTTATTAGTAGAATAACTTTGATTATCAATGCCTCCGGCATAGCTAATAACATTAGCTGATACAAGTGATAAAAATAACACTATCATAACTGAAAATATACTAATATATTCCAAATTACTTTTATTAAACATAATATTACACCTCTGTTTACTATCTAACATTATCTTAATATAACCTCACGATTACTTTCATCAGCTACTGCAGTCTTACCATCATAAGTAACAGTTAATTTATTCCCATGTATTTTACTACTTTTATCGAATTTGATATCAATATCTCCTCCATGATAATTTTTCACACAGACCAAATAAGGTATTCTCTCACTAGAAACCGTTTGACTGAGATAAATATCCCTAATCTTAGAAAGACTTATAGATTTACTAAATTTAGTATTAAATGAATTGATTTGTACTCTAAGAATGTGGTAATCTATCCAATATGGCACAGGAGAGTATAGGGGATTTTCAATAAACACCATATAATAAGCAGCAATATAACCATATGGCTCAAAAGCCACTTGTTTTCCAGAGTAGCTATAATTTATTTTACCAGTATAGTTACCATCTGCAGCCACAGTAGCTACAGTCATGCTCAATGCTATTAAAATTAATAACACTCCAATTATTTTTCTCATAAATATCATCATCCCTGTAATTTACTGTCAAATACAAACTATAAATATACTATTTCTTTAATCTAAATTAAGTCATGCATTTAATCATATTGCTTTTTAAAAAAATAAACAAATTAATAATTTATAGCTATTTAACTGTTTTTACAATATATTTTCATATATCCACTATCAAAATCACAAGTTTTCAAATGGAAATTTGTACGATTTATAACTCCATCAAATACCATAGCTCCATCACAGGCAGTAAGATTATGGAAACTTGTAACTTGCCTACAGTTTTTTGAAAAAGAATCTGTAAACACATATATATCCATTGTTACAGCATCATCTGGAACATTAATACGTTGATCATCTGTCCAAGCAGTCATACTACCTTTCACACATTTAATTTCATTCCCACTATCATCAAAAAAACTAACTTGATAATTAGCAGGGAAATTTAACCACCAAATATCATCATTAAAGGCAAAACCATTAGGACTAGTCCATGAACTTGGTTTAATATATCCATCTGTATGTATCCATATATCTGCAGCTGTAGCTGAACTAACAGCTATACTAATAATAGTTAATACTAGTAATACACCTATTATTTTTTTATATTCCATTTTATCAATCTCCTCATTTATTAATATCTTTTGTGAATATAAAAGTTCCTTTTAATTTAAATATCTTTGAATCTTATTTTTTTAAAAAAATATGATTAATTAAAGATATAATCTAAGATTAATGTATATACAGCTGTCTCCCATATATCTCTCAATTATACAGATTATAATACATTAATCTATGTTTATATCTTCTTAAATTTCAGTGTAAATATCAATCAGAACAAAGCCTATAATATAATTATAATAAATTGTCTTAATTTATAATCAACAGATGTAAGAAATACATTTTGTATGTATCATGAACAAAATATTGGGTTTATATTTTTTAAGGGATAATAAAATAGGTTAGTTTATTTTGTTTATATTTTGTAAAAATATTAATAGTGTATGCATATTGGGTTTTTGAATAAAATATTGGGTAAATTTTTTTAAAAAACATATATTTACTAACCTTAATTATTATAATTGATTATAATTTAGAAAAAAAGCAGAATGATAGACAAAAAATTATCATTATACCTTTTAGACTTTGTTCTCATTAATACAATAAATTACTCACCTCACAATAAATTTATCTAAATTAAAAAGATTGATTTAATTTTTTTAAAGATTTCTTAAAATATTATATTTTAAAGAAAAACTTGAAACATTAAACTAAATTAATACTTATTAATAAAAGTCATTTATTTCTTCCATATGTTATAAATATACGACTTCATATATAAATGTTTTGATTTATTGAACTTGTAAATTTTTGTGGAGTTTTTCAAAAATTATAAAATTTACCTTAATATTTATAAATAAAAAGTAATTTTTTAAAGAAAAACTCCACATTTTTTTACACACCCCTAAATCCATAAATATAAATTCAAGGTTATTTCTCTTACATTTATCATAATTTTTTTCTATAGCAAAAATAAGGACAATTATGATTAATTCTTTTTAATTTATAAATTTACTATTTATAAACTTACTTAATGGACTTTATTGACCTTACTGTGGAATTTGTTTTACTAAAAAACTAGTACTATTACTAGATCCAATATAACCATTTTCACTTTGGAAAGTTACTTTAACATTCACAATAATATTCTCTTTATCCAATAAATCTTCAGTACTGAAGAAATGATTAATAGCTAAAGGCAAAGTATATTGACCATTATCTGAATCAGTTTGTGTTATTACAGTTTTACCATTAATATTTATGAATATATTGGCATTTGTTATAGGTTGACCATCTTCATCTGTTAGTTTACCATATATAAGGTAATTGTTTTTTGTTACATATACAGTATTTAAACTTATTTGAGTTGATTTTATTTCAGGAGTATTATTATCATCAGCAGCTACAAAATTAATAGCTAATCCCATAGCTATTAATACTAATAATAATCCAATTATTTTATTATATCTCATCTTTTTATCCTCCTTAGGCATTATATATTTATTAAATGATTTTATTATCAAATAGATGTAAAAATTTTATCAATAACTTTTAAAGTAATAATAACATACTTTTTCATCATGAAAAAAAGTTTTTCAAACAAGAAAAACTCTCACTTTTTCACTATTAATAAAAAGATTTTAACTATTACATAAAGCACCCACATAAGGGTACAGTAAAAGTATTTTTACCATAACAATAACTATTCATTTTTTGAATTTTTGGTTTTAATTCTTTTTTCATATTTTCACCTCCATTATCCATAAATCATTGCAATAATATGTTTTTATTCTCTAATAAGAGAGTTAACTTATCTTCATAATTTTTTCTGCAGGGTCTTTTAATGGTTTGAATATTTTTTCATACCATATGCAATCATGGTTTTCTTTTTGGGCATGTAATCCTCTTGATATACATCCTTTACAAAATATTATTTCCTTACAATCACCACAAAATTCTTTTTTCGGTGCAGGTACTTGATAATAATTACATTTAGCTATTTTTTTAAAAAATGATTCTGGAGACTCCTTAAAAACATTTCCAATATTAAAATCCTCTGGCACAACTGGACAAAATATAACCTCTCCATTATATTTTATGGATAAGACATTAGTAGTTATACCACAATTTGCCTTATCATTCATATCTTCCAATAAGTACTCTGGGTTTTTTTCTATAAAACCAGCAAAATCTTCAGCAATTCTTTCAAATTCTTTGTTAAATTCGTCGATGTTTTCTGATGTAAAATCTAAATTTTTATTCTTTGCTCTCCCAATAGGCATGATAACTCCCATTCTAACAAAATCCACCCCTTTATCTTTCATTATTTTAACTGTAAGATACATATCCTTTAGATTTACTGGTGTTGTTATTAAATCACCACCCACAGAAACACCATTTTTAACAAGTTTTTCGATATTATTCATCACAATATCAAAATATCCTTTTGTTTTTGTAAATTGATTCATATATTCTACTTTGTAACTGTAAACTGAAATTAATAAAACTAAATTATCATATTTACTTAAAAATTCTATGTGTTTTTTTACTAAAGAACCATTAGTGAAAATTTTAACAAATCCAAAATTTCTACAACAATAATCTATAATCTCTTGAATATTTGGATGTGCAAATGGTTCACCACCTGTTAATTCAATTACTGGATTAAAATCTTTAAGATAATCTAAAAATTCAATTAAACCATCCATATTAATAAATTCATTATTTTTCGGTCCACTATTATTATAACAATGTTTACAAAAATAATTACAATAATTTGTAAGTTCAATAGAAAACATCAGGGGTATTTGTAAATCAGCAGATCCTTTAATAGGAGAAAATGGAATTTTTAAAGGTTTTTCATTAATTTCAAAAATTGGATTATCTTCAATAAAATCAAAAATAATATCTTTAATTTCAGCATATCCCCTATCATAAGTCAATGCCAAGTTGCTTATTATTTCTTCAAAAGTATTCATTCCATTACATTCTTTAATTATATCCACAGAACTTTCATTAATTTCATATTCATTATTTTCTATGGAAGTTTCTAAATTACGAACAAAACTAACATTCTTCCCTTGATAAATTTGGAATTTATCTTTTAAAACTGGATATTTATTAATCATTGTACTCATATTAACATTCGCCCAATTAACAGTTCATTAATACGCATATTACTTTTTAATATTTAGTTTCATTTCTACTATTTATCTAAATTTAAATGTGAGAATCAATCAGAACAAAGCCTATTAATATAATTAATTCTAATAAATTGTCTTAATTTATAATCAAATGTGTAAATACATTTGGGTGTAATGTATCATGAACAAGATGGGTTAATTTTTTGAGTGGAATACTTAAGGTTAGTTTATTTACATGAAAATATAGAATGGTATAATAAAATATTTGTATTTGAATAAAATAGAGGTATATTTTTAAAATGTACATGTAATTTACTAACCTTAATTGTAGAATATGATTATAAATTTGAAAAAAGCAAAATAATATGACAAAAAATTATTATTATACTTTTAGACTTTGTTCTCATTAATACAAGAAAATTTCTCACCTCTTAATAGATTTATCTAAATTAATCGAAATATTTTAATTTTTTTAAAAATCTCCTAAAAATTATATTTTCATGAATTCTATAAATATTAAACTAAATTAATACTTATAAAAAGTCATTTATTTCTTCCATATGTTATAAATATATGACTTAATATATAAAGGTTTTGATTTGTTTGTTAAAAAGTTTTAAAAATATATATCTTCAAAATATCAAAGATTGCGATTTTTATCTTAGATTTGAAAGAACACTATGACTGAATTTTAATTAAATTCAACCATAGATGCATTTCATGGAAAATTTTCTAATAGTAATGTTTAAATACTTTAAAAATCAATATAACTATTGATACTATGGTTAAATTTATAAATAAATCTTTCATATTCAGTATATATCCTAACAAAGAACAGGAAAAACATTTACGCATGAATATAGGTTGTGCACGATATGTATATAATTCATGCCTCGAAACAACCACAACTGACTATAAAAATAAACAAAATCACCCTAAAAACAAAACAATTAAAAATATACCCAATAAAACTTATTTCAATAAACATTTAACCTCTTTGAAAAAATTAAAACCATGGTTATGTGAAGCTGAAAGCACATCCCTACAAGCATCATACGAAAGACTAATCAACGCATTTGACAGATTTTTCAAAGGAAAAAACAAATATCCTAAATATAAATCTAAACACAACCCTGTCCAATCCATTAAAATAAAAGCCAACAAATCCACCAACAATAAACTCACAATCCGTTTTGAAAATGAACGACTAAAAATACCAAAAATAGGCAGTATCAAATATAAAAATAAGAGAAAAATAGAAGGAAAGATACTTTCAGCTACAATATATCAAAAAGCAGGAAAATGGTTCGCCAGTATAAACTGCGGCGATGTGCCTGTACAAGCTAAAGAGAAAACTCGTGAAGTTGTGGGAATAGATTTAGGTTTAACTGATTTTTGCATACTCTGTAATGGTGAGAAGATAACCAAACTCAACATAAAACAAGAAGAAAAGCAATTAAAAAGATTACAAAAAGCACTCTCAAGGAAAAAAAGAGGAAGCAAAAACTACCAGAAAAACAAACTACAACTAGAACGTAAACATCAAAAAATCGCCGCTAAAAGAACAGACTTCTTACAAAAACTATCAACAAGAATTATAGAAGATTATGACATAATTTACACAGAAACCTTAAAAATAGCTAATATGATGAAAAACCACCACTTAGCAAAAAGTATTTCTGAAGCTAGCTGGAGAAAATTCCTTGAAATGTTAAAATACAAAAGCCAATGGTATGACAAGACTCTATATTCAATAAATCAGTATTTTCCATCTTCTAAAACCTGTCATTGCTGTGGACATATTAATCATGATTTAAAATTGCATAATAGGAAATGGATCTGTCCACAATGTTTAAAAACACATGATAGAGACATGAACGCTGCAATAAACATTAGAAATGAAGGAATAAAAAAAAACACTTGTACTGTAGGGACTACAGGAATTTAAGCTTGATAAAACTATGATTCATAAGAATTATTTAAACAAGAATCTCCGACTTCTATAAGTCGGAGAGGTTCAATGAAACAAAAATATAGCTAATCTCATAGAACTAAATGTTTATTTATTGAAGATAATTTATAAACAAAATAGTAATTTTTAAAAAAAGCTCCAATTTTTCCGTAAAATCGTAGGAAATTTTAAATAATATAACTAGTAATAGATATAAATTAATTATAAAAGTCATTTATTTCTTCCATATGTTACAAATATATGGCTACATTATAAATATTTTGATTTGTTAAGTGTAAAAAAAATTGTGATTAACTTTGAAAACTTCGTTTTTATAACTAAAAAAAATATAATTAAATTATTAATATATAACTATATGGATATATGGATATATATATATATATATATATATATAAAATTTATAAAAAATTTTTAAAATTATAAATGCTACAAATTGGGCTTCAAAGTTATAGAGACTGGCATAAAAATTCATAATATCAATATAAGTAGTTAAAACCATGAAAACCAAAGTCAGATATTACAGACAAGAATTAGGGATGACTCAAAAAGAATTGGGAAAAAAAGCTGGAGTTGCAAGGCAAACAATAAATTCCCTTGAAACTGGAAAATATAATCCATCCCTACTATTAGCTTACAAAATAACCTTATTATTAGGTTTTGATAATATCCATGATGTTTTTACCTTTGAAGATGAAGATATCAAAGATTAAAACACTATCAGATAAATTTTATCAAGATATGATTTAAAAGCCAATCTGTTTTGTTAAAGCAATTTAAATGAATCATTCTATATAAATTCATATTAATAAATAAAATAAACTAAATTAAATTAAAAAAAAAGGTTGAAAATATGATATTTGAAATAATTAAAGACTCCCTTGAATATACATTCAAAGACAAGAGTATATTAAAAATAGGTATTTTATCTATTTTAAGCATTTTAATCATACCTCTCTTTATTTTATTTGGTTATTCCTATAGAACAACTTTAATTGGAATAAACAGTATGATTAACAAAGAAGATCCAAAACCTAAATTTGATAATATAAAAGAAATGATAGTTCAAGGTGGGAAAATAATCATTCTCTGTGTATATTTGCTTCCTGTTATATTAGCTACATTCTTTTTTAATGTTAACGGACTCCTTTATAAAATAATACCAACTGTAAGTGGAATTAGTATTGATTTTAACTTCGAAATTTTAGCTATTTTAGCAATAATCAGCTTTATATGCTTATTATTTACTAGTGTATCTATTCCTAATATGATTAAATACGGGGGTTCTTTAAAAGCAGGATTTAAAATTAAAGAAATAATATCCATTATTAAAAATGTAAGTATTGGGAACTATATACTATTCTGGGGAACTTTTTTTGTTATATTTGGAGGACTTCTAACATTAAGATCATTTATAGTTGAATTTTTAACCGATACACTTTTTAGTGTTGGGATAACATTAACAGAACCTATCATTTTAGGAATCTACATTTTTATACTATACTTTTTTATAGTTCCTATCTTTGTAATATCTTTAAGTCGAGGAATAGCATTATTGTATGATATGGGGCAAACCTGTGAATAAATAAAAATTCAACTATTAAATATTATTCTTTTTTATTTATAAATTATAAATGTATATCTAAAATAATAACAATAATTTTATATAAAAATATAAAAAAATGATATATAAAATTATTATAAAAAATATAAATTTATTTATAGAATATATAAATTATTTATAAACTATATAAAAATTATATATAAATATAAAAAATATAAAAATTATATATAAAAAATATAAAAATTTATAAAAATTATTTATAAAATATATAAAAATTATATATAAAAATATAAAATATTAATTATAACTTATTTTCAAAATAATCATTATATTCTTCTTTTAACATAGAATAGTATAATCTATCAACATATTCTCCATCAATAAAGAAATAATCCCTTAATGTTCCTTCATAAACAAAATTACACTTATTAATAAGTGCTTTAGAAGCTAAGTTATTTTCCTTATGACAAACTTGAACTTTATGTAAATCAATTTTATTAAAGCCAAAATCCAATATTGCTTTAATAGCTTCAGTTGCATATCCTCTCTTTTGAAACTTAGTACCGATACAATACTCAATCTCACCAAAATGATTATCAATATTTATTAAAAAATAAGCTATCTGACCTATGCAAGAATTAGAATCCCTCTCTATAATTGCCCATCTGTAATAATCCATATTTTTATATGAAGATATATAGCTATCTAAAAGCTTTTTAACTTCATCATAAGTGGTATATATTGGTTCAGAATATAAAAATTGGACTTTAGGATCACTAACCCAATAATCTCGCATATCCTGATTATCTTCATATTTAAACTTTCTAAGTATCAATCTATTGGTTTCAATAGTTTGAGTACCTAAGTGGGAAACCATACAATCACTATGAACAAATGTTATTTTATCAATTATCTGACTATTTCGAATATAATATCTAAATTTTCAGCTTGTAAAAGGTCAATCTTCTTACCACTTTTACCAAGAACTTCTTTTTTCATATTAACATGTTCTTCAGTAATGATATTATCCTCAATAGCTATTCCACCTGTTTCTTCTAATAATTTAGCTATTTCATCAGGAACTATTGAGCTTAGATATTTTATAATCTTTGGAGCTTCTCCTTTAAACTGAGGCCCAATTTTATCCATAGCTGGTGTGACTTCTACTACTTTTTCATGAACATCTGGCTTTCCTTCACTTATTTCAAGGTCATTTATTTTTAAGGTACCCTTAATATCACCCATATATTCAGTAAGTATAGTTTTTAAGTCATTATTTGTATAAATATTAACTTCTTGAAGTGGAACATTTAATGGAATCTTAGAAGAAGATTTAAATCTTCTTACTTCACTAACAACCTCAATAGCTAATTGTCCATCTTCTTCTGATTTAGTATTAATTAAATCTTCTTGAATTTCAGGCCAATTACTACTATTTATACTAATATCATTATCACTTTCAAAGTATTGATATACTTCATCAGCAAAGTGAGGAGTGATTGGAGCAAGGAGTTTTAAAGAAGTTTCTACCACTGTTTTTAATGTGAATTTTGCAGCTGCCCTAGATTCTTCACTAATATCATCATTGTATAACCTATATTTAACTGCTTCAATATATTCATCACAAAAATCATGCCAAACAAATTTTTCAATTGAATTAATAGCTGTTGCAAAATTATATGAATCATAAGCATTAGAAACAATAATATTCAAACTATTTAACTTTGAAAGAATCCATTTATCTAAAGGCATAAGGTTTCCTTTAATCGAATCAATTTCTTCATTTGTGGTAGCTATTTCATCACTTAAAATATGCATACTAATAAATCTAAATGCATTCCAGAATTTCCTAAGGAATTTGTAACCATGTTTAATATCTTTCCAATCAAAAGGAAGATCAGAACCTGGAACACTATTAGCTGCCCAGGACCTAAGAGCGTCTGCACCGTATTTCTCTATTACCTCTTCAGGACCAATAACATTTCCTCTAGATTTACTCATTTTATATCCGTCTTCTCCAAAGACCATACCATTTATAACTATCTCTTCAAATGGTTTTTCTCCTTCAAGAGCTAATGTTCTTAAAGTCGTGTAAAAAGCCCATGTACGAATAATATCATGTCCTTGTGGGCGTAAATTAGTTGGAAAATTATCTTTAAAGCTTGGATTTGGCCATCCAGTTATGTTTAATGGTGAAATTGAGCTATCCATCCAAGTATCTAAAACATCCTCTTCACCAGTAAAGTCAGTAGAACCACATTCACATTTTTCCTTAGGTTTTGTTTGTGTAGGGTCAATAGGTAGCTCTTCTGGAGTTGGAAGTTGTATTTTACCACATTTATCACAGAACCAAACTGGAATAGGCGTTGCAAAAATTCTTTGCCTTGAAATACACCAATCCCACTCCATAGAATCAGCCCAATTTAAGAGACGGGATTTCATGTGTTCTGGAACCCAATTCATAGATTCACTAGCTTCTTTAATGTCATCAATGAACTTATTAACAGCAACAAACCATTGTTTTTTAACTAAAATCTCAATTGGAGTTTTACATCTCCAACATTGACCAACATTTTGATCAACATCCTCTTGTTTAACTATGTAATTATCATTTTTCAAATCATCAATAATAGCTGATTTACAGGCCTTAAGTTCCATTCCTTCATATTTTCCTGCAGCTTTAGTCATACACCCTTTCTCATCAATAGCTTCAATAACCTCTAAATTATGTTTATTAACCCAAGATACATCAGTTTTATCACCAAAAGTACATACCATAACTGCACCTGTACCAAATTCAGGGTCAACATCCTCATCAGCTATGACTTTGACTTTTTGCCCAGAAATAGGAACTTCAACTTCACTTCCAAGAATATCACTGTATCTCTCATCATCAGGATTAACCACAAGAGCTACACAGGAAGACATAAGTTCTGGTCTAGTGGTAGCTATTAAAACCCCATCTCCCTCTTCTTCTGCAGATGGGAAATTAACATAATTTAGGAAAGATTTATTACTATCATACTCAACTTCTGCAAAAGCTATAGCTGTTCTACATCTTGGACACCAATTAACAGGATGGATTCCTTGATAAATTAAACCTTCATCATACATTTTAAGAAATGAAAGTTGTGTCTTTCTCATATACTCAGGAGTCATGGTTATGTATTCTCTTGACCAGTCTTGAGAAAATCCAATAGATTTCATCTGATCTTTCATGAGAGAAATATTTTCTTTGGTTAAATCTACACACATTTGACGAAATTCAGCTCTTGAAACATCATTTTTCTTTATATTATGAGTTTCTTCAACTTTTACTTCAGTTGGAAGACCATGACAATCCCAACCTTGAGGGAATAATACATCAAATCCTTTAAGACGCTTAAATCTTGCAATAATATCTATATAAGCCCAGTTCAATATATGTCCCATGTGAAGAGAACCTGTTGGATAAGGAGGAGGAGTGTCGATTATATAACTTGGTTTTGTTCCATCTCCTATAAATTTGAAAATCTGATTATCTTCCCATTTATTCTGCCATTCATTTTCTTTTTTATGATTGTAATCTTTAGGAATTTCATTTAATGACATAAATCTTCTCCAGTTAGTATTATTAAGTTTTATTAATTTAGAAATTTTTAATTCAATGAAATAATTATATTTTTTAGATATTTTAGAATTTTTATAATTATATATTATATTTTATATAAAATAAAATTTTTATAATAAAATGAAATTTTAAATATATAATGAAATTTTTATAATTATATAATAAAAATTTTATAATTATATAATATTTCAACTATAATTTTTTTATATAATTTTATATTATGTATAAATATATGTCTTAATTATAATATATATTTTTTTAAATAATTGATAATTTAATAGATTAATGATAAAATATTTATTTAATAAAAAATAAAATATAATTATTATAAATGATATAGGTATTTAATCTAAAATTTAAAAATACTATAACACTAATAATTATTAAAATGAATTAAAAAAAATGGTGAAAAAATGGAATTATTATGGTTTTATATAGCTATTGTTCTTGCTATCAGTGACGAAATCCATAGTTTAGTTTTTTGGAAATATATTGGTAATTTCTACATACTTTTTGGAGGATTTGTCCAAGAAACAGTACATTCAGCCCTTCAAGCTTGGCTTGTTCATGAAGGAATTGAAGCGTTATTCCATTTTATAATACTTTCAATTGTCTTTTTTTCCTTTGAAATAGGATTTTTAGCGGCATTAATTCATTTTGTTATTGATATTGTTCACTCTTTAACCATAAAACACATGAATCATTTAGAACACAGAGCTATGCATTTTGTAATTGAATCTCTATTCTTTATATTGATTTTTGGGTTATGATAGCTATAAGAAGTAAAATGGTGGGTTGGTCGCCTTTAGCTATACTTGTATATATTATATAAATATAAAAATTATAAAATAAAAAATATAAAAAAATATTAAAAATTATAAAAATATATAAAAAATTCTATATAAAATTATAAAAATATATAAAAAATTCTATATAAATATATAAAAATATACAAAAATTATAAAAAAATTCTAATAAAATAAATAAAAATTACATAATTAACAATTTAATGAATATTTTCAAGGAGAATACTTAATGCCAGTAATCACATTCGAATATCAAGATTTAAAAGAACTTGGAATAGACATTAGTAATGAAAAACTTATTGATATTTTACCTATGCTTGGAAGCGACATAGAAGACTTTGATGATGAAACAATTAAGGTAGAGTTTTTCCCAAACCGTCCAGATCAACTTTCAATCGAAGGAGTGTCCCGTAGTTTAAAAGGATTTATTTCTCAAGAAACTGGGCTTCCAGAATATGAAGTTACACCATCAGGAAATAAAGTATTAGTTGATAAAGAAATTGAAAATATTCGTCCATACATAGCTTTTGCACTAATTGAAAATGTTAAATTTGATGGAAATAAATTAAAAGAAATAATGGATTTTCAAGAAAATTTACATTGGGTAATTGGAAGAGATAGAAAAAAAGTAGCTATTGGAATTCATAACTTAGATGTTATTGAAGGGGATTATAGATATATTGCAAGTAAACCCGATGAAAATAGCTTTATTCCACTTGAACATTTAAAACAATTAAGACCTCAGGAAATATTAGATAATCACGAGAAAGGTTCAAAGTATGCTAAATTAATTTCTGATTTTGATAAATACCCTATTATTCTTGATAAAAATGATAATATACTCTCTATGCCTCCAATAATAAATGGTGAACTAACAAAACTTACGGATAAAACAAAAAATATACTGGTTGATGTAACTGGAACTGATGAGAAGGCAGTAAATCAAACATTAAATATTATTTGTAGCTCATTTGGAGAAGTTGGAGGGAAAATTAAAAGTTTGGAAATTGTTTATGAAGATAGAACCACTACAACACCTGATTTATCTCCTAAAAAGAAACCACTAAGAGTTGATTTTTCTAATGAACTTATAGGGGGAGTAGATTTAGATGCCTCTAATATTGTTAATCTTTTAAAAAAAGCAAGAATGAATGCTAAGGCAATAAGTGAAAATGAAGTTGAAGTAGAGATTCCCTCTTATAGAATAGATATCTTACATGAAGTTGATTTAGTAGAAAATGTAGCTATTCAATATTGCATAAATAATATTGAAAGTAAAGTCCCTGAAATTTCAACTATAGCTACTGAAAACCAGGGATTTAAAAGTGAAAAAACCATTAGAGAAATTATGATAGGTCTTGGATTTCAAGAAGTCATGAGTTTAATGTTAACAAGTGAAGAAAACCATTACAATAAAATGAAACAAAAAGAAGACAACCATGTTCAAGTAGCTAAACCTATTACAATAGATAGAACTATGATTAGAAAAAGCTTAATCAACAGCTTAATGGAATTTTTAGAAGATAATAAACACGAAGATCACCCTCAAAAAATATTTGAAATTGGTGATACCTTATATCTTGACGACAAAAGAGAGACTAATGTTAAAAGTGTCAAAAAGTTAGCAGGAGCCATTTGTCATTCAACAGCTAATTTCACAGAGATAAAATCTACGGTAGCTAGTGTTTTAGCTAACTTAGGTTATGATATGAAACTTTTCTCATCTGATAATCCTAGTTTTATTGAAGGAAGAGTAGCTAATTTAAAAGGCGAAAGTCTGAATGGTGATGTTTCTGGATTCTTTGGTGAAGTTTCACCTGAAGTTATTAGCTCTTTTGAATTAGAATATCCTGTAATAGCTTTTGAAATTGAATTTTTATAGGGAATATTGCAATTCATTTGAAATTGAGTTTTTATAGGGAATATTGCAATTCATTTGAAATTGAGTTTTTATAGATTTTTTTAATTAAAAGAAGATTAATTTTGACATAAAACATCTTGAATATAATTGATATAATCAAATTTATAATAAATTTAGCTAACTAATAAGAAACATATTTATAATAAATTTAGCTAACTAATAAGAAACATATTTATATATGATTCATTTGTAATGGTTACATTACCTACAATTAATTTAAGCATCTCTGGATAATAAACTTTTGAAAGATATGTGAAAGGATTTGAAGAATAATTTACATAACTAATCTGAGAACTATTATTTCCATCATGATAAACAACTGAAATCTTTAAAACGCTTTTATTGAATTGTTCAATAATAGTAGTACTATTTAAAAATGAGTTATCAGTATAATTTCTATAGATTATTACTTTTCCAATATAATATTTATCTATTGTCCATTCTAATTTACCTGAAGAATTTCTAAGATTCCCATAAGCAACTTCTTTTTCAAGTATTGTTTCTGGAGAAATGTAATAGCTATCATCATGAATATCCATACATCCTGCTTCATGATCAATGAAAACCTTAGTCATTCTTGGTTTATAAACCTTTAAATAATAATTTTTTGGTGATAACTTAGACTTTACAGATTTAACTTTTTTATTAGGATCTGGAACATATTTCTTAGTTTTTGAATCATAACGTTGGCTACCATATGAAAACTGAGTTGTTATTTTTAATTTACCTTTACCATTTCTTTCAATATCTATCTTCCTACCATAATTATTAATAGCTGAAATGTCTTCTTTAATGGAAATTTTATTATTATAGTAAAGGCGTGTACTCCATGTTAATCTCCCATGAGCAATATTTGAAACATAACTACTTCCAGAATCAATAACTTTACTTGTAGATATATTTTTAAGTATTTTTCCTTTATAATTTTTTATATAATAAGATTCAAGACCCATATTATTCTTTATTTTCATATATTTAGATGTTTTAGTGATTTTCTTATTACTCTTTTCTTCAATGAAAACTTTTAATTTAGATTTATTTATTCTTTTAAAAGTAACTTTATTAACTTTATAAATAGCTCCATTTTTAGAAAAATAGCGATGAACTTTTAATGTGTTGTTATTATAGATAGTGGCAGTCCAATTTAATTTTATAGATTTATAATTTTTATGAGGTGCAATACCTTTATCTATAGTTTTTTTACCACCAGCTGCAGAGACGGGTCCTAGAACTTGTGCAATGATAAATATTGTAAATAATAACATTAAAATTATTAAAACCTTATTTTTATTTTCCATCTAATCACTTATTTTTTAATCATTAAAACATTATATACTTTTTATATATTTTCTTATATGTATCTAATGATATATAATCTTATCATTTTAAAAAAAATTATAAAAAGCTAAAAAATAATCGAATAAAAGGATTATTCTCCAATAATGGTTAGTTGGACATTTCTTCTTCTTGGACCATCTAACTCTATAAAAAATATAGATTGCCAGGTTCCTATAGCTAATTTTTTGTCTCTAAATGGAATTGTTTCACTTGATTGTAATAATAAAGATCTAATATGAGAATCTGCATTGTTATCTATGATATCATGTTTATAATTATTATTTTGAGGGACTATTTCTTTTAAAAAAATTTCAAAATCTACTAAGAGACCTTGTTCATTTTCATTTATAACAATAGCTGAAGTTGAATGTTTAGAATATATGTTTACTATTCCATTAGCTATTTCACTATTTGTAATAGTATTTTGTACTTTTGAAGTAATATCTATAATTTCTAATCTTTTTGAAGTTGTTAAATCTAACTTATCTTTAAAAATTGTCATAGCTATTACTATATTTATTATAAAATAAATATTTTTTTAAAATAAAATCTTTAAATAATAAAACGCTCATGTAAAGATTATGGTGCAAAAATTTATATATGTTGGTTCATAGATATTATTATATGATGCCAAAAAGTTTTGATTATAATTTATTTATACCTAATAATGAACTTGCAATGGGATTT
>Ga0082212_10004053_pt1 | contig 20522 bp, 12 predicted proteins | sample TergutNt197P3_FD_71548 | JGI IMG/M metagenome (GOLD analysis project Ga0082212, IMG submission 71548) | Neocapritermes taracua P3 segment gut microbial communities from Petit-Saut dam, French Guiana - Nt197 P3 | ecosystem: Host-associated > Arthropoda: Insects > Digestive system > Gut ... | reverse complement strand
CCAGCGCGACACGGATGATCCGTGAATCATCAATGCCACAGGCACGAAGATAGTCATAATACAGCTTGAAGAGAAGATACGATTTTCCGCATCTTCTGATCCCTGTGACAATCTTGATCGACCCGTTCCCGCGCCGGTCTATCAGCCTGTTCAGATAAACGTCCCTTTGTATTTCCATAACGGACTCCTATTACGAAAAATGTGTAAAATATCAATTATTTCGTAATAATTATATTCGGGTGCGTGTCCTCTGTCAAGCTATCGGGCCCAGGCAAAGCAGGAAAGTCCCATTCGGAATCGTCTGCGAAGTTTGCCTAATAAAAATAAGTGAAATCTTCGAAATATCACCCTTAGGGGGATATACAAGCCGGACGGGTACGTGATATATTCGGCAATATCAAAATTACGGAGGAGGGTCTTCTTCCTTGTAAAAGGCACAAGACAGCAAAACCGTGGGCATCAGAAGATGTAATAAAAGTCTCAGTTAAGGAAATTAGAAAAGGAGTAAATAACATGAGTAAAAGAGTACTGACAATTGCGCTTGTAATAGTGTTCGCGTTTGCGCTTACGCTGTCATTCGGGGGCTGCGGCGATAAAAACAAAGCGGAAGACGACGTGGACACGATGGACATCTCGATCGGCGATAAGGACGAAGGAGGCGGGCCGGCTGACAATGACCAGAATGACGCCGACGACGAAGAGGACACGGATACGGATGCAGGCACGGGCACTGATATGGACGAGGACGATGAATATGAATTTGAGATCCTGGAGACCTACGCGCCTGGTGAGTGGCCGGACAACGAATTTACAAAGCAGTTCCCCGAACCGGATTTTGGCACGTTGAGCAGGAGCCATCTGTCCAACTTTGGATTCGAAGCCTATTTTGACGATGTGACCCTGGACGATGTAAAGAATTATGTGGAGCAGTTAAAAGAGGCGGGTTTCACTTCAAATCTTAAGGTCCAGGATACTGCCGAGGATAATTATTCCTTCAAGGCCGAAAGCAGCGCCGGATACCTCGCGGAAGTCTTTTGGATGGACACAGAAGTTATGCCGCTACATATAACGGTTGGGAAAAAATAGAAGTTGACATATTGATTATTCAAAACGAAAGACCCTGGAGTGTGATTCCGGGGTCTTTGTAATACCGTCTCCAGAAGGCAAAGGGGAACACAAAAAGAACCGTCCCCGATGTGTTCCTTAGGGCGCGGGAACCATCCTCGTTGATTTTGGCAAATATCACCCTCGGGGGGATATACAAGCGGGGCTGTTTTGTGATATGTATTGGGTTGTAATTGACAGGTTTATAATAAAGTGTGCCAGGGGACAGTGATTAGTGATCAGTGATCAGGATCTGTGGTCAGTTGTCAGTGGCCAGTGGAGAAGAGTGAGAATAGAGAAGAGATAGGGACAAGAGAAAAGAGATAGGTAAGAGAAAAAAAGAGAGAAGAGATAGGTAAGAGAGAAAAGAGAGAGAAGAGATAGGGAAGAGAGAGAATAGACAGGGATAAGAGAGAAGAGATAGGTAGCAGGGGGAGAAGGAAGGAAACGAACATGGCTAAGTTTTGTAAGAATTGCGGGGCTCCGGTAGAAGAAGGGGCAGGGTCTTGTCCGGGATGCGGGGCGGTAATTGAAGGACAGGCGCCGCCTGTACAACCGCAGCCGGGATACGCGCCGCCTGTACAGTCGCAACAGGGATACGCGCCCCCGCCGGGGCAGCCGCAACAGGGATACGCGCCGCCGCCGGGGCAACCGCAACAGGGGTATGCGCCGCCGCCGGGGCAACCTGGGCCGGGGTATGCGCCGCCGCCGGGGCAACCGCAACCTGGGTATGCTCCCGGGCAGCCGCAACCGGGATACACGCCCCCGCCGGGGCAACCGCGACAGGGGTATGCGCCGCCGCCGGGGCAACCGCAACCGGGATACGCGCCGCCGCCGGGGCAACCTGGGCCGGGGTATGCTCCCCCGCCTAAGAAGAACAACAGGATACTGTTGATTGTCATCATTGCGGCGGTGGCCGCGTTCGTCGTCATCCTGCTCGCCACAAACGGCTTCGGTGCCTGGGGCGGCGAAAAAGAAGAGCCGCCCGACGTCCCGGAGGAAATCACGGAAGAGCTGGAGCCCGAACCAGAGCCCGAGCCCGAACCCGAACCCGAGCCTGAGCCGGAACCGGAACCGGAGCCCGAGCCTGTCATGGGGGCATATGACGAGGCCAACGGCTTTTGGGAAGGCCTGGCTGCAGTCCGGAGGGACGGCAAATGGGGCTATATCGACAAAAGCGGCAATGTGGCCATAGAGCTGAAATATGATGACGCTTTCAACTTCAATGAAAACGGCCTGGCAAAGGTGGAGCTGAACGGCAAAAAAGGTTTCATCGATAAAGAGGGCAATGTGGCCATAGAGCTGAAATATGACGACGCAATAAGTTTTTCCGAGGACAGGGCTCAGGTCAAGAACGGAGAAAAATGGGGCTTTGTCGACAGAGAGGGCAATGAGATCATTGAGCTGAAATATGAGGGGACGAAAAGCTTTTGCGACGGCATTGCGCCTGCCCTTGAAACAGGCGGGCGATGGGGCTATATCGACAAGAGCGGCCAATTTGCCGTAGAGCCAAAATATGACGAAGCGTATGCTTTCGCGGAAGACGGCTCCGGTATGGCGCGGGTCATGCTGGACGGTAAATGGGGGTATATCGACAAAACGGGCGAAGAGATCGTGCCGTTGAAATACGACGAAGCGCTTCGCGTATCGGAAAGAATGGGCACGGTCTGCATCGGCGGCAAATGGGGGTATGTTAACGAAATGGGCGAAGAGACCGTACCGCTGAAATACGATGAAGCAAGGCCCGTGAGCGAAGGGATGGGCGCGGTCTGCCTGGACGACAAATGGGGATTTGTCGACAAAGAAGGCAATGAAATAGTACCATTGGAATATGACGATGTGTCTGACTTCTCCGAAGGTGTGGCAATGGTCAGGCTGGACGGCAAATTTGGCTATGTAGACAAAGATGGCAATGAAGCCATACCGCTGGAATACGACGGCTGGGGCCCGTTTCAAGACGGCATTGCGGGGGTCATGCTTGACGGCAAATGGGGCTATATCGACAAAACGGGGAATATTATCATTGAGCCGAAATACCCGGAAATAAAGTCTTTCTTTGAAGGTATGGCGGCGGTCAAGGGCGATGGCGGAAAATGGGGCTATATCGACGCGGCCGGAAATGAAGTCGTTCCGGTAGACTAAAAGCCAGCGGCCAGTGGCCAATGCAGGCAGAAGACAAGGGACGGTCTTGAACACAAAAAGAACCGTCCCCGTTGTGTTTCCACAAAAGTCCACGTATAAAAATGTCATCCAGCACATAAAGTCGTTGTATATTTTGTGATTTGCGCTATAATATTGCCATATAGACGGGAGGAGAGGGACGATGTACCGGACGGCGATCGAAGCGTTATATAAATGGAAAGCCAAAGAAGCGAAGAAACCCCTCATCATACGTGGGGCGCGCCAGGTCGGGAAGACCTGGCTGATGAAGGAGTTTGGGCGGACCGCGTTTGAGCATACTGTCTATATCAGTTTTGACAACAACAAGCGGATGAAGGAGCTTTTTTCCGCCGATCTCGATACAAAGCGCATCATCACGGGCATTGAACTGTATGCCGGCTATAAAATCGACCCGGCGAGCACGCTTATTATATTTGATGAAGTGCAGGAGGTCCCGGCGGCGTTGACATCCCTCAAATATTTCAACGAAGACGCCCCGGAGTACCAGATCGTCTGCGCGGGTTCGCTGCTTGGCGTCGCATTGCATCAAGGCACGTCGTTTCCTGTCGGGAAAGTCGAGTTTTTGGAATTGCGCCCGCTTTCGTTTTCGGAATTCATGACGGCGATGGGCAAAGAGCAATTTGTGTCGCTTCTCGCCGAAGGCGATTTTGCGATGGCAACGACATTCAGGCAGGAATATATTGACCTTTTGAAATATTATTTCTTCGTGGGCGGGATGCCGGAGGCGGCGCTGTCCTTTCAAACCAACCGGGACTTTGGCGAGGTTCGCGATATCCAGGGGCGTATCCTTGAAACCTGGGAGCAGGACTTTTCAAAACATGTGCCGAACGAGATCGTGCCGCGTGTCCGAATGCTGTGGAGGAGCATTCCGGCACAGCTGGCAAGGGAAAACAGGAAATTCATCTACGGGCTTGTCAAAGAGGGGGCCAGGGCAAGGGAGTACGAATATGCATTGATGTGGCTGAGCGATTGCGGCCTGGTGCACAAAGTCCACCGCGCCAATATTGCGAACCTGCCGCTCAAGGCCTACGAAGACCTGAAAGCTTTCAAGCTTTTTATATGTGACGTCGGCTTGCTTTCGTGTATGACACGGCTCAGGCAGGACGTCCTGCTTGACGGCAACGATCTTTTCGTAGAGTTCAAAGGCGCATTGACAGAGCAATATGCCCTGCAGCAGTTAAAGACCCTGCCCGGCCTTGATACGTACTACTGGGCGAATGAGCGCCATACCTCCGAGGTCGATTTCCTGCTGGATACGGGGAATGCCGTTGTGCCGCTTGAAGTGAAGGCGGGGGTAAACCTGCAAAGCAAAAGCCTGAAGGCCTTTGCGGAAAAACACCACTCCGCCCTGTCTATCCGCACGTCCATGTCCGACTACAGGAGAGAGGGGTGGCTGCTCAACCTTCCGCTCTACGCGATAGAGTATGTCTTGGCGGGCCTGTGAATAATTATTTCAAATAGTCTTGGCAAATATCGCCCTCAGCAAAGGGCAACCGGCCGACCGTCATTAAAACAGTCTGCAACCAGGCGCATAGGAGGCACAAAACGATGTTATGCAAAACCTGCAGCAAAGATTCCGAGCTTCGCGTAAACTTCGCGGACGATTCCGAATGGGAAGCTTTCCTGCTTCGCCTGGGCGATGTCAAGACCTTCGCGAATTCACCGGGCGTGCCAAAATGAGGCGCCCGTGCTTCAAAGGGTGGGTGTCCCGCGAGCTTGCGTATCTGTCCGGCGAGAACACGCTAAACCTCCGCAGGCTCGCCTTCCTCGCCCAGGGCGCCGCGCCAAGATTGCGGGAGCGCCTTGTCCTTTACGCTATTGCTACAGACAAGGCTTTGCGGCTGAAAGGCTTTCTATATCGCGAGGACATGATTGCGGAGGTTGACATGCTTGCCAAAACGCTCAACGGGGTTGACCTGGATGACCCTGGCCAGGCCGAGTGCCTGGCGTTGCCGGACCGATACAGAAAGGCTTTGCTTTCATACAAGACAGCATATCGGCAGCTCGAAACGCGCAATGCCTCAAAAATGCTCCGTCGCGAGAAATCCGTTGAGCTCCAAAAGAAAAAAGGCATCTCGACCGCCCGGATTTGCAGGGCGCTCGGGCTCGATCCCGGCAATACAAGCTCATATCTCAGGGACGCAGAGATAGACCGGGTTTCTTTGGAAAAAGCAACCGACATATTGAGGTATCTGCAAAAATCCCCATAGATGACCACGCCGTCAAATCAGCCACGCCGGGACATACTCGACTGGTGGATATGCCAAGTATCAGCCCTGTATCGGATTTAAGGAACTACAACGACGGTTCTTCTGTCTTGTAAAGGGCGCAAGGCAGCAAAAACCGTCCCCGTCGTGCTCCGTCCAAAAGGCGTATGAAAAACCGTGTTTTGGACGGAGAAACTCAAAAAAAGCGCGAAAATAGTTATTTCTCCGTCCAAAAGTGATAGAATTCGCTATGTTTTGGACGGAGGTGAGTTATGAAGGTTGTCGGCAGGCAGAGGGAAAAGGCAGAATTAAAACGGTATTTTGAATCCGGCAGGCCGGAGTTCATTGCCGTCACCGGCAGAACCGTCCCTGTCGTGTTCCGGCAGCTGTCCGCTTTTGTCGCAATTACAAAAACAAGTCGTCCATTGTCAGGCTGAACAGGATTTCCGCGCTGTATTCGTTTCGTGACAAGCCGAATGTTGTCAGAAGCGTAGTATGCGCCGCTTTGCGCGTCCCCGTTTCTTCCATGAATGCCGTCCTTTTCTCCCTGAGCCTTCTGCTGTACTCCTTGTCTATCGTATAGGTGTCGGATGTAAACTTCATTTCGCAAAGGTTGATTATCCTGTCGCCGCGGTCAAGCACCAGGTCTATTTGCGCCCCGGGATCCGCTTTCTTGCTGCGCCATGAAGATGCTTCGGTCAGGACGCCGGATATGCCGAGGCCGCGCTTGATCTGCGGCAAATGCAGCAGGCATACAAGCTCAAACGAATAGCCGCTCCAGGCCGAATGCGCCGGCGTGGTGCTGTAATGAAGCCAGTATTTTTCCGTGAACCGTTTTTGTTTATCCGCGAACGCGAGGTGAAAAAGCGCAAAAGGGTCTATCAATTGGTACAGGCAATCCCTCTTTTTTTTGCCGAAGGCAAGATACTCCCTTATAAAACCGCAGCAGGACAGATCGGCCAGGAGCTTCGTCAAGGTGCCGCCCCCTTTTATTTTCGCCTCTGCCGCAATCTCTTCGCGCAAGAGCCCCTTCTTTTTGCCGCCCAGCGCTTCAATCACTTTAATATGGTTTTCCGCGTTTTTGAATAATGCCCGGAAAAGGTTGTCGTACTCGTATTTCAGGGGGGCGTCTGGCGCGAAATACATCCGGTCTATATTTTGCGCAAGGCTTCGGCCGGCATCGAAAAAATCAAGGTAGTATGGTATGCCGCCGAAAACCATATATGACTCGAGTATGTGGTAACGTGGCATAGGTATTTTCTTTTCGCGAAAATACTCCTCGCATTCTGCCAACGTGAACGGCGCCAAATGGATTTGGCCGGTCAGCCTGTTATGCAGCCCGCCTCTATTGTTCACTATATTGTCAAGAATCCAGGATGTCGCCGACCCGCAGACAATCAACAGCACATCGTCCCTTGATGAGATCCAGCGGTTCCAGAAGTAGTCAAGTGCGGGGATAAAATCCGAGGCCTGTTCCCCCATCCAGGATATCTCGTCCAGGAACACGATCTTTTTCCCTTCCCGGGGCGATGCCGCAATAAGCTTGTTCAAGTTTTCAAAAGCATCATGCCAGTTTGCCGCTGCCGCCAGCGCCGTGCCGCCAAAGGCCGCGATTTCATTGTTGAAAACCTGAATCTGCCTCGCCGCGTCCCCGTCCAGGATCCCTGTGGCGTAAAACGCGAACTCCGAGCCAAACAAAGACTTGACAAGAAACGTCTTCCCGACGCGGCGCCTGCCGTACACGGCTACGAATTCCGATTTTTTTGATTCGTAATGGTATTTTAGCCGATCTTGCTCCTCGGCGCGTCCCACGATCGCTTGCATTTTGGTTCTCCTTCAAATATTCAGCCGCAAGTGGGCAATAATAGTGACTTACGGCTAATGCCTTATCTATACAAAACATTATAAAGCATTGAAATTCCAATGTCTATAAAAAGTGAATCAGCGCAAGAAAAATTTTTGCCAGCCGTAAGTGTTATAATATAGTGACTTGCGGCGGGTGAAGGCGGCCCGGAGGGCGGCGGCGATGCTGGGGCGCGGGACGCCGAGGGCGGTGGCCTGGCGCCGCTGGGGGATGAGGGCGGTGAGCCGCTGGCGCCGATGGCGGATCCGGCAAGCGTCAGTACGGCGGCGGAGCTCAAGGCCGCGCTGGCAAGAGGCGATTCGCCCATAACGCTTGATCTTCCTTCGGGCGTCACGACCCTGAAATATAACGAAGGCATCGTCATCGACGGTAGTCCCTGGTGTTTCCGCATTGAATATCGATGACGCTCTGTCCTATGTGCAAGACCCTGGCAATGAACATTACGGTAAAATAATCAATTTAACTGCGGACATCACCTCAGGAGTGTCAGCGATAAACATCAATGACAAAAACGACGTTGTTATAGGCCTTGGACAGTACAACCTTACCTGCCCTTCGCTGACAATCACAAACGGCAGCCTGATTCTGTGGGGCGAAAGCAATACAACGGGAACCCAAGGCATGTTTACCGTCTCGGGAGGAATATCGCTTGACAACGGCGTGTTTATAACCCAGGATGATGAAGGCAAAATGGCGCGGGTTATCGCTGAAGGGGTATCGCCTACCGTTGATATTATTACTGCCACAAACGGCAGCATAGTTGAAATAAATGGGGGATTCATCAGTAATGCGGCCGGGGCAACCGGCAGCGGGATAAAGGCGGACGGCGGCTCAAAGGTCAAGGCGGGCGGCGGTGTTATATCTGCTCCCGGAAGCATAGGCGTAAGCGCGAGCGGCAAAGGCACTGTTGTCGAAATTACCGACAATATCATAGCGCTCGGCACGGGCGTCTACGCCGTCAGCGAAGCTAAAGTCACAGTCGACAGCTATATTTGGGGCATGCAAGGGGACGGCATTTACGCTTACGGAGGCGCGAACGTCACTGTAAATAACAACACGACATTCCCAGTATTCGGTTTTTTCAAAGGTATTTACGCCGAAGGCGCGGGGACGACTGTCAGCGTGAAAGGCAGTGTAGAGTCTTTATCGACCGCGCCGGAAGTCTATCCGGAAGTTGCGGTAGAAGCGATAGATGGCGCGAAAGTCACTGTCGATGCCTCGATGTTTCCGAATGGCTCTGTTTTAGGCACTGATTTCGGCGCATACGCCGAGGGCGAAGGTACATTTATCAGTATTAAAACCGCGGACGGGGGCAGCCTTGGCATCCGGGGCTACGGGGATTGTGTCGCTCATGCGTCAGGCGGCGGCGAAATCTACGTTAACGGTGATTTAGATACCGGATCCGGGACATATACAGGCGCGAGAGTAAGAAACGGCGGGAAAATCACGGTAGACGGCGAGATACAAACCAATACCTTATCAACCTATATCGATTTGGGCGATGCCGCGGGAGACAAGAAAACGCGCACACAATTCGATGGTACAACAACCAAGCCCGGTTACTATACCTTCAGCAAGACAGACGCCGGCAAGACCAACACCGTCTGGGTGCGCGTACAGCAGCCCTCCCACGTCTGTGGGAAATACCACGAAGGTAACTTTCGACAATTCAGGCGCGGGCGGGAAAACAGCGCTTATGAAAGGCATAAATTCGGGAATCAGAGTTTACGATTCTTCCAGCATCGTTTTAACGGAACGTTTCAAGGCTGGCAAAAATACCTTGGATGCGGTTGGGTATCCGAGTACTACAACATCGATCGGTTTGGAAGTTGCCAACAGCAACGTTACTGTAACAAGCGCAACAGGCCAACAGCAAGGTACAGAGGCAAGTATTGGAAGCGTAGTGGAAGTGCTCGGCGACTCAATAGCGAACAGGACGGGCGCATCTACTATTTATGGTGTTTATGCTGTAGGCGGCTCGCAGGTCACTGTGGGCGGGGACGCAAAGGGCGGCTATTATGGCGCGTATGCATATGGCGTTCACTCAACGACAAGCGAAAGCAGCAAGATTATTGTAAAAGGTTCCGCTATAGGGACAGGCGCTGATTCCTACGGAGCATATGCAAGTGGCGAAGGGATAGTAATAGTCGAAGGCGATGCTGATGCGCTTCGATGTGGCGCGTTTTCAACCATCGCAGGCAGCTTGGTAGAGGTTTATGGAAACGCGACAGCGCATGGAACATCCGGCACGGGCGCTTTTGCCAATGCTGAAGGAAAGATTATCGTGTATGGTGATGCAACGGCGCTGGGGACTTCCTCAACCAATAACAATGGCGTTGAAGCCCACACAGGCGGCATAGTAGAGGTATACGGGAACGCCAATGGATTTTCGGCAGGAGCGTATGCATACCCCAACGGTCCTGTGAGCTCTACTCAGGGCGGGAACGTTACCGTGCACGGCAAAGCCATATCCGGCAAGTACGGAATAAATGCATCCGGTCTCTCTACGGTATCGGTTGGCGCGGTAGAAATAATTGAAGACACTTCTGAGTCTTCTACCACCGGAGTTTATGTTTATGACGGGGCTAAGGTGTTTATTGCGGAGAGTATTATAAATAGATCAACAAGTGCGTCACAGATTGGTGTTCTTGCCACCCGAATCGACAGTGTAGCTAACGAGGCTAACGAGGTGACCGTTGGTGGCGATATTTTATTTACTAAGCCATCAGGGACTACATATATTAGGCTGGGGAATCCGGTTTCGACGGATAGAGAAAAAGGTGATTCGCAGACCACGCCGGAAAAGCCGGGCTATCTTACATATACCGAAAATGGCGCTGCTGCCGGGAATAACGTCGTCTGGGTGAAGGACGAGAGTTCCCCGCCTGTCATCATGACGCAGGAAGGCCCGCTGAAGGACGGACGTGTCGGCGAGGCTTATAATGAAAGAATCGTCGCGGCGACGGGCGGTTTTATTGAGACGCAGTGGAACATAGTGCCGGGCAGCGGCGCCCTGCCACCGGGGCTCATGCTTGACAGGGATACAGGCGAGATTTCCGGTACGCCTACGGCAGCAGGCGCCTATACTTTCGCGGTGGAAGCTTTTATGTGGTCAAGCGGCTCATCAGGCCCGGCCACGTTCAGTATAATGATAGACCCGGCGCAGCCGAAACCGCCGGTGGCGAACCTGCTTTCGATATCGCCGACACATGCGATAGTGACAAGCAGCTCGGACAAAGTGGTTTTTGAGGCTATATTGAATATGCCGGATGCGGATTATAGCATATTAAGCCCTTCTTATTCCGGGGCGCCGGATATGAGGCTGGATATTGACGAAACCAACAAGGGCGCGGGCATTTTCAGCGTCAAAGTGGTTCACGACCCTCCCCCTCTTGAAAACATAGTCCCGGGGACGCTTGCCTTTACTATTACATACCCCGACGGGTCCGGCGGCTATTATAAGGCCACCGCGACTATAGAAGTCATCCCGGGCGGCATTGACGCGAATACGACCGCCAAGCTGCTCGAGACGAAGGTGACGGTCAACAAGGCGAAGGAGGTCGGTGCGCTCGTGCCCGTACTTATTACCGACCAAAAACCGTATGACATGGGGCTTACGGCGTTTTCTGTCGGCAGCGGTTCCTCCGAACCCAAGACGGGATCGCAGGTCGCGCGGACGGTGGAGCTGTATACGCAGAACAGCAAGACGAAGGAATGGGACGTCCCGCTCCCGAACTACACAGCGAATATGTATGGGGACGACCAGCGCTTCATCGAAATAAACGCGGCGCCTGCCGCTAAGAAAACGACCAAGGCGTTCAAGGCGAAGGTCTATATCTGCTCATCGGGATCCAATGCGAGGCTTGACGCCGGGACCATCAGTATCACGACAGTGGAGAAATGGCCGACGCTCAAGGCCAAGGCGGGGGGGCTCAACCTGTTCCTCCCGGACAATACCGCACCCCTGGCTGTTACGGCTGCCGATGGCTCGGCGGTATTCATAGACAGTATCAAGACGCCGGCGGCTAAGGGCTACTTCAGCTATGACGGCGGCGCCCTGTCCCTCACAGCGGTGGCGGTAAAGGGTACGGTCAAGAATGTGGTGGTGAATGTCTCCGTGGCCGGGTACAAGCCCGTCCCTGCGAGCAAAATGCCGAAGGTGAACGTGAAGATCGTGAACACGGCGCCGAAGGTGAAGCTTGCGAAGACGTCGGTCAAGCTGCTGAAGGCGGAGGATTTCGGCACTGACCCCGTAGGGGCTGCGAAGATAAGCCTCGTTACAAGCGACAAGAAGGTCCCGTTCGAGAGCGGTTACAAGGTGGAAGATGTAGAACTCAGCGAGTTCGACAAAAAGGGCAACCCTGTTGTGAATCCGAATGTCGACATTGCTTACGACAAAGGCGTTATCAGCGTGACGCCCAAATCGCTATGCAAGAGCGGCAAGGCGCTATTGAAAGTCTCCTATAAAGACACTACGGCAGTCGCATGGCTGACCCTGACCGTGACGATAGTGGACATCACGAAAGTCACCGTCACGCCGAAGGTAAAGGCGGCCACGGTGAACCCGGAGCATTCCAACTCAAAGCTTATCGATGTTCCGATAACGCTGAACGTGGCGAACTACACGTCGGGTAACTGGAGCATCAAGTCCCAAAGCAATGACGGCAAACCGGCAATGAAGGCGCTGACGGATGATGCTTTCAATGTGGCGTATGGCGCCAACTTTGTTTCCGTAAGGGTGGTCGACAATAATGAATTGGCAAATATCATATCAGACAACAATAATGAGAGCTATAAGTTTGCTTATACAATCAAAAACGATGATATCTATACAGTCAATAGTGCGGGCGTCCACGTCCCGAGGACTTTCAAACTGACGATCACCGTAGCCGCGAAGAAGACAGGGTTCAGCGTCTCGACGAAAAGCAAGATAGACATCGCAAACCCGGCTTCCGCCGTCACCGCGACCGTTAAACTTACGAACACGACCTCGGATATCGACTCTGTGACGCTGTACAATACGGGCGGGAAACTGGAGCCATCCGTCGTCAGCACGGACTTCAAAGTGACGAATATCAACGGGAAGACGTTCCGGATAGTGGCGGCGCACGACAAAGTCGTCCCGGGCGTGAAGCAAAAGCTCAGCGCGAAGATCAAGCTGAAAAACGGGGAGGAGCTGATGACGTGGGCGGAGGTGCTCAATAAGAACGGGACATCCAAGACGCCAAAGGAGTACAAGGACAAGCCGATAGCGATCACGCCGGCGCAGGGCAAGGGCAAGGCGACGCAGAGCCTGAAGGCCGTGACGCTTTACAAGCCTACGCCGCAGTACGGCGGCGGCCCCGTCAGGCTGAACCTGACAAAACCGGCTAACGTGAAGCTTGGCGTCGTGTCCGTAAACCAGGCGAGCGTCAAGGCCATGAAGCTGTCGGACGGCGGCTTCCGGCTGGAGCAGAACGGCTCGAACGACTATACCATATACTTCGCAGACGGCAGGGCCCCGGCCGTCTACGGCGCGACCGGTAAGCTGGGCAAGCTGAAAGCGAGCTACACCCTGAAAATCGACCTCTGGGCGGAAGGGACGTACAAGCTGAACAGTGTGGGCCAGCCCGTCGCCCTGGGCTATTACAACGCAAACGGCAAGTGGGTCGCAAAGAGCAAGCCCACGACGGTGAAGGTCAAGGTGAATATCAAATAAAGGGATTCAGCGGTATCTCGCTATTTTAGGGACTTATCGCTGAATCAAAAATGAGGCGGGCGGAACTGCATGTTGCGGCCAAGGTAATGGCATGCAAAAATCCGCGGTCAATTATTGTTGATATTTAGCCGAAAACATTGACCAATTACTTGTAATAGAGTATCATTGTTTACACATACGTACTGTATTGTTAAAAAATCAAGCCAGCGGTATCTATGCAAAAATGCATACATATAGCCAATATGGAGGCAAGGATGGCTTTAATAGGCAGGGAAAACGAAATATCAATTCTGCGGGATCTGAGGGATTCGGACAAATCCGAATTTGCGGCTATATACGGCAGGCGCCGCGTAGGGAAGACGTTTTTGGTGAAAGAGCTTTTTGGCGACGAGTTCACTTTTTATTCCACTGGCGTCCTGGATGGCGCAAGGGAGGTTCAGCTAAAAGCATTCAATAAAGAGATATCCCGTTTTGGCGGGGAGGGCCTGGCCGCGGCAGATAATTGGATGGGCGCTTTTGAAAACCTCAATCTGCTTATTGAGCGTTCGCCCAAGGAAAGAAAAATTGTCTTTCTTGACGAAATACCGTGGATGGCTACCACGAATTCGGATTTTTTGCCGGGGCTTGACTATTTTTGGAACAGATGGGCCTCCTCGCGAAAGGACGTATTCTTGATTGTATGCGGCTCGGCCGCGTCATGGATGGCAGACAATATTATTGACAACAAACGGGGCCTGCACAATAGGCTTACGCGCCAGATTTGCCTTGAAGCGTTCACACTGAATGAATGCGAGCGCTTCTTCAAAAGCCGGAGAATACCAATCACGCGGTATCAAATGGCGGAGGCATATATGATCTTTGGCGGCATCCCTTACTACCTTAGCCTAATGAACCCAAAATACAGCCTGTACCAAAACGTTGACGCAATGTATTTTGCGCAGAACGCAGAATTGCGTGATGAATTTGACAACCTCTATCGGTCTCTGTACAGAAATGCCGAAAACTATATTCGGGTTGTCGAGGCGCTTGGAAAGAAAGGTATCGGGTTGACGCGGGCCGAGGTTTCCACCGGGTCGAAAATAGCCGACGGGGGCAGTTTGACAAAAATCCTGCGCGATTTGTCACTTAGTGGCATTATCCGGGAATATAAAGCGTTCGGACGGAAAAAGCGTGAAAGCATATATCAACTGATCGACCCTTTTTCACTTTTCGACCTGAGGTTCCGCAGCATAAGGGAATTGTACAGCAAAGATTATTGGATAAAGTCTTCCGCAAGCCCGGCGCATTCGGCTTGGAGCGGGTACGCATATGAAAAATTATGCCTTCTTCACTTGGATCAAATACTAAAAAAGCTCGGGATATCCGGGGTGCTGACCTCGGTGTTTTCCTGGCGCGGGGAATCGGGCGGAACCGGCGCGCAAATTGACATGATCATCGATCGCAATGATAGCGTGATAAACCTTTGCGAAATCAAATACTCCTCAGGTGAATACAGCATAAGCAAAAGCTACAACAAGGAACTGCGTAATAAGAGTTGCGCTTTTGTGGAGGCTACGCGTACCAGAAAAGCTGTCCAAACGACCATGATCACTACGTTCGGGCTGAAGCGCAATGCATACAGCGAGGAAATAACCTCGCAAGTCACATTGGACGACCTGTTTTCCTAGAAGCCGGTGGACGGTTCCTGCGCCCTATTTAAAGAATCTGTGAAATATCACCCTTAGGGGGATATACAAAGCGGTCTGTTTTGTGATATTTATTAGCATATAGACAATAGGCCAGGTGTGTCTTGGGCGACAAGACAATGGGTAAGACAATGAGAACCGTCCCCATTGTCCTTGGGCATTCTTGTGTATAGGAGGGAAAACGATGTTTTGCAAAACTTGTGGAAAAGAGATGAATGATGGCGTGAAGTTTTGTCCGGGATGCGGCGCCCCCGCGACGCCGCCGGGGCAGCAGCAGTACGCGCCGCCTCAGCAGCAGCAGTATGCGCCGCCGCCGCAACAATATGCGCCTCCCCCGCCGGGGCAGGCCCAACCTGGATATGCTCCGCCGCCGGGTCAGGCCCAGCCTGGATATGCTCCTCCGCCGCCGGGGCAGGCAGCTCCCCCGCCGGGGCAGGCCCGGCCTGGATATGCTCCCCCGCCGGGTCAGCCCGCGTACGCCGGGGCATACGCGCCGCCCCAGCAGAAGAAAAAACTGCCGAAGTGGCTGCTGATCGTTATCATCATTGTGGTCGCCTTCGTAGTGCTTATCTTATTCGTGTTGCCTAATGCCCTGGGCAATGCCGCCGACAAGGACTACTTCAAAATCGGCCCTGACGAGATACCGTCCGTGAAACTGGTTCTCGGCGAGGATCGCGAGATTACAAATTATTCACTTGGAAAAAGCAGCGGGCTGCAGAAGCTTGAGGTCAGTTACAAGGTCGACGAGGACCAGAACAAGGACATGCGGGAATACGCGCAGGCCCTTATGGACGACTACGGGTTCCTGAATACGACGCCATACGATTTCTCCGGCGAGAAGGGGAAGGAGTTCAAGTTCGCGAAGGAATCCGAAGAGGATGGCTATCTCCTCATAGTGCAGATCGACTACAACACGAAGGGCTATGACCTGACGATAATGCGCGGCGAGGGCACGTTGACGGTATACGACGGGCCCGGCGGCGCCCCCGGGGACGAGCCGATCGGCACTGGCGGAGACGATGAAGGCGACGGCCCGGCGCCGGAAGCGGGCGGGGATACCCTCAAGATCGTGGCGCCGGAAGCGTATAACGCCATCCTGTCGGAAATGAGGCTTGATGAAGAAGCTGCGGTAATAGGGTTTTCCTATGAGAAGGGCAGCGACAAATCAACCACCTTCATCATGACAAAGGAACAGCAGGAAAAGTATCTGAAAATGCAAGCGGCAAGGATTCTCGATATGATGGATAACGCGATAAAAGGCAATTACGAGGGGATCAGCGATATCGAGTTCACCGATGATTTCTCTGACATCAAGATCATTTGCAATGATGAATTTATGGCCGATGGCAACTACGGCTTCCTTCTCCTCGCTACGCTCGGGCGTGAAGCGCCTTTTTACAGCGTGATCAAGAACGCTGACGGGAACGCGACAGGGACCCTTTCGATCGTCGACGTAGATTCGGGCAAGGTCACCGAGAAGTTCACCACCCCCGAAGACATCCGGAAGTACTAGGAGGGCACGGTTCATATGGCACGCAGGCGTCTGTCTTCCGGGGAAGCGTTCTGCATAGAAGTGTTAATAGGAGGTAAGGTAAATGTTTTGCAAGACATGTGGTAAAGAGATGAATGACAACGCGAAGTTCTGTCCGGGCTGTGGCGCCGTTGTTGAAGCTGCGCCGCCTGCGTATCAGGCGCCACCGCCGCCGCGTCCCCCGCAGCAGCAATACGCGCCGCCGCAACCCCCGCAGCAGCAATACGCGCCGCCGCAACCCCCGCAACAGCAGCCGCCGCCGCGACCTGCGCAACAGCAGCCACCGCCGCCGCCACAGCGCCCCGGCGGGTACGCGCCGCCACCGCAGCCTGGCGGTTACACGCCGCCCCCGGCATACGGGCAGCCAGCTGCTGCTGCCGCCGTTGGCATTACACAAAAAAACAAAAGAATATTGCTTGTGGCCGTCATAGCGGCCGCCGCTGTTGCGGCAGTGCTGCTCATGTTCAACCTCCTTGGCAATAAAGGCGGGGGCGATTCGTGGGACGACGACTACATGGATATATCGATTGGCGTATCCGTGGACACGCCGCCGGGAAGGGACCCGCCGCCGTTCGAGATGACCGAGGGGGGCTTCACGACCTACGACCCGGGCATCACGATGATCGAGGTCAACCAGGGGCTGAGCTACGGGTTCGACAGCTCAACGGGGGAATTCTATACGATTGAAAACTTCGCGGCGGGCAAGGAGACCGCTATATTCGTCGACCTTGCGGAGCCGCCGGATCCGTCCAGCGAAATGACGCTTACGGTGGAGAGGGACGGGAACCGCGTGACTGTGCTCCTGCCGTATGAGATGGTGGACGAGAAGACGGTGCTGTTCCAGCCGACAGACATGATAGAGGCGGACTTCTGGGAACAGGGCGCTTACACCTTCACATTCGATATGGACGGGGCAACCGCGTTCCGCGAGGTAAACCTTATCAAAACCCAGAAGCTCAGGATACTGGCCATGCCGATCGTCACCACCATGGACGGCAAAATAGCCAGCTGCGAAGGGGAGTGGAGGGACACCGCGCAGATGCTCATCGACTCCTACCCTGTCTCCGAGGATGACGTGGAGTACGTGCTCGGCCCCGAAATCGAGCTCACGGAAGACAGGTACAACATCTCTACCACCAAGGGGCGGGAGAACGTTTGGAGGGCGGTCAAGAGCTGCCAGACGCCGGACGACCCCTATACCCTGATACTGGGCTTTATAAGGGATCCCGTCCCGATCGACGCGCAGCACGCGATCCTTGGCTATACATGCGGCTATCCGGCAAACATCATCTGTGAAGGCCAGGACGACAGGGTGGCAATCGTCGTCCATGAAATCGCGCATTGCTATTTCATAGGGGACGAGTACCCGAAAGGATCCCTGAACGAAAAACTGAACCCGCCGCCGTACGGGATGGAAGGCCACGACATCGTGTCGAACGAACCGTGCGTCGGGGAGCATGAAAACGTGAAAGGCGGCTTTGACATCGGCCTGCCGGGTTCGGGTTCTGTAATCTATGAGAACCAGCGGGCGTACCGCCTGCGCGACCATACCCAGCTTGGCACGGTGACAAGCTTCATGGGCTTCGGCGGGACCGGGGAGGCTTACACAAGATGGATTTCATCTGATATTTGGGATCATCTTTTCGACTCGTTCACCGGCCGGTCTTCCTGGGGGTTGATGGGCGTAGATCCCGACGATGATGGCAAGGGCAAGTATTTTGGGCAGTGCCCGAGCTGCAACACTGAGGTCTACGATCCCATAGCCCTGATACAGTGCCGGACATGCAAGGACTTCACAGAGCTCATGGATGATGTGTTTAAGTGCCTTTGCTGCGGCGCGGAAGTGGACACCACCAGAGAGTACACCATGGATGATGTTGCGGTATACTGTCCAGGCTGTGACAGCGCCATATGGTACAACGCGTTCCAGGAATACAACAGCGGCGACGGCAGGATAGGGGCTGATGTGGCGCCCGTAACCGTGGTCGAAATCACAGGGTTCATCAACCCGGACGGGACGTTTGAGGCGGATCCCTGGTACTCGTACCAGGCGCCGATCACTTCCACCACCGTGAACAAGGACGGCGAATACTCCGTATGCATATATGACAGCAAAGGGACAAAGCTGTCAAACACTTACTTTGACGCGGAGCAGTCCTTACAGACGCTCACGGATGACGACTGGTCATTCGCGACGGACGCCAGCGTCCCGGTGGACGTCATTGTCAAATTGCCTTCCGCCGCGGCGAAGATCGTCATCCAAAAGGGCGAGGAGGAGATATATTCAAGGGAGGTTTCCGGGCAAGCGCCCACAGTCTCCTTTAAAGGGATTACAGAAGGCCAGGACATCGGGGACAAGATCACCCTTTCCTGGGACGCGTCGGGCGAGGGCGACCTGACCTGTGAGATATGGTACTACCCGCAAGAGGACAAGTTCTTGAAGGTCGCGACCAATATCACCGGGAACTCGTGCGATATAGACCTCTCCGACTGCCCGGGCTCGGACGAGGGGTTCTTCCGCATCCTCTGCACAGACGGCGTCAATACGGCTGAGGCCAGAAGCGCCCACGTCAAAGTCGCCCATACGGCGCCGTTCATCACCACGGACAACAAACAGACCCTTCAGTTCAAGACCACAGATGAGCTCTTCTTGAATGTGGGCATATATGACAAGCAGGACGGGCCGATGCTTGGCAAGTATGCTTACGACTCGGCAAGCGGGACATGGGTGCCGGACAAGGATGTTGAATGGCTTATCGACGGCAAGCCAACCGGCTGCTATGGCAATGTGCTGTCCGCTTCACCCTACGGGCTTTCGCCGGGCAAACATACGGCCACGCTTGTTGTGAAGAACTCGGCAGGGCTTGAGACGAGAAAGGATTACGAAATCGAAATCATCGACGACGACTCGGGCCTGCCGGACGACTGGTCGCGCGGCGAAATCAAGAACGCTTTCCAGCTTGGGTTCTCCGTGCCGCTTGACAGGATCGACGCGCCGATCAACCGGGGCCTGTACGCGAGCTTCCTGGGCAATGCCTTCGACAACTTCTCGAACTGGCCGGCGAAGCGCTTGGGTTTAAAGGATCCCGATGGCCCGCAGTTTTCAGGCAAGGCCTATGACGAGGGGTTGATGGACTGGCTCGGGATGATGGACGGCGCAACGGACGGCAGCTTCAACGCGCGCAAGGAGGTGAACGAGAATGGCGGCACACAATCGATGACCGAGCGGGACGGCGCGCTGACAATGTACAAGGTAGTGTTTGTCGCGAACGACCCGGCGCTAACGAAGGACGACTTCGACGACGACGAGATAATACAAAAGCTCCTGGACGCCGGCGTCCTCGCTGATGAGGGCCCAGACGTCTACGAGCCCGACAAGAAGTTATCGTACCGGCTGGCTATGGTGCGGCTCGAAAGGCTGTACCAGGCCATTGAGTCCGGAGAGATGTTTAAGTAGTTGAAAGAAAAGAGTAAAGAAAAGAGGGCAATCTGCAATCTGGTGTAAAGGAGGAAAAAATGTTTTGTAAAACTTGCGGAAAAGAGATGGATGATGGTGTTCAGTTTTGTCCGGGGTGCGGCGCCGCCGTGCAGCCCGCAGGGGACGCGCCGCCGCCGGGGCAGCAGCAGTACGCGCCGCCTGTGCAACCCCAGCCGGGATACGCGCCGCCGCAGGGGCAGCAGCAGTACGCGCCGCCGGTGCAACCCCAGCCGGGATACGCGCCGCCGCCGCCAAAGAAGGGGCTTTCAAGGAAGATGCTGCTGATCATTATCATCGCGGCCGCGGCCGCTGCGGCATTGATCCTGATGGGCGTTTTCGGCGTTTTCGGGGACTCGAAAACCGACAAGGCGGGGGTAAGCGCAGAAGATGATATAGACGATATGGACGATACGGGCGATACGGATGGTACGGGCGATACGGATGGTACGGGCGATACGGATGGTACGGGCGATACGGATGGTACGGGCGATACGAACGATACAGATATATACGGCCTCGGTGATGATGATATTAAAAATGGATGGCCTTCTTCGGAGCTTCCTCCCGGTTTCCCGGAGTATCCAAACGGGGATTCCTCTTTCGTCGCCGACTATTATGGCGCTGTATTAGTATACATCGAGGAGACCGACAAAAAAACCTTTGACTCCTATATGGATTCGTTGGAACCGCTTGGCTTTGAGTTCTTTCTCACGAATGCGGAAAATGTATATCAAGGCGCCGGGGACGATTGGACTGCCACAATCGAATTTATCC
>Ga0082212_10004052_pt1 | contig 20522 bp, 16 predicted proteins | sample TergutNt197P3_FD_71548 | JGI IMG/M metagenome (GOLD analysis project Ga0082212, IMG submission 71548) | Neocapritermes taracua P3 segment gut microbial communities from Petit-Saut dam, French Guiana - Nt197 P3 | ecosystem: Host-associated > Arthropoda: Insects > Digestive system > Gut ... | reverse complement strand
GCGTGAAAAAATGCGGACTATTTCTTGCTGAATTAAAATTTAAAAACATGCAAGAAATTTATGCCTTTGTATTTAAAGGCTTCCGCTTCGGTTGTTTATTTTTATAAGTAAACATAACTGCGCCGTTTTATAATAAAACGAGCCGTGAGAAGTAATTTCTTGCGGCTTTATTGTATAGTTAATTAACTTAGGAAATGCTCAATAAACAGGCATGAAAAGCTTTGATTTATGGGTTTTTATGCCTGTTTATTGGTGCAATTTTCAAGTTAATTTACTATATTAGACAATTCCATTAACTCCATTCATGGCGTATTTTTGAAAAATCCACTCATTCAGGAGATAGAGGAAATGCCTGTTAAACGGAGGAAGATTCATGTCTTTGATTAATGTGAACAATTTAACTTTTGCTTATGACGGCAGTTATGAGCCTGTTTTTGAAAACGTCAGCTTTCAATTCGATACCGATTGGAAGCTCGGCTTCACCGGCAGGAACGGCAAAGGGAAAACCACCTTTTTAAATCTTCTGCGCGGTCAATATGAATATACCGGAAGTATAGATGCAAACGTAAAATTTGATTACTTCCCGTATAACATGGGAAATATAAACGCACCGTATATGAACACAATCGACATTATAAACGGGTTCAATTCTGATTATGAGCACTGGAAACTGCTCCGTGAGCTTTCACTGTTAGAAGTGGACGAAGAAACACTGTACCGTTCTTTCGATACGCTCTCAAACGGCGAACAAACAAAAATATTACTTGCTGTATTATTTCTGAAAGAAAACAACTTCCTGCTCATTGACGAGCCCACCAATCATCTTGACGCGGCAGGGCGCGAAAAGGTATCGGCTTATTTAAAATCCAAGAAAGGTTTTATCCTTGTTTCGCACGACCGTGTATTTTTGGATAACTGTATTGACCACATTCTGTCAATCAATAAGAATAGCATAGAAATACAGCGCGGAAACTTCTCGTCATGGCTGATAAATAAAGAACGCTCGGACAATTTTGAGTTAACGCAGAACGAAAAACTGCAAAAGGATGTAAAGCGGCTCACAGAAGCTGCGAAACGCACTTCCGACTGGTCTGATAAGCTTGAAAAAACAAAGTATAAAACCAAAAACTCCGGCTTACGCCCTGACCGCGGCTATATCGGGCACAAATCCGCGAAAATGATGAAACGCGCCAAAGCCGCCGAAGCGAGGCGGGATTCTGCCGCCTTGGAAAAATCCAAGCTTCTGAAAAATGTGGAAACTGCTGATTCTTTAAAGCTGTACCCCGTCATTCATCACACAAAAAAGCTTATGACCTTGGATAAGCTTTCGGTTTTCTACGGGGAAAAATGCGTCTGCGAAAACATCAGCTTCACTGTTGAAAACGGCGACAGAATCGCCCTCAAAGGCAGGAACGGCTCGGGGAAATCCAGCATTTTAAAGCTAATCTGCGGCGAAGAATTACGGTTTGAGGGGAATCTTCATATTGCAAGCAATCTGAAAATTTCTTACGTCGGGCAAGAAACAGGGGATTTAAAAGGCAGTTTATCCGAATATGCCGAAAAGTATAACATCAGTGAAAGCCTTTTTAAAGCAATTTTAAGCAAATTGGATTTTTCAAGAACGCAGTTTGAAAAAGATATGAGCGACTTCAGCGGCGGTCAGAAAAAGAAAACGTTCATAGCACGCAGTTTGTGTGAAAAAGCGCACCTGTATATTTGGGACGAGCCTTTGAACTATATAGACGTGATTTCACGCATGCAGATTGAGGAATTACTGCTTGCGTTCAAACCGACGATTCTGTTTGCGGAACATGACGCGGCTTTCTGCGATAAAATCGCTTCAAAAACAGTTGAAATATAATATAATAAAAAGACGCAAAACCCATAACAAAAAAGTTATGACTTAATCAAACCGAAAACAAGGAAAAAATCTTGACATTTCTTTTATAGTGTGTTAGAATATATTAAATAGTTTAATTAATAAATTAAAATTAATAATTTGCGGTACTGACATAAGGGGGTATAAGGCATGGAAAATCGTTTAAAAATTTTAATCGCGGCTTTTACTGCCGTTTGTGTCTTAATATTTGCCGGCTGTAACAACGAGCCTGTTGAATTTCCTGACCCTGACCCGTCGGTTTCATCCGGCGATGTAATTAAAACACCTGAACCCACCACGGAAAAAACACCCAAAACAGATACAAACCCCGAAACAACCCCTGACCCTACGCCTGTTCCCACGCCCACGCCGCCGGAAAACGACCCCGTTGACGACCCCATAAGCACGCCGCCGGAAAATGACCCTGTTGACGACCCTATCACAACACCTCCGGAAGGAACAGACGAAAAACCCGACCCCGACCCGACTGATTCTACCCCGCCTACAAATACGCCGCCAACAAACACACCGCCGACTGACCCGACGAAAACAACAACAACCACTACAACTACAACAACCACCACTACCACGACTTCTGCTACAACTCCGAAGCCTGTAACACCCGACCTCTCCAGCGCACCTATTATAATAATGCCTTTAGCGCCCGGAACACAGGCGTCTAAAAAAGATAAATGCACCGTTGATTATTCAAATACATCCTCCGGTTATATAACGGTTTTATACAGCGGCAGCCGTCCGCGCCTTTTGGTGCAGATGGACACGCCGACCGGCGTTATGTACCAGTTTGAGTTAAAGCCTGATAACACCTTAAAAGGCTTGCCTTTAAGCGAGGGCAACGGCAAATATACCATCAGGGTTTTCGAAGGAGAGGGAACAAGCGTTGTTCCTTTAGACACGCTTGACATCACGGTTTCCATGAGCAATGTAAACGCGCCTTTCCTGATGTCGAACAACTACTGCAATTATTCGGCGGGCGCGGCGGTAATTAACAAAGGCGTGGAACTCAGCACGGGCAAAAAAACCGAGGTTGAAAAAATCAGCGCAATATACAACTGGTTTGTTTCCAACGTCACCTACGATTTTAACAAGGCGGCTACCGCAACGTCAAGCTATGTGCCTGTTCATTCGGAGCTGATGAATTCTAAGAAGGGGATTTGCTACGATTACGCTTCGGCGATGGCGGCAATGCTCCGCAGTCAGGGGATTCCGTGCAGAATTGACATAGGCGAAGTAACCGTGCAAGCCGGACGTCATGCGTGGGTTACGGTGTATTCAAAGGATTCCGGCACAGTCAACGCGTGGATAGTTTTCCAAAGCAACAAATGGACTTTAATGGAACCGACCTTTGCCGCCATGAACGGCGACAGCAACAAGGGCTTTCAGGATTTTGTAAAAGCACCCGGAAGCTTTGTCACGTTATTTCATTATTAATAATTATTAATTATTCACTACTTTCGGGGGGTTCATATGAGTAAAATCAAACCTAAATCCGGCGCGTTTCTGTCGGCGTTCTGCACCGAGCTTGCAATGATAATCGAAACGGGTATTCCAATCAGCGACGGTCTGCTGATGCTGATTGACGACGAAACGGACGAGAGAGCCGCCGCTTATCTTTCCAAAATCCGAGACCAAATGGAAAAAGGGCATAGATTCTCGACAGCCGCAGAGAAAGTCGGCGGGTTTCCGCAGTATGCCCTCGATATGCTTGTTATCGGCGAGAAAACCGGACGGCTTGACGCCGTTCTGCGTTCACTTTCGCTTTATTATGACCGCGATGTTAAAATAAAGGAAAGCATTAAAAACGCGATTGTTTTCCCGATTGTGCTTTTTGTACTGCTTTTGGCGGTTATGTGGATATTGCTGACGCAGGTTCTGCCTGTATTTGAAGAAGTTTTCGGGCGGCTCGGCGTTTCAGTCGGAACGGTTGCGGGAACTTTAATGAACGTCGGCGATTTCCTTGAAAGGTTCTCAGTGGTGATTCTGACGGTTGTCGCGGCGATTATCGCGCTTGTGTTCATTACATACAGAATAAACGCCTTGAAAAAAACAGCCAAAGGGTTATTCTCGCATTTATTCGGCAATTCAAGGTTTATGCAGTGCCTTTTAACTGCGCGTTTCTCAGCTTCTATGGCTATGACGCTGAAAAGCGGGTTGGACTTGGACGAGTCGTTGATTTTAGCACTTTCTTTCGCGCCGAACAAACAGGCGGCTGATAAAATCGAAGAGTGCCGCAGGTCTATATCGGAGGGCGAAACTTTCAACGACGCCGTTTTAAAAACCAGAATCCTTTCTCCTTTATACTGCCGTATGCTGGCGTTAAGCTTCAAGACAGGCAGTACCGACGACATCATGGAAGTCATTGCCGAAAAGAGCGAAGAGGACGTAGCGGTCAGCATTGATACCTTAATCGGCAGGATTGAGCCGGCGATGGCGTTTATCATGTCCGTGCTTATCGGATTGGTTCTGCTTTCGGTTATGTTCCCGTTGCTTGCGGTTATGGGGGCTTAGTATTTCGTTGTAAACAACGAAATACACGCGGCAAGCCGCGAGATGTACGTTGCAAGCCGCGAAATGCGCGTTGTAAGCAATGAACTACACTGCAAACAACGTGTTAAAATCTTATAAAGGATTAGATGATGAGAAAAATTATAATACTTATTCTTGCATTTACAATAGTATTTTCATTTACCGCTTGCGGCGGCGGAAAAGAAAACCCGCCGGCAGAAACCAATGAACCGACTGATATGCAAAACGAAACCAATGAACCGGCAGAACCGCAAAACGAAACTAACGAGCCGAATGACCCTCCGGAAGAAAATAACGACCCCGCCGAACCGCTTGTAAACAATAACGAAGCACCGGCAAGCGATTTTAAGTGGGAAATCATTGACGGCGGCGTTGAAATTAAACTGCACTTAACAGGAGATGAAGAAGTACATATACCCGCAACAATCGAAGGTTTACCGGTGATAAGTATAGGCAATTTATCGTTTTCCGGTTCGGTCGAAGGCGCAGTGACGACAACACTGGGTATAAAGGCTTTGAAAAAAGTTATAATCCCTGAAACCGTTACAAGAATCGGCAGCAGCGCGTTTTCCCAAACAATGCTGGAAAGCATCGTCATTCCCGACAGTGTGACGATTATTGAATCGGCGGCGTTCAGGTCGTGTCACGAGCTGACGAGCGTTACGCTCGGAAGCGGAGTTGAGTATATCGGCGCTCATGCGTTTGACGGCACAAAAATAACAAGTATTATTTTACCCGAGCGTTTAAAACATATTCAGTACGGCGCGTTTTTTGACTGCACAAGATTGATTGATATTACTTTCCCCGATAATTTTATTTATATGGACAGTGCCGCTTTTCACAATACCGCTTGGATGAATAACCAGCCTGACGGCGTAGTTTACGCGGGAAATATCGCCATAAATTACAATGGCGACAGACGTTCGGTTACATCTATCGAAATCCGCGAGGGTACTTTAGGGATAGCTTTTGGTGCTTTTAAAAACGGCACAATCTCAAATAATAATTACGATAACCTGACGAGCGTTATAATCCCTGACGGTTTAATTCACATCGGCGAACAGGCGTTTTGGGATTGTACAGAGCTTTTAAATGTTACGATTCCTGAAAGCGCAGTAAGTGTCGGGCATGGTGCTTTTCACGAAACTGCGTGGGCTAAAGCACACGATGGTGTGGTTTATGTAAATAATATAGCTGTTGATTTCAACGATACAAATGATACAATTGTATCTGTAGAAGTTCGGGAAGGCACGGTAGGTATTCATCATTGGGGTTTATCTCAAGATACAGTATTGATGAGTATTTCGCTCCCCGACAGCGTAACGCAGATTGCCGAATCCGCATTCAGGCGAAATTTTAAAGGCGGTTTAAGCGTGACTTACAAAGGCTTAGAATACCATGCGGAAATGATAATAATACCCTCTTTTATATACGGAGAACCTGATATAGAATCGTGGAATTTACCGCAGGAATTTTATAATATGTTCAATAATTAAAAAAACGGGGTGAAACCGTGCTGACAGCGAAAAAGAAGAAGAAATCTTCCCATATGTTTATCATCGGAATCCTGTTGCTTGCCGCTTTCGGCGGGTTTGTGATTTGGATGGTCAACAGTGCGCGCTCCACCTCCGATGATGAAGCGCTTCGAGCGGTGCGCGAAAATATAAACCGCGCAGTCGTAAGCTGTTATGCTTATGAGGGCATGTACCCTGACAGCCTTGAATACCTTGAAGAAAACTACAGCCTTGTTATCAACAAGGATAAATACTTTGTTTATTACGAAAAAATAGCGAACAATCTTATGCCGAATATTATTATCACAAGACACGGGGAAAGCATAAGAGAAGAAGCTTCGGAGGAGAACGCGGAATGAACAGCGGACGCAGTCACAATTCATTGAACTTTGCGGTAAGCATGACGCTTTTCGCTGTGTTTGCTTTGTTCTTAACTATGGTTCTTTTAACCGGCGCGTCCGCGTTTAAGGGGCTTTCAACGGCTGTTGAGGAACGCTATTCCGAGCGTACTATTTTGCTTTACCTTTCGCAGAAGGTTCGCATGTCCGACGCGGCGGAGTCTGTGAATATTGCGGAATACGACGGTATTCCCATGCTTGTTTTAACAACAGGCGCAATGAATGCCTATATATACACGGAGGACGGCTATCTGACTGAGCTTTACGGCTGGAGCGACGAACAGCCTGATTTTTCCGTTAAAGGTACGCCGATTCTGCCCGCTGAAAACGTGGGTTTTGAAAAAGTGACAGCGTCGCTGATTAAAATAACGGTGGGCGGCAACAGCACATTTGTTCATTTAAGCTCTGATACAGGGGGTGGCAGGTAGAATGGCGCGAGAAGTGCATTTAAAAACCAGAGTTCCGCGTAAGAACCTGCTCTTGCCGGAATTGATTATTGTTTTGTTCTTCTTCTCATTGGCGGCGGCGGCATGTGTAAAGCTATTCGGCTTAGCGTATGAGGACGTCAATCACAGTAAGGCTTTAACCGCGGCGGTGATTGAAGCGAAGAACGCCGCAGAGTGTTTTAAAGCGGCAAACGGAGACCCGGAGAAAACGAGAGAATTAATTTTTAGTTTAGAAAAGAATATATCCAATATAAGCATTATACTTCCGGACGGAACAGGGGTAATGGTCAACTCTAATTTTAGCGCGGAAGCAGATATATTACCTTTTAATATGAGGATAGAAATAACAGAAACCGATATTATAAAACAAGCGCATATCGTTACATATAAAAATGTTTCATCGGAAGAAAATGAAACGCTCTACGAATTAACCGTCGCGGTGGCAAAGGAGGCGGGACGGCATGATTGACAATCCGCACATCAGAGAACACCCGAACCCTTCGCCTACGCCAAGCTCCGGCTCTGCTCCGCCCGTCACCGTCGGTATTTCGTCGCTGTTTGCGGTGTTAATTATATTATGCTTAACAGTGTTTGCGGTTTTGGCGCGGCTTTCCGCGCAGGACGAGAGAGCCTTGGCAGAAAAAGCGGCGGATTCGATTACCGTTTATTATGAAGCAGAGCTCCGCGCTGTCGAGCAAGTGGCGAAAATTCAAAGTGAGCTTCAGTTTTATGTAGTCGGCGAAGTTATAGCCTTTAAGGAAGAAATCGACGCCAACCGGGAACTCAGTGTTGTTCTGAAAGTACAGGAAAACGGCATTTCCTGCGAAAAGTGGGCGGCGGTTAATAAATCGGATGAAGATGAAAGCGAAGGCTTTGGTTTTGATGAACCGGAAACCGGCAGTATGCCGATATTGATATTCGGGGAGGATTAAGGTCTGAAAAATAAATTTTTCAGACAGGAATTTGTGCTTTGCTCAAATTCCGGAGAGGAATGGTACAAATATGATTAGTTTTTCACAGCTTCTTCAGGACGCGGTAGGCGCGAAGGCGTCAGACATTTTTATCATTGCGGGCGTGGCAATGTCGTACAAGGTCGGGGGGATTATTGAAATTCACGACAACGATATGCTTCTTCCGGCTGACACCGAGCGCATTATTAAAGAATCCTACGTAATGGCGGGACGCGACCCTGTGCGTCTGATTGAAAAGGGCGACGACGACTTTTCCATTTCCGTAAAGGGTTTATCGCGTTTCAGGATTTCAGCGTACAAACAGCGCGGCTCGTGGGCGGCTGTTATCAGAATCGTACCCTTTGAAATTCCCCATTATGAACATCTCAATATTCCGGAAGCGATTATGTCTATTTCCGAAAAAACCAAAGGTCTTGTGCTTGTAACGGGTCCTGCGGGCGGCGGTAAATCCACAACGCTCGCCTGCGTCATCAACCGCATAAACACCACGCGCAACGGGCATATCATCACGCTCGAAGAACCGATAGAATACCTGCACCGTAATTCCAAGAGCGTTATCAGCCAGCGTGAAGTCCGCGCTGATACAGAGGGGTATGTTCCCGCGCTGAGAGCCGCGCTCAGGCAATCGCCGGACGTTATTCTCGTCGGTGAAATGCGCGACTTTGAAACCATCAGCACGTCCATGACCGCGGCGGAAACCGGACACCTTGTCATTTCCACCCTGCACTCGGTCGGCGCGGCGAACACAGTCAACCGTATTATTGACGTTTTCCCGTCCAATCAGCAGCAGCAAATCCGCGTTCAGCTTTCTCAGCTTCTGCAGTCGGTTATTTCCCAAAAGCTGATTCCGGCAGTTGACGGCAGTTTAGTCCCCGCGTTTGAAATCATGCACTGCAACAACGCAATCCGCAACATGATTCGTGAAAGCAAGGTGCACCAAATCGACACCGTAATTAACTCGTCCACGGCTGACGGCATGATTAGTATGGACAATAATATCCTGAAGCTGTTCAAGGACGGCAAAATCTCAAGAGAAAGCGCGTTGTCCTTTGCGGAAGCCCCGGACTTAATGGAACGGAAAATGAAAATGTAACCCAAAAGTTACCAATTATAATAATGGTTCGGCAATTTCCACAAATTACCGCGTATAATTTCAGCAAATATATAGCAAAAACATAGAAGTGTAACAAAAATGTAACTTTTGGTATTGACAAAAATGTTGAAGTGGTATATAATAGTATCAAAGCTTGAAACTAAAAAACTGCATGCAAATCTACTTTTCTTTAAAGAGAACCTCAACTCTGTAAAAAGAGGCTGAAAACGGAGAACCGAAACTCCAGAATAAACACGGCTGAAAAAGGAGAACCCCAACTCCACTTAAAAGAGGCGTGTACTTGCACAAGTGCAAGTACGGTAATTTCCGAAAGGAAATTACTAATTAAAAAAATTGGAGGATTCAGCTATGAAAACTTTATTAAAAAGAAGCCTTACCTTTATTACGGTATTGGCACTCACAGTCGCATTACTCTCATTCGCGGCAATCGCTGCGGACATCGGTGACTTAGACGCAAACGGCAACGAAATTCTTGACATCGACGAAAACGGCGTTATCATTGGTTATAATGAAATTCTCGGCGAAATCATTGATTATGTAGACGGTGAATTCCTTGGTTATGTAGACGGCGAAATCATTGACTACGAAGACGGCGACTTTCTTCGTTACGACGTAAGTTACGTAACAAAAGTAATCGGACAAATATCCGCTACAACTTGCAAAAATAACGGCGGAAACATAGTCAACGGCAACGCGCATATCAATTATTCCGCAGGTTGCATAGTGTTTGAAGGCGTTAAGTATTCGTATCCGGCAAAAGCAAGGTCTTGCAACTGTTCTCACCCCGGCACAGGTAATATAATGGTTGATTACAAAGCAAGCGTTCCTGTTTACACTCCTGTATACGAACAGCTCCCGATTTATGACCAAGTAGCTGTTTACGACCAAGTAGCTGTTTATGGCGATTCGACTTTTGAACCGATTTACGGCGAATTAGACGAAGAAGAAGTAATTGAGGAAGAGGGAGAGGAAGAAGAAGAAGAGAACAACGGCGAAGAATATGTTCCTTACTACCCTCCTTACATTCCTAACCCCGTAGTTGTAGTAACCGAAGATTCCGCTCCCGCAGTTGTTGAAGAAGTAGTTGAAGCAATTGACGACGAACCCGTAGCTTCCGACGAACCCGACGAAGCAGAAGCAGAAATCATCGAAGAAGAACCCGCTCCTTTAGTAGTAATAGAATTCCCCGAAGACGAAGCAGAAGAAGTTGTTGAAATCGAAGAAATCGCTCCTCCGCTCGGAGTAGTAGAATTCCCGAACGACAACCCCAGCACTTCTGTAAACGGAACAATCGGTATAGTAGCATTAGCAGCAGCAAGCTTAGTTACAGGCGCAACATCAATCTTGAAGAAGAAAAGAGATTAAGGCAAATCACAAAAAAACCGGTTGAATCATCAACCGGTTTTTTTATTTTGTAGGGAACGCATTTATGCGTTCCAATTGTAGGGGCGAACATCAACAATGTAGGGGCGGAATCCATTTCCGCCCGAAAATTCGCAATTGCTAATGTGTAGGGGACGCCCTGTGTGGCGTCCCGTTAATTATTACGGCGTTTTATTAATTATACGGGCGACCGCAAGGGTCGCCCCTACAATTTTACGTTTCTCCGGACGAGCGAACATTGTTATATTATTTTATACCGTTAAACTGTCGTCTTCAAACAAAACCGAAAGCTCACTGATAAATTCAACAACCTTGTTTAAAAATGCGCCATTGCGTTCAAGCACGCCGGATAAATCACCCTCTTTTGCTAAAAGCTCTAATTCCAATGCCTTTTCCCGTATTTCCTCCGCGCAAATCCACGCACTGACTGATTTTAACCCGTGAACATTAATAACATATTCCGATAAATTATCTTTTTTAACATCTTTTAATTTTTCAATAATCCCGGACGCGCTTTTGATAAACGAGCGTAAAGCGGAAATGTAATCATCTTCATCGTCTTCAAAAACATTCAGCCCCTGCGCGGCATTAAGTCCGGAAATATGTTCAAGCCGCGATATATCAAATGATGTATAACTGTCATCTTTTTCTGTTTCCTGTCCGTCATGCGCTTTTTGCGATTGCGTTTTTTCGTATTCGGCTTTTCTGTCTGTGTTTTTATCGCGGATATATTTGTTTAAAACAGCGTTCAGAACGCGGATGTCAATAGGTTTTGAAATGAAATCGTCAAATCCGTTAGAAAGGAATATATCCGCCTGCCCCGATACGGCGTTAGCTGTAAGCGCAATGATAGATTGCTGATAACCAAGCTCACGTATAATTTTTACCGCTTCGATTCCGTCCATTTTAGGCATCATATGGTCCATGAAAATAACGTCATACTGATTGCCGTCTTTTACTTTTTGAACAGCGTCATAACCGCTTCCCGCAATGTGAATTTCAAGCTCATACGGACGCATTAATAACTTCGCTACGAATAAGTTCATTTCCACGTCGTCAACAATCAGAACGCTTCCGTAAGGCATTCTTTCACGCAGAATCGGGGCTTTTTTCACGTGAGAAACGCTTGAAAACTGCAGTTTATACAGGTTTTCAACAACCGCTTTTCCGAGCACGGCTTTTGAACCGTTGATTTTCTGCGGCAGGCGCACGGTAAATTTAGTTCCTTTTTCAAGCTTACTTTCTACGGTGATTTCACCCTGCATCATGCTGATTAAGTTTTTCGCAATGCTTAACCCTAACCCTGTTCCTTCTGTTGAGCGGTTTGCTTTCATATTAAAACGGGCGTATTGGTCAAACAGGTTTTTAATGTCCTGCTGGGATATGCCCATACCGGTATCGCGCACGGTTAAAATAAGGAAAACAATTGATTTATCTTCTTCGCTGACGCTTGAGGTAATTGAAAATTCAACTTCGCCTTTCCAAGTATATTTAAATGCGTTAGAAAGCAGGTTGTTAAGGATTTGTTTAATCCTCAGTTCATCGCCGATAAGCGACGCAGGAATGTTTTCATCCACATGCAGGATAAATTCTATCGGTCTGCTGTCAAATCTTATTTTATTAAGCTGTACGACTTCATTAACTAAACTGGCAACTTCATACCGGTCTGCGATGATGTCAAGCTTACCGGCTTCAATTTTAGAAATATCAAGCAAATCGTTGATAATCTGCATTAATAAACTGCCGGAATAATAAATTCTGTCGAAAGCTTCTTTAATGCTCGGCGTAAGCTCCCGCTCTTCTTCTTGAAGCTGTGCTTCGGCAATCCCCATAATCGCATTCATGGGCGTGCGGATTTCATGGCTCATCACGGCAAGGAAGTTGCTCTTCTGCTGATTTTTTATGTTTGCTTTGTTTTTAGCGGCGTCGATTCTGACAAGCAGTAAGCCTAAAGCTGCCGCAATAACCAAACCGACGATTATCATAATCGTCATTGTATCATATAAGTCTTTGTAATACTCCGATTTCGGCACGGAGAAGAATATATACCAGCCGTTGTTCAGCTGGCGGCAGAACAGCAATGCTTTATCGCCGAGGTAATTAACATACTCGTACAGGGAAATAGCTTTCCCCTGCTCGATTAAGCTTTTTGCATCATCTAAGCCTAAATTGGCTTCATGGATGAATTCCCCGACCATATCTTCGCCGGGGTGAATCACCACTCTTAATTCATTATCCGTGATGAAGCCGTAACTGCTTTCCGAAAAATGCCCGCCTATTATATAATCCTGAAAAAAGCTGACCGGAACATTCATTGCGATTACGCCCAAACGGTTTCCGCGGCTGTCAAACAGACAGCGTGAATAATACAATACAGGAATTTCAAATCTTAAATCAATATAAACCTGAGATGAAAGAGCCACTTCACCGTTTTTTTCAACAGCTTCAATATACCAATGGCTTTCGTTTGCAATAAGACCCTCAGGAAGTAAAAGCCCCAGCCCGTCGAAAAATGCGTCAAATTCATCAAAATACCCGAAAACATTCAGATAACTGTTGGTGTGCATTTGTTCTTTAAATTCATCCGAAGAGCATAAAGTCATATATTTCTGTATATCTTCAAAGCTGTCGCCGCGTTCTATCATATCCTCGATTGTTTCGGCGATGAAATTCACCGATATGACCGTTTCCGACATCATTGCAGATAAAAGCGCCTGCATGTCGCTTGTGGTTTCTTCCACATGCGCAAGCAGTTTTTGGTCTAAAGTCCGGGTGGTTGTAATTAATCCGATAAGGATAAGCAGAAAAATTGCCGCGAACACAATCGGCACTTTCGCATTGGATTTCATAAAAAACCATACCTTCCGAACCGGAAATGATATTACGCTCATGGGTGACTCCTCAATTCTTCTTTAAGTTCTTCAAGTGTTTTTGCCGCTTTCCCGAATTCATAATACTCGATTTGCTGTATTAATTTCCCGCTTCCGGGGATTTTCCTTAAACAGCCGATTAAATTTAAACATTCCAAATCCCCGCCTTCAAGCAGGTTTTCCAATTTTTCAAGCACCAATAAAGCTTTCTGCAAATCAAAGCAATCAGCGTTTGCTTTTTCATCTTCTCTTTCAAACATATAAGACATTTCGGCAATCAACGGAGCAAATTCGTCTAAAACCGCGTCTAATTCAGTTTTAAGGACGCTGAGCGAAAACTGGCTGGTTAAGTTTTCTTCGGTTGCTAACATTTTTTCGATTTCTTCGGCGGCTTTCTGAAGTTTTGTTTTGCCGAGGTTGCCGGCATTGCTTTTTAAATTATGCGCTAAACGGTGAGCGGATTTAATATCGCCTGTGTCAATCGCTTCCGTAATTTCATTATATTTAAACTGATTGTTTGCTGTGAAATTAAAAATAAGCTTGTTGATTAACGCTTTATCCTTTTCAGCGTCCTGCTTTTCGTCCGTACCCGCTTTTTTGCAATCTGAAAAAGGCAGATACTTCATCAGGCAACTGAATAATTCCTGCGATGTAAAAGGTTTATTCAAGCAGTCTTTCATACCGTGCTCGGCATATTTTTGCATTTCGGCGGGCGTGTTGTTGGGCGATACAGCGATAATCGGCGTACCTGTATTCAGTTTTTGAATTTCATCAGCCGCTTCAAGCCCGTCCATCACCGGCATATGGATGTCCATAAAAATTAAATCAAACGGCTTCGTATGATTTTGAATCCGGTAAAGTACGGTTTCCAAACCGATTTTTCCGTTTTCGGCTCTTGTAACGCTTAATCCCGCTTTCATCAAACGCTTGGTAATCAGTTCGTTGTTCATTTCATTATCTTCGCAAAGAAGAACGTCGCCTTCAAAAACAGAAGCTTGCTTTTTTTCATTCTTCTCCATATACACACACCTTGTTCCTGCCTGTATTTTTAGCGTTATAAAGTGCTCTGTCCGCTTTTGAAATAAACTCGTCCACCGAACAGCGGGTTGTCGGCATATGCATGTGAAGCCCTACGCTTACCGTTAGCTTTGTAACCGTTCCGTCTTCGCAGGTGATTTCTTCGGCTTCCATATTTTTACGCAGCTGTTCGCCGATTTCATGTCCCCCGCTCTTGTCCGTATTCGGCAGTAATACCACAAATTCTTCTCCGCCCCAACGCGCGAAAAAATCCGACTGGCGTCTTAATGTTTTGGATAAAACCTGCGCTAATACGCAAAGGGCTTTATCGCCCTGCTGATGACCGTATGTATCGTTGTATTTTTTAAAATAATCGGCGTCCATCATCAACAGGCAAATCGGTTCTTTTTCCCTTATTGCGCGTCCCCATTCGCTTGTGATGCGGTTATTGAAGTTCCGCCTGTTCGGAATTCCGGTCAGCTGGTCAACCATGCTTAAATATTCAATGGCGCGCAGTTGGTTGACAATGCGGATTTGGTGCTGAACCCTGAGCTTAACGATGATTTCATCAAAAGGCTTGCTGATGTAATCCACCGCGCCGAGCTTCAGCCCGCGCTTCTCGTCGTCGCTGTTATTTAAACCCGTAATAAAAATAACGGGAATGTGGGCGGTTGTTTCAGATTGTTTCAGTTCGTTGAAAACATGAAATCCGTCCATACCCGGCATAATGATGTCTAATAAAATAAGGTCGGGTGAATATTTTTCGGCTATTTTTAAAGCGGATTCGCCGTCAAACGCCACGCGCACGGTGTATTCGGTGCGCAGTATATCTGAAAGCATTATAAGGTTTGCGTTGTCATCATCTACGATAAGTACGGTGTTTTTCTCGTTTTTATCCATTTCCTTATCCTTTCCGCAAAATTTTTCTCTGTGTTCCCCGCCTGCGACGGGGAACACGAAAACAGCTTTACCGATTGTTCATAAAAATCCCCGGTAATTATAGTAAATTAACTTAAAAAATAATTACCGGTATTAATTATATCATATTTTCGCCGATTAGTCAATTAAATTTAAAGAAAACAAACGATTTTTTATACTAAACGTATTTACTCGCCTGCGCTTGCCACATATCCGCGTACTTACCGCCTAAATCAAGCAATTCGCCGTGTGTGCCTTGCTCGATGATTTCGCCTTTTCGGAGCATGAAAATTTTATCGGCGTCTTTGGTGGTGGAAAGGCGGTGCGAAATAAACACAACGGATTTTTCATTTGCCGCTTTGTTCATGGAGCGGTTCATCTGGTATTCGGCAATCGGGTCAAGCGCGCTGGACGGCTCGTCAAGGATAATCAAGTGAGAAGGTTTGTAAAAAACCCGCGCTGTCGCAAGCTTTTGGCTTTCGCCGCCCGATAAATCCGTGCCTTCATCATCAAATTCCCGCGTTAGCTGCGTATCCGCGCCTAACGGCATTTCTTCCAAGCGGGTTTTGAATCCGCTCAGCTTCATGGCTTTTCCGAAAGCGTCGCTGTCAGCGTGTGTGTTATCCATCACCACATTTTCTTCGACCGTTGCGGCATAAATGCAGTAATCCTGAAAAATTGTACCAATCCGTTCGCGGTAGCTTTCAAGCGCGAAATCACGAATGTCAACGCCGTCGAGCGTGATTCTGCCCTCCACGGGGTCATAAAGGCGCATAAGAAGCTTCACAAGCGTGGTTTTCCCCGCGCCGTTATAACCGACAAGTGCGATTTTATCCATGGGGTTAATCGTCAGGTTGATGTTTTTTAAGATATAATCCTGCTTTTCATTATAACGGAAACAGACGTTTTCAAAGCAAATCGCTTTGATTTCAGACGGAAGCGGTAAATTTTCACGGCTTGTAATTTTAGTTTCATAATTCAAGAATGAGCGGATTTTACCGATATAGAGCGCGTTTTCCATTGCTTTAGGTAACAGCTCCGACAGCACCATCATGCCGCGCCGCATACCCCAAACCGAATTATATAAAACAAACATGCTTCCGAAAGACATTACCGCACGCACCGCGGTCATAAACACAAGGTAAATCATATACAGTCCGTCGAAAATCAAATCAGTGGCGACGTAGCCCGAAAAAAAGTCCAATCCCCATTTTCTTTTGGCTATTTTCCGGCGGACTTCAAGAATATCGCTGTTGGAAGCGTCAAAGTCTTTAAATAAACCTTTGGTTGTATTTTTATTTAATCTGAGTTCCTTAGCGTAATCTTTCAGATAAAAAACGCGGTGTATGTATTTCAGCTTGCGTTCGTGCGGGTTTTCGGCAAGCTTTGCTTTAAACTGCACCTTGCTCATTGCTTTCATAAACAAGATTCTGAGGATGAATGAAGCGGTGACAAAGGCAAGCGAAACAGGGTCTTTCACTAAGAAAAACGCACCGTAAGCAAAGAACATCACAAGTCCGGTAATTGTTAAGTCTATCAGCTGAATCGTCCGGTCAACCGCGTTTGATGATTCAGATACCGATAAGACGAATTCATTATAATATTCGGGGTCGTCATAACAGGCAAGGTCAAGGCTTCTTGCTTTTTCGTATAACATCAGGCGCAGCTTTTTATTTGCTTTTGCCCGGTAAACGTTCCCGATGTATTCATGGTTGAAGCCCGACCAAATCGCCGAAAGCGCCCATATGATAAACATAAAAACTGAGAGCTTCAGCACACGCCCGAAATCTTCCCCGAATTCCACGCTGTGAATCAGGAAGCTCATCCAAACTGTGCCCCCGATAAAGCTCATACCATGCCAGCGGATAGCGTCAAGGCACATCATAATAAAGCAAAAAGGTGCGGACGAGCATAAAATTTTAATCATAAACCAGTTATGTTTGAGATTATCGGCAAACGATATTTTTACTTTCTTTTCTTTTTCGTTCTGCTTTTTTACGTTTATTTTACTCATACGGCAACCTCCTCGCTTTCTAAGCTTGCTTCGTCGGGCTGATAATTTTTCGCCTGTTTGGTAAACATATCGGCGTATTTCCCGTTCAAAGCCATTAATTCTATATGCGTGCCGCGCTCGATAATTTCGCCGTTTTCGAGCATTAATACTTCATCGGCGTTTTTGACTGACGAAAGCCGGTGCGAAATAAACAGCATAAAATTATCTTTGCTTTCTTCAATAATGCTTTCAAATAATTCGTACTCGGCAATGGGGTCAAGCGCGCTGGACGGCTCGTCAAAAACCTTAATCGGCGCAGGGTTCGCAAAAGCCCTTGCCACTACGATTTTCTGGAATTCGCCGCCGGAAAGCACCTGACCTTCTTCATCGAATTCTTTGGTTAAAATTGACTCTATGCCGTTCGGTAAAGATTCTATTTTTTCCATGACCCTTGCTCTGGTAAGAGCATGCCGAACAATTTCGTCCGGTTCGCCCTGAATATTTTCTCTGCCGAGGAGCACGTTTTCTTTTACGCTCCCCGCAAAGATTTTATAATCCTGAAAAGCGGCGGCAAACAGTGCCCGATAAGCTTTCAGGTTATATTCTTTTATATTAATACCGTTCAGGAGGATTTCTCCGCCGTCCGGATTTGGGTCATACAGGCGGAACAGCAATTTTATAATGGTGGATTTACCCGCGCCGTTATGCCCGACCAACGCGATGGACGATTTTCCGGTTAAGGCGAACGACAGGTTTTTAATCACCGGCGTATCGGGTTTATACCCGAAGCTGACGTTTTTAAATTCTATACTTTTAATTTCGCTGTCCGGCATAATGCCGTCATAATCCTCCGGAATTTTTTCTTCATACAATAAAAAGGAACGCAGGTTATGCAGAAGCAAGCCGTTCTGACTGCATTTAAGCAGGTTGTTGGCGGTGTTGATGATTGCCCATGAAGCAAGACCCATCATGCTTGTAATAATCGCGTATTCGCTCAGGGACATGGATTTTTCCGACAGCGCGCAGTACGCGCCGAAAACCATAATTCCTTCAAAAATAATTGTATATGAAAAATACACCTGCCCGAAAGAAAGAATGATATTTTTAAGCCTGAACTTTTTACATATGTTTACCGTGTTTTCTGTGGCGGTTTCATAGGTATGCTGAAGCAGATTATAAATCTTGGAAAGGCGCATTTCCTTTGCGTAATCCGAAAGGTACATCACACGGTTGACATATTCTGTTCTGCGGGCGTACGGCGTGTTTTCCTTGTACATTTTAAAACGGCTTTTATTCAGAATCGCCCCGAAAACAAAATTGCCGAGAATCGGCGCGATAACAAAGATTATCATTCGTTTGTCAATTTGAAACATGAAATAATAAGTAATAACAGAGGCAATCAGTGCTGAGAAAATCGTAAATAAAAGCTCCGAAGTTTCAGTGATTTTATCTGCCGCGCCGTCAACCGCCATGGTGTACTTATCGTAAAACGTGCTGTCTTCATAACAGGATAATTCGACGTTTTCCGCCTTGCGGTAAATGTCTTGGTATAGCTTTTTATAAACCTTTATATCGTCTAAAGGTTTGATAACGTGATTGACATAGGAATCAAACAGCATTAAAAATAAATTGGCAAAGCAAACGATTCCGATATAGGCAAAAATATGCTCAACCGGTGCTTTATTTTGAATGGATTCTGCAATATGACGGATGAAAAACACACTGAAAAACATCCACGCCAAATGCCCGAGCAGTTGCTTCAATGCGACATAAACCACTCTGCGGCGGCTGATTGTCCAAAGCAGTTTAATTGAATACAATGTATTTAATGCCGCCTGCCTGATGGTAACTTCTTTTTCTTTCTTGATTTTTTCTTTTTTGTTTTGTTTCATTTAGTTCTCCCGTAAATAATTATTTTTATATTATACTATATTATTTTTAAAGCAAGCAATAGGAATTGTTTTCGTTTTTCCCCGCCTACGGCGGGGAAAAACGAAAACAGCTTTGAATATTATTATAAACGATTACGTAGCGTTAAAGTCAAGAGGTTTATTAATATAATAATATAAAAACAAATAATTTTCTATACGAATCGTTTCTAATTATATCATTATCATAACATAAATTTTAATATAGTTAATTAACTTAGGAAATGCCCAATAAACAGGCATGAAAAGCTTTGATTTATGGGTTTTTATTCCTGTTTATTGGTGCAATTTTCAAGTTGATTTACTATGAAATGCGTGACCGTGTATGCCTTTTTTATTATACCGCATTAAACCGGACACCTGTCTGTCATATTAAATTAAAACTTTCCGCAATTATTGATAAACCCTGACCCAATCCACTAACATTTCCGCTTCGGTAAAGCTTGAATCCGGTTTCCGACCGCCGTCGAAATTGCCGCCCACAGCCGCGTTTAATATAAAACAAAAAGGTTTATCGAACGGTTTGGGCTGTTCAAGGGTTTTATTATTCTGAGAAGTATGCCAGTTTTCCAACCGGAAATATTCGACCCCGTCAACCGTCCAAATTAGCTTATCGGGAAACCACTCCAGCCCGTATATATGCCAGTCTGAAACAGTTTCGCCGTTAGGAAACCGATAACCGCCGGAGGAATGTTGATTATCGGGCCAAACAGCACCGTAATGCGCCGCGCCGCTTATTTCCCCCGGCAATCTGCTTTTATTTTCCATAATGTCGATTTCGCCGCTTGCTGCCCATGTTCCGTAAGCCCATTCGCCGGGGTTTCCGTCCGGCAGCATCCAAAAAGCGGGCCAAATGCCGTTTGTGCCGGACGGAAGCTTAATCCGCGCTTCCGCTCTGCCGTAAGTGAACGAAAACAAGCCGCTTGTGGTGATTCTGGCGGAGGTATATTGCATACCGTTTATATTTTCTTTGTTTATTTTGATAACTAAGTTCCCGTCACGGACAAAAGCGTTTTCCGCCTTATAATACTGAAGCTCGTTATTGCCCCAGTTTTCGGGATAACCTTCTTCCGGCCCTGTACCGAGCATTGCGCGCCATTTGGCGGGGTTAAACTCAGAAAATTCATCGCTCCATACAAGGGTTTGATAAGCTTCGGGAATTTCCTCGGTTTCCGCGGCGGGCGAGACGGGTTCGGTTGTTTGCGGGGGTTTGCCGCCGCACGCTGACAGCAGGAATAATCCCGTTAAAATAAGCAGTTTATAAAATTTCATACAATTTCATTCCTTTTTATTTTGCTTTGTTAGACTTTTGTATTGATATGCGAGTAAAATGTTTATAATGCGAAGCTTGCGGGGGAATTTCCCCGCGGGGGTTGTTACTTTTGCTCGTGCAAAAGTAACCAAAACACGCTCCTGCGGAGTGCTTATCCTCCTATTAACGCCTACACCTATTAAAGAACTACTCACAGTGAGCGCAACCCGAAAGAATAGCTGACTATGAATAAATTTACAAGCAAGCAATCTGCTTTATAAGAGGACGTAGC
>Ga0082212_10004051_pt1 | contig 20531 bp, 13 predicted proteins | sample TergutNt197P3_FD_71548 | JGI IMG/M metagenome (GOLD analysis project Ga0082212, IMG submission 71548) | Neocapritermes taracua P3 segment gut microbial communities from Petit-Saut dam, French Guiana - Nt197 P3 | ecosystem: Host-associated > Arthropoda: Insects > Digestive system > Gut ... | reverse complement strand
CTTGGCGTTGAACGCATCGACAATCTGGCTATAGCTCATGCCGGCGGTTATATCGAGGTAGACCCTCTCAAAGGCGAACCAGGCTTCCACTTGCTTGCCCATAGTGGCGCTGGTGGTATACAGGTGGCCGGTGGCGCTGACCCAGAGGTCCAGGTAAACCCTGCCGCCGGCGGCGCTCTGCAAGGGGTCGATGGCCGCCTGGTAGATCATAGCGAGATCGGCCGAGGAGAGAAGGGGGCCGCCGCCGGCGCTGCTGACCTTCCAGCCCGTGGAGTCAAGTTTCGTGGGGTCGACGGCCGAGGGGGCCCCGGGGACCTTCTGGACGGTCATGATGCCGTTGTCTATGATCCAGTTGAACAGGGCGGCGGAGCCGGGGGCGCCGGCGGTGACGAGGGCGCTGGCGTCGGTGACGCCGATGAATTCGCCGCTTTTAAACATCTGCTCGAGCTGGGTCCTGAAACTCTCGGCGGCCGCGGCCGAGGCCAGGGCCCGGGCGCCCGGGGTGTCGGGGGCGCCGGCGACGCCGCGGGACGAAGTGGAAAGGGTCAAGCGCTCAAAGGTCATGATGGTGGCGATGGTGGCGCTGTTGGTGAGGCTCCAGGTCCCGTTGGCGTTTTGCTGACCCCACCAGTTTTGGACGCTGGTGTTGAAGGTGTAGACGTTGATGTCGGCGGAGCCGCCCTTGGCCGCGGCCTCGCTGCCCCAGACATAGGCCTCTTCGCCCACGCAGATGCCCAAGGAGGCCCCGTCATTGATGGCGCCGGCGCCCTCGGAGTTGATCTGGATGCCCACCCGGCTCTGGACGCCCTGGTTGACCTTGTTTATAAGGTCCTGGAGGCTTTCGGAGGAGGTGACGGTGTAGCGGCCGGCCAGGTATTTGCCGGAGAGGAGGACGTTTTCGCCGTTTTTGTAGGCATCGTCGTTCTGGGCCGTCCAATCCCAGTTGTAGCCGTAGCTGAAGCTGTTGCCGCTCGTGAAGCCGGCCGTGTCGTTAAGGGAGCCGAAACCGGTGGTGCAGCAGCCCGGGCCGGTCAGGGCCCCGGCCGCGGCCGCGCCCTGGCCCCAGATGTCGTTAGTGGCGTCCCCGCCGATGCGGAGGCCCGTCTGGCTGGTGGCCCGGGCGTCGCCTATGTTGACGAAGTAATAGTCCTCGGCCGCGTTGTTGCCCAGGCCGAAGTGGATCTTGAGGCCTTCGCCCCCGTGCTGGTTCGAGATGGAGCCGTCCAACAGCTTGACCCCGTTGAAGTTGGTGGCGTTGGCGATGCGGTCTATTTCCCGGGCCATGGCCTGGTATTCGGAGTTGATGATCTCCCGCTGGGCCGTGGTATAGGTGCCCGTGGCGGCCTGCTCGGCCAACTCCCTCATGCGGATTAGTTTTTCGTCAATGACGGCCAGGGCCCCGTCCGCGGTCTGGATGAGGCTAATGGCGTCGGCCGCGTTCCGGAGGCCCTGCATGGTGGTGGCAATGTCGGCCCGCATCATTTCGCGGATGGCGAGACCCGCGGCGTCGTCGGCCGCGCTGTTGATCCGGAGGCCCGAGGACAGGCGCTGGACGCTGGTGGCCAGTCGGCCGTAGGCCGTGGAGAGGTTGCGGGCCGCGTTCATGGCCATCATGTTATGGTTCACGACTAGAGACATAAAGTGTTCCCCTTTCTTGAGGTCCTCTTTTTCAGAGGGTCAGCATCCCTGCTGGTTTTTATTAGTGATAATCACTAAGCGCCCCGGTCACTGAGGGGCGAAAAAGAGCGAGTTGGGCCTCTCCGGCCCTGGGGGCCGGTTGTTATTGGATTGCTTCGTCGCGTTGCTCCTCGCCATGACGGGGAGGAAGTGACGGTTTGGTTAATGTTTCCTAAAATGCCGCCGCACCAACTTCGAGGGGCGCGGAGTTATTTTATTTATCGACCGATAAATATTTGAAGATTAAAGATTTTTTTTAACAATAAGCTTCAAGGGAGGCGAAAGGGTTTTTGCTTTTTGTTCAAAAAGGCCCGAAGATTTTTAAACCGGGGTTTAAGATTTTTATGGGGTTGCTTGAGGTTTTGCTGGAGCGGCCGGGGTTCCGGGTGAAGGATGGGGTCAGTCTTGACTTACTATTCGTTTTATGATGTAATCTTGAAAAATTACTGATTATACCTCATAAGTGGTCGTATGCCCGGAGCCTTGTTTTTTTGTTTACTTGAAACTGGCACGGCCGGGTGTGGACTTACTATAATACCGTTCGGAAATATGCCCGCATTCCGGGCTAGCCATAGTTAAGGTAGCCTGACCAAGCATAAACAGCGGTGGAACTAATCAGAGAGTTCTCAACCCCGAACATGAAATAAAGAAAAGGAGTGAAACGACATGGGAGAACAGGCACAAGATGCGCGCAACTTGGCTATGGTCCATATTAACAGTAAAAGTGCGGGATTGGCGGCCTTACTGGTTTTATTCTTCGGCGGCCTGGGTTTTTTTTACGTTTCCATCTTGGGCGGCATTGTGACGCTTATTATAGAGATAATTCTGTGGGTGGTGGTCTTTTTGACTATGGGTTTTGGGGTTATCCTTTTGCCTGTTTACCACGTGCTATTGCTTATCGTGGCCATTATTTTGGTCAACAGGCACAATAAATCTTTATTGACCAAAACTTTTGGTAAATAAAAGTTTGGCCAAATCAGGTTCGATTTCCTATTCTTTGGCCGGCGGGTTGTCGATAAATTTCAGCGGCTCTTTTTTTTGAGCCGGTTTAGGGGTGGCGGGCTTGGCCGCCGGGGCTGAGGGCTGGTTCCAAACATGGTCCGGCCGCGGCGGCGGCCGATCCGCCGACTTGAATTTTTTCGCCAACTCGGCCAGATCAATGTTCAGGAAGTCCCAGAAAATGGTGCCGGGCGCCGTGGTGCCTCTCAGGCTGGGTTCGCCTTCCATAAGGCTGAAAGAGGCCAGAGGTATCCGGGTGAAGAACAACTTGAAGGTCCTGGAACCGCCTGGACGCAACAAAGTGTATTCAGGTTCTATGGCTAGGCCTTGGCTGCCGGCCAGATAATGCCGCCGGCCGGTGGCCTTTTCTTGAATGTAAAATGACAAGGGATGTCCTGGAGGATAGATCCGGGGGTTGATCGGCACCCGGCCTCGGTTGCGAATTTGGATGGTGATGATGATCTGGGTTTCGGTCATCTCTATTTCCTTAATGACCGTATCCTTATCGCGCTGACTGGGCCAGTTAAAGTTCAGCACCTGGCTCTGGGCGCGGGCTTCGGTGTCCAGGCCTAAGACTGAGACAATGACGACCAGCCAGGCCAAGGCCGCGCAGCGGCCTGGACCCCGCAACATTTTAACGACCACTTCAGCGTCTTCCTGTCTCCGGCCTTAGCGCGGTTGCTCTTCGGCCGGTGGATTGTCGATGAATTTCAGCGGCTCTTTTTTTTGAGCCGGCTTAGGGGTGGAGGGCGTGGCCGCCGGGGCTGAAGGCTGGTTAAAAATGTGGTCGGGCCGCGGCGGCGGCCGATCCGCCGATTTGAATTGCTTCGCCAGTTTGGCCAGGTCGATGTTCAGGAAATCCCACCAGAAAAAGGGGTTTCCGCCTCTCTTGCTGGCCTCGCCTTCTATAAGGCTGAAAGAGGCCAGAGGTATCCGTTTGAAGAACAGCTTCCAGGTGACGGTCTGGCCTGGACGCACCGAAGTGCGGGCTGGGTATACGGCCAGCCCCCGGCTGCCGGCCAGGTAGTGCCGTCGGCCGGTGGCCTTCTCCTGAATGAAAAATGACCGCGGATCTCCCGGGGGGCAGACAAAGATTCTGTAAGTCTGCGAGCCTCGGTTGCGTAGCTGAAGGGTGATGATGATCTGGGTTTCGGTCATCTCGATTTCCGTTATGACCGTATTCGGATCGCGCTGACTGGGCCAGTTAAGGCTCAGCACCTGGCTTTGGGCTTCGGCCGCGGCGGCCCAGGCGAAGACAATGACGGCCAGCCCGGCCAAGGTGGCGCCCCACCAAGGCTTCGCCTTGGAGCCATATCCAATCCCTGTTCCCGGCTTCATTTCAGAGGTATCTCTATGTTGGCCCGCTTGATATCCCTGGCGTTACCGCCCAAGGCCAACTTTATGTCACGTTCCACATAACCGAAACACTGCCTCATTTCTTCATGATAGGAATCCTGGCCCTTGAAGTCCAGGCCCACCCTTTCCAAGTGATCCCAAAGTGTCTGGCGGTTGGTTTTCAAGGCGACCTCCTCCACCTGACGCTTATAGAAGCCGAACTGGTAGTTCAAGGCGTCCTCAAATTCAGGACAGGATTTTTTGTAGCTATCGCGCAGTTTCGTAAACTGATCCTGTTGTTTCCTGAGTTCCTTGCGGTCGTCCGGGCTGAGGTTTTTTTTCAGCATGGCCTCGACGTATTTCAGCTCGGCCTCCGCTCGCGTCAGGTTGTTGCAGGCCACGTTTCGGCGCAACGAGGTGCCGCGCAGGCCGTAGGCGGCGTAAACCAAGCCTTTGACCCGGGCGTTCAGGGCCGCGGCCGCATTTTCCTCGGCGGCCGCGTTGTAGTTTTTAACCAGGGGAACCAAGCCCTCCAAAATTTTTTTCTGCTCTGTGGTCGTATCCGACGACTTCAGGAGCTTGTTGATTTCGGTCAAAGGGTCGGCGGCGGTTGACAGAAACTCGCCCAGGGCCAATTCCGGGTTCTCGCCCTGGAGCCTCCATTCGTTCTGGATGGTTTGTTCGCTTGCCCGGGTGACATTGACAGCCGAAAGGACCAGGCGAAAACCCAGGTCCTTGGCCTTGGTGGCCCCTTTTTTATTGAAAAACGGCGTTTCCTTGCGGTCGCCGGGACGGACCTCGTCCCGGCCTGACAGGAAGCTGCCGCCCTTGCGGACAAAGCCGCCGGCCGAACCATGCAGCCTTCCGGCCCGGGACATTCTGAAGACATCCAAAGTCATCTCCGCCGCGTTGCCGATAGTGTCATAAATGCCTAAGGGGTTGGGCCGGTAGCGGCCGATGCGCTCCAGTTCTCCGGGCAGGGAGACGCCATCCTGGAAAACCCCGTAATTTCTTTCGGTCTGGCCCGGCTCAAAGGGAAAAAAATCATAAGCGGTGAATGAATCCCCGCTCACGGCCTGGCCGCCCCGGGCCGCATATTCCCATTCCGCTTCGGTCGGCAGACGCACCAGGCCCACGTTTTGGTCGTCTTTGGCAAAGGCGGGCAGTTGGTTGGGCGCGTGTTCCAGGAGCCAGGCCATGTATTTTTCCGTGAAGGCCACCGCTTCGAACCAGGAAATCGAGGTTTTCGGTCGGGCCAGGGCCGGGTCCGGGTTAGAGTTCAGGTTGGCCGGGCATTGGCCCATGACCGCTTCCCATTGAGCCTCGGTCACTTCATATTTACCGATGAAATAGAGCTGCTCTTCCCGGGCCGACTGCTCCCGGGAGAGGCCATCGGCCGGTTTTTGGCATAAGTTTTTGTCCTTGCCCAGACCCTGGGCCACAGGCCCGCACCAGTCCTTCGGGATGTCGCCCAAGGTCAGGGGGGCGGCCAGATGACCATAGAAGGGGTTGCTGAAAAATCCCTCCTTCTCATTGCGGGAATCCGCGCCCTGCCTGGTTGGCAGGTCGTCCAGGAGCCCTTTTAATTTTTTGATGGCCACCGGGCGGAAGATGATTTTCAGGCCGCAGGGCATGGGCAGGGGCGCGTCACCAGGGCTAGCCTCGTGGGGATCATAGAGATCAGCCGGCTTTATCTGGTCTTTCCGGGCCAGTTGGCCATAAGCCGGGGCGGCCCCCCCCCAAATAAGGCAGATCGCTATCAGCCAGACCGTAATCCCCGGCCTGCCGGCGCATTTGTCAAACATCTCTCATTCCCTCCGCCGGCTCCACGCCGGAAAGTTTCCAGCCGGCCGCCGCCGCGGCCGTCAGCATAAAGGCCAGGCTGGCCCCGGCCGCGGCCAGGAGTTGGCTGGGTTCAAGTCGGCAGACGCTTTCGCCGAAACCAAGGCTGGGGCCGAAATAACTGTTGAGGATCGCCGCTATGAGCAGAAACAATCCATCGGCCAGGGTTCCGGCCAGAAACCCGGTCAGGGCCGCCTGGCCCAGGGTGAAGACCATAAGGCTGCCGGAACTGAAACCCAGAAGACGCATCAGGGCCAGGGAGCGCCGCATCTTGGCCACCTGATCCAGGGCGCTGGAGGAGACCGAAGCGAAGGCCCCCAGGCCCACTACCGATCCCAAGACAATGAAGACCATGGTAAAGGAATCATCCAGGCGGCGGACTTGGGCGATTTCCTCGGCCTTGGTGTAAGCTTCCAGCCCCTTGGCGGCCAGAGCCAGTCTCAGGCGTTCGACTCCGTCGAGGCTCCGGGCGTAGAGGCGGAAGCCGGCGTAGTTTTTCGATCCCCGCGGTTTTTCCTTCCCCGGCCAGCCCAGGGAGGGCACGGCGAAGCCGTCCCGGTAGTCTTCAGTCATTTCCAGAAAGGGCAGGGGGCAGAAAGCGGTTTCCCTGGAGACCACATGGCGGGGGATGATCCCGGCCACAGCCAGGTCAAGCTCTACTTTTTCCAGTTGACCCAAGTCTTTACGGCTGATCGAACCTCGGATGACTTGGCCAGGCTGGAAGCCTAAGTTTTCCGCCGCCGCGGCCGAAAGATAGATGGCCCGCTCCGCGGGCCAGCCGGCCGGGACCGGCACGGCCTGTATCTCTCTCAACAGAGGATCGCCGGGCCCGGTGGCCGAAAGTTCCACCCAGCGAGCCGGGCCCGTGGCGGCTTGCATTTGGATGACCGCTGAAAGGCCGCGGGTTTGGGCGACGACGAAGGATGTGTCCGGGTGCCGAGCCAGGTCCTGGAAAAAATCCTGGTCGAACCGGCCGGTTCCCACCGGGGTCAGCTCCTGGTTTCGCGGGTTGTCGATGAGCCGGGCGGTCAAGGTGCCGATGATGCCTTCCTTGACCCCCAGAAGGGCCAGAAGGGGCACCAGAAAGGCGGTCAGCGAACAGACGGCGCAAAAAGAGAACAGCCATTGCCGCCTGTAGTTCCGCCCGGCCAGACTGAGACTGATGAGAAAAATATCTTATTCCTTTTCCGGCTGGTCAGGCCTGAGAACAGCTTCAATGAGACCGTCTTCATCCGGCCGGGGGGCGCAGACGACCCGGTGGACGGTAAAATCGTGGCGCTTGGCCCGGTTGACATCGTGGGTGGCCACGATGAGGGTCAAGTCCCGGCTCAAGTTCAAAAGAAGTTCAAAGACTTGGTCCGCGGTGGGCGGGTCCAGCGAAGAGGTGGGCTCATCGGCCAGAATCAAGGCCGGCTCATGGATGACGGCCCTGGCAATGGCGCAACGCTGCCTTTCGCCCACGGAAATCTGGTCGGGGAATTTGGCCCTTAAATGGCCCAGGCGCAGCTTTTCCAGCAAGTCCTCAAGTCGTCGGCCGCTGGTCCGGCTGTCCATCTTTTTAAGCCTGGCCGGAAGGAGTATGTTTTCCCGGACCGTCAGAAACGGGAGCAGGCCCCCGGTCTGAAGGACATAACCCAACTCCTCCCGGCGCAACCGGCCCAGCCGGCCCGCCCGGCGGCCCCGCCAAAGGGCTTCAAGGTTGACCTCTCCCTCTCCCGGACGCCAGAGGAAACCTTCGGCTCCATCGGGCTTCAGGACCAGAGCCAGAAGGTCCAGGGTCGTGCTTTTGCCGCTGCCGGAATCCCCCAGTAAAAGCAGCCTGGCCCCGGCCCTGACTTCCAGTTCGGGTATTAGCAGCCGGTAGCTTTGGCCCCGGTTTTTGGCCAGATTGCGGACCAGCAAAAGGGAAGGGGGGCCAGCCCCGTCCCGGGCCGACGGAACCGCCTCCAAAGCCGTCCCGCTCACGGCAACCTGGACAAAGGCACCCGGTAGAGCCAGTCGTTCGAGTTGCCGGGACCGCTGAACTTGCCCCAGTTGTCCAAGTCGTCGTAGTAACTCCGGTAACTCTGCAGGCAGTCTTTCAGATAGTAAATGAAATCGTTCTGCTCGCCTAAGCTCATGCTATACCAGTCCTCCTCGGTCAAGCCCATGACCCGGCTTTTGTAGGGCAGGCCTTCCAGGAATTCGCTCAATCCTCCCAGATCGGCCAGGGTTTTCCCGGGCTGGACATTCATCTGGGAAGGATCTTGGACTATCTGGGCCGAGGCTGCCAGGATACCTTGGAAGAAATCCCGCGTGCCCAAAGTGTGAGTGCGTTCGGCGTTTTCCATGATGATGTTGAGCTGGGTGCTCAGGGCGTTCAATTGTTCCCTGGTCAGAAGCACGTTGCAGATCATGGCGGGGGCTTTGGCCGCGCCCTGGGCCTCGTCCAGGCGGCCCATATCCTGGTCGGCGACCCAGGAATGCACAACCCGCGGAGCCCGGCTTTTGTTGACCTGGCCGGCGTAATCCAGCTTTATGGAGTATCCCAGAGCCTCGCCCACGGCCTGGGCCGTGGTCTGGAGGTCGGCCCCCTCGGGCACGGTTCTGTCAGCCCCGGCCCCCTGGTTGCCCCCCGGTTTGAAGATCACCCCTTCCAGGGACTTCAAAAGGGTCTGGGCGGCGCTGGCGAAATTGGCGGTTCCCTGCCGCTCGTTGTTGGCTTCCACAGGGATATAAGCCCGGCCGGCGCTTTCCATATCGGAAAGTTCCTTGTAGGCCGCCTCGGCGTAACCGTGGTTGTTGGCCTTGGCCCCGTCCGGAGTCTTGATATGGATGACCACCAGGCGGATGTTCTTCTTTTTGGCGCGGTCGGCCATCCCCTTGAGGCTGAGCATGGTGGAAATATAGGTATCAGTAATGGGCAGGGGGCCGGCGTCGGTGATCAGGATGATGACCCGGCCCTTGTATTCCTCCCAATCCAGATCGTCAATGGCTGTCTTTACCCCGGCCAGTGAATCTTCGTTGAAGGAATGGGTGGAAGCCCTGGATTCCTTTACCTTGGCCAGGGCTTCTTCCAGCTCCTTGCGTTCCAGAGCCTTCTTCAGCGGTGAGATGACCTTGCTGGTGTATTCCACCTGGGGTCTGGCCTCCGTGCTGTTACGGAAGGCCACCAAGCCTAGGGCCACGTTTTCCTCTTGGCCGCCTTCCAGGATGCGGTCATAGACGTTTCGGGTGATTTCCAGGGTCTTTTCAATGTAAGGCCCCATGGATTTGGTGGTGTCGATGACGAAGGCGACGGCGTTTTTCAATCCGGGTGTTCCCTGGGGTTTTTGGTCCGCCCCGTCCTCTTCGCCGCTCTCACCCGGATCAATGGAGCCGACTTCCAGAAATTTTACCCCTTCAAAGGGTTCCTGGTATTCAAAAATGGGAACCAGGTAAAAACGGTTGTAGGGAACGGCTCCTTCGTCATCGCCGGGTTCCATGGCCACGACGGATAAATCGGCCGGTGGCGCCTCTTGGCCTCGGACGAAGGTCTGAAAGGTCTCGGCCAGTTTCTTCAGGATCGTGGTTATGCCGCTCTGGCCGGCTAAATTTTCCAGGTCCGCGGAAGTTTTGAAAAACAATACGGGCGACCGGCCGGCCCGTTCGGCGAAAGTCAGGGTCAGGGATTGTTTCCAATCCGAGGCGCTTTTGGTCGGCACCCAGGCCAAGTCCTGGCCCTGGGTGTTGCCGGCCACCTGGACCCAATCCTCATCCCCGGCCTGAAGACGGGCATAGACATACATCACGCTGAAAGGGGTGATGGGTTTGCCCGGCTGGCCCGCGGCGGCCTCGTGGGCCTTGGTGTTTGGGTGGATTATGACCCGCTGGTATAAGGTTTTTTTGCCTTCCATAAGCAGAGGTTTGTCGGCCCCTCCGGCCGGGCCGGCCCCAACCAGGACCAGGACCCAGGCCAGTAAAATCCAAAGCCTGGCTTGTCTCATGGCATCTCTCCTCTATATTTTTGCCAGAGCCGGGCCGCGCCCGGCTCGTCTTTTTCCGCATTTTCTTCGGCCCATTGTCTTAGGCGGTCTAAGGCCGCGGTCGCCTCCGGAACTCCGGCGGCCCGGGCTGATTTATATTCCTCATAGGCGGCCAGGGGGTTCTTTTTTATGGAACCGGTCGGCCGGGTGTCGGTCGGGTCCATAAAGGCCGCGTATCGGACCCTATGCTCCGGGGACCGGGGGGCCAGGGTCTTGGCCAGAAGAAAGACCGCATCTTCAGCCCCGGGCCGCTGGTCCAGGCGGGCCAGGGCGGCTTCCAATTCGGCGGTGCCGGCGTTCCGTTGAAGAAGTTCTCTCACTTCTTCCAAGGGCGGGATCCCGCTGGTCGGGTCGGGCGTTTTAGCCGGGTCCTGTTCGGCCAGTCCGTTGACGGCCGGGGCCGCGGAGTCGGGCGAGGCATCATGTTTTTCCGGCCGCTTCCACAGCCACCAGCCCAGACCCGCAAGCCCCAGAATCAAGAGGGCCAGGACAATCGCCAGGACCGGCCGCATCCATCGGCGGGGCGGCGGGGTCAGGTCAACCGCGGCTTCCGGTTCCGGCTCGGCCGGATCCAGGGCGGCCGTATCCGAAACCTCCGGTTCCGGCTCGGCCGGTTCCGCCGGTTCTTGGGGCGGCAGGGTCGGGGCCGACCCGGCCCCGACCGCCAGGTCTGTTTTTCCGGGTGCGGATCGGCGAAGGGAGCCGAGGGCCGTCCGAAAAGTGAAGTGGAAGCCTTGGGAACCCTGAATATGAAAAGCATACAGTTGGGCTCTGAAGGTTCCGGTGACCGAAGGGCCGAGTTCCAGGGTCAGGGTCCGGCCGTCAAAAGTCTGGGCATGAGGCGGGGCGTAACATTCCGGACCGCCCTGGGGCCAGAAATCGGGTCCGGCGGGCTGGAAATATATTTCCGAAGGCATCTCCTGAATGGCCAGGCGGAAATCCTCCCCCGGTTTTGGGGGCTGGTCGTCCTCGTCAAAGGTCAGGCGGAGCTGGGCCCAGCCGGCTTCGGCCCCCGGTTTGTCCAACAGCTCTTTTTTCATGACAGGACTTTCATTACGGTTTCTATTTCTCCCAGAATGCCGCCCAGGCGCTCGTCCTGCACACGGTCGTAATTTTCGCTTTGGGAGCCGACATTGTCCAGCATCAGGCTGAACAGGGCCGCGGTCCAATCCCGGTAGTAGGGCCGGTCGAAGTCGGTTTGATCGTCCGGCAGCTCCGGCCAGATGCCGGGTGGCGGTGGCGGCTCGAAAAGGGTCATGCTCCGGTTGGCGATCGTGACCGTGCGCTTGGCCGGGTCATGCTCCCGCGGGGAAAAGCCAAGCCAGTTGATATAGGCGGCCACAGCCTCCGCCGCCAGGCGGGCCTGTTTCCAGACGATCTGGTCCGGCTTGTCTCCGCTGTAACTTGAGGCTTTGCGGAGGCGGGTTTCCAGGAGGTCGAAAACGTTCAGGCGCTTGGCCCCCAGGCTCAGGTCATTTACCAGGGTCTGAAAGAGTTTGAGATCCAGTTGGAAATAGTTTTGGTGGCGGGGGTTGGCGGCGATCTCGTCCAGTTTATCCTGCCAGGCCCGTTCCAGGCGGCGGCGATAGCGGCGGGACGCGTCGTTGGAGGCGACGGCCGGCTTGGCCGGACGGGCTTCCGGTTCCCCGGCCGGGGTTCCCCAGATATCGTCCAGGGAGGGGGCGGCGGCCGAGGCCTTTTCAGCCTCCGGAGCCTCTTCCTCCTCCGGCGATGGGGCGCCGTAGAGGGCCTGGCATTCGTCATCGGCCAACTGCAGGTCCCGCAGGAGTTCCCCGAAGCGTTGTTTTTCCCTGGCCAGCTCATAAAGGCTCTGGACCAGTTCCGTGGCGCTTTGTTTCTTGATTTCCATTTCCATTTCCGATCCGGCCCCGTGGTACCAGGGCCGGAGCACTTGTTCGACGGCTTTCTCGGCTCCGCGCCGGGCCTGACCGGCCAGTTGGGCGGTTTGGAGATCGGCTTCCGCCAGGATCGGGTTCAGATGCTCCAGAATATAGCCGACCCCGCCGTCCGGAGCCTCCAGAACGGCCTGCCAGGCGGCTTCAGGCCGGCGGATATGGGCGGTCACCAGCTCCGATTTAAGATAGCCCTGGCGGACTTCCTCCAGCCAGGCGGTCTGGTCGTCCTTCAGGCCTTTGGCCCGGTAAAGTTTTGATCCTTGGTTATCCACCTCGTCCAGTTCAAGAAAGGCGGAGGCGTAGCTGAGATTCAGCAGCCAGAAGACATTGTTGAAGGGCGCGGTCCGGCCGGCGGATTCGGACCAGCGCGCCGGCCAGTCGTGGCCCTTGAAGAAATCCAGCAGAGAGGCCTTAAGGCGCGTCTCCCAGCGGGTTATGGTGTCACTGCTGCTGGTTCCCTGCTGGAGATGCTGGTCGAACATGGTCAGGATCATGAACAGGCTTATCGGCCGGCCGGCCCGCTGGGCCGGGGTCTCCCCGTGGGTGTCGTGGAGCCAGGCTTTGACGATATGGGGCAGGTCGGGGTTATTTTGCACGGAGTAGCCGACACATAACAGCATGGCCGCTATTTCCCGGCGGGCCTTGTAACGCTCGAAAAGATAGGCCACCTTGCCCCGAAGAAAGCAATTTTTAAGGATTTCCGGTTTCCGCAGGTCCTGGTCTATGTCTTCCAGCTTTTCCCGGGCCCTGTAGCCGGGGAAATCCAGAAGATCGCTGAATTCCAGGAGTTCGCCCGGTTTTTCCTTCACCTTGACATGAAGCTCGGCAATCAGGGCGCTGAGGACGGGCCGGCTGAGAACGGCCTGGTCTCCGGCCGGAGAGATCACCTCCACCGGCGGGCCGGTTATGTCTTCAGACTGCCCGTCCAAGAGCCCGTCCAGGCGGTTGACATGCAGGACCGTAAACCTCCGGCCGACCTCCCCGTCAAAGAGGACGGTCAGCCCGCAATAGGCCGTTTCCGCGAAATTCAACTCGCTCAGGGCCTTATAAAGCCGCCGGTAGACTTCGGTGAAAGGAGGCAGCCCCCCCCAAAGAAAAGAGAAGAGTTCCGCCCGGTCGGAAGACCCCAGGCGGCGGTCGGCCAGGCGCAGAGCCCGCGCCCAGAAGACCTGATACAGCAACCGGCCGTAGGTGCTCTGGTCCGGCGGCGCCAACTGTTTGACATACTCCTCCAGGTCTTCCAAATCATCCAGGGGCAGGATCGTTCCGTCCTGGGGCTTGCCGGCCAGGGCATCCAGGCCGCGGATCATTTCTTCCTCTTCAACGCGGCTCACGCCCTTGGCCTCGGCGAAGAAGGTATTGGTCAGGATCTTGACTATGTCCATTTCGGAGAACAGTTTCAGGCATACCGGCTTGTCCCGGTCCGGGCCCGGGGGAGCCGGGGCCAGGGAAAAACGGGTGACCAGGCCGGTGGTTTCGTTGCCGCCTTCAGGATTGATCTGCATGGCGAAATCCAGGCTGTGCGTCCCGAAGTCGGCTTTGAGGCTGCCGGCGGGGCCGCGTCCCAGAGCTGAGATGAGGGTGGATTTGCCGGCTTGGCTGGGGCCGAAAACAGCCACGCCCGTATTGCGCCCGGCCGCTTCGGCATAGCTTTTCAGGTCCCGGCCGATACGGCGCAGAGTTTTACGGTTGGTTTCAGGCTTGTCCACGGCCCGGGCGTTGTCAGCCAGCCATTTTTCACCATTCAGGACCGAGGCTCTGAGTTTGAGCAATTGCTCCCGCAGGTTTGGGGCGGTCATCCGTAGTTCTCCATAGGTTTTTATCAGGACACGGAAAAATTTGCGGCCCTCTGGCGGGCGGTCAGTCGTCGCCCAGGACGCCTGTATCCAGCCAATAACCGGCGTCATGGCGTAGAGTCTGGAGGCGGACGATTATGTTGTTGTCCGGCATGGAGTTGCCGGCCTTGTCCTTGATTGAGTCGATCTTCAGCAGGCCCTCGGTCCGCTTCAGGAAGCGCGGGCGGCGGATCTCGCTTTCATCTTCCCCCTCGGCGGCCTTCAGGATGTATTCCAGCGCTACGGTGTAAGGCAACCGGCCCGCGGCGGCCTTCAGGGCGTCGGCGTTTCTGTATTCCAGGCTGTAGAGCCTGGTCGTGGTCCAGCGCGGGCAGCTCAATTGGCGGAACCCGACCGGAACCGGGGCGTTGAATTGGATCTCCCGCTTCAGGGTGATCTCCTCGGCGGCATAGACGTCTATGTCGCTGAACCAGACCCGGTCCCTGGTCAGGCGGCCCTGGGCGTCCAACAGGCCCAGGTGGCGGGTGGTGGGCTGAGGCTCGAACCAGGAGGTGTCGATGGTTATGCCTTCCAGGGAGCCTTCGGCCAGGGCGCAGATGATGGCTCCGATGACCACCGTGGTCTTGGGGTCCTCTATCCGGCCGTGGTTTACGAAGGGATAGCGGGCCCCCACCCGGTATTTGTGCATATGGACGATGCGGTCGACCGGGAGGCACAGGCGGCGGTAAGGGGCCAGGACCATGGCCGGCCAGCGGGAAGGGCGGCCGGTGAGAATGAGAATATCGCAATCGTAGAGCTTGACCACCTCGGCCAGGTCGGTCATGACTTTTTCCAGGACGAAACGGACCTCGGCGTCCACTTCGCGGAAATCGATCTCCAGCACCTGGTCCAGAAGGTTGAAATCAGCCCAGCCGGCCCGCTTGAGGGGTTCTTCCAGGTAGCTCAGGACGCTATCCAGGCGGTCGCCGACCGGCGCGGCGGCGGCGCCCAGAATTTCGCCGACCGCCAGGCTTTCGCGCCGGTCGGCGGCCCTGGGGTCAAAGCTTTCGTATCTCCTTAGTATTTCCAGGGCCAGGGGCACGGCCACCCGGGTCACCAACTTGGCCCGCCGGCGTTCCCGGTTGCGCTCGTCCGAAAGGGCGCCCACCTGGGGGGTCACCCGAAACAGGTCGCCGACCAGGCTTTCCGCGTCGGCCACCCCGCGGTCGGCGGCGGCCTGAACTATTTTGCGGATGAACTGGGTCTGGATTATCTTGTGCATGATGTCGTCGCCGGCCACGTTGAAGCCCTCGCGGAATTCCTGGTGGGGCTTGATCAGGGGCGAGGCCTGGTCGGGGTTGTGGAGGGCGTAGGTGGTTATGCTCAGGTCGGTCGTGCCCCCCCCCATGTCGATGCTGGCCAGGCGCAGGCTGGGCCGTTCGGCCCCGCCGCCTTCCCCCTGTTTCAAGGCCCGGGGGCGGCCCAGGAGCCGGAACAACTCGTCGGCGTTGTTGTGGAAGCGTTCCCTGATCTCATTGTAGAGCCAGACCACCTGGGTGCAGGTGGCCTCGTCCCAATCGCAACGCACTATGGGGTTGCACCGGAAATCGTCGGCCGAGGCGTTTTGGGCCAGGGCCTCGTCCCAGCCCAGGGCCGACCAAACCGTCTCCACGGCCAGCTTGGCCCAGGTCTTGAAGATATTCTGTTCCATCAGGGGCATGGCCGTCGGCACGGTCAGGATGATGCGGGAGAGGCGGCGGGGGGCGTTGGGGTGATCGCGGCCTTCCCGGACCACGGGGTTGTTGATGGCGGAAAGGGCCTGGGCCACGATTTCGCTCAAAAGAAACATCATCAGGGAACTGCGGCTGTAGCGGGACTCGAAGGCCACCAGGTCATCGTCATTGCCCCTTTTGATTTGGTCGGGGAGGGTGGTTTTTTTGCGGCCCGGGGCCGCGTTCCCTTGGCTGCCCAGGGCGGCCAGCGGTATCCCGGCCGCGTTGACCCTCATCAGGAAAGCGCCGCGGCCGGTGGCCCGCTCCTCGCTGGAGCCGTGGCGCTCGTATTTGTTGTTGAGAAACCACTGCATATCCCGCTGGCGGGTATCCCAGAGATAGCGCTTGGGGCTGGACATGCCTGTAGGGCCCTGGTCTTCGCGGGAGTCCGCGGCCAGGCGGATCGCCTCGGGCCCCAGGCGGACGGTCGAAGGCCAGGGAAAGCTCCGGGTGTGGCGGCGGGAGGCCAGGCTCCATTCCGGCTGGCCGAAGTAGGGCTCCGCGAACTCCACCTGGGAGCTGATGGGTTCAACATAGAGATGGGCCGGTTCGGAAAGATCGCGCACCGGGAGAATGTAGCAATCCGTAAGCCGGGTCTCGCGCTGAGGCAGGGTTTCCACCAGCACCCCGGTGAGGCGGGAATTGCCGATATCCAGCACCAGGTCGACTTCTATGGGTTTGGCTTTGGCCGGGTTGACCAGGCGGACTTCCCCCAGGCGGCCGGTGAGGTCCAGGCCCTCAAGGAAAGCGGAATAGACAGCCAGGTATTCCGTGCCCACGACCGAGGACTCGCCGACCTTTTCATAGCCGCGGTCAGGGAAATCGCCCGACACCCGGGCCACGGACCGGCGGGGATTTTTTTGGCGAAACATTTCCTGGCTCTGGTGGAGGGCCTCGTTGACCCAGGGCAGTTCGACGAACCAGCCGTAGTCTCTCGGATCGGCGGCCAGGGCGAAAGAGACATTGTTGATCACGTCTTCCCGCGAAAGGGCGTGATAGATGACCGCCCCGTCGCTGGTGGCCAGGTTGGCCTCCGTTCCTTCTTCCACCTGGGGGTCGAAAACCAGGGTCAGGCGATATTTCAGGCTGCCTTCGTCGCCCAGGCGGCTGAGAAATCCCCGCACCCAATCCGTCGGCCCGTAGCCGAAGCGGGGTTTCTGGTCGCTCCAGATGCCGCTGCGCACCAGAAAAGGCAGGGGCAACCAGCGGCCCAGGCAGCACTCGAAGGCCTCCCGGGTCTCCACCTCGAAATGCATCGGCAGGTTCTGGCCGGTTTTGCGGGCCACAAATGTCTCGTCCCCGTCTTCGTCCGCCGTTTTGTCCAGAACTACCAGCCGGCCGGGGCTTCCCGCCGAATCCACATAAAAAGGCTTCCGCCTGCGGGCCAGGGGTTTGCCGCCTACAAGCTGAGAGAGGTCCAGGTCATAATCTATGAACTGCAGGGCCCCTCCCGCGATAATGCTGTAAGATGTGGCCATTTTTGCCCGAAGCCTCCGATTGTTGGCGCTATTCTTCGACTCTGGTGAAGCCGGCCTTGGGTTTCAGATTACTGCCGTCCTGCTCGAAGCGGCACTCAACCCCGCTGGCCTGGCTCGGTTCGCAGGTCGCCGTGGCCCGGCTGTAGCCTCCGCCTTTGCCGCACATGGTCGGGCCGTTCTGTTTGATGACCAATTTGTTGCCGCTGGCCTCGGCCGTGGCCGTGGTGCGGCAGGTATCAAGGTGGCGCCCCTGGGCGTCTTTTTCCTCCAGCCGGACGCTGGCCTGGCCTTTTTCATCGAAGCAGTAAATATAGACTATGGGCTGGTTGGTTGAAGCGCGGCTCAATTCATCCGATTTCGAGGCCCAGCAGCCTGCCAGGAAAGAAAAATCATTGTTTTCAAGCGCATTTTCCGGAATCGTCAAATTTTCATCCGGCTCCGGCGCGGGCGGCTCGGGCTTAGGTTCCGGCTCGGGCGGCTCCGGCGCGGGCGGCTCGGGCATGGGTTCCGGCTCGGGCTCGGGCGGGGCCAACACGGGCGGTTCCGGCGCGGGCGGTTCCGGCCGGCAGGCGGCCCGGCGCTCGTCGTAAAGCCGCTTCAGGCGCTCCAGTTCCAGCCGCAATTGGGCCTCGCGGTCCTGGTTTAGGTCGAAGCTGGGCAAACTGACAACCGGGCGCTTCAGCCACAGGCCCCAAAAGCCGGGCAGAAAAAAATGGGTGATCAGCCAGAACAAAAGGGCCCCGATCAGAAGGCCAAGCAGCAGATAGGCCAGAAGCCGGAGGCAGCCGGGGCCGGAGGCGGGAGGCGGAATAAGGGGCGGGTCGGCCAGCACGGCCGCCGGACGGGGAGGAGCCGCGGCCGGGGCCGGCCCCCCTTCCAGCCGGCCGGGCCCCGAAGACAGCCCCCAGCCCGCCACCACGGCCTGACCCCCGACCAGGTAGAGGTCGCGGCTGTCGGCCCGGCTCAACACCCTTTCCAACAGGTCGCCGGCCATGACCCGGTTGCTGGCCTTGGAAGACTTGAGCCGGGCCGCCAATTCAGCGAACTGCCCGGCCCGCCTGTCCACCTCCTGGCGGACAAAGATCCGCTCCTCCTCATTGAGGTCCCGGAAGTGGATCGCCGCCCCCGGCAGGTCCGTATACCAGGTGATGCTGTCCCGCTCAAGGTTTTTGACCGGCTCGGCCAGAATCGAGGCCGCCGCCGGCCCCAGTTCATCGCTGACCACCTGGCGGAGAAGCTGGTGGCGGGAAATGAGTTCAATGCCTTCAAGCATTTCCAGGCGGCATTGGCTGATAATATCGTTTTGGATCAGTTGCTGCGGCATACGGCCCTTGGTCTGCTCCAGTCAGCGGACCGCCAGGGTCAGGCCCAGGCCGGCCGCGAAATTTATAATGTCGCGGCTGCCCAGAGCGATGTTGACCTGGCGGTTGCTCTGCTCGTCCACCCGGATCATGGTGTTGATGCCCACCACTTCGCCCCGGCCGTTGACCAGGGGTCCGCCGCTGTTGCCGTGGGAGACTTCAGCGGTATGGTTTATCAGGGGCAAGCCGTCCAGGTCCTGCACCACGCTGACCACGCCCTCGCTGTAAACCACCTCGGGCACGGCGGAAATATCCCCGGCCAGCAGGGCGGCCATCTGGGGGTCGGTTTTAACAAACAGGGCGGGGTAGCCCCAGGAGCTGATATGGTCGGCTCTTCTGATTTCCAAGGACAGGGCCAGGACGGCGGGGTTGCGGCCGGGCGGCGGGCTTACTTCCAGAAAGGCGTAATCCCGCAATTCATCCGGGCGGGTGCTTCGGAGCAGGCGGGCTTCCACCGCCCCTCCCAGGGCCTTGCTGGTGACCAGGGCCCTGGCCCGGTTTTTCCGCAGATCATCTATCACGTGGCGATTGGTCAGGATAATATTGGGGGTGATGAAAAAACCTGTGCCTCTGGTCAATTCGGCGGGCCCGTCCACCAGAACCAGAACAGTGGCCCTTTCCACCAAGTCGGTCAGATTTTCCCCGGCCTCCGGCGTGGACGGGCTGACCGGCCCCTCTCCAGCCAGGGAAGCCGGTTCTTCGGCCGGCCCGGCGGCCGGGGCCGGCCCCCAGCCGGATCGTTCAGGCAACTCGCAGGGCGGCCGGGTCAGGGCCCTCTTATAAGCCTCGATCTCGGCCTCCAGGGTGGCCAGGTTGGCCGCCTGCCAGTCTTCCAGGCCCAGTTTGCCCGTGGCTTCCCGTTGGGCCAGGCCGGCTTTCCCCAGCCCGTAGAGAACGGCCAGCAAAAGCAAAGGCAGAAGGAGGCCCAAGGCCAGGGGCCAATATTTTTTCCAGCCCGGCCCCCCGGCCTGGCCGGCGGCGGGCCGGCCCGGCGCGGGGCGGGTGGGGGCGGGGGCGTTCATTTGGCGGCCATCGTCCTGGGCGCCGGGTTTACATCTTCACCGGCCGGCAGATGGCGGCGGGCAGGGCCGCCATCCGCAGGGTATTGCTGTCGGCATTGATGGTTTGATAGTCGCTGTCCATGGTATTGTAAATGCTGTTCATCCTCTGGAGTTCATGCTGGAGTTCGGACTTCTTCCGTCCCACTTGCTGGCTCTTATTATTGAAGGCGGCCAACTGGTCGTTGCTGGACCTTCTCTGGGTTTCGATTTTTTGGATCTCCTGGTAATCCTCTTGGTTTTTAGTGATCTGGGCCGCGAAGTTGGTCAAAACCGCGTTGGCGTCACTGGTGCCGTCCCGCAGTTCCTTCAGCCTGGCTCTCATTTCCTCTTTGCCGATCTGGCCGGCGTTATACTGCCTTTTGAGGGTGTAATAGGCGTTTTCGTAGCATTTGTTCACCAGCGTGGCCGCGGCCACGGCGTTGCTCAGGCCCTGGATATCCTGATCCAGGACCGCGCTGTAGGCGGCAAAGCGCTCAGCCTGGTTCTTTTTCTGGATTGAATCGGTAAGCAGGTTAGCCGCGACCCCGCCGACTATGGCCCCGCTGATCGCGCCGATGGCCGCTCCCCGGCCGCCGCCTTGTTGAGAGCCGATGGCCGCGCCGATAGTCGCGCCGACAACCACGCCGAACACGGTGTTGGCGGTCTTGTCGGCCTCGTCCTTGCGCATTTGCGCTATTGGCGCATAGCAGTCCGGGTAGTATTTAACCTGAACGGTTTGTGTCCCGTATTTGGAGGCGCAACCCGACACTGAAGCCGTCAGGCCCAAAATCAAAAGAGCGGTCAGGGCGCGGCGGCCGAGCCCAAAGATAATACTGGTCTTGCTCATAAAGAACCTCGTTTAGCGTCGTTGATTGAGGGGCGCCCGCCCCTGTTTGGTAAAATCGGACCAGCGGCGACAACCCGTCCGGCAACCCCAACCATAAAATATTTAGAGGGTTTTTATGGTGAGTCCACACCCTAGCCGGGCCGGTTTCAAGTAAACAAAAACACGGCTCCGGGCGCGTGAACGCTATGGGGTTATGTCAGTCCGTGCCGAAATTACATCATAAATTGAATAATATGTCAATGCCAAAAGCCCCGCCTGATAGGCGGGGCTTTGGTCTGCCAGGGCGAAGCCCTGGTTTAACGGCCGATGAGGGAGAGGGCCAACTGGCTGAGGGAGTTGGCCTGGGCCAGCATGCCCGTGGCCGCCTGGGTCAGCACATTGTTCTTGGTGAACTCGGTCATTTCCCGGGCCACGTCCACATCCGAGATGCGGCTTTCCGAGGCCTGGAGGTTCTCGGCCTGGATCTCCAGGTTGGTCATGGTGTT
>Ga0082212_10004050_pt1 | contig 20532 bp, 19 predicted proteins | sample TergutNt197P3_FD_71548 | JGI IMG/M metagenome (GOLD analysis project Ga0082212, IMG submission 71548) | Neocapritermes taracua P3 segment gut microbial communities from Petit-Saut dam, French Guiana - Nt197 P3 | ecosystem: Host-associated > Arthropoda: Insects > Digestive system > Gut ... | reverse complement strand
TCCAATAGTAAAGACAACAGGATATCTTCTACCGTCACCGATAAACGACTTTGCATCTGTATAGTCCCACCTTCCAGTTGCTATATTGAATTCCCAAGTTTCATTTATCGCTCCTCCAAAATTTCTTATTCCGCAAGTTATGTAAATTCTGTTGGAAAGCGAAAAGACTGCACCTCCCCAACGTATGTCGCCGTTGAGAGAATCTTTAATTATCCAAATATCAGGTGTTTGATAAGATTGTATTTCGCCATAATCACAACCAAAAGAATTCTTTGCAAAAGCCTGCCAGTAATAGGTGGTTTCTCCTTTGGCACTTTTCAATTCATACGAAAAAATATCGGTATTAGACAATATAATGCTATCTTTTTGCTCGAAATTTGCAGAAGTGGTACTCCAATAAAATCCTTTTTCGGTTATCTCGCTTGTTCCTTCATATACTATATTACCTTGAAATAATAAAATGCCATCACTGATAATCGGGTAGATTGAACTCGTCTCAACTATAGGTTCATTTTTAGGCGTTTGATAATATACGACTTCGCCATAATCACGACCGAATGAGTTATCTGCAAAAGCCTGCCAATAATAAGTTATTTCTCCTTTTGCATTTTTCAGTTCATAAGAAAAAATATCGGTGTTAGATAGCATAATGCTATCTTTTTGTTCGAGGTTTTCTGAGATGGTACTCCAATAAAATCCTTTTTCGGTTACTCTACTTTTGCCTTCAGACATTACAATACCTTGAAATAACAAATTACCATTTTCATAAAGGGTACCTGTTGAGTCTGTAACGACGGTAGGTTTTTCTTTCCCGTTAACAATTCCGGTAGTCATATCCGGACTGTCTAAGCAAGCCGTGAATACAGGAATTAATAAAAGAATATGGAATACTTGCCGTTTCATTGTCTAAAAAGTTAAGCCTAAGCCGATATAAACATCCAAATCTTTGAATTGGGTGGAATTAACACCTCCCAGCACTATTAGTTTTTTCCAGATAAACACACCTCCGGTTTCGAGAGTTAATCCTTCGTAAGAAGCCTCCGTATTGTAACACCATTCGCTCTTATTTCCGGTTGAGAATGGTTCATTAGAAATTATTTCCCTGTAATAATCTCTTTTTCCGTAACCTCCGCCAATGGAAACAAAAAGCCGGTTTTTAATGACCGGAAACAGGAGACCTCCTGTTATCATCCGGCTTTGCCAACTTTCACGATTGAATTCATATAGCGGATTCATAACTTCAATAGCGGGGACTTTGATATTATTACATTCGTATGCGGCACTCGTCGATTTAAAATCTGTTCTGTAACTGACATATCCCCCTATTCTATCGAAATAGATACCCGCTGTAAATCCGTAAGGCATAGTAGGAGTATAAGTATAAGCCAAAAACGAATAAAACCGATTGGAAAGGAGGCTTTTTCTTGGAACTTTGGTTGCAGAAAGCGCATCGGTTATATCCGAAACATCCACCAGAATACCACGGGATATTCCGTATTCTCTGTACCAATAACTTGCCCTGACAGAATCTTTTTCAATTCCGATGCCCTCAGCATAAAAATCTCTCAAAGAAGCCATAGCTTCCGGCTTTCCCGCTTCTGCGGATAACTTCAAACAATCATAACAAATTTGCATAACAGGTGACATACCTTCACGCATAGCGGGTTGAGTCATCCATATTTCCACAAATTTTTGGATACTGTAAGGGTCGCATGAATCCAAACCCTCGCCGTACCAACTAAGGGCTGTATGATATTCTTTTTCTCTAAAGGCTTGATCTCCTCTGGTATTGTAATCCACAGAAATTTGGGCGCTCATATTTAAAATGCCGCAAATGAAAAATACAAAAAAGAAGATTCGTTTCATTCTTTATTCTAACCTGTTGACTCCTCCAATTATCAGTTCGCCGGATTGGTCATATTTGTCGTATGAATTGTCATCTTTTAGAAAAAATCCGTATCCTCCATATTTCGTAAAACGAAGATATTCACAAGGAATTTTTACTTCCCCTTTATCATCAATAACTCCCCATAGTTCATCCGATTTTCTCATTGCAACGTCAAAGATACCAAATTTCATGTGTATTTCATACTTATCTCTCTCTTTTTGTATCTCAATTAATTCTATTTCGTATTCTACTTTGGCTTTATATTCCTTTATACTATCGGTTTCCATATAAAACTCGGCTTGATTAAATAATTCACGCGACCGGTCAAAATCTTCTTGATTAAAAGCCGTTACCGCTTCTTCATATTTCATCCGGTAGTTTTCCCGTTTAAGCTCCTCCGGATCGGGAGTCGGTTCAATAGTAGAAATTTGTTCAATAATGGAAGTTGTTTGGGTATTGGTGGTGTTATTACTGTTTTCATCTACCGGAACAACATCAGAAGGAATTAATTGCGTATCGGTAGTATCAGTGGGATTGATTGCAAGTGCGATGCCGGTAGAAGGTTCGACAGGTAATTTATTTCCGAAACCGCCAAAAATAACAATGGCCAACAATATCGAAACCAGTAAAGGGACAGCAATATATAACCAATCGTATTCTTCTTTTTTCTGTTTGTTTGTATCGACCGGATCGAAATGATATTGCGTTCTATCTTCTTCATCAAAGTCGTAAGGTTCATCAATTATTCTGGAAGAAGTTTCGGGATTGTCATGCCTTATATCAATTTTGTCGATTGCAGGATCAAACCCCAAATCCGTTAAAAGTTCCATTACCGATTGGTAGCGGTCTGATGCGTTCAAAGCCATAGCTTTCAAAATCACATTTTCCGTTTCTTCCGATATATCCGGATTTATTTCTCTTGGATTTTGTAAACCTTTCGTAGAACGTAAGATGGATTCGGTCGGCACTTGTCCGGTAATCAGATAATACATGGTTGCCCCCAAAGAATAAATATCGGGGCAGGGAGAAAAGACCTGTATCCCTTCGCTGTCGTATTGTTCGATCGAGGCATAACCTTTGGAGGCGGCAAGTAAGGTCGTGCTTGTTTCCTGGTCGTTCGACAAATCGTATTTTTTACTGATGCCGAAATCAATCAGTTTGGGATTGTTGTTTTCATCCATCAAAATATTGCTTGGCTTAATATCTAAGTGAAGAATATTTTTCTTGTGGATATAATCCAATGCCTGACCAACAGTATAGGTGATTTTTTTTAGCTTTTCTTCGGTAAATACGCCGTTTTGTCCGACTTCATGCTTGAGCGAATGACCGGAAATAAATTCCATCACGATATAAACCGTATTGTTTTGCTTAAAAACTTCCAATACGTTTACTACATTCGGATGATGAATCTCCGATAATATTCTTGCTTCCTTAATGATTTTTTCTTTGTTCTTATCGAAAATTCCTCTACCCGTTTCGCTGTTGGTCTCAACGAAACAAGATTGTGGGTTGCGAAAGCAGTGGTCTTTAAAAAAATATTCTTTGATGCAAACCGGAATAAAAGGAGTCTCGTCACTTGAGTTTCCCTGTGCTTCCGTTTTCCAAGCGCCCCTGTAAGTCAATGAAAAACCGCCTTCCCCCAAAATATTCAGGAGCCGGTATTTGTCATTGTGCAAACGGTGTCCTTGCTTTAAATACATGGTTAATTATTACATGAATGCGTATAAAAATATTTGTTTAAAAACATTCATTTTATTCACTTCATAAATGGGTATTAAATAGGCGGAATAGTTATCCCGTGCGTTGTCGCGGCATCGTTCCTTAATCGTATTTATTTTTTCTTCTGAAGATATATTCGTTGAAAACACTTTACATAAATCGTCGTCACTCCAAACTTCCGTAACGCCGTCGGTACACATGAAGAACTCGTCGTCCGGTAATACGTCCGTAATTTTGAGGACATCCACTTCCACCGGAGAATGAGTACCCTGAATCGCTCGGTAAATCACATTTTTCTGCGGATGTTTACCGGCGTCTTGTGGATTGATTTTTCCGTTTTTTACCATGGAATTAACGAGCGAATGGTCTTCGGTTTTGAAAATCATTTTTCCTTCCCTGAATTGGTAAATCCTGCTATCGCCGGCATGTGTCAAATAAACGCCTTCCTGAGCAAAATAAAGCAGACACAAAGTAGTAGCCATACCGCTTGCGGAAGGATTGTCCTTGAGGTATTCATCGAACCGAATCTCGGTATACCGTACGGATTTTTCGATGAATGAAGGGTCAAAAACTTCTTCTGTTTCTAAAAAGCTACGAAAATAATTCTGAATGGAATCACAAGCAATCGAACTGGCAACTTCGCCTTTGTTTGACCCACCTACGCCGTCGCATACCAAAAAAAGCCGGTTATTGATGCTTACAGACTCATTGTTAGGATAGATAGAATCTTCATTGTTGAATCGCTTGCCGATTTCGCTAACTGAAAACGGTCTTTGTATCGTTATATTCATACTATTGATTATATAATAGTTAACAAGGATTATCTTCCTCGAATATCAAACGGGTTTGACCGATTTGAATCTCATCGTTATTTTGCAGAATAACGGTCTCTCCCGGTTCGATATAGTTTCTATTATATAACGTGCGATTGGTACTTTTATTATCAAAAAGGTAATGAATATATTTTCCTTGTGCATCCCGTTGAACATTGATGCCAATATGCGTGCGGCTCATCAATTTGTCTTTCGTATCAATAGCCGTAACCGATTCTTTATCGGACGATTTCCTTCCAATAATATTTTCCCCTTCGGACAGCCGGATGAATTGCTCCGGTGTAAATTCGTTGGGTAAGACATGGAGTTTTCCCGTTTTTGCATTTCTTCCATCGGGAGCCGATAGGATAACGGTTTCCGAGTCATCGACAGTCTGACCGTTAATAACAAAACTCACGGCAATCGGCTGTTTACACTTCGGGCAATTAAAACTCTGAATATTGACCGGAATCTTCGATTCATCTACTTTTAAACCCACTTGACAATGGGGACAACGAACGGATATCATAGTTTTATTTTATATAAAAATTTATTTTAAATCAATATCAAATAATAAATCATCTTCGGTAAAACCGGAAGTAAACACCTGATCTTCTTCGTCGATGCTGACAAATGAATCCGATAGTATGTCTTCATCAAAATTAACGGTAATGACATCTGCAAAATCTTCGTTCGACATATCAATAACAATCGCATCGTATGATGCATCTTCATCGATAGTTACAAAACCGTAATATTCGTATTCATTTTCGACAATTACGAAGATGTCAGTATCGACTACTTGATCGTCTGATTTTACATCTGTACCTGTCATAGTTATTTTATTTCAGGTAATTCTTTTTCAAAGGTTTCCTTTAGTATTTTCAGCGGTTCTCTTGGAATAATAAGTTCTTTGGCTTTTCCATCTACTGTTGAAAACAATATTGTTGTTTTAGGAAGGCTTATCTGGGTAACGTGATTTTTGTTTATGATATAACTTTTCCCGACCCTCAAAAGCGTAGATGAATAATCCGGAATCTGATTATCTAAAATTTCCTCTATTTTACCTATGTTGATGGCAAAAACAAATTGTATCCCATTGGTTAAAACCAATCTTGTATAATTTCTTTCTGCTTCAAAGTACAGAATCCGTTCGATTTTTATTCGAACCAATTCGTCCCGTGTTTTAAAGACAAGATAACGATCCATAAGATTAAAAATTAAAAATTAAAAATTAAAAATTAAAAACCTTGTTCCCTCGATTCTTAATTTTTAATTTTTAATTTTTAATTGATATTAGTTCATTTCAACGCTGCCTGAGCTGCTGCTAAGCGGGCTACCGGTACGCGGAAAGGTGAACAGGATACGTAGGTAAATCCTGATTTATAGAAAAATCCAACCGATGCAGGGTCGCCGCCATGTTCGCCGCAAACGCCTACTTTCAATTTTGGATTGGTCTTACGGCCGCGTTCCACTCCGAGTTGCACCAACTCGCCAACACCTTCCTGATCCAAAGTATTGAACGGGTCGGCAGGGATAATTTTCTCATCCGTATAGGTGCTGACAATCGTATTTACGTCATCGCGCGAAAATCCAAAAGTCATCTGTGTCAGGTCATTCGTTCCGAATGAGAAGAATTGGGCAACTTCAGCAATCTTGTCGGCAACTATGGTCGCACGCGGAATTTCAATCATCGTACCATATAAGTAATCTATCTTGAGGCCAAATTTCGCTTCGACTTCTTTCAGGACTTTATTGGCAATCGCTTTTTGGTGTTGCAGCTCTTTGACATTGATTGTCAAGGGAACCATGATTTCCAATTGGGGATTCTTTCCTTCTTTCATCAATTCGGCGGTTGCTTCAAACAATGCGCGGAATTGCATTTCGGTGACTTCGGGATATACAATTCCCAAACGGACGCCGCGAAGTCCCATCATCGGATTTACTTCGTGCAGGGCGTCAATGCGTCGTTTGATTTCTTCAAAAGCCATTCCTTTTTCGTTTGCCAATTCACGTTGTTTGTCTTCGGTCTGCGGAACAAATTCGTGCAAAGGCGGATCCATCAAACGGAACGTGAGCGGCTTGCCGTCCATCACTTCAAGGGTTCCTTTGGCTGCTTCGCGCACAAAAGGTTCCAATTCACCCAAGGCAACAACCCTTTCTTCGGTCGTATTTGCTAAAATCATATTGCGCAATTTTGCCAAAGGCGCTTCGCTGTTTTCTCCGTAGAACATGTGTTCGATACGGAACAATCCGATTCCCTCTGCTCCAAAGTTAAGCGCATTTTGGGCATCGGCAGGGGTATCGGCATTGGTGCGCACACCCATTGTCCGGTATTTATCTACAATAGCCATAAACTCTTGGAAACGCGGATTTTCTGTTGCATCAACCATCTTGAGCGCTACATCATATACCCAGCCTTTTGTTCCATTCAGACTTAAGGTATCCCCTTCTTTATAGGTTTTACCTGCAATCTTAATTTCATTGGCATCTAAATTGATATGAATGGCTTCGCATCCTACGATACAGCATTTTCCCCATCCGCGGGCAACCAAAGCGGCGTGGGAGGTCATACCGCCACGGGCCGTTAAAATCCCTTTTGCGGCTCGCATACCTTCCACGTCTTCGGGATTCGTTTCTTCACGGACTAAAATACAATCAATATCTTCTTTGCCATATTCGATTGCCTTTTCGCTGGTCAGCGCAATGACTCCAACGGCGCCACCGGGGCCTGCCGGCAAACCTTTGGCAATAGCCGTATATTTCTTTTCGTCGGTCACATCTAAAATCGGATGCAGAAGTTCATCCAACTGTTCGGGCGAAAGCCGCATAACCGCTTCCTTATCGTTGATTAATCCTTCATGCAGCATTTCCAGCGCCATTGTTAAGGCGGCAACTCCGGTGCGTTTTCCAACGCGGCATTGCAGCATAAACAATTTTCCTTCCTGAATCGTGAACTCTATGTCAAGCATATCGCGATAATTCTTTTCCAGAATCAGGCGGATATTATCCAATTCCAAATAAGTTTCGGGCATCAATTCCTGCATGGAAGGCAGGTGTTTGTTTTGGTCGTTCTTTGTTGCGTCGTTCAAAGGACTTGGGGTGCGGATACCTGCCACCACATCTTCTCCCTGTGCATTGATTAACCATTCTCCATAAAACTGATTTTCTCCTGTTGCCGGATTACGTGTAAACGCTACGCCGGTTGCGGAACTGTCGCCCATGTTTCCAAACACCATTGCCTGTACGTTTACGGCGGTACCCCAATCATCGGGAATACCTTCGATGCGACGGTATGAAATGGCTTTTTTTCCGTTCCAACTTTTGAAAACCGCCTTGATTCCGCCTTCCAACTGTGCTTTGGAATCGTCGGGAAACTCCGTTCCGAGCGCTGCCTTTATTTTCGCTTTGAAGGCATTGGCTAATTCCAACAATTCTTCGGCAGTAATTTCGGTATCTGATTTATATCCTTTGGCATGTTTAAATTCGTCCAACATTTCGTCTAACAGTTTACGAATTCCTTTTCCTTCTGCAGGGGCCAAACCTTCGGCTTTTTCCATGACCACATCGGCATACATCATAATCAATCGACGGTAAGAGTCGTATACGAAACGCGGATTGTTGGTCTTTTTAATCAATCCCGGAATGGTTTTGGAACTTAAACCGATATTCAAAACCGTATCCATCATACCCGGCATGGAACTGCGCGCTCCGGAACGACAGGAAATCAGCAACGGATTGTCGGCGTCATCATATTTAAGCCCCATCACTTTTTCTACTTTTTCCATTGCCGCCCATACTTCCGGCATCAAGGAAGCGGGTAATTGACAATCGTTTTCATAATACTCCGTACAACACTCGGTTGTAATCGTTAATCCCGCCGGAACAGGTAATCCCAATAAACACATTTCAGCAAGATTGGCGCCTTTACCGCCCAATAAATTTTTCATGTCTGCTTTGCCGTCAGCCGTCTTTCCGCCAAAGTAATAAACTCTTTTTTTATCCATAAATTTTTTATTTTTATAATGTTATGATAATTTAATAATGTGCTAATTTGTTAATGTGCTAATATGCTAATGTGACAATGTGCTGATGTGACAATTAGATAATGTACATTCTGTATGTATTCAAAAAACGGATGCAAATATACATTAAATAATTGAATTTTTCAATATTTTGTGAAATAAAAACGAAAACAGAGGCTATTCAAAAGAGGACTTTTGCAACCAATTGTCATTGCGGGCTTGACCCGCAATCCCCTTATAATCGATCTCTTTTTTCAGGGGATCCCGCGTCGGGCGCGGAACGACAACTCCTTTCCTTTTTGAACAGCCTCTGTTATAAGATTATTCCAAATAGTAATATTTATTTGAAATACCGGTTGTATAAGCCTTCAAAACCTTTGCCGTGACGGGCTTCATCTTTAGCCATTTCATGAACGGTATCATGAATAGCATCTAAATTTTGCTGTTTAGCTAATGTCGCGATGCGCTTTTTGTCGGCACAAGCGCCGGCTTCGGCTTCCATCCGTTTCTTCAGGTTCGTTTTTGTATCCCAGACAACTTCGCCAATCAGTTCGGCAAAGCGGGCGCAATGGTCGGCTTCTTCAAAAGCGTAACGTTTGAATGCTTCTGCTATTTCCGGATAACCTTCCCTGTCGGCTTGACGGCTCATAGCAATGTACATGCCCACTTCGGTAGCTTCACCCATAAAATGGGCTTGCAATCCTTCCCAAATAACAGGGTCTACTCCTTTTGCCACTCCAATCACATGTTCATCGGCAAACGTCAAAGCGCCTACTGTTTCTACCAGTTCTTTAAATTTGTCTTTCGGTTGCTTACATTGCGGACATTTTTCAGGAGCTTCGTCTCCTTCGTGAACATAACCGCATACTGTACAAATCCATTTTTTTTTCATTGTTGTAAAATTTTTAATTGTTTATAAATTAATTTAAATTTAAGTTATATATCTACCTTTCATATAGCTACTTACCGACTCAATCATTGAATTTTGCAGATAGAAATTCACGGTTCAAACGGGCGATATTGCTGATTGATATGCCTTTTGGACATTCTAATTCGCAAATGCGGGTGTTAGTACAGTTACCAAATCCCAATTCATCCATTTTGGCAATCATTGCTTTGGCGCGTGCTTTGGCCTCGATTCTCCCTTGAGGAAGTAAAGCCAACTGGCTTACTTTGGCCGATACGAACAACATCGCCGACCCGTTTTTGCAGGCGGCGACACATGCGCCACATCCGATACAGGAAGCTGCGTCCATCGCTTCGTCGGCGTCGGCTTTGGGAATCGGAATGGCGTTGGCATCGGGAACACCTCCTGTATTGACCGATACATAACCGCCTGCCTGAATAATTTTGTCGAAAGCATTCCGGTCGACCATCAAATCACGGATTACAGGGAAAGCCGACGAACGCCAAGGTTCAATAGTGATGGTATCGCCATCGTTATATCGACGCATATGCAATTGGCAGGTCGTTGTCTCATTGTCGGGCCCATGCGGGTGTCCATTGATATACAACGAACACATTCCGCAAATTCCTTCCCTGCAATCATGGTCAAAGACGACCGGCTCTTTCCCTTCGTTGATGAGTTGTTCGTTCAGAATATCAAGCATTTCCAAAAAAGAAGTATCTCCCGTTATGTTATCTAACCGGTAGGTTTCAAAGTTACCTTTCGCTTTAGGTCCTTTTTGACGCCAAACTTTTAATGTAATATTGATTATTTTTTCCATATTTTTTATAAGTGACGAGTGACGGGTGACAAGTGACGGGGTTTGTCACCCGTCACTTGTCACTCGTCATCAATTTATGATTTATAATTCCTTTGCTGCCTTTGAATAAATTCGTAATCAAGCGGCTCTTTAGTAAGTACAGGGTCATTTTCTTCTCCCTTGTATTCCCAACAAGAAACGTGTGAAAAACGTCTGTCGTCACGAAGCGCCTCCCCATCCGGAGTGTGGTATTCATAGCGGAAATGACCGCCGCAGGATTCGTTCCTGTTGAGAGCATCAAGTGCCATCAGATAACCGGTATCAATGAAATCGGCAACCCGCAACGCTTTTTCCAATTCAACATTCAAAGTATCGGCATCTCCCGGAATACGAACATTGCTCCAAAATTCCTTCTTTATCTCTTTGAGTTTAGCGATAGCAGTTCCCAATGATTCCTTCGTACGGCTCATTCCAACATATTCCCACATGATATGACCCAATTCTTTATGGAGAGAATCGACCGAGCGACTCCCCTGTATGTTCATCAGTCGATAGATTTTTTCGTTGATGGATTTTACAGCTTCGGTAAATTCCGGCATATCGATACTCATCTGCGGAGCTTGAATCTGGTCGGCTAAATAGTTTTGAATAGTATAAGGAAGCACAAAATAACCGTCGGCCAAGCTCTGCATCAATGCGGAAGCGCCCAAACGATTCGCACCGTGATCGGAGAAATTGGCTTCACCAATGGCGAAGCATCCCGGAATGGTAGTCATCAGTTCATAATCCACCCAAAGGCCTCCCATAGTATAATGAACTGCCGGATAAATCATCATAGGTGTTTCGTAAGGATTATCACCTGTTATTTTCTCATACATCTGAAACAAATTTCCATAACGCGCTTCAACTGTTTTCAATCCCAATCGCTTAATGGAATCGGAGAAATCAAGATATACGGCTAAGCCGGTAGTTTCGACTCCATAACCCGCGTCACACCTTTCTTTGGCAGCCCTTGAAGCCACATCGCGTGGAACTAAATTTCCGAAAGCGGGATACCTGCGCTCCAAATAGTAATCACGGTCTTTCTCCGCTATCTCCGTGGGTTTCAATTTGCCTTCACGTATCGCTTGTGCGTCTTCCAATTTTTCAGGAACCCAAATGCGACCGTCGTTACGAAGCGATTCCGACATGAGCGTTAGTTTGGATTGAAATTCACCGTGAATAGGAATACAAGTCGGATGTATTTGAGTAAAAGCCGGATTAGCAAACAAAGCCCCTTTCCTGTAAGCCTGCATAGCTGCCGATCCGTTGGCGACCATTGAATTTGTTGATAAAAAGAAGACATTGCCGTAACCGCCCGACGCAATAACTACGGCATGTGCGGCATAGCGTTCCATTTCTCCCGTTACTAAATTCCGGGCGATAATTCCACGCGCATGGCCGTCAATAATAACCAATTCCAACATCTCGCGGCGGGTAAACATCTTCACTGTACCCTTATGAACCTGACGGCTCAACGCTGAATAAGCGCCCAATAATAGTTGTTGTCCGGTTTGACCTTTTGCATAGAAAGTGCGGGAAACCTGTGCGCCGCCAAACGACCGGTTATCTAATAAACCGCCATATTCTCGGGCAAAAGGAACACCTTGAGCCACGCATTGGTCGATGATGCTATTGGAAACTTCCGCTAAACGGTAAACATTGGCTTCCCGTGCACGATAATCGCCGCCCTTGATTGTATCGTAGAACAAACGATAAATCGAATCGCCATCGTTTTGATAATTTTTTGCGGCATTAATACCTCCTTGAGCCGCAATAGAATGTGCACGTCGAGGAGAATCCTGAATGCAGAAGCATAACACATTGAAACCCAATTCACCAAGTGTGGCAGCAGCCGAAGCGCCGGCCAATCCGGTTCCCACCACAATGACATTCAATCGGCGCTTATTGGCCGGATTTACTAATTTCTGATGATCTTTATAACTTGCCCATTTTTCGGCCAACGGACCTTTGGGGATTTTTGCATCTATTCTAATCATAACTATTTATTAACCAATGAAACTCTTTATTAAAAAGAAAACAGGAACAGTTGCAAAACCAACCATAATAATGGATGCAACTATATTTGAAATATATCTTAAACGTGAAAACCACAGTTTATTGTTCCATCCCAGCGTTTGGAAAGCGCTCCACACGCCATGAGTCAAATGAAACCAAAGCGCCAATAACCACACAAGATAGATAAATACAAAAAACGGTTGAGAGAATAGTTCAATCACTAACTCGGAGCCGAGGGCGACAGCATTTGACGAATGAACGAGCTCTGCAAATTGCATTTTATACCAGAAGTTCCAGAAATGAATCAATAAGCCCAGACAGATTACCAATCCCAATACATACATGTTTTTTGCCGGCCATTCTGTTTTCATATTGCCGGAAGACACATACTTTTCGACGCCTCTCGCTTTTTTGTTTTGCAGCGTAAGCAGCGTTCCATATCCAATGTGGAGCACAACCCCCGCGACCAAAACCAGCGTTCCGGCGACGGCGTACCAATTTGCTCCCAAAAGTTCACATATCCAATCATAAGCCTCTGTCGAAAACAGCAAAGCCAAATTCATCGATAAGTGAAACAGTAAAAATAAAACAAGGAAGATTCCTGAAATACTCATGACGAACTTCCTGCCGATAGAAGAATTTAATAGCCAATGCATAAAATCATTTGTTGATTAGCAGTTAATAGTTATAAATTATTATATATTTTAAGATATATGACCACAAATATACGCTAAAAATTGAAATGTGCAAATATTAAAATTATAAATTATCTATCTTTGCCGGATGGCTTACGAATTAATTACACTGTTAGGTCCCACGGCATCCGGAAAAACGGCGTTTGCAGCTGCATTGGCATTTGAGTTAGATACTGAAATCATCAGCGCTGATTCCCGGCAGGTGTATCGTGGTATGACTTTGGGCACAGGCAAAGATTTAAGCGAATATGTTGTTAACGGAAAATCAATTCCGTATCACCTGATAGATATTTGCGATCCGGGTGAGAAATACAATATATTCGAGTTCCAACGCGATTTTCATAAGGTTTTTACATCGCTTAAAGCGAAAGGAAAACTACCGGTTCTTTGTGGAGGCAGCGGACTTTATATCGAGGCAGTACTGAGGGGATACAGATTATTAGACGTCCCTGAAAACCATGAATTGAGGGAAAACCTGAAAGATAAATCGCTTGATGAATTGGGAAAAATGCTCCGGTCGTACAAAAAACTCCATAACAAAACCGAAGTTGATTCCGTACAACGCGCTATCCGGGCAATAGAAATAGAAGAATATTATTTGAAACAAAAACCTGATCAGCGGGATTATGAACCCATCAACAGTTTGATTATCGGAGTAGATATTGACAGGGATTTACGACGGGAAAAAATAAGCCGGAGATTAAAGTCGCGACTCGAAGAAGGAATGATAGATGAAGTGAAAAAGTTGTTGGAGTCGGGAATTTCAGCCGAAGATTTGATATATTACGGTCTCGAATATAAATATCTTACGTTATATCTAACCGGAGCGCTGACTTATCAGGAAATGTACAATCAATTGGAGATTGCAATCCATCAATTTGCCAAACGGCAAATGACATGGTTTCGCGGAATGGAACGGCGTGGACTTACTATTCACTGGCTAAAAGCAGAAATGCCTTTGTTGGAAAAGGTAGCTACGGTGAAAGAGTATTTAGAACGTGGAAATAATCGGCTTACTCAAGATTTCTTTGTACACTAAAACTTTTTGTTGTACCTTTGGCATTGTTTTAAATTGGATAAAATTTATGGACACGTATATTGAAAAATTGGAATTAATTCATTGGATTACCGAATTGCAAGATGTTTCCACATTGGCCGAGATACGGTCAATAAAAGAAAACAAACCTGTTTTGACTGATATTGAATTGTTATCTATAGAAAAAGGGATAGATGACTTCCAACAAGGTAAAGTTCGTTCCCATTTACAAGTAAAGAAGCGTTATGAAAAATGGCTTTGATATTGAATGGACTTTCGAAGCCGAACAAAACCTTAATGCAATCTTCGATTATTTAGAAACTGTTTGGACGGAACGGGAAGTTGCCACTTTTGCGCAAATATTAGAAACCAATATACAAAATATATCCAGATTTCCTGCAATGTTTCCGTTTTACAATGAAGAAAAAAGGGTAAGACGTTGTGTGTTGTCACCACAAACAACTATTTACTATCGTATTTTTCCGACAGAAAATAAAGTAGTCATTATTACATTGTTCGATAACCGGCGAAATCCGAAATCACTGAAAATATAGGTACTAAAAAGTCAGCTACGGTGAAAGGTCTTGTTTGAAATATTATTACTACCTTTGCAGTATCGGACAATGTGTCTCAAATAACAAATAATATGTCAATTCAAGAACAACAGGAATTAAAGGAAAAATATTATTGTGAAGCCATGCGGTATATGGATAACGCAAGGGAATATCTGAAAAATGCCAAAAAAGAGGATAATATTTATCGTGACCCCAAATATGTCAGAACAGCGTGTGGGACGGCTTACAACGGAGTTCTTATCGCAATAGACGGTTTTTTTATATTGAAAGATATCCATACATCCAATAGTAAACGGGTGAGGAAGTCCATTGAATACTATCAAAATATTCTCGGTAAACAAGACAGGAAAATGTTGGATAATCTTAATATGGCATACAAAATTCTGCATTTATACGGTTATTATGATGGAATAGGGAGTGTAGCAGTTGTCAAAGAGGGTTTTAATTTTGCCGAGAAAATCATTGAAAAAATAAAACCTTCCATGGAAAATTAAGCGGATTCCCCTGCATTTTCAACCGATTCGAAAAGGATAATTTGAATGATTAAGCAAGAGTTCTTACAAAAACAGCAGCAGAAACTTTCGCCATTGCAGATTCAGCAAATCAAAATGTTGGAACTTACGGGGCTTGAGATTGAAGACCGGATTATTAGGGAATTGGAAGAGAATCCTGCTTTGGAAGAACTACCGGACGCGACACCGGACAGCCAGGAAGAAGATACTCTAACTGAATTTGAACAGGAAGACGATTTCAATCAGGATGATATGATTCTGGGCGATTACCGTAATGAAGACGACATTCCCGATTATAAATTACAACAAAGTTATTTTACAGGCAAAAACACCCGGGAAGAGTTTCCCTATTCCGAATCGGAATCGTTTCACGAATTCCTGCTGAATCAATTACATCTCAAAAAATTGCCGGACGACAAAATGAAAATCGGAGAGTATTTGATTGGCAGTATCGATGAAGCCGGATATATCCGCCAAGAACCGGAGGCAATTTCAGACGACCTGTTGTTCCAGTACGGACAGGAAATTCCCGTCTCAACCATACAAGAAGTATTGCATATCATTCATGAATTGGATCCGCCGGGAATAGGAGCTACCAATCTACGGGAATGCCTCCTGATACAATTGAAAAGAAAAGAGCGGACGCAAGTAAGAACTCGCGCTATCCGTATATTGGAACGGTACTTTGTCGCTTTTTCAAAAAAACAATACGATAAAATTCTTCGAAGTCTGAATATCAACGAAGAAGAGTTAAAAGAAATAATGAAAGAAATTACCGTATTGAATCCCAAGCCGGGGAACACTTGGGAAAGCAATATGGTAACAAAAATGGCTCAGATAACGCCGGATTTCTTTGTAGATACAATCAATGGCGAACCGGTTTTTACCATGTCGGAACAGAATTTACCGGAATTGCGGGTCAGTAAGGAATACAACAATATGTACAACCATTTTTCGAACGGAAAAGTGAAACAGGATGCGGGAAAAACCGAAGCGCTCGAATTTGTCAAACAAAAAGTAAGTTCGGCTAAATGGTTTATCGACGCCATCAAACAAAGAAATATCACCATGAATAAAACAATGGGGGCTATTGTCCATATTCAACGGGAGTTCTTTCTTTCCGGCGAAGAATCAGACCTGAAACCGATGATATTAAAAGATGTTTCCGAACTGTGCGGTTATGACAAATCCACGGTTTCAAGGGTAAGTAACAGTAAATATGTTCAAACCGGTTTCGGTATCTTTCCATTAAAATACTTTTTTTCAGAAGCCTTTATGAATGAAGAAGGCGAAGAAATTTCAACCTACGAAATCAAATCCATTCTGAAAAACTGTATTGAAAAAGAGGACAAATCCAAACCTTTAACCGATGATTTGTTGGTTAAAGAATTGAAAGCGAAAGGATATGACATTGCCCGCAGAACGATTGCCAAATACAGGGAGCAGTTGTATATCCCCGTAGCGCGCTTACGTAAGGAGATATAAATTAATTAAATATTTAACAGTATGAATTTTCCTGAAAATTTAAAGTACACAAACGACCACGAATGGATTCGCTTTGAAGGGAACGAAGCCTGTGTTGGTATTACCGATTATGCCCAAAGTGAATTGGGCGAAATTGTTTTCGTCGATATAACCACCGTCGGTGAAACGCTTGACAAATCAGACGTTTTCGGTTCGATTGAAGCGGTCAAAACAGTTTCCGATTTATTAATGCCGGTTGCCGGCAATGTAATAGAAGTGAATCCCGATTTGGAAAATCAGCCGGAGTTGGTAAATTCCGACCCTTATGGAAAAGGCTGGATTATCCGGATTGAGACTTCAGAAGAAGATTTGGAAGGATTAATGGACGCCGAAGCATATCGGACATTCTTGGGAAAATGATGAAACCGGTAGTAAGTTTAATCATGGGTAGCACCTCCGATTTACCCATTATGGAGAAGGCGGCAAAGCTATTCGATGAATTTGAAATCCCTTTTGAAATGTTTGCCCTGTCGGCACATCGCACGCCGGAAGAGGTGGAAAATTTTGCCAAAAACGCAAAAGCCAAAGGAATTGAAGTAATCATAGCAGCAGCGGGAATGGCAGCCCACTTGCCGGGAGTCATTGCCTCGATGACTACCCTTCCGGTAATCGGCGTACCCATAAATGCAAGCCTTGACGGTATGGACGCTTTATTGGCAATCGTGCAGATGCCCCCCGGCATTCCAGTGGCTACCGTAGGTATAAATGCTTCGTTGAACGCTGCTATTTTGGCTGCCCAGATATTGGCGGTAAAAGACGACAGAATCAAGGAACAATTAGCCGGATACAAAGAATCGATGAAGGAAAAAATCGTTCAGGCAAATAACGATTTGGCGTCGGTTCAATATAAATATAAAACCAATTAAGCATATTGTCATTGCGGGCTTGACCCGCAATCCCTTTAAAATATGTATAAACGACGGAAATCATCGGTTGTTCGGATTGGCGACACCTTGATGGGAGGCGACAATCCCGTCCGCATACAATCGATGACGAATACCTCGACATTGGATACCGAAGCAAGTATCCGGCAATGCATCCGGATAATTAAGGCCGGAGGCGAGTATGTTCGTTTGACAGCGCAGGGAGTGCGTGAAGCCGAAAACCTGCAAGCGATAAAAGACGGTTTGCGGGCGCTTGGCTATCAAACCCCTTTGGTTGCCGACATTCATTTCAATCCTCAAGCCGCCGAAGCCGCTGCCAAAATCGTAGAAAAAGTCCGCATCAATCCGGGCAATTTCGTAGATCCGCTTAAGAAATTCAAGAAAATAGAATATACGGAGGATGAATACCGGAAAGAATTGGAAAAAATCCGCCAAGGTTTTATTCCGTTCCTAAATATATGTCGAACACACCGGACGGCTATCCGCATCGGCGTAAATCATGGTTCGCTCTCCGACCGGATCATGAGCCGGTATGGCGATACGCCCAAAGGAATGGTCGAATCTTGTTTGGAGTTTCTTCGAATCTGCGTTGACGAAAATTTCACCGATGTAGTTGTTTCAATAAAAGCCTCAAGCACCCTGATTATGGTGAAAACCGTCCGGTTATTGGTACAGCAAATGGAAGAGGAAGGCATGAGATTTCCTTTGCATCTGGGAGTTACGGAAGCCGGCGACGGTGAGGACGGAAGAATTAAATCGGCTGTCGGTATCGGGACCTTGTTGTTGGAAGGAATCGGCGATACCATCCGTGTTTCTTTGAGTGAAGATCCGGAAGCGGAAATTCCCGTAGCGAAAGTTTTGTTGGATTATATCGGGGAAAAGGGTTGTCATCCCGCGCTTGACGCGGGATCCACCGTTAATCAGACTGTCATCCCGCGCTTGACGCGGGATCCCCTGATGAGCAGAAGGGGATTGCGGGTCAAGCCCGCAATGACAGATATGGTTGTGGAGACAGCCGACAGAAATCAAACTCCCCTCTCCTTGTGGAGAGGGGTTGGGGGAGAGGTACTCGTCATTTCCGACCATTCTCAAGCGCAATCCTATGTAACAAATCCGGATTTGATTCCCGATTTTCTGTATTTGGGAGCCAACACTGCCATAGAGCATCCCTCAGAGCAGAAAGTATTGATTGATTTTTCTTCTTATATTCCGGCTGAAAATCATTATCCGGTTTTTACTATGGAAGAAAAAGATGCATGGCTCAGCTGTAATTCATCCTTGCAATTTATCCATATAAACTGTTCGGGCTTTACTGAACAATGGATAGAATTATTAAAGCAAAAACCGGAAACCGTTCTTATTCTATCCTCAACGGGGAATAATACTTTTGAACAAAAAGCGTTTATCCGGCGATTGAAAATAGAGAAAGTATCGAATCCGGTCATTATTCACTTGCATTATAATGAAAAAGAACCGGACACTTTCCGGATAAAATCGGCTACCGATGCAGGTTCGTTTTTTCTCGACCGTTTGGCGGATGGATTATTTTTGAGTAATACCTGTCATCGCGGGCTTGACCCGCAACCTCCAAATATATTAAGCCCTGTTATGCTTGACTCATGCAGTTTCGGCATTTTGCAAGCCACCGGTCGCCGTATCAGCAAAACGGAATACATTGCCTGTCCGGGCTGCGGACGCACCTTGTTCGATTTACAGACTACTTTGAAAAAAATAAAAGAAGCGACAAGCCATCTCAAAGGATTAAAAATCGGCGTAATGGGATGCATTGTCAACGGACCGGGTGAAATGGCTGACGCCGATTACGGATATGTAGGCGCAGGACAGGGACGCATCAGTTTATACAAAGGGAAGGTGTGTGTTAAGAAGAACATTCCTGAAGCCGAAGCTGTGGAAGAATTGCTGAGATTGATAGATTTCCAAAAATAGAGGATATAGGCAAAAATCTCTCCATTCCGGAAAAAGTTTACAGTTTGGTTTATATTAACAAAATCGGACACATAAGCCAGATATTTCATGAACTATTTGTTAAATTATAAAATATTTTAATAAATATTTGTAAATTATAAAAATCATTTATTATCTTTGCAGCGTTTTCAGGAGATGTTTTCCTGAAAAAAATTCAGTACTTATTAATTATTCATTGTAATGTATAAAATCTTAATTTATGATTGTATCCTACAAAAAAGATGGTAAGAGGAGTGTGTCAGCCTTTAAAGGGCAAGTCAGAAAGACTTTATGCGTACTTTTGTGCGCTTTGACAAGTCTTTCCGGCGTTTACGCTCAAAGAGTAATTACGGGAACAGTAACCGACAACAAAGGTGAAGTTTTACCCGGTGTTTCCGTTACATTATCGGGAACTGCAACAGGTACATCTACCAATGTAGATGGCTATTATGAAATTTCGGCACCTTCCGCTAATTCGGTGCTTGAATTTTCTTACTTGGGTTTTCTAAAACAAACCGCAACTGTAAATAACCGCAATGTGATAAACATCGTAATGACAGAAGATGCGATAGCATTGCAAGAAGTGGTCGTAGTAGGTTACGGTACCCTTCCGCGTGCGCATAGTACCGGAGCGGTAGCCGGAATCAGCTCTGAAGTGTTGATGAAAGCCCCGATGCAAAACGTCTCGAATATGCTTACCGGAAAAATATCGGGATTGACCAGTATTCAACAATCGGGTAAACCCGGTGACGATGCTTCAATCTTGTATGTACGCGGTTTGAATTCTTTCAGCGGAAGTAACAACCCGATGATTATCGTTGACGGAGTGCCGAGAGCGCTGAATTACCTAAACCCAAACGATGTTGAAAGCGTATCGGTATTGAAAGATGCGTCTGCTTCCATCTATGGTGTGCAAGGAGCAAACGGGGTGATTTTAGTTACTACTAAATCAGGCAAAGAAGGGGCGTCAAAAATCTCTTATGACGGTTCATATACTGCAACACAAAATACGGCAATGCCCAAATTTCTGAATGCTGTCGATTATATGCACTGGCATAACAAAGCCCGCGAAATGGATGGACTTACTCCGCTTTGGACTGCCGACATACAAAACAGGGTAATCAATGATGATC
>Ga0082212_10004049_pt1 | contig 20534 bp, 23 predicted proteins | sample TergutNt197P3_FD_71548 | JGI IMG/M metagenome (GOLD analysis project Ga0082212, IMG submission 71548) | Neocapritermes taracua P3 segment gut microbial communities from Petit-Saut dam, French Guiana - Nt197 P3 | ecosystem: Host-associated > Arthropoda: Insects > Digestive system > Gut ... | reverse complement strand
AGGTAGTCTATGCCTACGGACACGCCATCTTCGGTAAGTTGCCTGCGGCACTTTGCTTCGCAAGGGCGCACGCATACTCGCCCACACACCGCAGGCAAGGGATTGGTCTCTTTGATGAGTGCCAACGCTTCCCGATAGCGCCCCTTTTCCATCAAGGAGAGGTAGCCCTGTACATCCACCCCAGCCGGACAGGTTGCTTTGCAGGGCGCCACACAGTCGGCATAGTGGTTACTCAATAACAACTCCAACGCTGTTTTTCGTGATTGGTGCAGTTGGGGTGAATGGGTGGTGATCTCCATTCCCTCCTGCACCAGTGTGGAGCAAGCGGGTTGATGTGTTTTGTGTCCTTTGATGGCGACCACACACACAAAGCAAGAGGAGAAGGGCTTCAATTTGGGGTCGTGGCAAAGGTGCGGAATCTCTATTCCCTCTCTGTGGCACACCTGTAGAATGGTCTCCCCCGAAGTTGCTTCCACCTCCCGATGATCTATCCTTATACGAATGGTTGGTAACGTCTCCATAGAAAGTCAATATTTTAAAATGGCATTTACAGGGCACTCCCTTAGACAATTACCACATCGAACACACTCCTCTTGGCGAATGGTGTGCACATTCTTTTCACTGCCGTTAATACATCCGGAGGGACAGTTTTTTTTGCAACGTCCGCAGCCGATACACTTTGCTTTGTCCACCCGAAAGCGAACCAATGCGGTACATTGCAGGGCAGGGCAGCGTTTCTCCACAATATGGTCTTGATACTCCTCCCGAAAGTAGCGGAGGGTGGAGAGTACCGGATTGGGCGCCGATTGCCCCAGTCCGCAGAGTGAGTTGGCTTTGATTTCGTTTGCCAACTCTTCAAGCGCCTCTAAATCTTCTATCTTTCCCGCTCCTTTGGTGATATTCTCCAATATTTCGAGCATCCGTAGCGTACCGATGCGGCAAAAAGTACACTTTCCGCACGACTCGTTTTGGGTAAATGTGAGGAAGAATTTTGCTACATCCACCATACAGGTGGTGTTGTCCATCACCACCATACCTCCTGATCCCATGATGGCGCCTGTTTGGATGATGGAGTCGTAATCGATTTCGGTATCTATGAGGTGAGCGGGAATGCACCCTCCGGAAGGTCCGCCTAATTGTACCGCCTTCATCTTGCCCCCGTCCGTTACTCCTCCGCAAATGTCAAAGACTACTTTGTGGAGGGTGGAACCCATGGGTACCTCTACCAACCCCGATTTGGCAATCTTTCCCGTAACGGCAAAAACCTTTGTTCCCTTTGCCTTTTGGGTGCCTAAGGCTGCATATTGTTCGGCGCCGCGCATGATGATGGCGGGAACACTGATGTAGGTCTCCACATTGTTGATGTTGGTGGGCTGTCCCCAAAGTCCACGTTCGGCGGGGAATGGCGGTCGCTTGAAGGGCATCCCGCGCCCTCCCTCAATGGAGGCAATCAGGGCGGTCTCCTCTCCGCAGACAAATGCGCCGGCGCCCTCCTTCACCGTGAGGTTGAAATGGAAGTCCGAGACACCGAAGAGATTCTCTCCAAGGTAATTTTTTTGTTGCGCTTGTGCTATTGCAATTTTTAGTCGTTTGATTGCCAAAGGGTATTCTGCCCTGCAATAGATGATTCCGTATGATGCACCCATGGCAAATCCGGCAATAAGCATCCCTTCAATCACCCCGTGCGGGTCTCCTTCGAGAATGGAGCGATCCATAAAGGCGCCGGGATCCCCTTCGTCTGCATTGCATATAATGTATTTGGGAAAAGCGGTCTGTCTTTTTGCCAACTGCCATTTTGCGCCGGTGAGAAATCCGCCTCCCCCGCGTCCCTGCAATCCGCTTTTGGTGATCATATCAATCACCTCTTCCGGTTTCCCATACACCACTCTTGCGATGGATTGATAGCCGCCCCTTGCTTCGTAGTCCTCTATCCGCTCAGGATTGATTACGCCGCAATTACGGAGCGCCCACCGCTCCTGTTCGTTCAAAAAGCGGTTCTCCCGCGCTTCAAAATGAGGGGCATAATATACTTCCTCCTCCAAAAATCTATGCTGTTCAAGGTGCGTATGAATAATTTTGACGATCTTTTCTTCTGATACTTCGCCATAAATCACACGCACGCCATCCATCTCAACCTCCACCAAAGGTTCGCAGTAGCACATCCCAATACAGTTGGTCTTATCAAGGCGTAGTTGATGAGGGTGCTCGCGGACCATCTCTTCGAGTCGGTGATATATCTTTTGGGCGCCTGCTGCAATACCGCAACTTCCCATTCCAACCTTCACAACAATTGACTCCATCTTACTTTACGTTTCTAATGTGCTTTATTGCCGTTGCGCCGGTGAGTTTTCCAAAGGTCTCTTCGCCAATCATCATGGCAGGCGCCAAAGAGCAACACCCCAAACACGACACCGACTCTAACGTAAATTTTCCGTCTGAAGTGGTCCCCCCGTCTGTAACGTTCAGGAAGGAGGAGACACGGCTCATCACTTCATCGGCATTTTGTACGTGGCAGGCGGTACCTTTACACACCCTCACAACGTGTTTTCCTGCGGGAGTCAATTTGAACTGCGTATAGAAGGTGGATACTCCGTAGAGTTCACTCATGGGATAGTTCAACTCTTTTTGAATCATCTCTAAGGCAGCCTTCGGCAAATAGGAATAGACCGACTGCACCTCTTGCAAAAGGGGAATGAGCGCCCCTTTTTTCTCTTTGTACGAGGTGATAATGTCTTTAATTAACTTAATATTAACATCTTGATGCATATTTGGTTGCACAGATGGAGCAACTCTTTTTACTCTCATGGGGTACGATTTGGAAGTTGGGATTATGAGTTGCCGACAATGGTGGCAAGTTGTTCGGAAATTTTGGCTTCGGAGGCTTGCATGGCACACAGCGTCATGCCAAACACCTTGTCCAACTCCCAGCCCAGCATCTCTGCGCCCTGACGAATAATATCTCTGGAGCATTTGGCAGCAAAGATTTTGTCATTGAACTTTTTCCGAACACTCTTTACCTCCATGTCGGAGACACTTTTGGAGGGGCGCATCAGTGCGGCGGCGCCAATCAATCCCGTCAACTCATCCACGGCAAAGAGTACCTTCTCCATTTCGTGTTCGGGCTTTATATCCACCCGAATGCCGTAAGCGTGGGAGCACACGGCGTGGATAACGTCTTCTCCGTATCCCTCTTCTTGCAGGATACCGGGTGCCTTTTCGCAATGCTCGTCCGGAAACATTCCGTAATCGATGTCGTGTAGCAATCCTACTATGCCCCAATAGTCGGGATCGTATCCCAACTCTTTGGCATACCACCTCATCACCTCTTCTACGGTGAGGGCGTGCTGGATGTGGTATTTCTCTCTGTTATACTTCAAAAAGAGGGTGAGGGCTTTTTCTCGTGTCATAAGCGTATGTGTTCATATTTGGGCGCAAAGATAGTGATTACTACAATATTTTCATCGCAATTGCCGCACATGCTTGTGCATCTGCCAAGGCATGATGGTGGTTGTCAAAGAAATACCCGCAATGTTCCGCTACCGTCTGGAGTCGATGATTGGGAAGTAGATGCCCAAACCTTCTTCGTGAAGCCCTGCAAGTGCAATAAAACACATAGTCCGGATAGTCCATCTGATACATCCGAAATACCGCCTTCAGGCACCCTCTATCAAATGGAGCGTTGTGCGCCACCAACGGCAACCCCTCCACTTTGGGGGCAATTTCCGCCCACACGTGAGGAAACACCTTTGCATCCTTTGTATCATCAGCAGTTAGCCCGTGTATCCGAGTGTTTCCATAAGAGTACCACTCCGGTTCCGGTCGAATCAGGTGGTATATCTCATCAACAACCTCCCCGTCACGCACAACCACCACACCCACGCTGCACACGCTGGTTGGGTGTGGGTTGGCAGTTTCAAAATCGATCGCGGCAAAGTCTGTCATGATGCAAATTGACAGCGTTTGCTAAAATTGGAGACCGAGTACAAAGAAGGCGTTGTCTCGAGCGGGGGAAAAGATGATTTCGGCAAAAACAGGAAGGGTGAATGAGCAGGACAGTTGTAGGTTTTTTGTTGCCCTTGCCTTGAAATCAACGAAGTTACATTTGTTACCATCTTGATACATCCCTGCCCTTGGCGTAAAGCCTAAGCCCAATTCACACGCCACACTCTTGACGGAGAATGGGAAGGATGCCGAAATATATGTTGAGTAAAACCGCTTATCGTTGTCGTCTTTGTCATCACTCCCCGATATGAGGGTATTTACGCCAAGTGTCAGGGGAAACTTTTCGGAGAAAGAATAACTCAGGCTCGCTTCAAGGTGGTGGCTGCCCGGCTCCTTAAAGTAAGATGCGCCTTCGCCGTTCCACCAATAATCGGACAGAGTCGCCGAAAAACCTATGATTTCGTATGACAGGTAGAAGTCTATCTCTTTGTAGCGTATCGGGAGGTCAGTACTCCCCCATGCTCCGAGTGTAAACCCAAAGGCAGAGAGGCTTAAAGTGGGTTGAATGCTGGCGCCCGCCTGATACATACCCCTCCAAACGAATGTGCTCACCAGGTCGGTGCCAATGTCCATATTCAGTTTTTTATCCCCATTTTCTTCTTGCCCATACATTGGCAGGGTGATGGCAAAAAGCACCAAAACGGCTACGGCTTTCATGTGTGCTATCTTCATAATAGTTAATGATTTTTCGGAATACTCAACTCCCTCAAACGTTCACCAACAAACTTCCGACAGTTGTTTAGAAACTGTCGGAAATTTGTTGGTGGTCGTCAGGTAATTACGCGGCAACCTGCCGCTCAATCTCTTCCCTTAGTTGCGGATGGAGTTTCATCTTGGTTGCCAGCAAGTCAAGATACTGTTTTTCAAGAGCGTTTTGTTCGTCAATGACAATAAGGCTTGCAAGATAGATTTCAGACGCCATTTCGGGCGAAGTGGCTAATGCGGCAATCTCGTCCAAGTCAAGGGGCTTGTAAATCTCTTGTTGCACCCATGCCATGGTTTCGGAATCACCCATTTTTTGGACCTCTTCAAGGATAATCTGTCGTTCACGTGCATCGAATACGCCGTCTGCTTTTGCTGCCGCCACCATGGCAGAGAGGATGGCACGGCTGCGCTCCTCCTGAGCGGCTTCGGGAAGGACGCCAAAGTGGAGTCTGTCAAAATCTAATCCTCCGGATTGCGGTTGTTTTTGGACAGGCGCACCGGTGTTACTTTCGGGGACATTGTTCTTTGTCTGCCAGTTGCGATAGGCTTGCAGGGCAAGGGTTCCCAAGGCGGCGCCTCCCCCCAAACCACCCAAAGAACGTATCGTTTTATTGTTTGAAAACAAAGCAGTTAATAGTCCTCCTCCGCCAATTCCGGCAAGGGCGCCGGTAGAGACTGACTGATTGGAGAGAAGTCCTCCGAGTGATGAACCAAGAGACGAAGGGCGTGAAGGAGCCGTGTGCGAAGCGCCGGTTTGCGTCGTTGATATTACCTGATCAAGTAAGTTTTTAATATTCAACATAGTTGTAACAGGATTGTTTATCTCCGCTGTTGCTGCATGGAGAAGTTGGCGGGTAATGGTTTGGGCGGAATTTTATCGTTGTCCATAGCGGCTGAAAGGGCAAGAATGGCTACTACCATGGCGTTATATTGCAAATCTGTCATAATCAGACGTTCGTAGGTGTCCATAGGGGTGTGGTAGCCGCGATTATACTCCAACGCATCCTGAATAAATTGAAATGCGGGCAACCCAATGCGGTCGAAGGAGAGGTGGTCGGTACCCCCTGTTTTGCGAGGTGAAAACGTGGTGAACCCGAGAGATTCAATCGGTTTGCTCCACTCTCTGAGAAAGGGGAATGCCATATCATTCTCTTCTAAATAGATACCCCTAAACTTACCCGATCCGTTGTCCATGTTGAGGTAGAGGGTGAACTGTTCAAATCCTTTTCGGGGTTTGTTCGCATTCACGTCATAGAGATAGTCCTGCATATAGCCTCTGGAGCCAATCAATCCCTGCTCTTCGCCTCCCCAAAGGGCAACGCGGATGGTGCGGCGGGGCTTAATTCCGCTCTCTTTTATAATGCGTAGCGCTTCAATCATCACAATGCACCCGGCAGCATTGTCTGCGGCGCCGGTGCTTCCGTGCCAAGAGTCCAAATGCCCTCCAAGGAGCACTACCTCATCTTTTAACTTGGGATCGTTTCCGGGAATTTCAGCAATCACATTATTGATGACCGGATTGTTATAAAACTCATTCTTGATTTCAACCTCCATGGAAACAGGAATATTTCTGGCAATCATACGCACCATACGACCATGATCCTCTACGGGGAGCACCAATTCTGCAATGGGTTCCGGGTCGCCATTCCTTGCATAACTCACACTGGTAGAGCGTGGAACGTTAAATACACCACCGCCGCTGACGATAACGGCGGGCTTCTCTTCGGCAAGCAAGGTTCTGATACCCGCTTGCACCTCCATGGCATTACCCGCCGAGGGCATACGGGGGGCAGCGGCAGGCTGTGGGCGGGGATCAGTGGCTAATATGGCTAACCGATCGTCTGTATGACGTGTGGCGTATGGGGTGAACGGCATCTCGTAGGTGCTCGTTGCGGGCATCAAGACAATCTTGTTGCCGAGTTTGCCTCTGTATTTGGCAATATCTTCCACCGTGTTAATGGCAAGAAGCACTACCTCGCCCCGCACCAATCCGTTGGTGCTTCCCGACCACGCTTTTGGATTAGCCGTAAAGTTGCAGTAGTAGGGGGCAGTCATCGCCGCGTAGGTCTTGAGGTTGTCCCAACCGCCTCTGGGAAAGTCGGCGGCTTTTTCGATTCGAGGATGGGAAAAGCCCAGTTCGGCGAGTTTTTCTTTAGCCAAAATTTCGCTCCGCTCGGCTAACTTGGAGGCGGCAAGGCGGGGACCGGCGTAATCCGTGAAGTAAAAAGCCAAAGCTTCCATTTGAGAATTTTGAAATGCTTCTCGTTTGAGTTTAAATGCAAATTCCTCTGAGATTGCTTGTTGTGAAAAAGCAAAGAGCGTTGAGAGTAGGATGGCGAAAACGCCAGCGAATAATTTCTTCATGTTTTATAATTTATTTGGTTTAATTTTACTAACTTCGTCTCGAAAAAATTCGCCCGCAAGTTATGAAAAAAATACCTTCTTTGATTTTCCTCATGGCATTTTCTTTGTGTCGCATATTACAATCAAGTAGATACGAGGAACTTACAAATACGAATCTTCAATTTGATTATTTTAAATAGGGATTTTTCAAGTTAATCGGTCTTAGATTCAACCAAAAAACTTAAAAAGATGAAAAGTGAATATGAAAAAATCGTAAAAAGGCTCTTGATAAGCCTGTTGTTTCTGATGATGCCTCTTTCTACCATTGTGGCGCAAGAGGTTTTGGAAGAGTTCTTTTCCGTTAGTGGCGTGGTAAGAGATCAAGTAACAAGAAGGGGGCTACCCTTTGTGGATGTCTCGGTTTCGGGTACCAACATCGGAACCGTTACCAATGAGGATGGCTATTTTCTACTCAAAATTGGGAAGGATATGACTGCCTCTGAGGTGTTGCTTAGTTGTATGGGATACGTGAGTTTGCGCATACCCGTAAAAAAATCCGACATGGTCAACGGCGTCTATTACCTATCCCCCAACGCCCACTTATTAGATCCTGCTGTGGTGGACGGCTGGGATGCGCTTCGCTTGGTAGAGGAGGCGGTAAGTCGTATTCAGAGTAATTACACAGCCACTCCATCCATGTTGACCGGATTCTATCGGGAAACGGCGCAAAAGCGGAATCGCTTTATCAATGTGTCAGAAGCAGTAATGAATATTTACAAGGGTCCGTATGATGGGAAAGATGTCAATCGGGACAGGGTTCAGATTTTAAAAGGGCGCCAACTGGTGAGTACCAAAGCGAGTGATACCTTGGGCGTGCGCATCTTGGGTGGTCCAAACATTTCAATATATTTGGATGTGGCAAAGAATACATATCTTTTATTGGACGAAGAGGCGCGGTCGTTGGTGCAGTTCAAGATGGAAAATGGCGTCATGATCGATTCCCGACCACAGTATGTGGTTAGTTTTCGCCCTGTTGTTGAGATGCCATACGCACTCAACTATGGAACGCTCTATATTGACAGGGAAACACTATCTTTCACACGAGCAGAGTTTTATATGGATATGAGCGATATGGACAAAGCCACTGAGGCGATTTTGAGGAAGAAGCCGGCAGGGATGCGTTTTAAGCCTTTAGAACTCTACGTCTTAGTCAACTATAAGCAACAAGAGGGCAAAACCTATTTAAGTTATATCCGCAATGAGATAAAATTTTACTGTGATTGGAGGAGGCGCTTGTTTGCAACGAATTATACCGCTACCAGCGAAATGGTGGTTACAGAGCGTGTGGAGGACAGTGTTTTACCGATTTCTCGGGGCAGTGCTTTTGGAACGATGGAATCTTTGAGTACCAAAGTAATGTACTTTTATGATGAAAATTTCTGGGGGGCATACAACATTATTGAACCCACCGAATCGTTAGAGTCGGCGGTATCAAGGTTACGCAGGCAACAGCGTTAGGTATGACGAAAGACGATTTGCAACTATTTCGGGAGGCACAGGCAGGTAGCATAAAAGCCTTTGAAGCCCTATTTAGGCGATATTACACTCCTTTGTGCTTGTATGCATATCGTTTTACAGAGAGTTCCGAGTTTTCGGAGGAGTTGGTGCAGGATATATTCTACGTGTTGTGGAGAGATCGCGCCCATTTGCACATCGAATTTTCTGTGAAGTCGTATCTCTATGAGGCGGTGCGTAACAGGTCGTTGCGTTACTTAGAACATCTGCGGGTTCGGGAACGCTATGGAAAAGTGGTAAAGATGAACCTCTCTGAGGCGAATGCCTCTTTCTCTTCGGAATCGGAAGCAGAGGTGAGAGATGTGGAAAAAATGTTGAGCGAAATTTTGCACCGCTTCCCCGACAGGCGGCGCAAAATATTTTTTATGCACCGTTTTGGAGGAAACAGATATGCCGAGATTGCACACAAACTTTCGATATCCGTAAAGACAGTCGAAGTAGAGATGCACAAGGCGTTAAAGGCATTGAGATCTGGACTTGAAGTGGTTAATAGTTAATTCTTTACAGATGAAGAATAGTTGTGAAAAAAAGTGGAAACCTGACGTGGAGAGAGCGTGGCAAGCCTTTTGTGCGCACGCTGAAGAGGAGGCGCTGATGCCTGTGGAGGAGGAGCAAAAGCCCTCTTTGGATAGAACGACTAAAAGAAAAATAACCACATCGTTTGTGGTGTGGAGTGCTGCTATATTGTGTGTTTTGTGTTTTGGACTGACATCTCTCTTTTGGGACAGCCTGTTTGGAGGTATGTCAAAAATGATTACCATACAAAGTATGAGAAATAATGAAGCCTTGGTAGCCACTTTGCCGGACGGCTCTGTGGTACTTTTATCCGATGGAGGTGAGTTGACTTATCCAAGTTCGTTTGCGAAGTCTCAGAGAAAAGTGTGGTTAGCAGGCGAGGCTTTTTTTGAGGTAGTTAATGACCAGAAACGTACTTTTGTTGTTGAGACGGAATATATTACTACCGAAGTGCTTGGAACTTCGTTCCGAATAAGGGCACACTCCAACCGTCCATTTGAACTTACCGTTGTAAACGGCGTGGTCAAAGCAACCTTACACAATGAGCATCACGAAGTTTTTGTGGAGGGTGGAGAACGAGTTCAATTGGTGGCTAATTGGTTGCAAAAAAGTTATGTAGAAGATATTGAACCGTTACATCGGAGCATCCGCAGGCTCTTTTTTAAAGATGAAACTTTGGGGAGAATTATCCACGTATTAAATGAGTGTGCCCATGGCGCTATGCTACTTGCCATTGAAGATGAGTTGCTTGCAAAGCGTGTGGTAACCGTTACCTTGAATATCGAGAATAGAGAGCGCATTGCAGAAATTCTTTGTAATGCACTCAATTTGGAGAAAACGATTGAAAATGATGTGATTTATTTGACATTGAAGTGAAGCGGTGGCTGTGTATATGGTTATATCTTTTCTGTTCTTTCATCCCTGCCGTTGCGGACGCCCTTGATAGAAGTATTGTTTTGGAGAGGAGCAGAGGGAGTGTTTTAACACAATAGTACCGGAAGAACGACTTACAAAATCAATGGTCAAGTTGTTGCTGTATGTTGAAGAGCAAGAGGAAGGTTTGTGAGAAACAGTTTTTGAGCCATTTTTTATTACATTTGTGCCCTCAAAGAGACAACAAAATGGTTCAAAAACCCTCCATCCCCAAAGGAACCCGTGATTTTAATCCGTTGGAAGCAATTCGTCGAAACTACTTGTTCGACACGGTTAAACGCATTTTCTCCCTCTATGGGTACGCCCCCATCGAAACGCCCGCTATGGAAAACCTCTCCACCCTGCTGGGAAAGTATGGCGATGAAGGGGATAAATTACTCTTTAAAATCCTCAATTCGGGAGATTTTTTATCGACCCTTAACCCCGCTGAATTGCCCGATATGGGAGCCGGTTTAGCCGCCCTCAAGATATGCGAAAAGGGTTTACGTTACGACCTTACCGTACCCTTTGCTCGCTTTGTGGCGCAACACCGAAACGAACTTGTGTTTCCGTTCAAACGCTATCAGTTGCAACCTGTATGGCGTGCCGACCGTCCCCAAAAAGGGCGTTATCGCGAGTTTTATCAATGCGATGTCGATGTTGTTGGCTCCGACTCCCTGCTAAACGAACTCGAACTGCTGCAAATAGTGGACGATGTTTTTAAAGCGTTGGACATAAGGGTAGGAATAAAAATCAACAACCGAAAAGTGCTGGCAGGTATTGCAGAGATGATGGGGCGTTACGATATGCTTGCGGACATTACCGTGGCAATGGATAAATTGGACAAAGTGGGATTTGAAGCGGTTGAAGCAGAACTTGTATCAAAAGGGGTAGTTCAGGAAGCCATCAACAAACTCAAGCCAATTCTTCTATTCAAAGGCACCACACTTGAGAAAATAGCCCTTTTAGAGAGGTGTTTATGCGGTTACGAAACGGGCATGAACGGTGTCTCTGAACTAAAGAGACTATTCCAACTGATAGCCGATTCGGGGATTTCGCAACCCACCGAATTAGATCTCTCTTTGGCGCGTGGTCTCAGTTACTATACGGGAGCCATCTTTGAAGTAAAAGCGCTCGATTTTGAAATGGGAAGTATTTGCGGAGGTGGACGATATGACAACCTCACCGGCGTTTTTGGATTATCGGGTGTTCCGGGTGTGGGCATCTCATTTGGCGCCGACCGAATATATGATGTGCTTGTGGGGTTAGATAAATTTCCACCCTCTGCAAACGAGGCACCCAAAGTCCTCTTCATGAATTTGGGCGACTTAGAAACAACCTTTGCCCTCTCTACCCTGAATCTTCTTCGTTCTGTCGGGATCGTTTCGGAACTCTATCCCGACAGGACGAAGATGAAAAAGCAGTTTGAATATGCCGACAAACGCAAAATTCCATTTGTTGCTATCATTGGAGAAGAGGAACTGAAGCAACAAAAAATTTCCATTAAAAACCTGAAAGCAGGCACGCAACACCTCCTTACTCCGGTAGAGTTGAAAAAATATTTGGAACAACCCTAAATTATCCTTACCTTTGCGCCCTCTATCGCGGAGTGGAGCAGTTGGTAGCTCGTTGGGCTCATAACCCAAAGGTCGCAGGTTCGAGTCCTGCCTCCGCTACAAAAAGGTCAAAGTCTTGGATTTTGACCTTTTTTTGTTGGATGAAAAAATGTATAAATCACTGAATAGTATATGTTTGGTGATTTGGTTGTTTTAGGAGGGAGAGGGGAGGAGGGGAGATTTCTCTGTTACTTGGAATACTTTCTGGAATACCATGCCAATTTTTGAGGATAGTATTCCACCTGAGTTACTCTATTGTGTTCCAGTGAGTATTGTTAAATACTTAAAACTATTTCACCATGATTCAACAATTAAGAATCACCTTTTTTCATTATCTCTATGAGAAAAATTCAAAAGGTGAAACCCCTGTGTTTTGCAGAATTGCATCCCGAACTCACTTCAAATTCTAATAGAAATATGAAACATTTTACACTCTTTCCAACAGAGGCAATCTGTCATGTGAAAATTTTGTAAAAAAACAAAATGATAGAAAAATAGTTATCTTTGCATTTGAATAATAAAAAGTAATCTGAAATGAAAACCTCTGAGGCTACAAGAAAGTTAGCAAGAGTTGGTTGCTACTTTGTTGAGCATGGGAGAGAGCACGATTGCTGGTTTAGCCCAATAACTCAAAAGAGATTCAGGCTGCCAAGACATGGAGCGCAGGAATTGGCTAAGGGCACAAAGCAAAGTATTGAGAAAGCATCGGGAGTAAAATTATAATATTAATGATATGAAAGTAAAAGTAATAGTAGAAAGAGGTTCAGATAATAGGTACAGTGCCTATATGGATTATGATGACTTGAATTTTGGTTTGGCAGGATTTGGAAAAAGTGCAAAGGAAGCCATTCAGGATTTTTATGAATCCTATAATGAAGAAAAAGAGATGTGTCTGAAAGAAGGTAAGGAATTTCCTGAACTTGAATTTGATATTCAATATGATGTATCTTCTTTCTTGGATTATTTTTCGGGAGTTCTTTCCAAATCAGGCTTGGAAACAATAACAGGCATTAATCAAAAACAATTATGGCACTATTCATCTGGACTGCGCAAACCAAGACAAAGTACAGTGGTGCATATTCAAAACAGTTTACATGCCTTTGCAGATGAAATCAAGCAGGTGCATTTTATCAACAAAATTTAAATACTCCCTTTTTTTATTACTTTTGCAGTCACAAATATATACATTTCATCATGCAAGCATATAGATTTAATACCCACATATCTGATAAAGGAATTATCACACTTCCATATGAGCCGATGCTTTTTGATAAGGAAGTTGAAATAATTGTTCTAACCAAACCAAAAACCAATTCTGTTCCTGACGGCTATATGACTCTTGAAGAGTTTAGAGTTGAGTCTAAAGCCAGCTTGACTAATATATTGAGTGAACATGGTATTCATTAGTAAGTTGGCTAAGATTGATTTAGACAATCTTGTGGTTGGATTATTGGAGTGGGAAAAAGTTGAACTTACTGTAGAGGAAGTAATGCAATATGTTGATGATATTGTCGAGATTTGCTATGAGTTAGATGCTGCTGTATATCACCATGATGCAACATATGAAGAGCATATAAAGTATGGAACTTATTCTTACCCATACAAGCGTAGTAAAAGAACAACATGGTATATTATTTACGAAATAAATAGGGAGAACAACATCTTTGTAAATAGGATTATTAGTAACTATATGACTGTTTCCTAATGCCCTAAATTTTACCTCACTGGAATACAAAGAGAAGAACAGAGATAAAATTCTATAGTCCTCAATTATTTAAGTTACATCTTCGAGTCCTGCCTCCGCTACAAAATTGATTAACTAAATTTCATGCGTTTGCCCTAAATTTTAACAGTTTCTAATAGACGATAACGCCAAAACGCTATATTTGCACCAAGTATTTATACTCGAAACCATATGCAGGCGATACCTCCCTCTTCGGTAAACCACCATATTGTCATCCTCTCGGCGCCGTCCGGAGCCGGAAAGGGGACTTTAGCGACTCATCTGTTTCAACGCTTTCCGTTGCTTACCCTTTCGGTGTCGGCAACCACCCGTCCGTTGCGGGGAGAGGAGCAGCATGGGCGGGAGTACTATTTTGTCTCCCACGAAGTGTTTGAACGCTTAATAGAGGAAGATGCTTTTGTAGAGTGGGAGGAGGTGTATCAGGATATTCGCTACGGAACGCTTCATTGTGAGTTGGAGAGGATTTGGGAGTTGGGGCGCTCTGTTCTCTTTGATGTAGATGTAAAGGGTGGAATTCGTCTGAAACAGATATTTGGAGCGCAAGCACTCAGCATATTTATTCAACCGCCCTCTTTGGAGGTGTTGAAAGAACGTTTGGAGCAGCGCGGCGTTGATACGCCCGAATCAATTCAAAAACGGATGGCAAAGGCGGAGGAGGAAATGTCGTATGCACCTCATTTTGACGTTATTATTATAAATGATGTGTTGGAGGACGCCAAACAGCAAATCGAAGCGGCGGTGGAGGGCTTTGTGTAATGGTTTGTTATCATCGCTGCGGACTCTATTTTGGCTCATTTAACCCCCTGCATATAGGGCACATAGCCATTGCCAACTATATGCTTGAGTTCACCGATTTAGATCAAGTGCGTTTGGTACTAAGCCCCAAGAACCCTTTGAAAAGTAGCCAAGGAGTGCTTCCCTTTGAAGAGCGTTTGCAGCGCATAGAGCGAGCGGTTGCCCGGTTGGAGTTTGCCTTGACGGTTTCCTCAGTGGAGTTTGGACTTCCCAAGCCTTACTACACCATAAACACTTTGCGTCATTTATCTTCTGTTGAGCCAACTACACGTTTTGTTCTCATTATGGGCGCCGACAACTTGGCAGTCATTGAGAAGTGGCACCAATGGCAAAAGTTATTGCAAGAGTTTGAGGTATATGTCTATCCTCGCCGTGGATACGATGCGGCAGCACTCTGTGACACATATTGCGTCCAACACATAGACGCGCCGATGATAGACGTGTCATCTACCTTTATCCGTGAAGGAGTCGCAGCAGGGCGAAACATGAACGGTTTTCTCGCTTTTTGAATGTTTGTTGAGTTGAAATTTGAGAGTTAATAGTCGCTACTTACCGATTGTTCAGCGAATTACATATCAATAAAATATTTTGTCCATTATACCAACTACTTACACGCAGTCAATTCGCGACAACATACTGTCAATTCAGCCAGATCGTAACCTGTTTTGAAATACAGGGAATAGGTTGCGATTTAGCAACGGAACTCTGTCCTTTTAGGCATCCGGATGCTTTCTGCTATGACAACTTGAAACAAAAAAGCCCTGCAAATCAGTGTTTTTGTAGGACTTGTCGTACTTTTATCTCTGTTTGCTAAAGGTTTTTAGTGACCCCGGAGGGATTCAAACCCCCAACCTGCTGATCCGTAGTCAGCTGCTCTATTCAGTTGAGCTACGAGGCCAATTTTTTGTTGCGCTACCCGTCTGCTTTGGGGGCGGCGGAGTATTTGCGCTCTTTGATGCGGGCTTTTTTGCCGGTAAGATTGCGGAGGTAGAAAATACGGGCGCGACGCACCTTGCCAAATTTGTTCACCTCAATGCCTTCGATAAAGGGAGAGAGGATGGGGAAAATGCGCTCCACGCCTATTCCGTTGGAAACTTTGCGCACCGTAAAGGTCTGGGTGGCACCGGTGCCCTTGCGTTGGATACAAACACCACGGAACTTTTGGAGACGCTCTTTGTTTTCATCCTTAATCTTATAGGTGACAGTGACGGTATCCCCCGCTTTGAAAACGGGATACTCTTTTGTTTCCTGGGCAAAAGCCTGCTGTGCAACTTTTATTAAGTCCATTTATTTTAGTTTTTTAGGTAACATTACGGACTCCTGTGTTCTCGTAAGCGGTTACGTTCATTATTTTGAGCGGACAAAGGTAGTTATTTTTTTGTTGCGGGCAAATATTTTTTCCGCTACCATATAAAATCGGTTTTAAAAACGGACGTATTGTTGCAATTGTCGGTTACTCTTAACTCCAAAGTGTGCTTTTTTGCGCTCTCGATTCGTTCTTTGTCAAAAGAATAGGTTAATGTTCTATATCTGGGGTCATAAGCGAAAAGCACCCATGCCCCATCTATATAGCCTTCAAAAGAGTTGATTCCGGATAAGTTGTCAGAGATGCTAAATCTCAGTTGTTGTGTGCGGCGCAAATCGGCTCCCCCACTAAATCGAGGGACAATAAGGGGGGGGATGGTATCTACTGTAATCGTGTAGTTCCCAAAATTATAGGTATTAATTTCCAAGAAATCACCGTTCCACTTTCCCCCTGCGGCAGACAGCGTATGCTCCTTGGAGACAGACACGATAATTGCTTTCTCTCTTAACTCCTCCGAAACAGGTGCGTACAGAGATAGACGCATTGGCTTTAACAAAGGTTCTGAGGGAGTTCCAATGCACCACAAAGGGGTATAGAAAGTAGTTTCAGAGAGGGCGGAAGGCTCAACACTCTCCACGTTGAGGTCGATATTTTTTCCCAAAGCACCAAAGGGGAGGTAGAGGCGCAACGACTCTGTTTCGTAGTAGTTATCCAAAGCCCACAGCAATCTCTTACCCTCTATGGGATAGATGTGCTTCCCCTCTGAAACTTTCCGAACCACTTTATAACGATAGGTTGAACTGTTTCCATAATCATCTGTCAGTACAATTTTTAATTGATGTTCCAAAGAGTCGGACACGACAAAAAGCCCTTTGGATGAACTCTCTACAAAGGAGTTCAACACATTCCCCGGCTCCACCCAAGTTTTCAGAAGGGTTCGGTCGAACTCCACGCGCTGACTATATTGAACAAAAGAGTTCAGGTAACGCCCATGATTGGCGGGAACATCTTGTTTTTCGTATTTATACACTTTATGATCATCTAAATACACTTCATATTTTGCCAAAGACAAGAGCATGGGAGAGCCCTCCATACGGTCGTATGCCCCCATTGCTACATAGAAAGTGTCCGACACCGGTATGGGAGTAGATGCAGTACGCAAATCGACCGCCTTTATCAAGGCAACTCTGGGGATACCCGATTGCAAGGAATAACTATATAATTGCAAACGATTTAAAACAGGAGGTGTGTAGTCGGGCACCGGATATAGCTTGTGCGCACTATAGTTTAGGGTGGTTTGGGTGATGCTGTTTCTGAGTTCAAAATGGAGATGAGGACCATTTGAGGCGCCCGAATTTCCCGCTCTGCCAATAAAGTCGCCTTTTCTCACCGGAAAAACGTCAGGGGAGAGAAAAAAATCGACTGAATATGAGCGCTGTTCATACTGTTTCTCTTTTACATATTTGTGAATGGCAGGAGCAAAATCCAACAGATGCCCATACACCGAAGTGGTACCGTTAGGATGGTCAATATAGAGTCCATTCCCATATCCGCCCGGAGAAACCGATATTCGTGAAATAAAACCGTCAGCCACTGCATAGAGTCTTGCGCCCACTACCCCTCCAATCCGCATATCGTATCCTGTGTGAAAGTGGTTGGAACGAAACTCCCCATAATTTCCCGATAAATTCATCGGAAGGTCTAAAGGAGCGCGGTAATATTGAGGAAAGTTTTGAGTAGCAAGCGTATCCGATACGTGGTCAAACAAATTTGCGAATAGACACAGTAACGCGGGGACAAGATATAGTCGATTCAAAAACAACATCTTCGAGAAACAGTTTCTAAGAAAACATTCGTTTCATCCTTTCAAAAAAGTTCTTATCCTCTTTGGAGGGAGAGGGTTTCATGTTGGAGGACGAGCGCAATTTTTCGAGCAACTCCTTCTCCGACTTATCCAATTTAGTGGGAATCCACACCTGCACATAGACGAGTAGATCCCCCGTCCCATATCCCTGTACATTGGGCAAACCCTTTGCACGGAGCCTTAATATTCGTCCCGATTGAGTTCCGGGTTCAATTTTGATTTTCACCTTGCCATCCACCGTAGGCACTTCCACTTCGGTACCCAAAGCGGCGTCTGCAAAAGAGATAAAGAGAGAGTATATCAAATCGTTTCCGTCTCGCTGTAGTTCGGGGTGCGCCTCCTCTTCAATCACCACCAACAAGTCGCCTGACACACCGCCCCTACGCGCAGCGTTTCCTTTTCCTGTTACCGTCAGTTGCATCCCCTCCGCTACGCCACCGGGAATATGAAAACTTATCTCCTCGCTTGCCTTGATAACACCCTCCCCATGGCATTTAGGGCAAGGCTTCGCTACCACCGTTCCCTCTCCGTTACAGGTATGACAAGGAGAAGAGGTTTGCATATGTCCCAAAATGGTTTGGGTAACGCGGGTCGTCATTCCGGAACCATGACAATGGTTGCACGTCTTGATGTCGGCAGAAGAGAGGGCGCCCCTACCTTGACAGTCGGGGCAGGCTTGGTGTTTGTTTATTTTTACTTTTTTTTCCGCCCCTTTAGCCAACTCTTTTAAAGACAATTTAACACGAATACGAATATCTGAGCCTCGATTCATGCGCCGCCTGCCGGAGTCGCCGCCAAAACCATGCCCTCCAAAACCGCGTCCACCGCCAAAGCCCATACTTTCAAAAATGTCTCCAAAACGGCTGAAGATATCATCCATAGTAAATCCACCTGCAAACCCGCCACCGCTCGATCCACCTAAGCCAGCGTGTCCAAACTGGTCGTATCGCGCCTTTTTTTCGGTATTACTCAACACATCGTACGCTTCCGCAGCCTCCTTAAACTTCTCCTCAGCCTCCTTATCGCCCGGATTTTTATCGGGGTGATACAGAAGTGCCAACTTCCGATATGCCTTCTTAATCTCTTCGGGAGAGGCGTTTCGTTGTACGCCCAATATTTCGTAGTAATCTCTTTTGCTCATCTCTTTTCATTTACTCGATTAAATCCCCACCACCACTTTGGCATATCGAATCACCTTTCCGTTGAGCGTATATCCCTGCTGCAACGCTTCAATAATTTTTCCTTTTTGGTTTGAATCGTCTGTAGGGAACTGGGTAACTGCTTCGTGCAGGTCAGTATCTAAAGGGAGTCCAATCGCTTCGATAGGATGTAAACCTCTTGATTCTAAATATTTATATAGTTTTCGATGGATTAACTCTACTCCTTCACGCACTGCTTGGAGGTCGGTAGTATCTGCCATAGTGGCTTGCGCCATGGCAAAATCATCCAACACAGGAAGTATCCCCTGAATCAACTCTTCGCCGGCTGTTTTCACCAAATCGAGTCGCTCGCGAGAGGTTCTCTTACGGTAGTTATCAAACTCCGCTACCATACGTAAATATTTGTCATTTAAAGAGTCAAAACGCTCCTTGAGGTCATCGCACTCTGCCTGCAACGTCTCGAGAGATGCTACGGGTTCGGTCTCTTGTTCCACCTCACTGTTTTTTTCTTTTTTATTCTTCAGTCGATTCATCTGTTATGAATTGTTTTTTGGGGTTGCAAAGGTAATGTTTTTGTCTCTATATTTGCGCACAAAAATCATTCCTGATTGGAACAGTTTGCTCATTTTTTAGAAACGGCGGATATATGGTCGCCTGAAATGCTTGCCATCCTGATTGGAACAGGCTTTGTAGTGGGCTTTATCAACACCATTGCCGGCTTGGCTTCCGCCATCTCATACGCCCTCTTTATGGCGATGGGGATGCCTGTAAACGTAGCCAACGGTACCACTCGTCCGGGCGTAATGCTCCTCTTTTTGGTCAACTCTCTCCTTTTTAAAAAAGCAGGCGTACTCCCTGTCCGTACCGCTACCCGTGTGGGAATACCCATTGCCATCGGCTCATTTGCGGGGGCATTGTTGGCAACACACCTTGTCCCGCATATCTTTGAATGGATCATGGCTTGCACCCTTCCTGCCTTAGCCTCTCTTCTCTACATAGATACACGATCGGTAAATGTTTCACCTTTGGGAGAAGAGGCGAGGGTAACTCCCATCAAATTTTTTATCTTCATTTTGATTGGCTTCTACGGTGGATTTACCCATGCCGGCGTGGGACTGCTCATCATCTTTGGTTCGGTCTTTCTTTTGGGTGTTGACTTGCTGCGGGCAAATGCCATCAAGCAATTTGCCGTGGTAATCTATACCCCGATTGCCCTTACAGTCTTTATACTAAACGATAAAATCAACTGGCCGGTGGCTTTGATTTACGCCATAGGCAACGTGGCAGGCGGACTATGGGGTAGTCGTGTTTCTATTCGCCGCGGTGCCAAGTTTATTCGATGGAGCCTCACCATTTGCGTGGCGTTTATTTCTTTTTGGCTTATTTACAAGCAGTTTAAATAGAGAATGCCCTCTACCTTCTGGTAGAAGAGCGGCTGCTTTGCGAACTTCCCGAAGTGGTGTTGTTGGAAGATCGGGAGGTGTTGGAGGATCCGGAAGAGCCTGTTGCGCCGCTACGGGTAGTGGTATTGCGGGCGGGTGATACATTACTATTACTGCTGTTGTTACGCGGCGGAGTAACCGTACTCCTGTTGCTTTGCTGCACGGTAGAACCGTTGCGGGTAGCGTTACTGTTGTTGGGTTGCACAGCAGAATTGTTGCGGGTAGCGCTGCCGCTGTTGGGTTGCACAGCAGAATTGTTGCGGGTAGCGCTGCCGCTGTTGGGTTGCACAGCAGAATTGTTGCGGGTAGCGCTGCCGCTGTTGGGTTGCACAGTAGAATTGTTGCGGGTAGCGCCGCCGCTGTTGGGTTGCACAGCAGAATTGTTGCGGGTAGCGCTGCCGCTGTTGGGTTGCACAGTAGAATTGTTGCGGGTAGTGCTGCCGTTGTTGGGTTGCACAGTAGCGTTACTGCGGGCAGGAGCATTGCCTCGCTGTACATTTGATGGATAATCTTGTCTTTGCTGGGTGTTCCGGTTATAACTGCTTCCGCTTCGA